>Ga0302122_10000201_pt1 | contig 34363 bp, 21 predicted proteins | sample CB21_SCM_MG_FD_203115 | JGI IMG/M metagenome (GOLD analysis project Ga0302122, IMG submission 203115) | Marine microbial communities from Western Arctic Ocean, Canada - CB21_SCM | ecosystem: Environmental > Aquatic > Marine > Oceanic | place: Canada: Western Arctic Ocean | collected 2017-09-28 | reverse complement strand
GGAAACATATATGCTGAAGGAAATCAATGAGCAACCAGCGGTAATACGTGCTTGTTTGCATGGACGTCTTAGTCGCGATGCATTACGTGGTGTGAAAGTTTCATTCAAGCCTGACTTAGTCAGAATTATCGCCTGTGGTACGGCTTTTCATGCTGGTATGATGGCTCGACACTACATAGAAGAATTATCTGGAATCCCTTGTATCGTTGACCATGCTCACGAATTCCGCTATGGTACACCATCCGGTCCAAAAGCACTGGTTCTTGGAATAAGTCAATCTGGAGAAACTGCAGACACAATTGCAGGATTAATGGCTGCTCAAGAAAGAGGCTATCCCACTCTCTCCATCGTCAATGTTGAAACTTCAACCATCGCTCGTCAGAGTGATGATATTCTTGGAATTAGGGCAGGACCCGAAATCGGCGTTGCTTCAACCAAAGCTTTCACTGGTCAAGTGCTAGGAGGATTGTTAGTTGGTCTTCGCTTAGGTAGGCTTGCAAATAAAGTTCATACTGAAGACCTCTCTGATCTGAATAATGCTGCTCGTAGATTACCAAATGCAATGGAGAGGTTGCTAGCATCAGATCAATTGGAACAGGGTTTGAAAAGAGCGCGTCGCTTATTCAAAGGAAAGGAGCATGCCTTTTACTTAGGAAGAAATTCATCATATCCTATTGCTTTAGAAGGGGCCTTGAAATTAAAGGAAATCTCCTATATCCATGCTGAGGGATATGCTGGAGGAGAATTAAAACACGGCCCATTAGCCTTGATTGAAGAGGGCACCCCAGTCGTCGTGGTATCTTCAGACGGGATAATTCAACAGAAATTATTCGGAAATACCCGTGAAGTTGCAGCCCGTGGAGCGCGTGTAATAATGATTGCAATTGAAGGAGACCAAGAGGCAGCTGCGCATGCAGATGTGGTCATTTATGTGCCCAAGACGCATAAATTATTGCAGCCTTTGATGCATAACGTAGTTTGTCAACTATTAGCGTACCATGTCGCAAGAGACCTCGGTCGTAATGTAGACAGGCCACGTAATTTGGCTAAATCAGTAACCGTAGAGTGACTCTTTACAGAAGCCGCTCCTGAACTTCAGTCCCCGAGTTTGAAGCGCTGCTGGTCTGAAGCCCAACTGACACTTCTATATCCAAGGAGATGGTCTGTGTGGCGCATTTTTACAACAGCCATTTTTCTATTGATTTGGTCTCCCTCCCTCTCCATTGTTAGGTGAATGACGCCATCTGAAAGATAATCTTCAACTCCGTGGTCTCCAAATTGCTTATGGTCATCGCCCATCATTTCACAGATGAAGAACGAGGTCAAGTGAAGTCGGCGTACTGCTTCAAACAATCTGAATATTTCATCTCTGGGATTCTCCATTTTAGTGAGGGCGAAGAAAGCACCAAGGCTGTCAAAAATCAAGGTCTCAAAACCAATGCTCTGGCGGTAGTTTGCTAATTGTTTGATAAGTTGCCCCATCCAATCTACTTTTCCAGACATTCCTTGTTCATCCAATTGAACTCTCAAATCTGCAAGATCGATAATAGCGATACGATTTCGAACACGAGGGTCATCTACGTTCATTCCCATCCCTGACATATGAGAGCGGAGGCTGTCTTTACCCTGTTCCAATGTGACGTAAATCCCGGATGAATCTCCGTGTAATACATCATTGTAGAGCATTGAGAATGCTAGACTGGACTTCATTGAACCGCTTGCACCTGCAACCAAACAGATGTGGCCTTTGGGAATTCCTCCCTGCATGTTTTCATCTAGTCCGATGACGTGTGTGGGGATTCTTCCTCTTTCGCTCATCTTTTCACCATTCGGTGGACACCCCACGAGAACATAAATCCCACCCTATGCACTTTTGGTCTGATGGGAAAATAAATTGAGGTAGAACTGTTGCAAGATGCATGCAGGTATGGCTAGCATCGGCGTCCGAACGTCGGGCCCAACTTCTGAAGGAATTTGGATTCCAAGTAAAAGCCGAAGCACTTCGTGAACACCAAGAGGTCAGAAAATGTGGATTCACCGTTTCCCAAATGGTGAAATCTATTTGTGCTTCTAAAGTTGATTCAGCAATCAAGGAATGGCCTTCTACCTTTGACGGCATTGTTGTTGTTGCAGATACCCTTGTTCAAGACCCTGATGATGCACACCTTGCCTTGGGTCAACCAGCGGATGAATATTCGGCAGTAGCGGTATTGTCCCGCCTTTCAGGTAGAAGACATGCAGTTTGGTCAGCAACCGCCTTGATTTCAAAAACCATCATTGAAGGAGATGGTGAAGAACTCTTAATTTCTCCAGGATGGTATGCAAAAATTTGGTTAGAACGTGCCCTTGTTGAAATTGAGGATTTAGGTGCTCACGCTTTGGATGACCTAGTTGGCAGTGGCTCTTGGAAGGGAAAGGCAGGTGGCTACGATATGGCTGGAGAAATGTCGGAATATTGTCAACTAGTTGATGGAAATGAAATAGCAGTTCTCGGCCTAGCCACAGGGGCAATTCATACTCTTCACAAGATAACTGGAGTTAGTCCAAGTGAATGATTGCTGATATCGATAGTTATTCCAGCCCCAGGTAATAGCAAAATCTTCTCTTCTTCATCTAAGGTAAATGCTGGCAAGGCGAGGGAATCAGAAAGTTCTCTCAGCATTCTTCGGCAAGCATTTTGATGAGCATCCATATGTACCAAATTGCGCAAATCAACAATCAGAATATCACCTTCGCTAAGTCTCTGTTCCATACCATCAATTGGAAGTCTATACTTTTCATTTGGAGTAATATAACGAAGTCCACGAAGAGTTTGACTCACTTCAGTCTGTTTTTCCCATGTAGATGCCGCCAAATCATGAAATTTATCACCATCAGGCGTCATCGCACCACGCCAAGCTATTGTAGATTCTTTTACTTCTTGTTTTGGAATTGGAACTTTACTTTCGTTGATGACTGGCTTTACTTCTTTTTTCACCGGCTTGGTCTGAACATCAGGGTCTGGCAAGCCAAAGAATTGCCAAAGGTTTGCCATTAGAAATCATACCTACTCAGAAATCAAGGTCATCGAGCAGACTGTCCAGTCCGCCACCCACGTTTGATTGCGTCGGTTGTGGAGTGGGGGCAGGTTGGTATTGTACTGGCTCTGGGACTGAGGCGACCATGTTTTGAGACAACCATTGTTCACCATAATGGCCCCATTGTTCCATACTCCAACCAGCAGGAAGGCCCCCAGCAGGAAGTGGAGGTCCAGTAACAACAGTAGGCTCTGGTGTGTAAATTGGTTCAGGGGTAGGTATGCCAACTGGTGCTTCATACAATGGGGCTGGAGCATCTAAGACAGGTAGCATTTTTTCAGTAGTCGCCAACAATCCACCCGCTTCAGGTAAGTTCCAATCTAGGGGGGCTGCTGATTCTGAATCTCCCCTCCTTAGAAGGGCGAGAATCAATAAGGCGATGACTATCAAAACTAAAATACTGATGGCGATATTTGTGCTACTTCCTTCTCCACTAAGGAACCCACCAAGAAGTCCTTCTTCCGGTTGTGCTTCAACTAATACCTCGATGAAAACAATATCTCTATCTCCGTCATCATCAACAACTGTCAAGGTTACTGTAAAGGTTCCAAGTCTGTTGAACTCCGGAGAATAATCTATGCCTTCGTGATCGATATCATTTGAGAGGTCTCCGTCGCCATTTCCATCAAGGCCATCATGGTCCCACAAGTAGCGTAAAGAAGGTAAGTCAGAGGTCGAATCAGAACTATTGATTGCAGAAAAGTCTAGACTATCTCCTAATGTAATTACCAATGATTCAGAGCCGCTCTGGTTGAGAACCGAAATATCTGCCCGCGGAGGTTTGTTTCTAACATCGATAATGGTACTTTGTGATACGAATGCACCATCATCATCCATCACCCAAACAACGACTTCATGGAGGCCAGATTGATTCCAAGACATTTCAAGGTCTGGGCCATCAATGTCACAATCATCAGCAGCACTGCCATTTCCATCGGTATTGATTTCGGGAAGAACATCCCAGCACCACACCCATGTTTCCATATCTGAAGGAGAGTCAGTGCCTGTGGCATTTATCCAAGCCATTTGGTCTTCAAAAATTGGTAATATTTGTTGAAGTGGCTTCATTGAAGGAGCCACATTTTCAACCATGAATTCTAATTCTAGTGTCTCACTCTTCTCCCCGTCATCATCCCAAACTTCGACCATAACACTATGCAATCCGCTACTTTGGAAACTAGTGGTGATGGATGATTCCCAACCATTCGTCGTTTGTGTGAGATTTTCATCGACATTTGCATCCAGCCACCAATTGAAAATGAGGCTATTTAGGTCATTCAAAGAGTCATCCGCTTCTCCCGTAAGGATAAGCATTTCATTTTCAAGAACATCATATGTGCCATCAAGAGTTGTCAATTCACCACTTTCATTCCAGACACTAATGTTTGCCAATGAAGGGGCACGGTTCAGAACACGAATGAGGATTTCAGCACTTGTCGTATCATTATCATCATCACTGGCGATTGCTTCGATAATAATTGCGCCTTCGCTCGAAGGAGTGAAAGTACAGGTATGAGCCGCAGCTCCTTCTTCACAGAGAGTTCCTGGCCAAGAAATAGAGACGTCTGCATTCGGTGTTATTGTGTCAATATCTCCATGTTCAGTTGCATCTACGGTTATTTTCTCACCCACAAGAATGCTTTCTGGAGCACTTAGATTAAGGTAAGGTGCACGATTGATGACGGTGACGTTGATGACTCCATGTGCCCAGTCGTTCTCATCATCTATGACAAATACATCCACCAACATGATGCCATCGTCAGACCAGTTGAATTCGAAGATACAATCATCTTCCCATTCATTGAATTCCACTCCCTCGACACTTAAGGTTCTGAATTCACACCTGACATCCCCGCCATCAGGGTCGATGCTCGCTGTTGCGTCTATGGTGACATTCTCGAAGGTCCAGACAGGGTCATTTACCGTGATAATAGGTATTGCCAGTCTTCCTATGTATATCTCAAACTGACCGATATTGTTTGACAGGTTGTCGTCCTCAATGATGAGCCCATCAGGGTCAACCTCGAAACTGATTCCAACCGTGCCAATCGCTTGCTCTTGAGGTACAGTCCAGTTCACAGTGACTCTAGCCTCTTGGAATGCCGACAAGGAGGGGACATCGGCCCGGATGGTTGAACCATCTGGAGCATTCACTTCCATCTCCGTCTCATTGCTGGTAAGAATTCCCCGATTCTGCGCTGGAAGACTCATCTGGAGCAAATCTCCGGGTACAGCGTTCCAACCAACAGCATCGGAAAGGAAAGAGGAATCGTCTCCACGGAACCGTTCAATGATCAGATGATCTGCACGGGCTGCCAAATCGATTGCCACCACATCAGGGTCAAGAATGATGGTGCGTGCACCAACTATCTTCTGTACAGGGTCCCAGATAATGAAACCATGACTGCCCATATCGTCTGTGGAAGGGGAATCATCGTCGTATGAACCGACACTCAAGTCATGGAAGGAATAACCACTGGAATCTGTATTGATGTTCCAGACTCCAGCATCAATCTCCCACCTTGCCTGAAGGTTGGTGTTTGGATTCGGTCCTCCGTTCCATGAATAGTTCCCCCATATTCTCTCTTGTGCACCTGGAAGTACAGCAGGGAATTGTGGGTCCACATCAATCCGAATATCTCTAGTTCCGGGATTGCTGGTGGATGAAACGCTGGACGAATTAGCGGGGTGATATTCCTTCAACAAGCGGTCAATTTCCAGTCCGATAGGGATGTATGTGTTCGACCAGGCCTTGCCACGAACTGCTGGGCAATACCATTCAAAACCAGTGTTGACTCCAGATTCATTCCATTGATTTATCTTGAAGGAATCATCACATCCACTGTATTTGATGGCCTCAGTGTCTTCGGCCGGGGTACCTTCAGCACTTACCTGAAACGAGTAGTTCTCGGCACCTGATTGGTCGATTTCATCCACATCGAAGTAATCAGAATCTCCACTTCCCTCCACCTTTTGCATCGTCTCTACATACCATGCTTCACCGAGTGCGAGTGGGAAATCACGACTCTCCAAAGGAGGAGAGTATTCATTCAAAATCGTCATATCCGCTAATTCCAGACTAAAGATTCCAAGATTGTATGGCGCAAATTCAACCAAGAGTGAGAATGAACTGGAGATAGTTGCCAAATCAGAGACTCGAATGATGTCTTCTCCTTCAAATTCGATGTCCAGTCGACCTGATGTTCCATCCAGAGTGGCACCGTTGTTGCCAGAGGTGTAATCACCTTCTGATTTCACCAAGTAGACCAGATGCTGAGTGCCATCATCAAGTTCTTGGAATGTTATGTCAATCACTCTCTCAGTAGTATCTCCAGTAAGGGTGCTGACCGAAGCGGGAACGGTGACTTGAGACAATAGACCAGTGACGTCGAATTGGGTTTCGTATACCCATTTATCATCGATCTGCCAATTGGGAACATCATTCACAAATGCCAATGCCCCACCTGAGGTGAATTCCTTTGAATCATCTTCAATTCCATTCAAGTTTAACTGAGAGAATGGGGTGAAAAATAGCAACAGCATCAGGCTGAGAGCGGTCATATTTCGCGCATGCATTATCATCCCGTAGGGATGAACGCACATGAAACCCCCGTATCGTCGTTCAAATATCCAAATCTTCGAGAAGACCAGCCATCGAGCCTTCAGCGGGCGGTTTGGCTTGGCTTTGCAGAACAGGGGCGCTTTCTACTGCAACTGGGACAGCAGAGGATTGCTCAAAGGTATATTCAGGCGGAGAATGCCTTGGATTACCAGATAATAGATTTGAGTCCATCCCTCCTGCAAGTGCAGTTTGATCATCATCAACCCATTGTTGGATATCCTGTTTTGGCCGGAAGCGACTAACGGTAAATGCAATTATTAACAAGCCGACAATGGCTGCAAGAATCTGCACTATAATTGAAGCATCAGGCCCAACTACTTGGCTTGAAACGGCATTTATTAATCCACTGTCATCCTCGGTAACAGAAATTGTCATTTCTTTAATTGCAGGATTCTTCTTGTCTTCATCTGCAACCCTGAGGACGATATTATATTCACCAGCAGTCCTCCAGCGCTTGTTTATTTTCATGCCCATCTCATCAACATCATTTCCAGCATCCCCATCCCCATTGCTGTCGACATCAGCATTCAAATCCCACATGAAAACTAATCCCGATAGGTCATTTTGTGAATCACTAGTTGCAGAGGCATCTAATTCGATTAATTGACTGGTCAGTATTTGTTCAGGTATTGAGACTCTAATTTTAGGAGCCTGATTTAGGACTGTGATATTGATTACTTGATTGCTTCTTGCGCCATCATTATCCATGACATGGAGAACTACTGAATGAACTCCTTCATCCTGCCAACTCCATTCTAATTCCACTCCGATAATATCGCAGTCATCATCAGCACCTCCAACTCCATCTTTGTCAATACCAGGGTCGAGGTCCCAACATGAAACAAGAGATTCTCTATCAGAGGAGGTATCATTTACTTCAGCAACTAATTTCAGTAATTGTCCTTCTGCAATTGGAAGTGGGTCTGAAAGTCCAGTTATTGTAGGAGCAACGTTCTGAACTTCTACCAATATTTTTGCCTCTGTAAATAGACCATTATCATCGACAACTCTCAAGGTGATATTATGCTCCCCAGATTGACTCCAAGATGTCTTCATCAAAGAGCGTTGACCTGAAGTCGAAGATATGAAATCAGCATTATCAGTCAACGACCAAGAATGTTCTAATGTTTCTAAATCATTCAAAGAATCATCTGCTTCCCCAACCAACCAGAATTCAGAATCCTCAATCACATGATAAACTCCTTGCTGGTCAGTTTGCAATATTTCATCATCGGTCCAAATCCCAACTTCAAGGTCAAATGGGGCGATATTACTGTAAAATAAGTCGATGATTGTTTCATTGGTAGCGCCGTCGTCATCTGTTGCTACTGCAGTGTACCGGCGTAATCCCTCTTCATTCCATGTTACAGTACATTGGTGGGTATACCAGCCTTCTTCACATTGTGCATCAGGCCAATGGATATCTACAACCCCTGGCCATGGGTCTTCAGAATCAGTATCATTGGAAACTGCCAATAGTGAGATGGTTCCAAACGATGATGCAGTTGTTCTACTGGCAATGATTTTTACTTGAGGTGGACGATTAATAATGGAGGCAGTATCTTCCAATTGAGAAAAATCACGTTCTTCATCAACTACGGTTATCAGGATAGAATAGGCACCATCATCAATCCAAGTCCAATTGAGAATACAATCAGAAGTCCACTCTTCAGTCCATACATTTTTCTGTTTCACACCATCATCATATTCGATGTAGAATGAGCACCATACTTGTCCACCATCGGCATCGAAACTAGCACTTGCATCTATCACTAATTCATCTTGAGTCAAGACGGCCGAATGGTTTTTCAAAACTATTTCTGGGATTCTACCGATGAAGATGATTAGACTTTCAGCATCATTTCCGGAATCCGCATCATTTGAATTGAGTGCACCCGGAATAACCTTCCAAGAGACCGTTGAGTTTCCAATACCCGTAGCTTCTGGAACAGTCCAGAAGATTTCAACAGTTGTTTGTTCCAAGGATGACAGAGATGGTATTAGATGGGACAGAACATTACCTGAAGGATCGGTTGTTTCAACAGTCGCTGCCGCACTACTTGTAATTCCTCTATTCACTATTGGTAATTCCATCCTTAGAATATCTTTAGGGATTACATTCCATCCAGTCAAGTCATTCAATTCAGTAATACTTCCCGTGCGGTTTCTTTCGATTAGGGCACGGTCAGCAACCGCCATCAAATCAAGAGCCACGACATTTTCATCCAGAGTCAAAGTACTATCTCCAATAATCCCCTCAGATGAAATCCAAGCAATGATGCCATGACTTGAATGGTCGGTTGAAGTCCAAGATGCATCCAAGGCATTGCCGCTATTAAAAATCAGATATGCAGAACCATTTGCTTCAATTGGAACACTTCTCGAAAAACCTGTTCGTTCATGGCGAAACTCCATATCTTGACCGGCAAATGAGGTAGAGGTATTTGCCCATACGCTCAGATTTGTATCCAGAGAAAATAGTGGGAATTCCAAATCCACTTGGATTTCTTCATTTCTAATTCCAGGGTTTGAATATACATCAACTCCGGTTGAAGCAACAGGTGAATAAGTCTTAACGCGAAAATCCAAAGTCAGACCTTCACTTTCCTCATGTAGCCAAGCATGGTTGCGAATATCAGGGCACCACCAGCGGTAAGAATCCTCAGCCCCAGCATCATCCCAGCCAGTCACCTCAAAGGAATTCGAACAAGCTCCGTATGTTATTGTCTGGCCTCTATCATTGATTGGATATCCAGTCTGCGTTACCCCGAAATAGGATTGTTTAGAATCTGATTCATCAGCAGGTAAAGGAGAAATATAATCCGAAGACCCAGACCATGTTGTATCATGAGTATAATTATCAAACCAACGTTCACCTAAGCGGATAGGAAAATCATAGACTTCTTTTGGTGGGGCGTAGGTATTATGCAGAACAATATCAGCAACATCAATATTGATAAAGCCAAGGGCTTTGAATTCAATCTGTAGTGCTAAATCGCTTTTTATAGCGGCCATATCACTCACTCTTGTAAATTCTGTAAACTCATAATCAATGAATAAATCTCCGTTATAACCATCAAGTTCCACTCCATTTTTGTCAAATTCAGCAGTCATCCTAGTTTTGTAAACTAGAGTTGATTTATTCTCAATTTGCATTGTTAGGATTTCAATTACCACCATTTCTGCATCGCCTTGGATTTCACCAACTGAGGCAGATACTCCGTTATCCTTGATCAACTGTTCAGCATCGAAGAGGCCGGAATAGACCCATTTATCGCCGACTCTCCAAGTGGGGACATCGCTAAGTTCGGAATTATTGCTTGTAGAGTATGATGTTGAAGTTAATTCAAGTTGTTGAAAGGGCATACTGCTAAGCAGCAGCAGGGCGACTAACAGCAATGGCGCCCTCTTCATCATCATCTGCAGAATGCTGCTTCTTCATGAAGGCCACCCCTAGAAGGGGTGATATCTGCAACAAAGTTCAGAGCAGGTCAGCCAATTCATCCTTGATGATTTGCACAGCCTCAAGAATCTCATCCTTGTGGCGAGCACCTGTAATCACCATTTTACCGCTGCCGAAAATCAGACAGACAACCTTAGGGAAGTCAAGGCGGTAGATTAGTCCTGGGAATTGCTCTGGTTCGTACTCAACCTTGTCGAATGGTAGGTGGAAAGTTAGGTTGTTCAGGTTCAACTTGCGAGGTAGTCCAGCCAGTGGAGTTCCTTGCTTCATTTCGAGAGTGTCTCTCTTGGCTGTTCCGTCGTAGTCTTCGGGGTAGTGGAGAGCATAGGTTGCGACCATGTTTTGGACTTCAATTTCGACGTCCTTCAAATCCCAAGTTTCGATACCAGCAGCACGTAGATCTGCGATCATGCGCTCAATTCCGGTGTGGATATTATCTTCGTTCTTACCGCCGGTGCAAACTGCTCGCCCACTGCGGAACATTAGAATTGCTAACTTTGGATCGGTGACTCTGTAAACTACTCCTGGGAATTGTTCAGGTTCATATTCACAATTCAATTGAATTGCGATATCTGGGAGGTCGAGTTCTTCCGCAACACGGGTTGATGCTACTACATTTACTACTGTCAGGCGTTCTTCATCCTCGGTCATGCTTTATAGCCGCCTTATAACCCCTATTTAAACAAAAGGCTATCCTCATTCACTCATGAGTCCGCCACACCGGGGGTCCAGAATGGTGCACCTCGGTCAGAATCTAGCCTAACTCCAATTGCATTCAGCGAAGTTTTGAACGAATAACCCCCTGCTAATTCAATTGCTTCACCAGTCTCTTTCGGATTTCTGGTCAAAGCAATCATGCAACCACCGCCACCAGCGCCGGTTAATTTTACTCCAAGGCTTGAATGTGCGGCAGCCCTCACTAAGTTCTCTAATTCCGGTGAAGAGACTCCTAAACTTCTCAGCAGAAGATGATTTTCAGTCATGCATCTTCCCACCTTTTCCATGTCTCCTTCAATGAGGGCAGAAGCTCCTCGACGAGTGATGGCACCGATGGTTTCGATGACTTGCATTTTTTGAGGTTCTAACTCGATTAAACCGGCCACTTGTGAAACTAATTCCGCGGTTGATGAATGACATCCAGTATTGCCAATGACTAACCACACATCCTCAGTTGGAATTACAATTTCATGGATCTCCCAATTTCTAATTCCTTCTGGAGTTTTCAAAGAGCGACTATATTTCCAATCTAAGCCGGCTTTGACTTCATTTGATAATAAAATGCAACCACCATGAGATACAGTGCTGCTGTCGATTGGACTAGCACGACCTTGCTGAGCCTCAGCTTCAATTGCATGTCCCATGATAGCACACTCATCCTCATCAACAGAAGATTGCCCAAGCAAACGCTTGCCACCATTTCTCTTAAACCCGGGGTCTTTTCCTTTTTTTGGTCTCGGATAAGGATTAGTTTCAGTTTCAGAAGAAAACCCTTCACACCAGCCATTTTCATCTACTCGCCGACCACGAGCGGCCCGTAGTGCAGCAGTGAATGCTACGGATAGAGCAGCCGAGGAGCCTAATCCTGCAGAACTTGGGATGCTGCTATTTATTTTGATACTCAAGGATGGAGTTTCTCCCGAGGGGGGCCAAATTCTTGCCCTCAAGCCCTCTAGGTGAGGATGTTTTTCGGGCATAAAATCCATTCCATCTAATTGCCAAACATCGCCGGGTTTTCCAGTTGGTTGAATTTCAATCTGAACTCTTTGGTCGATGGCGATTGCCACTGCCGGTTGGCCATAAACAACAGCATGCTCTCCGAAGAGGATGCACTTGCCCGGTGCGCTGGCCACTACCATGCAGCGAGGTCGAGTTACTTACACATCATCCTTCTTATTACAGCAATGTGATACCGTTGCATTGAAGGAGCGACTACATCTCAGCACTTTGAGGCCAAGACATGGAGGACCTAGTGGAGCACCCAATGAATCTGACTTACCTCGGTATCCCAGGTTGGCTTATTCTCTCGGCATTGTGGGTCACTGGAGGCTTCTTCTTTTGTAAGCAAACATCCCATGCAATAAAATTAATCAGTCTTGGAAAGCCTGAAAATAGAAAGGGGAGTATGAAAGAAAGGTTCTTCGAGATTATCAAGGTCTGGCTTGGACAGAAAAAAGTTCTCGAAGACAGAGTCATCGGCATTATGCATGTCATGATATTCTGGGGCTTCCTAATGATTGGCTCAGATGTTTTGGACCTATCTACTGGAGGACGCTTTGAGGCAGTTTTGGTTTGGATGAGCCCGGTTATTGCAGATTTGTGGAATGGGATGGTTGAACTCGGTTATGTATCAGCAATGCTAGGTGCTAGCGCTGCCCTTTTCCGCCGAGTAGTAATCAGGCCTGAGAAGTTGAAGCATGAATCACAATTTGAGGGTAATGCCATACTTGCTACTATCCTGACAATTTGTGTAACTGCATTTATCGTTGAGGCTGGAGAGAATCCATCATCAGTTTGGGAGCCAATTGGTTACATGGTATCAGGTTGGATCGCAGACTTCGCATTCCAGGACATCCTTGTAATCTATTCCTATTGGCTGCATATGGGTTGTTTAGCTGGATTCCTTGTTGCAATCCCAGCCTCTAAGCATATGCACCTCGTGATGGCATTTCCAAATGTCCTATTCCATGACCGAGATGGCATGGCTGTAATGAAGCCAATGGCAACTACTGAAGATGGAAAGGCTGTCTTGATTGAGGACCTTGATATCGAGAATTTCGGGGCCATAAATTATACTGATTTCAGTTGGAGACAACTCATCGATGGATGGGCTTGTACCAATTGCGCTCGCTGCCAAGATGTCTGTCCTGCATATCTTTCAGGCAAGGCTCTCAATCCGATGACAATAGTCACTGATGTGCGAAATTATGCCAACGAGCATGCACCAATTCTACTATCTGGGGAATTACCAGAAGAAAACATGATTGCCCGTTTCAAACCTGAGGCGGTTTGGGCTTGTACTACTTGCCATGCCTGCGTTGATGTGTGCCCAGTGTATATCGAACATGTTCCAAAGTTAACCGATGCACGTCGCCACCTAATGATGGAAGCAATGGAATACCCAGAGGAACTGGAAGTCGCATTAGGCAATCTAGAAGTCAACTCCAACCCCTATGGATTCGGCCCCCACGAGCGTGCTGACTGGGCGAGTGATCTCAATGTTAAAATCGCAGAACCTGCCGAATACATCTACTTCACAGGCTGTGCCGCATCATTTGATGAACGTAATAAAAAGGTTGCAAGAGCAACAATCCAAACTCTACAAAGAGCCGGCTTAGATGTCGGGATATTGGGAATGGAGGAGGGTTGTTCAGGAGACCCAGCCCGCCGTGCTGGCAATGATTTCCTCTTCCAAATGCTAGCAGAAACTAATATTGCAACTTTCCAAGAATTAGGAGTCAAGAAGATTATTGCTTCATGCCCACATTGTTTCCATACTCTTGGTAAGGAATACAAGGACTACGGCGGAGATGAACTAGAAGTCATCCATCATTCCCAAATCATATCACAATTGCAAGAAGAAGGGAAAATCCCAGTTGGCGAATTAGAAGGTAAGAAGGTTACATTCCATGACCCATGTTATCTTGGAAGAATCGGTGGCGAGACCGAAGCCCCTCGTTCAGCAATCGGAGGAGTTGATGTCGAGCCCGAGCGTCATGGACGGGACTCATTCTGCTGCGGAGCAGGAGGTGCTCAGATGTGGATGGAAGAAGATGCAGACAAGCGAGTCAATGAAATTAGGGCCAAAGAGTTAGCAGAGACCGGAGCCGATGTAGTTGCAGTTGGATGCCCATTCTGTAGCACCATGGTTAGCGACGGACTGAAATCAACCGGTAATGAAATGGAAGTTCTTGATGTTGCAGAAATCGTCTGGCAGACAATCAAAGACAATGATGCTAAGGTTCAGTCTCTGAAGGAATCGAAGGAAGAGAATTTACATCCCATCTAAATGAATAAAGGACGGTCATGAAAGCAGCAAATAGCATCCATTCGAATGCAGCAGAAAAGAGCATTTCTGTATGCGCCAAATCAAGATCTAGAGTTTTGTGAATATCAGCGGATCTGTACATCCCAAGACGGAATGCAGTTATCATTGAAACTAGACTGATGGCTGCCAGTGGGATGGCATACTTTCTAATTTTAATGCCTCGTTCATCCATTTGCAATTTTTTCGAAGAAATATCCATGAAAATACCCCAAGCAAGGCCTCCAGAGAATACCAATGCTGCGGCCGCAATATGCCCGTTCTGATTTAAGGTCCAGCGTAAAGAGGCCACCCCAATAGCGCCAACACCACAGGTAATTCCAGCGTAGAGAGAGGCATTTGTTGACCAGTGAATTTCTTGGCTTCGCGATTTCATCATTTGCCACAATCTCCATGAAAGTAAGATGTTGACAAGGCCTGCGGAAATAAGGCCGATTTTGAAGGGCCAGGCCTCTGGTCCGGCATAGTCAGTTTCGGAAATGAATGGTAGCCAAACCCTTGAATGGCCTGTTGCATGATGCAGGATAAATGAAAGTAAAAAGCCGGTAATTGGTAGGATGAGGGCGAGACGCCAAAGGTGATGGACCTTCATCTCCATGTTGGGCGCAGCGGCCATTGCTACATGAAAGGTTGAGTGTGGAAATACACACCGATGGCAGCAAGACTCGGGAAAACACTCAATGCTTGATGCGGCTTGTGGCGACTATGCTCCCTTCCGTCTGGGTCGTTGATTCCAATTGCTTCATTCATCTTGGTAAGCATGGTGATGGCAAAGTCATCAAGGATATTTCTGCAGCCTGTAAACAAATGGGAGCCACCCTACATGTGACTCCTGGTGTTCACAAAGAAGTAGCAACCGTTAGTATGCAAAAATGGAATAATAAACCCCGATTACTCGATGTTATGGCGGAAATTTTGACAACCACTTCTGTCCCAGATGACCAAATCCGTGGCCTTGCTCAACGTATTGGAGAACAAGCCAGCCCTCAAGATGTTGACCTTTCACTGATGGTCTTAGCAAGTCGTTTAGCCGGTCAAGGCGAGGATGTTGTCTTGGTTTCTGATGATTATAAGATGACCACTACAGGCGAGAGAGTTGATCTGCCATTCCGAACTTGTCCACCATCGACCTTTTTTCAGCGCCTATCTGAACTTGGCCCCAAAGCAGTGCGTCCGCGCTTGCGAGGCTTATCGCGTAAAGTTAGGGCTGAAGAGATGCGCTATGCGATTTCTCGGGCCGGGCAATACGATATCCAAGCCAAATTGACTTGGATGATTGATAGCTTATTGCAGAGTAAGCCTGCTCCAGTTGCTGCTAAAACAGAGGCCACTGATGATGCCGCCTTGGTTATCGCTTTACAGCGCCATTTGGCAGGAGAGACAGTAAAGAAATCCCGCTTGAAGGCTTTGGCATTATTGCCAGATATTTGTGCCCCGATATCTGGACTTTTACAGACTAATCGAGATGAATTATCTTCAGCCTTGAATGATGCCCAGAATCAGATGGGAATGGGGCTTGCTCCTGTAAATGCTCAGTTGGCATCGATTGCTCATTGCGCAGTTGCTCCGACTTTCAGCAGGGTTGAAACGGCACTTGGTTTGATAGCAATGGAAGATGGCGACCATGCACGGGCCCGCGAGCACTTAATCCGAGGATTACAGCATGCGACCCTAGTCGATGATGATGCTGCAGAGATGAATGCAATGTTTCATCTTGGGCTGGTTGAGTTGGTTTCGGATAATATCCAAAAGTCTGCTGAATTATTTGAGGCTTCTTTAGCAGAAGCCTCGAGAATCAAATCAATGCAAGTGCAAATGGTTCTTGCCTCAGCCATCGCTCGGCAGTTGAATGGTGATGATGAAACTGCTGCAAATCATGTTGAACAATGTCAAACATTAGTTGAAGGAAATGAATCCGTTGCTGCAATTGAACTTGAAAGCCTTGGTAATTCTCTGTTGGCTGTTGGGCGTCCAGTATTGGCCTTGGAAGTATTTGATGAGGCACTTGAATGCGCTACTGAATCTAATGATGTCGATGTAGCGATGCGTTTAGCGGAGAGTATTGCACGATGTGATGCGGCAATAACAGGTGATGATGCTACACAACTTGAACGGATGCGAAGCCTATTGGACAAGGTGAACAACATCGGTGGGCAGGCAGCGGTAAGTTTCGCTGCTGAAGTTTCTGCAATTGAAGAACGTCGCTCTTGGCAAGAAGAGCCCTTAGCAGATGTGTGGTCGGATTGGCAAGATTCTTCAGCCTTGGTTCCAGATGGCTCGATGGAAGTATTGCGAGGTGTGAAACAGGATGATTCTCTACTCTTGATTTGCTATAATGCTGAAATTGGCAATATTGGAATTTGGCTTCCTGATTCAGATATCGAGGCCAGTGATGCTTCTCGTCATACGATTAGTATCGATACGAGAATAAAGGTCGCACATCCACCTGATTCATTAAAGCGTGAACATCGTATTCGTGGTATTGTAGCCCTTGAAGATGGGGATGCAATATCTCTGCAAGTGTTTGAGGCGCGGCATTGAAGTCCGATTCACCCCCCGCATGGCTTGATGGCACTGCGCTTGCATGATACCCGACGCCGTGAAAAGGTGGTTTTCTCCACCATCGAGCCAGGTAAGGTGAAGATGTATGTGTGTGGAGTAACAGTCTATGATTTCTGTCATTTAGGGCATGCTCGTTGTTATATTGCCTTTGACCTCATCCATCGATGGTTGAAATATTCTGGATATGATGTTCTTTATATTCAGAACTTCACTGATATAGATGATAAGATAATCAAGCGTTCAAATGAAAGCGGGATAGACTGGAAGAATATCGTCGATGACAATATCGAAGCCTATTATGAGGATATGGACATGCTCAATATCTTGCGGGCTGATGAATATCCTCGTTGCACAGAATATGTTGGAGAAATGATTTCAATAATTGAATCCCTAATCGACAAAGGGCATGCATATGTTGCAAAAGATGGAGTCTATTTTTCGATTGCATCAGCCCCTGAAAAGTATGGTATGTTAACGGGACAAAATATCGATGCGGTATTGGGTGGTGCAGGAGGTCGAGTTTCAGAATCAGGCAAGCGGGATCACAAGGATTTCGCACTTTGGAAATCGGCAAAACCAGACGAACCAACTTGGCCAAGCCCTTGGGGAGACGGTAGACCCGGTTGGCACATCGAATGTACTGCAATGAGCATGGACCATCTTGGCGAGCAATTCGATATACACGGCGGTGGGCAAGATTTGTTATTCCCTCATCATGAAGCGGAGATATTCCAAGGAGAATGCCATACTGGATGTAATCCGGTGGTAAGTCATTGGTTGCACAATGGTTTTGTCAACATGGATGGTGAGAAGATGTCGAAGAGCCTTGGAAACTTCTGGACCATACGTGAAATCTGTGAGAAAATCGACCCCCTAGTTCTACGCTTTGCTTTGCTTAATGCCCATTACCGCTCTCCTATTGACATGAATGAACAATTACTCCATGACGCAGGTCGAAACCATTCGAGGATATTGACTGTCTACAAACAAGCACTGGAAAACCAATGCCAAACTCCGCTTCCACTACCAAAGGGAGATGTGACTTCAGGAGTTCCACTAATCAAGTCGCTTGGACTGATTGAAAAGCAGGCAGAGGCTCTTGCCAAAGCCATGGATGATGACTTCAATTCAAGAGAAGCAGTTGCCAAAGTACTGGGTGGAGTTAGGGAGATTGGTAAATCATTGGATTCAGATTTAGAAGCAAAAGACAAATCTTCATTTGCAAACTTCGCTGTGGAATGGATGGAAGAGTATGCTGGCCTAGTGCTCGGCATACTACCCTCAAGAGAAGAAATCATGATACAAAAAGTAGACCCAAAAAGAGAAGAAATCCGGCTAGAAGTAGAGGATTTACTCAAACGCAGAACTGATGCTCGTGCCAATAAAGACTGGCCAGCAGCAGACGCCATTAGAGACAAATTGGTGGCATTGGGAGTTACAGTTGTTGATACTGCAGATGGGCCGGAATGGGAATTATAGTACCCAACCAAAAATAACAAAGGGTAAACCCCTCCACCCCTTATCATGAACAACAGCCGGAAATCGATATTCCTGATTTTGCTTTTGAGTTTTAGTTTGATACCCCTCTCTGTGAATGCGGATGAGTCTGGTCGCTATGCCAACTCTGTTTCAGCCTCTCCTTATGAAGTTGGAACAGGTGGAACCGTTGAAATTGAAGCCATGGTAACTGGTACTCAATCCGCAGATAGTGAGGAAACTACCCGCTACAATATTTGGGCTGAATCGAACACTGAGGAAACTTATACAATCGCTCAGAATAAAGATGCAATTGATGGGATGATAACTTATTCTTGGTTGGTTCCAGAATCTATTCCAACTGGCCCTTATTCAATTTGTGTTGAAGAATCTGATAGTGGTGTTATGAGCCAATATTCAGTCGAGTGTGACAATATCAATGTTATTCGTTACCAAATTGAGGTGGAAGTAAACAACGAAATCATTCTTCCTAGTGAAACAATTAGAGTGTGGACCACAGTCAGTAGCCCAATAAATGGCAGCCCAGAATCCCCAGAAACCGCCGGTTGGAAAATGACATACTATACCCAAGACGAAAACTCTTGGGATTCTGACTCTCAAGTAAAGAGTGGAACTCTAACCCCTGCCTCGAGCAATGAATTTGCCGTTTTAATGCCGTCTAATCTGCTTTCATATTATGGTTTAACCATCACCTTTTATGCAAATGATTCCTCTGGTACACAACTTTCAGAGGTCACTAAATCTGTACCGGTAGGAATCTTGGAAACAACAATATCTCAACCATCGCATGGACAAACAATACCATTACACTCGGATTTCGTCCTCCAACTTAATTGTAAAAGGATTACTAATCAGGGGGAGTGGATGCCTGAGAAAGGTCTCGGATTGACAGTAAAATTAGAGCAAGGAACTATCAAAACCCCAGTTTCGATTTCATCTACTCTTTTAGATCAGCCAAGTAGTATCGAGTGTGATAGTGATGGAATCGTGTCATTACTCTTAGTAGCCGATAATTCAGTATTGGAAATCGGCTCTGCTGAACTTGTAGTTTATTGGACAGACCCCTCTTCTAGTGAAGAGGTCAATAGAAGTACCATGATTTACCTCAGTGCAGGGGATTCTGAATCTCTCGTTGGAGTCGGGATTCAAGTTTTCATAGATGGACCTCTAAGCAGTAGTGAGCCGGGGGAAGAAATTACTCTAATAGTAAATACACTTGATATGGCTGGTAATCCACTAGCAGGGATATGGGTACATCACCTCACTTCAAGGTCTACAACTAATAGCGGGTCATGGTATAGTAGCGAGGCTGATAGAAGTAAATGGAGTATTCAACAAAGCGATAGTCAAGGTAGATTGACTGTGTTGATTACCATCCCTTCGGACTTAAACCCCGGGCTAGGTTCTATTTCACTATATGCAACAGCTAAGAATGACACTGGAGTTCTCGATCAAGATGTCCACCAAATCAGATTGATTGAAACAAAAGTCACTCTCACTCCAATCACCATGGAGTGGTTGCCAGGCGATGAAGTCGAGATGAGAATTAACGTCGATGGAATGACACGCCAAGTTGCAGCATTTTGGAGTATTGAAGAGTTGGACCTTGAAGGACAGTTGACATTTGCAGCAGATTCACATGGTAGTTTTTCTTTCCTAGTGCCAGATAGAGTGCCTTTTTCCTCTATCACGGTTAATGTAGTTGCGATTGATTCATCTGGAAAAACAGAGAGTGATTCTAATTACGTGCCTAGATTAGATGGCTTTAGTGTTATGATTTCCCCACCAAATGAAGTTGTTACCGCTGGTGAGAGTATCACCCTCCCTTATGTGATAACAACTATGGATCCAACAGAGCCAGTCGAATATCCACTTAAATGGGTGGCAATGGCTCTTGGGGTTGCAGATTCTTCCATGACAGGCTTTGTGAACGGTGATAGTGGTTCGATAGAATATACATTACCAAGTAACCTTGAAAGTGGCTCGTATGTATTCGTGTTTAACTTTGAAACTTCACAATCAAACCCTCTTGTTCTCGATGTTCGGTCGAATGATGATGCATCAGGAGTTGGTGGGGCATTTAGTGCGGTTGGAGATTCTCTTGATTCAGCATCTGGATGGGTTTCCACTTCAGCATTGATTCTGGCATTTGCTTGTCTAGGCCTACTTCTCAAGGGTGGTGGGAAGAAAGAGGAAGAATGGAGTGGATTCGATGAGCCCCCTCTATTCTCTGCCCCACCACAACCAGTTGCTGCTCCAATGCATCAACCACCTGCTCCGATGCATCAACCACCTGCGGCAATGCATCAACCACCTGCAGCAATGCATCAACCACCTGCGGCAATGCATCAACCACCTGCGGCAATGCATCAACCACCTGCAGCAATGCATCAACCACCTGCGGCAATCCCAGAATATGATCCAACTTCCCCAACTGGTTATGCACAACCACCGCCTCAGCAGCGATAATTATCAGTCTCGATATGGGTCATCTAATAGCCACATTCCTGCTCTCCAAAGCATTAATAAGACTATGATTGAAACTGCTGCACCATACATTCCGGTGCCAATCATCCAATCATTTCCAGCCTGTGCTTCTTCTCGTGACCACTTGAATACAGAAATGAATAGAACCATCAAGACTCCTGCTGCACACATACCAGCAACCTGAAGCCTTTCTCTGCGCAACCACATTCCAACTGAACTCATCAGGGCTAGATAGGCAGGATAAAGCAATACTAAGGCAAGAATAAGTCCAACCCAGCCTCCTTGGGCAGCGTCCATTGCCAATAAATTTGACACAGAAATGACTGCTGTCTCACCATTAGAATTAGTGCTGCTGAATAAATCTGCGACTATCAGAAATGATGTGGCAGAAATTGCTGAAAGAAATGCGCCGATGAAGACCATCCTTGTAGTCGGCGAGGGGGCATCTACATTGGGCATCGGTGCCATGAAGCGGTCTTGGAGGATGGATGCTTTCAGGCTTTAGGAGGTCCACCTTCGAGAGGAGGCATCTCAGGAACTTGCTCGATGACGATATCTTCTAGTTTCTTGTTCCATGGATTATCCTTGTCTTTTGAGGAACTGTTGGCTGTGAGGGCAATAGTTGCGATGAAGATGACTATTGCAACGGCGCCAATGGCGAGTGATGAAGTTGATAGTCCACCTGATTTCGCACTATCAGTTACAGTTTGCTCTTCTTCTGTACATGCTCCAGAATCACACTTCCATGTACTGTCGCCTTGACAAACACAATAGCGGCAATCGGCATTATCGGGAGGTTTTGTTTCACCAGCATTACATGTGCCGCCTTCTACGATTGAATCATCCTTTCCTGGGTCAGTAACAACAGGCTCTCCCACTTCCTCAGTTGTGAATGAATCTACAATTTTGATTTCGGTTAAAGTGACATCCTTCAAGGGTCTGTCAACACTATTGGTTTCAACTGAATGGATTGCAGAGATTAATTCACTTCCTGATACCACTTTCCCAAAAACAGTATGAATGCCATCAAGATGCGAAGAACTTGATTCTGTAATGAAAAATTGACCTCCTCCTGAATTAGGGTTCGAAAGTTTTGCCATTGAAATAACGAATGGCTGATGTGTCAAACCATTATCAGCCTCATCAGGAATGGTCCAGTCTTGTTTTGCACAGCGTTCCTTAGTATTGACTTCACCTTTGCAATAGCCGTACCAGTTTGCTGCATGTCCTCCAGCCCCTGAAAACTCAGTAAAATCTCCTCCTTGCATCATAAAATCATCTATGATACGGTGGAAGATGGTTCCATCATAGGTTTTATTTTCGATATGAGATACGAAGTTATCAACATGAATTGGAGCCTTATCAGGATACAACTCTAAGTGTATTTCACTGGATTTTTCTATGCCATTCTTATCGGTCCAATCAATGGTCATTTCAACGAGGATTTCTGAAGCGGGAGGCTTTCCATCAAACTCAGATCCAGGTTGCCAATCGAAATTAATTGCTCTGTTTCCATTAGCATCCATTGCTACAGAGTAGTAATCATCGTAGATTTGAGAGAAAGAAATCTGGCGATTGGCTGTGAATGAATTATTCAGGACATTGAAGTAGCGGTCATCTCCCCAAGTGAATATTCCATCTAATGGAATTGAATGCATGACACTGTAAGAGCCGGTTGTCCACATATCATCAAAATCGCTTCGGTCGTCAAAACTACTACCAAAGTAATCATACATCTCCTCTCGGTCAAAGCGCAGTGCCATTTCCAAATCTTCTACGATTTTATCCCAAGTTTGGGAACCGTCCTCGACTCCAAGGTATGTTACATCGAGTGCCTTATCGAATTCCCCATCGATTTGCACAACTTCAAGGTCATCTCCTTTCATCGCTTGCATCAAGTCGAGGTCGCCGAATTGAGCCAATCCGCCAATGATGGTCAAGCGCACATCTGGGTCTACTGCGTCGATGAGGTTTCGGTAAGGGTCTTCATCGAAGGAGTCGATGATAGCAAAGTCTGCTGCTAATCCAGGTTTGATTTTTCCAACTTTGTCTTGCCATTTCATTTGGTAGGCAGGATTGGAAGTAACCATTTGTACCAATTCGTAATCGTTGAAGGTATTGCCGAGAATTTGTTTATTCCACAAGTCTGCAGTCTTCAATTCATGCAATGGTGATTTGGTGCCCGATGGCGACCAATCAGGAGCCAATGAAATCACCAATCCTGCTTCTTTTGCAGCTTTAACATCGGTGGTATCTCCATAAAGCAGCAGATTTGAAGTTGGCGACCAAACTAGGCTAGCACCAACTGCAGCCATTTTCTCAAACTCCACGCTTGTCAAGGCTGTACCGTGAATGATTATTAGTTCACCAACTAACAAGTCATTATTCTCGATGATATCAAACTCATCAAGGCTTGACTGGTCAACACCTTCTGCCAAATGCAGGAACCATGCATCTAATTCACCTGATTCATTACCTCGCTTGATATGGTTACCTGAGTAATCGGTGTCTAGTTGAAGGATCTTAGTTTCGACTTCATCACGACCCCAGTTGTAGTGCTCAATATTACGAGCCAAAATATCATCATATGAATCGGCTGCGTAATTATGGCCATCTCCCTGAATTGCAGTAGTTCCGCCGACGATTTCTTTCATTTCTACATATTTCATCGCTTGACTTTCCATATTCCAATACGGTTGTGATTGAATGGCTATTTTAACTTTGGAAACTTCACTGCCGTAATCTTGGTGTTTGGTCCATTGGTAGCGGTTTTGATAGCCACCCCATTCATTCTGACTTGAAGTTGAAATATGAGTTTCCAAAGCCCATAGTGGGGCCACATTGTAGGTTAGATGTTGATGCATGTCGATGAGTCCAGGATAAATTGTTGCACCAGTGTGGTAAACTGGAGTGCCTTCGGTTGTAACTCCAAGTGGTGGTACTTCACCTGTATTCCAAACCGCCTCAATTTCTCCATCGGTCACTTTGATTGAACCATTGGGAAGAACAGATGTGTAGTCTTCCATAGTGACAACTCTGCCTGTCAAGATGTAGGAGCCTTGTTGGATGTGGTCGCGAGGGGTATAACATCGTCCATCGCGGGCGTCAACGGCATTTTCGCCAATCCAGCCAGGAGTTGGAGGCGCTATCTTGGTTATTCCATCGCCATCAGGAATGTAGGAATTATCCCACAAAGAATCCTCACCAGGATAAGCCAAAGTGTCGACAAGGGTTCCATCAGGCATCAATAAATTTGCACTATCTGCATCGAAGTAATCTAACTCGATTCCGGTGTCGGCTCTAAAGAATACGATTCTTTCATCGGGTTGTAATGAGGTATCCCATCCGATTGAACATTGAGCGGAGCCTGCTGCAAGGTTATCATCAAGCCACCAATTTGAGATATTTACAATTTCATTACCGCGGTTCCATAATTCGATGAACTGGTCTGAAGAAGAACCGGTATAACCATCATTATTCCAGTCGGTGCCATTGTAGTCTTCGCCACTAGCCGAAACTAAGATCTCTGAAATGACGACATCCGGCAGAGAAGATTCTTCACCTTCTACAGTAATTGGCAGAGATGAAAGCAGCATCAACGAGACTAATCCAACGCACAGGAGGTAGGGCTTCATGGGCTACCCACCCCTGTTCTCTTCAAGAATCCTACCACGGTGAACACTGGTACTTTTTGCCCAGTCTTTCAAGTAGGTAGTCACAAAGCCCACAGGTGGGGTCAGCCAGTGAGTAATGCGATGGAGATGAATTGGAACAACATAGAATCAACATTGGGTAATAATGAAACGGTCTTCATAGATTGCTGGAATCCTGAAGAACCAAACCTAAAGGAATGGCAGCCAGCATACGACAAGGCGGCAGTTGCAAACAAAGATGTGGTATTTGCCAGAATCAATACCATAAAAGAACCGGAATTAGCTGAAGCATTGGGAATTGCGAAAACTCCTACTTTAATGGTTGTCAAGAAGCGCATGGATATCTTACAAAAAACTGGGCCTTTAGAGGAAGAAACTCTATTAGATTTGATTCAAGTTGTTCGGGATTTGGATGTAGATGAACTGGTATTTCGCCCCTCTGCATGATAAATAGCCAATGCATTGAAGTGTAATCATCCTCATAGGGTGTTTTCATGGGCAACATGGGCCATAGGCTGGGGGGAGATGTTCTTCCCCATCCAGAGAATACTCTAAAATGTCTAAAGTCGGCAAAAGCCCTTCAAGTCCACAAGAAATTCCGCTATTGGGAATTTGATGTAAATGAAACTAAAGACAATGAATTAATCGTCTTTCATGACGATTCATTTCAGGGAAAACCAATACGCGAATGGTCCTCAAGGGATTTGTTAAAAAGTGCCAAAAAAGAATTCGACTTAGAGGTCCCCCTTCTATCAGACGTTTTGGAATCCCTATCAGATAGTACAAAACCACTTAGAATTGAAATCAAGGATTTACATTCAGATACTGGGCGACAAAAATTCATCGATATGGTAGCAAGTGCGCGTGATGAAAATGATTGGAATTGCAAGGTCATCGCTTGGAAAGAACGCTTTCGTGATGTATTCCCGAAAGAAGAACGTCATCATTGGTCCAAAGCCTTTGAGGAAAAGGGACTGCGAGTTTGTAGGGTAGGAATGCATCATGTTGATTTATTCAAAGCTCATTCCTCAGCAATTGGTCGTATGATGTTCACATTGGGGCTTGGACCAATCTCAAAACGCTCTCGACGCTGAATGCCAATCAACATATACAGCCGCAGACGGGGTTAGATTCATGGAGATGCCAACGCAGGTGTTCTTCGCCACTTTCGTGGTGCTTTCGATGCTGGCAAGTGGTTGTCTTGGTGGAAATGAAGCAATAGTTTCTGTTGAAACTGGAAGTGATGCATTTTCAAAATATCAGCAGGTAGATGCGGAGATGGATACTCATTCTGATTTGCGAGAATTCCTTTCCGTTGATTTGGCATATGTGGAGAATTGGTCTATTTTGTCCAATGATACATTCATTCAGCAACTTATCGATTCAGGTCATGCAGCCAACTTTTCATGGGCAGTGTATGATGCAACTTATGGCGGCAATTGTTGTGAGCATTATATTGCAGCAACTAAGCAAGGCAGCATCCTAAATTTCGGTGGAGAATACCCCGTTTGGTCGCATGACCGTGGGCATGAATGGGACACCTATCTGCCAACCATCATTCCAGATACAAGTTGTCGAACACCAGCACCAACTGCTCCCGGTCAAGAAGGCCTTGGAGAAGGAAGTATCGTGCAAGCAGTTAATGGCGACTTAATATCGATGGGTTGGTTTCCATATGTTGGACTTGATATGAAAGTTGACAAATTCTATGCTTTTCTCTATGATGAAAATGCTGGCAGTTGGAGTTGGTGTTACAATCGCATAACTGAACCATTCTATGACCGCTCTTGGCAAGTCGAAATAGTTGGGCCAATTCAATCCAATATTGGTAGTAATGATTGGGGTTCATTTGTCATCTCTAATTTCTGGCACCAGACTCAGAATGTCGGAGGCCAAGTTTCAATCGATGGGCTCAATTATTATCCAATCTCATTCCCTGGAAGAAATGATGATATCGATATTGTTGAATTGGATCTAAATGCGAGTGACTTGGGAGTAGAATGGGATTTTACCAAGCCACATAAAGAAATGAGAGCATTTCCCGTACCAGAATCGAATGGTGGCGGGTTGCTATTCCCGAATTATTTTTCAAATGGCGATGATGCATACCTCGGAACAACATTGTCTTGGGTCACCGACCCCAGTTTAATCGAAGGCGGAATGTGGATTGGTGAATGGTATAGGCACCAAATCAATGGCGCAGGGTTGCCTTCTGATTATTGCAATATCGCATCCCAAGGTGGCTTGCATTGTTTCACCAAAGAAGATCGAATTATCACCCATATGCTATCTTGGGATGGTGGTTATACTTGGCAAAATCAAAGCTACAATTTCGCAGGCCTTGCGGAGTCTATTGAAGAATGGGAATTCCACATCAGTGGCAAGAATGATTTGGCAATTTTGAATGTGCGATACCAAAGTGCTACAGGACCCGATGTTGATACCGTTTTCCATATCCGCGAATATAGTGAAAGTTTGGTCCCTGATAGCATGACTTTTGTGGGCCTTGGAGACCTTGATTCTACGAGTGGAGCGGGGAATGATATCCGTTTTGATTTTGCCAGCATAACAATTCTAAATGATGGAGGTGCGGTTATCGCCTATCACGATTCGAGCCATGTGGACCCATTATTCGCGGTCGAGCAGGAAATGCCCATTTATGGTCCTGAAGAATCTTGATTCTTCTTCTCCATTAAATCGATATAAATCATCGCTGCAAGTATCTGAACAACGGTTGCTGTAGTACTGATTGAATGAGAGTTACTAAGCCACCAAGTAGCGCCATAAGTGATAGCACTCGAAAGTAATGAGAGACCCGCCTTTTTACCTTCCACGGAACCCCTAATTAGTCATCCATCTTGAAAATGTTGCCGGATAGACAGCGAACGGTGATATATGCGTTTCACGCCCGAATCTGGCCATAGGGCAGTTAACACAGGTGATGATGATGGCAGTAACGGGCCCTGACCTTCGAATTCCCCCTATTGAAAAGTTTAGCTAAACAGCAGTGGAAGAAAGTCACAAAACATGCTCAATGTGTGAATGAGAATGCCTTATTGACGCCAAGTTACATGGTAGATTCATTGTATTGGTATTTGCTTGACCACAGCGTCTTTCGTGGGCGTTGGTCTCCCCTCCTACACCCCACGCTGGAAAGTACACCTTGAGTCAGAGGAATCAATTTGTCATATAGGTAGTCTCTAGTCATCAAGACTATCAGATAGGAACCAATATAATGGCCTGACCATCGGGCTTCCGAATGGACTCCATTGTACTGGGGCCGGAATGATGCATGTGAGCGTCTGGTTGGTGAAAAAAAATGAGTGGATTTGATTATGTCATCAGTATTGGAGGAGCAGCCGGACAAGGTATCGCGACTCCTGGAAATATTCTCGCTCGTCTATTTGCCCGTCGGGGAATTCACATGTACGCATACAACGCCTACCAATCTATCATCCGTGGTGGGCATTCTTTCCTCACTGTCCGTTGCAGTGACCGTGAGATTCGCACCCACGGTGATGACATAGATTTGATAATCTGCCTCAATCAAGATACGATGGACCGACACCTCGAGCATCTTGGTCCTGGGTCCTCAGTCATCTTCAACAGCGACACCATTGAACCTGGAGAAGCGGCTGAAGGTGTTCAACTCTGCCCGATGCCTGTAGGTGAGTTGGCCGGTAAAGGCGCAAATAAGTTGATGCAGAATACGGTGGCCATCGCGGTCGCCTGCCAACTAATCGGAATAGAGTTCTCTGGGCTCGCAAATGTCCTCGAATTCCAGTTTTCAGGGAAGAGCGAAGAACTCGTGGCTGCGAATGTTGAAGTCGGAAAGGCAGCATATGATTACTCAGCAGCGAATTTCCAACCTGCTTCACAGCAGGCGCCACAGCCCAGTGAACCGCTTGCGGTTTGGGCAGGTAATGAGGCATTCGCTATGGCGGCTGCTAGCGCCGGCGTCAAATTCTACTGTGCCTATCCAATGAGCCCTTCAACCGGCATCCTACACTGGATGGCGGCCAACGCTCGCGAACTCGGAATCATGGTGCGTCAGGTTGAGGACGAGATTAGTGTCATCTGCATGACTGTTGGTGCGGCCCACGCCGGCTGCCGTTCGATGTGTGCCACTTCCGGCGGTGGATTTGCGCTGATGACTGAAGGGGTTGGTGAAGCCGGTATGATGGAGGTCCCCATCGTTATCGTCAATGTCCAGCGTGCTGGACCTTCAACAGGAGTCCCGACAAAAACAGAGCAGGGTGACCTATGGCAAGTGCTCGGTGCAAGTCAGGGTGACTTCCCGAAATTAATCCTCGCCCCTAGCAGTCCCCTAGATGCTTTCCAGACCATTCCCGAGGTGTTCAACTTGGCTGACAAGTACCAGTTGCCGGCGATAATCCTCTCCGACCTGCTGATATCCGATGAGACTTCAACTATCAACCCCGAATTGCTTGATATGCACCCAGTCATTGATCGTGGTGAACTCATCACCGAAGCCGGAGACGAAGCCGGTAATTACGAGCGCTACAAATTCACAGACAGTGGTATTTCCCCACGCGCGCTTCCGGGAATTCCTGGATACGAGCACGTGGTCGCTAGTGATGAGCATATGCCAGATGGTGTACTAATCAGCGACGAATACACTCACCCGCACAAGCGTCGGGCAATGATGGAGAAGCGACAGCGCAAGATGGGTGGCTTGCTGGAAGATTTACCGCCTCCGGTAATTGTTGGAGATTCCAACGCCGAGGTTACTTTGGTAGGTTGGGGCTCAACCGCCGGTGTTATTCAGGAAGCTATTGAAAAACTTGCCACAGCTGGGGTAGTGGCTAATCACCTGCACTTCAAGTGGATAGTTCCATTCCATGCAGATGAGGCGGTTGAACTATTGTCATCATGCAAGCGTACCATTCTCATCGAGAACAACTACTCCGGTCTGTTCCACCGCTATATGCGAGGCGAGACTGGGTTTACGGTGGATGGTCACATCCGTAAGTATGATGGCGAGCCATTCAAGCCACGTCACATCGTGGCTGCGGTTCAGAAGCAACTCGAAGGAGAGGAGACTTTGTCTGTGCCATATGAGGAGATTATTGTTTGAGGAGGTGAATTGATGAGTGAGACAAATACACAACTAACTTTGGCAGCGAAGGACTTCAAGGGTAAGGTAGACCCTGATTGGTGTCCTGGATGTGGTGACTTCGGTGTACTCAGTGGACTACAGCGAGCGGTTTCAGAACTGGGCCTACAACCACATCAGATTCTAACAATCAGCGGTATTGGGTGCTCGTCAAACTTGCCGGGCTTCTTCAAATCCTACGGGATGCACACCCTCCATGGTCGTTCTTTACCCCATGCTTCGGGTGCTAAACTTGCTAACCACGAGATGACAGTCATTGCTACAGGAGGTGATGGAGATGGCTACGGCATCGGCGGTAACCACTTTACCCATACTAGCAGGCGCAACCTCAACATTCTGTATCTAGTGATGGACAACCAGATTTACGGCCTTACCACCGGTCAAATTTCTCCAACCAGTGAGGTTGGCATGAAGACCAAGAGCACCCCGCATGGGAGTATTGAGTTGCCAATTAACCCGATTGCAAATGCAATCACCTCAGGCGCGACATGGGTAGCAAGAGGTTACACTGGCAACATCAAACAGTTGGTTAGGCTGATTAAAGAGGGTATTGAACACAAGGGATTCGCCCTTCTCGATGTGTTCAGTCCTTGTGTGACATTTAACAAAGTCAACACCTATCAATTCTTCAAACCACGAGTTCAGCCGCTTGAAGACATTGAGCATGACTCGAGTGATTGGAAGCAGGGCATGGAGAAGGCAATGGTTTGGGGAGATATTATCCACACGGGAGTTTTCTTCAAGACCAACACCCGATTGACACTTGAGGAGCAGGAACCGGTGCTTGATGAAGGTGGGCCACTAGCCTATCGTGAACTCAGTCTCAACAGTGAGCAGACCGAGCGCATCGTCTCGCGGATGATGTGAGCGGTGTTAACTAAAAGGCGGAAAGCCAAGCAAAGGACCTCGTTTCCAAGATAAATGGGATTTGCGTGGAAACCCAAGTCCAAAGCGGGATTGGCATCGCAAGAAAAATGAGAACGGAGAATGGCAGGACATCAAGTTCAGACATTTTGCGATTGGAGAAGGTAGATTCCGAAAGCAATTCGACAAGGCTGGAGTAGATAGAGTAATTCTAGGAGAAGCAGAGAAGTCACTCTAGTTCAGTTTACTTTGAAGGAAATATTTGCCCCATCTACCTCAAAGAATTCTGCATTACTCGGCCCTTCGCCATTTTGAAGGCTTGCTGTTCTAGCTCTAGTTTCTGTTTTGACATGTTCCCAGTCGTATTCGACTAACTCGGGGCATTCTTCACTCAACCAAATTTGCAACTCGATTGTTGATTCCATCTCCAAGTCTAGGTCCTTGCGCTTGGATTGAATTCTGCGGATTATTTCTCTTGCCAAACCTTTCGATAATAGGGCATCATCGATACTCATGTCAAGGACAATAGAGACATCTACCGTTACCTCGTTTTCTCCAACTTCGATGGTCATTGCCGAATATCCCATTCTCTCAACTCTCCGAACCTCGACATCATCTTCGGTTATAGTAAAGCCAGCAATACTCATTCTACCTGCTTGAATATCAGCAAGAGTAGCCTCGTGGTCCTCTAATTCTGACAATGCTTGGAGAACTTGTGGCAACTCTTGTCGCACCTTCTTTCCGAGGGCTTTTCTATTGGGTTGAATCTCAACTTTTTGGAAACGGTCAAGGTCTTCTTCAAGTGAAATTTTCTCGACATTCAATTCTTCAGATAGCAGGTCATGCATTTCTGAAAGATCAGGCCCGCCAACTACCCAACCTTCTGCGCAAGGAAGTCTTTGACGGCGTTTGGCATCGACGCGGATTTTGCGTCCCATCTCTGCTAATTGTCTAACAAGGCTCATGCGAGCCTCGAGGGCTTCGTCTCTCTTTGGAAGTGAAGCCCCATCATCATTGAGTGGCCAATCAGCCAAATGAACAGAGGTGCCATTCAAATTTCTGTAGATTTGGTCAACCATGAAGGGTGAAATCGGAGCAACTAGGCACGAAATAACAGTCAAGACCTCGTGTAATGTGTGTTGACATGATGCCTTATCGGCAGACTCATTCTCATCCCACAGCCTTCTCCTGCTACGGCGAACGTACCAGTTTGATAGGTCATCAACAACGAAGTCTTCCAGTACTCGTGCTGCTTTGTGAATATCCCATGCGACTAATAATTCATTAAATTCATGGGCAACTGCATTAGTCCTTGAGAGAACCCAGCGGTCGAGTAGCGACCGCTCCTCAACCGAACTATGTTCAGGGTCAAAACCATCGAGAGCGGCATAATCAGCATGGAATCTGTATATATTCCACATTGTTAAAAAGAATCTTGCATAAGTTTCCCGAACACCATTGGGGTCGAACTTCATTGGGCTCCATGGGGCTCCAGCACTAACCATGTACCAACGGCTAGCGTCAGCACCTTCACGGTTGAAATGGTCCCAAGGATCAACAACATTTCCCTTTGACTTTGACATTTTCTTACCTTCTTTGTCGAGGATGAGGCCTAGTGAAAGGCAACGCTTGTAGGCGGGAGACTCAAAGACGGTTGTACTAACTGCGAGTAGAGTGTAAAACCAACCGCGAGTTTGGTCAACGCCTTCGCAGATGTAATCTACAGGGAATGAATTTGCTAATGCTTCACCGCCATCAAATGGATGATGCCATTGTGCAAAAGGAGCGCATCCTGAATCGAACCAACAATCCATGACAAAGGCTTCTCTCACCATGTTTTCTCCGCATTGTGGGCAGTTTAGTTTGACATTATCGACATAGGGTCGATGTAATTCCTTAGGTATTTCACTATCCGTAGTCATCATAGTCTGTAACTCTTCTTTAGATGAAATACAATGTTGATGGTTGCAATCCACACAAATCCAAACTGGAAGGGGAGTTCCCCAGAATCTCTCTCGACTAATTGCCCAATCTTTGACATTGCGAATCCATTCGCCGAAGCGGCCTTCACCAACCCAATCAGGGGCCCATTCAACACTATCATTGAACTCCAACAGTTTTTCTTTGACTGCAGTCATCTTTACGAACCATGAATCCATGGCGTAGTAGAGGAGAGGGTGCCCAGTTCTCCAGCAGTGCGGATAGTCGTGAACATACATTTTCTCTCGGTATAATTTCCCTTCAGTTGAGAGTAGATTGATGATGATATCATCACAATCTTTGACATATTTTCCATCTAGTTCAGGATGGGTTCCTGAAAGGAAATTTCCATCCATTCCGACGGTGTGTTGAGCAGGCAGCCCAACTGCCATTCCAAGGTTGTAATCGTCTTCACCATACATGACAGCAGTATGTACAACACCGGTTCCATCGGTAGTGGTCACCCAGTCGGCTTCGATAATAGTCCATGCAGTGGTTGAATCGCCTCTTTCGACTGCATCGGGGAATAATGGCTCATATTCCATTCCTAATAATTCTGAGCCTTTGTGCTCTGAAATGATGTCACAATGATGGCGGATAACTCCTTTGAAGAGTTCTTTTGCAAGAATCATTTCTTCGCCAATTTCAGCACCTCCTCGGCCATCCCAATTCTCGGAATCGGAATTAACTTTGACTCTGATATAATCGACATCTGGGCCAACTGCTAGGCCAACATTTCCAGGCAATGTCCAAGGTGTTGTGGTCCAAGCAAGAACACTCGCATCATCATTTTTCAGTTTAAATTTGACATAGACTGAGGGCTCTTCCACTTCTTTGTAGCCGAGTGCTACTTCGTGCGATGAATAACTGGTTCCAGTCTGAGGGCAAAATGGTAATACCTTGTATCCTTTGAATAACAATCCCTTGTTGAACATCTCGGAAAGTGCCCACCAACAGGATTCAATGTAGTTATCCTGAAGGGTGATGTATGGATTATCAAGGTCGACCCAAAAGGCCATTCTCTCAGTCATTTTTCTCCATGCATCTTCATATGTCCAAACACTATTGCGGCATTCATCGTTGAATTTCTCTATACCAAATTCGATAATGTCAGGATTGCTCATCAAATCAAGGCGTTTCTGAACTTCGATTTCGACCGGCAAACCATGAGTATCCCATCCACCTTTGCGCTCTACGAGGAACCCTTCCATCGCTTTCCATCGACATACTAAGTCCTTGTAGGTTCGAGCAACGACGTGATGAATTCCCGGTTTTCCATTAGCAGTGGGGGGTCCTTCAAGGAAAATGAAAGGTTTTTTTCCACGCCTTTGTTCGATACTCTGCTGAAAGGTACCTTCTTCCTTCCAAGTTTGCATCAGGCCTTCTTCCATCGCCACCACATCGAGGTCGGGCACGGATTTTGGAACAACCATGGCGCTTGGCAGTAGTACTGTGACTATCAAACCAATGTATGGAATATCTGAGTTTCTGTGTTCTTGTTAGCGTGGATGGATTTACATGCTTCCTCACAAACGGTTAGTTATGGCGAGGATGCGGAGTCACACCTACGGTGTGTTATTCATCATCGCTTCAATGCTACTTGTACCATGGACATCAACCCTGCAACCTGCCACACAGGAGCGCTCATTTACTGCTGTTGGGGTTGAACAAACTTTGATTGTAAGTAATGCAGGAGGTGCCGCCTCTATGATTGTTGAAGTGCCATTAAATGAGGCACTGACTGGCCTTTCACTAGAACTAGAGCCTTCGATACTTGGTCGCTCTGAAGCAATATCTTGGACTAATGAATTACATTTCAACCATAGTCAAGCCTCATCAGAGATGGTCGATTACAATGGTAGCGGCCTTTCTTTGATGGGAGTCGACGTCAATTGGGATCTCAATAATGGCGGCAGTGTACCGACTGGCTGGACCCGTTCATCTGCTACTTATTCCAAAGTCAACACACAACCTTGCGG
>Ga0302122_10000200_pt1 | contig 34421 bp, 19 predicted proteins | sample CB21_SCM_MG_FD_203115 | JGI IMG/M metagenome (GOLD analysis project Ga0302122, IMG submission 203115) | Marine microbial communities from Western Arctic Ocean, Canada - CB21_SCM | ecosystem: Environmental > Aquatic > Marine > Oceanic | place: Canada: Western Arctic Ocean | collected 2017-09-28 | reverse complement strand
GCCGGCCGTCCTGGTGGTCCCGGCGCTCGCGGCGGCGGCGGCGCCGCCGCTCGGCCGGCGTCTCGTCCGCGAAGCCCCCGCCCGCCGCGGGCGACTGGGGGTTGTCGAAGTACGCGCCGAAGAGGCCGGAGGCGACGTCGTCGCGCAGGGGGGCCACGTCCCGCCGGCGCCGGCCGCTGCGTCCCGTCAGCCGCCGCTTCTGGGCCATGGTGGCGTAGCCCAGCTGCACGGCCCGGCAGTCCTGGAAGACGCCGTCCGGGAAGTGCGGGACGTCGGGCTTGTCGAGCTCCGCGTGGGGGTAGTCCGGCGAGATCTCCGCCCCGCAGCAGTAGCAGAAGTCGCTCCGCTCGCGCGTGCAGGGCATGGCGTCCGTGAGCTTGTGCGTCATGTGGTTGCACGACTCGGGGTCGTCCTTTTCAATGATCTTGAAGCAGCCGGGGCACCGCTGCGCGCCCTGCTGCTCCCGCCACTCCTCCAGCTCCACGTCCGCCCGTTCGGAGCACTTGATGTTCGGGTGCCACGGGCACTTGCACCGCACGCACCACCGGTACGCGCAGTAGGGGCACTGGACCATGGGGTCGCCGTCCCGCGGCAAGTTCACGAAGCACCCGCACTTCAGGCAGTGGATGCCGTCGCCCAGCACGCTCCGGTCGTAGAAGTCGGCGAACTTGTGGTACTCCTGCCGCTTCAACACCCGCCGCGCGTGCACGTCGTGGATGTTCGTGCGGCACCCCGCGTGGTGCATCGGGCACCGTAGGGGAAACATGGAGATGTCGCCTAATGCGGCATGACAATAGCTCCGCATGCAGTCCACGCACACGTCGTGACTACACTGCTTTAATTGGATGACGGGCGTGTTGTCGCCGTAGCAGATGCAGCAGGAGCCCTTGGGCGCTAGGAACCGGTTCTGCACCTCGTGCAGAAAACTCCCGAAGTGCCGCGCATGCTGCAGCCGCGGCGCGATGGCCGCCGCCTCGACCATGGCCGGCTTCCACTGCGTCTTGCCCGACGCCACGGCGACGCGCCGTCTTTGTCTCCGGTCATCGGCCGAGCCCCGAAACACGATGCCGGCCGACATACCTAAGACAAGCACCAAGAAGCCGCCCACGACGAGCACCGCGATGACCGCCGCGGACATCTCGTACTCTTTTATTGTGGGCTTTTCTGGAATATACGCGGGGCTGTCCCAGCACCGCTCCCAGTCCGGCCGCGGGGTCCGCTCGGGGCCCGCCGTCATCCGGACGTTTAAAGAGGTGGTCCCTAAATTCGTGCCCTCGTCCACGTACAGCCGCACGAAGACCCGGCCGCAGAAGACGCGGACCGGCCGCAGCGCCGCCACACAGCACTCCCGGCCCGAGACGCGGTCCCTACAATTCTCGCAGAGCATGACGAGCTGGCCCGCGCTCGTGTCGCCCGCGTAGACCGCGAAGGAGATCCCCCCGCGCAGGAGCAGGGGCGCGTCGAAGGACACGTCGACGTAGGTCACGTCCGCGCGGGGCGCGGCGGCCCAGCCGCAGTCGGGGTACACTTGTGTCGCGTTCCCGGCCCCCAGGGCCCAGGCCGTCGTTACGGAGGCCGTCGCGTAGACGAGGTGGTCCGCCGCCGCCGGGAGCGCGTACCCCTCGCGCATTAAAACGGCGCCCACGTTCAGGACGCCGCAGTGGCGGCGCAGGGTCGTTGCTAAAGCCGAGCGCGCGGTGACGGCGTCGTAGCCGTCCACGAAGGCGACGGTCTGCCGGGCCAGGGTAATGGCGTCGTCGAGCCGGAGGCTCAGGGACCCCTCGGGGCGCAGCTCCGACCGCCACACGGCCGTGGGGCGCGGCAGCGCCGTCTCGTCCGTGGGCCCGGGCCCCAGGCGCCGGGCGGCCTCGCCCCCCTCCTCCCAGGCCGCCTCCACGGCGTCGTCGGACCCGGGCGTTAATAGCAGGACCTTGTCCGTCTCATCATTGGGCGCCGCGGCCACGAAGTAGTGCGCCAGGAAGCCCGTGCCCCAGCGCTGGTCGGTCCCGACCGCGGCCGCCGTGGCGTAGGAAATTCGTAAAGCGCAGCGGTCGCTGTACGAGAGCGCGCCGCACCGCAACGCGAGCGGCGGCGGCGGCTCGTCGCAGCCGCCCACCTGGCACGCGAAGAGCACCTCGCCCGTGTCGGCCGACGTCACGTTCAGCGCCCCCGCGTCCCCTAGGTCCAGGCGCGGGAACGCGAGTACGACCCGCGTCGTCCCCGTGACCGGCGGCGCCAGGATCCACTCGCAGTCCTGGGCCGCGCGCGCGTCCGCGTCCGGCGCGCCGCCGTCGCTGAAGAGGAAGGACGAGGCTCGTAATACCTGGCGCTGCTGCGTGTCCGTGGGGCCCCACCAACTGGCCTCCTGGGCGTCGGGGTCCAGGGGTCCATCCGGCCGGAACCCGCTCCCGCAGCCCTGCTGCGGGCGGTCCGAGAAGTACGCCACGTCGAAGCCGCGGCCCTCTACGACCGCGCTCGTCCGGAGCCGGAAGATCATCGTGGGCGTGCTGGACGCCAGCCACTTTGTTGGCGTCTGTTCACAAAACGTGTCCAGGACCGCGTCGTTCGACACGGTGCCGTCGTAGATGGTCAAGGACCCCGTCGCGCAGTCGGGCAGGTCGATGGCATTGGCGACCAATAGCACGGTGCCCTCGCTCATGTCGATGCGCCACGTCAGGTCCAGGTCGGCCGCGAGCGTATTGAGGCCCTCGTAGGGGGCGCGCACGGACACCGCGGCGGCGGCGCCCAAGCGCATCTCGCCGTCGCCGACGCCGCGCCCGTTTTCGAACGAGGCGTAGTAGCGCGCCTCGAACCCGCTTCCATCGGGCTCCGACGCCGTCTCCAGCGTGACGTACAGGGACGGCGCGCGCGCGTGTAAAATAGGCGGGACCTCCGAGCACGAGGTGCAGTCCCAGAGCAGCGTGCCGTTCGTCGAGGGCCCCTCGAAGACCCGCAATCGTCCACCCCTTAGATCGACGCGGTAGAACGCCAGGGCCAGGGCCGTCGGCGTTTCAACACCGGGCTCCGGGCGCACGAGCCACGCGCAGGTCATGGACGCAGCCATGGCGTCCTGGGGCGCGCTGCCGTCGCCGAAGACGAACGAGCCCGCCGTTAATAACGCGGGCTCGCGCACGTGGCCGCAGCGGTACTTGGGCGCGTCGCTGAAGAAGGCGAAGTCGACGGTCCCGCCCGCGCTCCCGCTCTGACCGACCAGGCGCAGCGTGACGCCTTGATTTGCGTCCGCGACGAGCCACTCCAGGCTTGATGTGGTGCAGTCCCACGTTTTGAGGAGCGGGGGGCTCCCTACTTCGGCGTACGCCAGCGCCCAGGTCGCCGCGTCATAATTCACGGCACCGCCGTACGCCTCCACGACGTCGCCGCAACTTAAGGCGAGGGCGTTCCAGGCTATTGTTAATAATCCTTCGGTCCCGCCGAAGACTTCTGGTCTCAAAACCCACCGGTAGTCCAGGCCCCCGCGCCACCCAAAGGGGGCCCGCACCGAGGTGGCGGCGCCTCCCACCAACTCGACCTTGGATGAACCTGCTCCGGAAGTCCAGCCGGCGCCCTCCGTCCAGTAGATCGCCTGCCAGCCCGTCCACTCGCTCGCCTCCTCCGTGACGGGATTCGTGTAGTAGGCCGAGCCGCTCCCGCTGACGTACTCCACGTATAACGACTCGCCCGACGCCTCCAAGGGCGGCGGCGCCGTGAACTGGCAGCCGGCGCAGGCCCAGAGCAGGGGGAACGTGTTGTCGCTACCGTCGTAGACCCTAATTGAACCTTCGTACTTCACACTGACGCGCTCCGCCACGAGCACCACGGCCGGCGTCCAGGCGCTTCTTGCTGGAGGCGGCCACGAGAGTGCAGGCCGCACGGACGTAGCAAGGAGAGCGGGCGCGACGAGCCACTCGCAGGCGTCCGGACCCAGCATGTTGTCCGCCTCCGCCGAGCCGTCCGTCAGGATGGCACTGGGCGCCGTGGCCAAGGTCATATCATCCAGCGGCCCGTGCTCGCCACAAGAACAGTAGTTGCCGACGTGGCACGCGTCCGCGTGGGCGGCGACGTAGCGCGCGCGGAACGCAAAATCGGGATCCGTTTCTCGTTCCGACCCCGGGGCGCTTAATTGCAAAATAACGTTTCCCTTCCTTCCAAACACCCACCGCCCGGGGAAGGCGTCCGAGGTCCAGCGGGCCAGTTCCCCTTCTCCGTCAATCACGACCACAGTGTCGCCATCTCTTAATTGGCTGGCCTCCACATAAACAGCGACGCCGCACTCGGCGCAGTCCTCGGGGTTGATCTTCCAGTCGTACAAGAGGGGCCGCGGGGCGCGGCCCCGCGCCGTTACTGGGGCCGCAATAAGGCCCTGCGCCATCTTCAACTCCACCTCGTACGTCTCGCCGTCGGCGCGCTCGCCCATGTCGTCCGTGTGGGACAAATAACGCACGCTGAAGCGGGACATGCCGCCGCGCGGGGCGCTGAAGGTCAGTAGAGCGGCTAAACCCTTGAGGTAAAAGGGCGGCGGCAGCACCTCGCCGCAGCTCACGCACCGCCAGAGCTGCGCCTCCGTCGTCGTGCCCTCGTAGACAAAAATCTCGCAGCCGTCGCACTGCAAGTCCTCAAACACCAAAACGAGCGCCTGCATCGAGCTCTCACTGGCCGGCTGGAAGCGGTACGTGCACGAGTCGCCCGCCTCCAGGGGCGAGGACATGTAGGTCGCGCTGTTGAGCCGACCTTCCAACGCGGTGACCACGGCGTTCTCGCAGCGCGCGGCGGCCACCGCTATAGTTACTGCGCTGAAGAGGACCCGCATGGTGGGCCTTCTGGGCTGGTCACGCCGGGCGCGGCATCATCGGTCGCGCGTTGGTGCCGTTACTTTTTGTCTTCGGGGCAGCCGGGGGTGGGGGTCCGCGGCTGCGGTGCCTAGGCACAGAGAACTGCGCTGAATACCCGTTTTTCCTGTTTTTACCGAGCCGCCCGAGAGGGACTTGGGCGCCGGCTCGGCGTTCTTTTCACTTGCTAGCGATGGCAGACGCAGTGGAAAGGGTGCCACGACGGGCAAAATTCGGGTTTTGGTCACATCAACTTTGTGGCCCATCATCATCGTAGCATTGAAGCATCTAATAGCAAAGGCTTGCGCGTGCCGGCTATCAATCGGTAAGATCGGAGACAACCGCACGCATCAGCAATGTCGCGCACACCACTCCTGCTTGCGAGCTGCGTGGCCGGCGCCCTTGCTCTCTCCGCGCCGGCGCCCAAGGCAGCGCTGCTGAGCGCTATTGACACGTTCAACGCAGCCACAGCCATCGACGGCACCGTACCGATCGATTTCGGCGTGAAAGGCGGCGAGCTCGACAAGAAGTCGCGCGCGCCCCGGAACCTCTTCCCGGACGGCTTCGACGCGGTCTCGCCGGCCGTCGGCAGCGCTGCGAAGGGCGTCATGGCGGCCGTCGACGCGATCAGTGGCGAGATGTCGCTGGCCGCCACCGCCGCCGACACGTGGAAAACGGCGGACTCGCCCTTGACCGGCGAGTGGAGCAATATTTTCACGACGGCCGCCGACGCGACCTTCGACGCCAAGAGCGACCGGGGCGCGGCCAAGGTGTCCAACGTCGTGGATGCCAAGAGGGGCCGCATCACGAACGTGATCAAGTTCTTGGACCCGGAGAGCAAGGCCAACGCGCTGCGCGTGTCGCTCACGGCCCGGGCCGTGGGGCCGCAGCGCCTGGAGCTCACGTTCCGCTCGGTCAAGGTCACCTTCAGGAAGCGGTTGTTCGGCCTCTTCCGGTCGGTCTACATCCCGTTCGCCCCCGCGACGTTCCTGGCCCGGCTCTTCTTCCTCTTCCGGAAGATGAAGCCCGTGACGCCCTTCTTCGACCTCCTATTCATCGACGGCGAGCTGCGGGTCCAGCGGACGGGCGAGGGGAACGTGTTCATCCAGCGGCGGCTGGCGGCCGCGCCGTCGCCGGTCGCGCGGTGGGCCTGGAGCGGTCCCGTGTTCGGGAAGTGATAGCCTGGAAGGATTAATGTTGTAGTCCCGATCTCGATGGTGGTTTATTCCGACTTTATCCACCATTCTCCGGCCCGGGCGGTGCGCGCCTCAATTCAATGCCTCAAAAGAATTTTTTGCCATATGACGGGTTTTTGTGAGCAATTGGTGAAGGTGTGCTGCAGCGGCCCGCGCGATCGTGTCCACAGCCTAAGATTGCCACCCGAGCCCCGAAATTGACCCACAAAACTGCTATCCCGCTGCCGCGAGCGCTGCGCAATCATTGAGTGCGCGTTGGCACTAAGGAGCTAATTAAGCTTTAATAACAGCGAAGCTGCCGACGCGGCAATATACGTGCTAATTGCTCTGACGGGGCCGAGGTAGCTGCAAAAGCGAGTAAAATGGTTTCGTGCCGCCTGCTGCGCCACGCCGCCGTCGCGCTGCTCGCCGTCGCCGCGGGCGTCCTCGTCGAGCTGCTGAAGAACGCGCCGGCGCCGCGCCGCGGCAACACCATCCGGGAGCTGTTCTACGACGTCAAGCTCCCAATGCTGGTAAAAGACTCGGCGCTCTCAAAAACATTCTTCAAGGCGCAGCCCGACGCCGAGCTCGCCGCGTTCCTCGACGCCTCGGCGCGCGCCACGAACTCGACCTGGGGCCGGGTCAAGGCGCTCGCGAAGCGCCGCCTTTTCTGGGGCCTCCAGCGCTGGGCCGGCCTGAGCCGCCCGGACGCCTCGGGATTTTTGAAGATGGCGACGCTCTACGTGGCGTCGCTCAACCAGTTCGCGACGCTCGCCAACGGCACGGCGGCAACGCTGCTCGACGTCGGCTCGGGCACGGGCTCCGAAACGCTGAAGCTCGCGGCGGCGCTCGGAGCGTCGGAGGTCGCGTGCCTCGAGAGCTCCAAGGCCATGCGCATTGAGTTAAGGGGCCTCGGTTTCCGCGCCGAGGCGACGCCGGACGAGCTGGGCGATACGGCGTTCGCCGCTGCGTCGCTCCTCAACGTGCTGGACCGCTGCGACGAGCCCGGCGAATTGTTGAACGCGGTGGTCGATAAAGTAGCGCCCGGCGGCCTTGTCTTGATCGCGTCCGTGCTCCCCTACGCCCCCATGGTGCATGTTGGAAAGTGGCTCAGCCCCTACGACCGGGCGCAGTCGCGGCGGGCGCGCCGGCCCCTTGCCGTCACAGCGGCCCGGACCTTCGAACAGGCCGCTTTGAACTTCGTGGCGGCCGTGCAAGCGGCGCGGCCGGGCCTCGTTTTGGAACGCTGGACGCGGGTACCCTACGTGTCCAGTGGCGACACGCACCGGACGCACTACGTCCTAGATTCGGCGGTCTTCGCGTTCCGCACTACTGTTAGTACGGCGCTCCCCGCCGAGTGCACTAAAAGAGGGGAAGACACTATTTACAAGTGGCTGGGAGACCACGTCAATACGTGGGGCGACGTCCTGGACGCGGGGACGGGCTTCGGGTCGCTCTGCTTCCTGCTGCGGCGGGAACGGGCCAGCCTGACGGCCGTCACGGCCACGAACGAGGGCATGTACGGCGCCGAGCCCCTGCGGCGCATGACGCGTCGTCATAACGTGGCCGTGGAGATCGGGAACTGGCGGGATAGGGATTTCTTGGAGGGGCAAACGTACGACGTCGTCGTGGCAGACTACCTCTTCGGGGCCACGGAGCGGTACTGGCCCTACGGCGCGGACGAGCTGCTCGGGCGGCTCCTGGACCGCGTGCGGCCGGGCGGCCAACTCTTGATCGTGGGCCTCGAGCCCTACGAGCTGCTGCTGGACCGCGCGAACAAGGACGACAAGCTGATCCTCGAGGTCGAGGCCGTCGGCGACGCCGCGGCGACCGCCGCCTTCGAGCCCAACTACCGCGAGCTGCCCGAGCACTGGATCGCGGCGCGTATCGCGCGGACCCCGGACTTTAGCGTGGCGGCCGCGGAGCAGTTCCCGATGCGCCTCACGGCGCGCTCGCTGCAGCGGCAGCTGGGCTTCGCGCGCGACTGCCTGGCCAAGATCGAGGACGGCGGCCTGCGGGCCGCGTTCGAGGCGCGCGTGCGGGCGCTCGACGCGGAGTTGGCGGCGTGGGCGCGCAAGGGGAAGCACCACCACCGCGCGCGGAACTACGCGATCGTCGTGCGGCGCGCGGCAGCGGCGCAAGGGGAACCTCCAGCGCCGGCGCGCAAGCGGCGCTTCTGGAAGAAGGCCTAAAACTAGGTCTCTTTATAACTTTACCGGGTGGTAAGGCGAGCGGCCGCAGGCCTAGGGGCTGGGGACCGCTTTATTACACAGGTGGCCGCGCGTACTGCACTCCAGGGACCACTCCCGTTGCCGAGTAGAAGTCGTACTCGACGGAGTGACCGTTTGACGCCAGGTAATCCTGGCGGGCGAGCTGATCGATTGAGCACGGCGCGCACCATATCGCGCAACAAAAATCGTCGCAGCCGCTGCAGCAACAAAAACAGTCGAGCGCCTCGAGACCGTAAGCACATCTAGGCGAGGGGACGCCCCATTTTCGGCGAATGCGCCGTCGGAGCGAACATCCCATGCAGTAGAGGCATGGCAAGCTCATCGTGGTGTAAAGGCACCGCCAGCGAGTTCCAACCGGGTCCTGCTTCTCGAGCAGTTGTCCGCACAACACACGCACGGACAGACGAAGCTCGCACAGCCAGTACCAATGCAGTCGGAGTGGTTACAAGTATCGCCGATGTCGCTCTGAAATCTACGCTCGTGCTGGTCCGGCGCCATCGCCGTCGCGCCCATCCGCAGTTCCTCCGAATGGTGCGGCTCGACCGTGACAACAGCCTCGGCGGGCGGCGCAGAGGCCACGATCGAGCCCGGCGGGCGGGCCGCGCGTAAGCCACGATCGTGCCCGGGCGGCGCGGAGGCCACGATCGACATAATGCAGTGTAATGTTTTTATGACAAGCTGGACTCAGTTGTGTCCAGTGTCCAGAGGTCGAGCCGGCCGGCCCGGAGCTCGTGTAGAGTGAGTTTTTGCGGGCTCACGCAGCTCGGCGTCAACACAAGGCGTAACTCAGAGCACTCTATTTTAAGCTAAAACCCCAATGCTAAAAACCCGTTTTGTCCGTCCATCCCCACGACCGCGACCGAAGATGCCGTAGATGGCGGAGACACCGGCGGCACTACAGCGTCAATTCAAAAACTTAGTCAGTGGCCGTGGCCCGCGTGGGGGTCCGCGACCGCCTCGTCCCCGGAGCAGTGCGAGTGGTCCAGCAGCACCAGGCCGATGGCTACGGCCCCCACGGCGAACAGGGCCACGTTCAGCAGCTTCAGCTTCCAGGTGGGGTTCTTGTGGACGAAGGTCGCCGCGCACTCCGTCGCCGCGACGTAGACGTAGACGCCGCCGCTGAAGGCGAGGAGCATGCCCCGGTCCCCGTTGCCCGGCTTGAGCCAGAGGAACCACCACGCCCCGATGAGGACGCTGGCGCCGCTCGCGACGTTCACGAGTAGGGCCTGGACCGTCGTGAGGCCCCCGCGCGTCACCAACATGAAGAAGTCGCTGGCCTCCTGGGCGAGCTCGTGCGCCACGGTCGACGACGCCACGGTCCAGCCCTTGGACTGCTGGCAGTCTAAAAAGGCGTTCGCGATGAAGATGCCATCGACGAAGTTGTGCAGAAAGTCCGAGAGGAAGATCGCGAAGCAGAAGGACGCGTCGATCTTCTTCGCTGGTACTGAATCCGGCTTCACGAGGTCCACACTCTCAGGACCACCATCCTCGATTTTGCAGCAGGTCTCCTCGCAGTCGTCCTCGGTCAGGTGGCTGGGATCGACTGTGGCGGAGACCATGCCCACCAAATACCCCGCGAGGACGCACGTCCCGAAGCGCCAGTTGCCCTGGGCCTCGACCTGGTACGACACCGCCAATAGATGCGAAGCTTCAATAAGCAACAGGTAGAAGGCCGTGGCCAATAAGCACCCGACGGCGAAGGCCGCCACGCCCATGGTGAACGGCTCGTTCTCCTCCAACTTCCCGACGCCAAACACGAAGCGCAAGATGGCGCCGACGACCGTGCACGCCAGGACGGCGAGGGACGCCAGGGTCGCGTTGCGCCAGGCCCGCTCGTCCTTCCTGTCCTGATTGGTGTTCGAGGACGGCCCGACGCATTCTCCTAACCGTCGCCGCCCGTGGTCGTGGCCGGCGTGGGCGTCCACGCTCGAGACTTCGCACACCGGTTCAATTTCGGCCCCGGCCCCGTCCTTGAGGTAGTGGGTCGCGCCCTCGACCTCGTCCAATTCGTGCTCGAAGAAGAACGCGAAGTAGCCCATGGTCGTGGGCGCGGCGCGCATCTTGATGGTGGTGGTGCCCGCACGAAACGTCGCGCAGGGCGTCGCCTCGAGGTCGTGCGGGTTCGTGGCCCCGCCGGTGCAGGTGGACAGGCCGGCCGCGGCGGCGGCCTTCGCCGCGTCCAGCGCGGCGTAGTCCAGCTCCGCGCCGCCGACGCCGGCGACGCTCACGGCGACGTCCACGGCCGTCGTGAAGGCGTGGTCGGCCCCGCTTTCGAGCCGGAAGACGGCGCTGTACTCGTAGGCCGTGGCATAACACACCAGGAGGGCTGCCCGCAGCGCCATCGCACCAGCGCTTCGGCCCTCGGTAGCGCTACTCGCAGCGACAGTCTCCGCGGCCGCAGCCTTCGTTTCGTGAGGTTAGCGTCGGGAGACGCTTTGCTTCCCGCGCTCTCGCGCAGCGGTTCGTTGTTGGGGCGGCCCCTTTGTCGATGAACGATGGAGTGGCTAAATACTCGGGCGACGCGGCTCGGCCGAGAGCTGAATGAAGGCCCAGAGCGCACCTTCCTCCCACGACTCGTAGCCGCCTGCCGAAGCGTCCGTGGACCCTCGACGCCCCCCGGAAAGGTGGGTTCACATTTCGCAAAAGTGCCAATGCGGCCCTACCGTCGCTTAATCAGACACTACGCCGCAGCACGCGAATATTGTGAGGGCCGGCGTCGAAGCAAACACGCTGCGCGCGGCCGGCCGCGTGGCGCGCGCGCTCAGACCGTCGCGCGGCCGAATTCCTTGCCGGCGCTGCCCAGCAGCCTAGGCTTCCTTATTAGGACTGTGCGGCCGCCCGGGCGACCGTGTCCGGGTGGCAGAGCACGACAACGGTGCGGGAGCCTCCGCGACGGTCGCGGCGGGGCAGCCCGGGGCCACACCAGCAGGGGCAACCCCAACGCCATCGCCGCAGTGCTCGCAACGTCACCGGTCGACCGCAGGTACCGACCATGGCGCTCCGGACCCTCCTCGCCCTCGCGCTCGCGGCGAATGCGTCGGCCTACGAGTGGTTCGCGGTCATGAAGCTCACGCACGAGGCCGAGTATGCGTTAACCCTCAAGACGCTGGACGAGTCCATGAAGTTCTACATCGCGGAGCTGGGGACGTCCTACGACGCGGCTTCCTTGGACGCGCTCGTGGACGGCGCCGAGGCCTACATGAGCACCTACTGCTCGGACGTGGTCGCGGACGCGGGCGTCATCGAGAGCGACGCCGAGCAGGTCTGCAAGACGCTCGCCATGGGGAGCGGCTTGACCTCGACCTACGAGCTCCACATCGAGGAGCACGCGCACCGCCGCCGCCTCAGCGGCGACGAGGACGTCTACTTCGCCGTCTTCGCCGAGCACGCCATCTCCGAGTGGGAGGACGACACCGTCCACTTCCTCAAGTGCGGCGCCTCAGCGGCGTGCGGCGACGTCGTGGCCGGCGCCGACGTCGAGACCGACTGCGACGGCGACACGGACCACTCGGGCCATGACCACGGCCGGCGCCTCGCCGCCTGCCCCGTGCCCTCGGCCTCCGACGGCGCGGCGCGGCTCGGGGCCGCCGCGGCGCTGGCCCTCGCCGGCCTCGCCCTCGTCCTCTAGACTCCTCCGGCGCCCTCCGTGCTCGAGAGTAATACTATCTAGTGTTTCTTGCCGAGAGGGAAGTGGCGCTGGTCTGGGGTGCCTCCGAATAACTATAGTCTATTCGGGTTTCTGGAGTGCCTCGTCAGCTCGCTTTTTTCACACGCGCGGGTTTTGAGCGCGGGTTTTGAAACTGCTTTTTAGCCAGTGGCGGCGCGTGACGCTCCGCTTGCTTAACACTGACGAGTACGGAAAGCAATCAACCTGCTCGTCGTCCATCGTTGCAGCCCAGCAGCGCTCGGCTCGCCGTGTACCGCCCACTGCTCCCTTGCTTGTTAGCACAACTCGCCACAAGCAGATGACAGCCCAGGTCGCCGCCGTCCTCGGCTTCGCCGAGGAGCCCAGCGTCTCTGAACGGAACCCGATCGCCGCGGCATTCGGCTTCCCCGGCGCCTACTGGTGGGAAAGTGATTCCAAGCTGCACCAGCCGCACCGCTACGCGTCCTTTGATGCCGGTAGTACGGCCACGCCCGAGAAGCGGCCCGACGCGCGCCAGTACTCGTCGACGGCGCCCGGCTGGTTCGCCGGCAACGCGCCGCCCCGGACGCGACCGCCGAAGCAGCATGTCCAACCCCTGACGCACCTGGACTTCCGGCCGCGCCGGCCCCTGGGCAAGGGCAAGTTCGGCGAGGTGTACCTGACGACGCATGCTGCGACGGGGAAATTATACGCCCTGAAGGTCCTACATAAGCGCCTCTTATACAACTCCAAACTCCGGGAACGGGCGCGCAACGAACGGCGCATCAACGGCAGCTTGGGGCCGCACCCCTTCGTGGTCCGGATGCAGTACGCGTTCGCGACGGACCGGTGCCTCTGCTTGGTGCTGGACCTGGCCCCGTGCGGTGAACTCTTCCAATTGGTGAAGGCGGCCCACCCCTGGAAGAGCGGGAAGACGAAGCCGGGCAAGTTCCCGGAACAGGCGGCGCGCTTCTACGTGGCGGAGTGTTTACTCGCGCTGGAGTTTTTACACGAACGGCGAGTGTTATATAGGGACCTCAAGCCGGAGAACGTGCTCATTGGACGGGACGGCCACGTGTGCATCTCGGACTTCGGGTTGTCCAAGCCCGGCGTGAACCACCCGCTTCGAGGCGCCCGGAGCATGTGCGGCACGCCCGAGTACCTGGCGCCGGAAATCCTGCGGGGGACCCACGAGCACGGGCTGGCCGTGGACTTCTGGTGCCTGGGGGCCCTCTTCTACGAGTTGTTGGACGGGTACCCGCCGTGGTTCACCAAGGACAAGAAAAAACTGCTGGAGCGCGTGGCGCGGCGGGATTTGGAGCTGAAGCTGCCGCGGGGCTTGAAGTCCAAATTATCGAAAGACGGGGAGTTGTGTCTGCGGGCCCTGTTACATCGGGACAACACGGTGCGCCTGGGTTCGGACGGCGACGCCCAAGCCGTCAAGGACCACCCCTGCTTCAGCATGGTGGACTTCGACGGCCTGCTCGCTAGACACGTGGAGCCGCCCTTCGTGCCGCAGCATTTTGTGGCCGATCTGCGCACGGACGAGGAGGTGCCCTGGGCCGACGTCCAGCCGGACGTCGACCGGAAGCGGCAGAGCATGGACATCGCCGACGCGCGCTTCGACGAGATCTTCGCCCAGTTCGAGTACCGGCCAGAGCGGGACCCCGAGGCGAGCGACGACGTGCTGATGAAGTACAGTTCCGTACTCATGGAGGAGGCCTAAAATTTATACTAAACTAGAGACTCGTCGCGGCGGCGGGGCCCGAAAACTAGAAGCACATTCTACTAGTTAATCGCGAGGCGCGCCCCCGAGGCGTCGCAGGCGACGAGCAGCCCGAGGGCCCGGCCGACGTGCGCGAGGGATATCTGACCGAAGGCGTCGAGCGCGGCCCAAACGTCTTCGACGCGCCGCGGTGCGTCCGCCACGGCGCCGAGGAGCTGCGGGAGCACCGTCTGGAGCTCCTCGCGCGCCTGGATGCCCCCGCGGTCGTCCCGCTCGACGGCGTCGCGCCCCTCGCCCGACCGCCGGCGCCGAATATAAACGCCTCTGTCGCTCACAGACAACACGTCTCGACCAGCCAGCGCCGCGTCCTGCCCGGCGCGATGGGGCGCGAGACGCCGTCGCCACTCGCCGACAACGGAATTGGGCTCGACGCCGACGACGCACGCCATTTTATTGAGCGCCTCCACGGCGCGCTGCCAAGCTTTTGAGCCGTGCCCGTCGCAGACGAGCGCGGGCGCGGCGCACCGCCGCCAATAGGTATACTTCTCGAGGCGCGCGGCGATCTTGGTCGCGTCGCGGCCCAGCCACGCGCTATCGCCATGCTCGGACGCGACGGACGCACAGAGCTTCGCCCAGGACCAATCATAAGTCGCTGCAGCGACCGTAGCGTGCAACGACGCGTCCTCGCCGCACGTGGCCGCGTGCACGAAGCCCCGGGGCACGTACAGCACGTCGCCTCTACGCAGCGTCGTCTCCACCACCCGGGGCGCCGTGACCTCGAAGGCCTCTGCCAGCGCGAAGGCCTTCCCCGCCTGTTCGTCGTTGTTGGGATAGGGCACTGGGGGGTCCGCGTAGACGACCCAGGTCTTCTTCCCCTCAAGCTGGACCACGAAGACGTCCCGGTCGTCGGCGTGTGCGTGGACCGCCTGCGCATGCGGCGGCGTCGCGTACAATTGGACGTAGGCGTGCGGCAGGTGCGCCCGTAACTTCACCGAGAGCCGTCGACAGTGCTCGTCCACGCGATCCGCCCGATTGACAATTAAAGAACAGCCATCTAACCACGCGTGTTGCGCAGATGCGTACTCTCTCGACGCGGCGCCGTCCTTGAACACGAGGCCTTGCGCCGGCGGCGTCTGCGCCGCGTCGAAGATCGACGCCAGGTAGCGCCAGCGCGGCAGCGTCTGGAGCGTCGCCGCGTCGCAGCTGCTCCGGTACAACTCGGGCCGCTGCTCCCAGGCCTCGCGGAAGAAGGGGCGCGCGCTGTTGGGACCGAGCAGCGCCTCTAGGCCGCGCACTCGTTTTTCTCGTGTGGCGGCGGCGGCACGCCGTGCGCCCTTGCACCACTTGCGCGTGCGGCGGCCCGCGATGGCCATGTTTTATTCGTGCTGGTGCAGCACACTTGTGCGACTCAGCGCAAGGATGCGAGCGTGCTTGCCAGCTGCAGTGTGGACACAAGCTTGCAAGAGCTGCGAGCGCACAACGCAGTTATACACAAGTGTGGCCCAGAACCGATGTCCGGCGACGCAATATGAGTTATAAGCGCTGCCTTGCGCACCTCTGTGGTGAAACCCGTTTATTGCCATCAAAAACCCGCACGACGAACGCGCGCGGTCAGCAACATCCGACTGTCTCCTGCCCCTTCAAGCGCTGGGCGTTACCATAAATCGTGCACAGTTGTCCTGCACACAGCAGCGCCACTGAAAAACGCTGACGCCGCGTCCGCAGCATTGGACACCAATTATTACTTGAAACTGCCCGATAAGTAACGCAGCTAAACGCGCCCGCGCTAGACGCAGCGCTCGCAGCACAAAAGATGGCGTCGCCGCGGAGCACGAGTTTCAACTCCGCCGCCGCGCCCCGGAGCTACGAGTTCAAGGTCGTGCTGCTCGGCGACCGGGGCGTGGGCAAGACGTGCCTGGTCTTGCGCTTCATCGAGGGCTTGTACAACGCGCGGCAGCAGAGCACCATCGGCGCCTTCTTCCTCACGAAAAAAATAAACACGGCCGGCGGCGACGACTGCAAGGTCCAGATCTGGGACACGGCCGGCCAGGAGCGGTTCCGGGCCATGGCGCCCATGTACTACCGGAACGCGGCGGCGGCCGTCGTCTGTTTTGATGGGACGGACCCGCGCACGTTCGAGACAATGCGGACCTGGGTCGAGGAGCTGCGGGCGAACGTCGACGATAAAAAACTGGTCATCGCCATCGCGATCACCAAGGCGGACGTGGACGCGCAGCGGGAAAGCACGCGACAAAAGGCCGAGGCCTTCGCACAAACCATCGACGCGCTGGTCGTCGAGACGTCCGCCAAGAACGACGAGGGCGTCCGGGAGCTCTTCGCGACGGTTGCGGACCGGGTCATCGCGCTGCGGGGCGAGGAGCTGCTGGCCGCGTCCGATAGGAACCGGGGCCTATCTCTAGGGTCGGAGCGGGCGCGGCCACCGCCCGAGGCGCCCGGCGGCTGCTGCTAGTACTGTATAAAAACACAAGTGAGTTTACGCGGTGGCGGCGCGACACGGCGGAGCCAGGACAACGCTGGGGCGAGCTCTACTATGCGCCGCCGTGCGACACCGCCGCCGCGAGCTTCCGGACGTAGCGCCGCTCGTGCGCGAGCGTCTCGAAGCGGTACGCGACGCGTATGTCCGGCACGTTTGTCATTCTTATATCGTTGCCCCCCGGGTGGTCGTAGCCGTCCCCTAGGAAGTGGCGCTTGAACCGCTCCTCGACGCCGCTCTGTAACACGGAGTTGCGCGCGATCTCGCAGATGTCCGTGGAGGACAGCTTCCAGACCTGGGCCGCGACGGAGTACTCCTCCACCAATGGGTCCTTCGTGAAGTGGAGCATCAACGGGTCATCGGTGCTCAGCGACACATCTAATCCCCGCTTGAAGTACTTCGGGAAGGGGCTCTTGGAGAAGTCCAGAAAGAGCCGGTTGTTGGACAGCGGCGACATGGCGATGCCTATACGCGCGACATAGTACAAGTACTGGAGCGGCGGCGACCGGCGCAGCTGGATGCCGTGGTTGATTTTTTTTGTCAGCAAAAACGCCGTCGTTAAATGGTCCACGTCGCCGGCCTCGCCGCAGTGCGGCCGGAACTCGAACGTCGACAGGCCCCGCGTCCGTCGCAACGAATTGAGGGATCTAATATTAGCGTAGAGGTAGTACATCCAGTACGCATAACTCGGCTCCTCGTCACAAGTCCAGGCCGCCGGGGGATTGATCGGGTACCGCGCGTCCAATTTGCGGTCCGGCTTCGACTCGTCGTCCACCGAATCGAAGCCCACCATGGCCTCTAATAGAGCATGTACTTTCGGGTGCGCCGCGGGATCTAGCGTCGCCTCGAACAAGGGCCGGAAGACGTTGTCGAGCACCTCCCCAAACGACGTGACGAGGCCACTCTTCCGATAGATCGAGTACAAGCGCGGGATCTGCACGAGCCACCGGACGTTGGGCGACGAGAGGTCGTTGTCCACGACCCAAGCCGCGAGCTTGGACCACTCGTCGAGGCGCCGGCCGTAGACGCTCACGCGCCACTCGGCGATCTGGTACTTCGACTGCTCCAGGTCCGCGATGACCTCCTTCGTCAGTTCCGCTAGGTACCGGCCCTTGACGTGGTTGTCCGTCTTCAGGAAGATCTCCCGTAACCGCGACTGCCCCGCCGGGTTGTACTTGAGATTGAAGCGGTCGAATCGGTGGAACGTGTCGTGGGCGTGCATGTCCAGGGTATCTATGCTGAGGTCGTAGGCCGTGAGCTTGAGCGAGCGGAAGACGTCCGCCAGCGTGAGGAGCGCGCCGTCGCGGCTCAGGACGACCTCAGCGCCGGCCTTCCGGAGCTTGGCCTTGATGAACCGCAGGAGGTGCTTCTGGTTCATGCACGCGCTGTGGTGCACGTGCGTGTCGACCTTGCGCACGTTGTAGAAGTCGCGGTGCGGCACGGCCTTCTGAGCGGCCAACTCCCGCCAGCCGTTTAGTAACACGTGGAGGTTGAAGCGCTGCTCCAACAACGCCAGGCGCTTGAAGGAGAGGGATTTCACGGGCCCCGAGGTCGTAATGGCGCGAAGCTCCTCCAGAGCTTTTGCGAAGTCCGCCAATGTGGGAATCGTCCTATCGCCATCGATTACAAAGACGCCGTCGCAACACGCGAGCCGCGTCGGGTTCATCGCCGCGAAGGCCGCGGCCTCGTGCACGGCGGTGAGCGGCGTGTACGTCAGCGGATCCCGTCGCCGAAGCTTGGCCGTCGTCCGGGGCGTCGCCGGCGCCCCGCCCCGGGGCGACGCGAGCGGCGTGCAAGCCGTGTCCTCGTCGTCGACCACCTGCCACGCCGCGTGCAGGTCCAAGGCCTGCTGGAGCTTCGCCGCCCCCACGTGGACGTCGTCCGACTCCTCGCCCTCGCCGTCGAACTCGTCAATGTGGATGCGCTGGAAGTGGCGCGCCTCCTTTGCCTCCAAGTACGTCGGTATCTCCGGCACGTTAAACAGTTCCTGCGTCTGCTCCTGCGTCGACTTGTGGCTCCGCGCGGGCGACAGGGGCGGCGGCGGCGGCGCGTCGCCACCGCCGAAGGGCCCGTCGTGCTCGCGAATGTGCCTGTGCACGCTCGCGAGGATGTCCTGCTCGGACGGCACGACTTGCAGGAGCGTTTCTGTATCAAAATCGTCGGCGTCGCCGGCGCCGGCGAGCGACAACTGGCTGGAGGACATGGTGATATCCGTGCGCGGTCTGACGCGTCGAATTCGATTTGTGCGACCGCTACGCGGCCGAATCTGTGCTGATTCTCTGCTCCACCAAGAGCGTTTGGGGACGCACCGATTGCTACAAACGGGCGATCGGTGCTGGCACAAGTATACAAGATGGTGGGTGAGCTGTTCGCCGCTGCAGGCCCCACGGAGCGGCGTTTTTAGGCCTTTTGGAGAGTGTGCTCTGAGAACTTTTTTCGAATGCTAAACGGGTTGTAGCGTTTCTTTGCCCACGACTCTTGCTCTGAGTGAGACCTGCGCCCGTGAGCCGGGCGGTTAGTGACACCCGTGCAGCTGCCGTGCGGGTATCGCGCCGTTTGCGGGTGGCCCGTAAGAAGCCCAACAGGCAGCCCCAATCCGCTACCGCATCTTGCCCCCAGCACGGTCCGAGGAGAGGACCGCCGATCGAACTTCCGCACAACAGGCAGCCGCTTCCGCCGCAGAAAGGCTGCCCACGCACCCGATAAACGATGTCCGCCACCACCACCCAGGAGGCGCTCGCCCGGGACGCCAAGGGCGGTCCGCGCATGACGCTGGCCGTGCTCAAGCAGCTCGCCGTGGAGAACGAGGGCTACGAGAGTCCGGAGCTCAACGACAACCTCTACCTGCACTTCAAGGGTTTCCGGCGCATCGAGAACCTCGAGGCGTACGTGGAGCTGAAGGGGCTGTGGCTGGAGGCCAACGGTCTACACGCCATCGAAAACATCTCCCATTTATCGAAGCTGCGGTGTTTGTTCCTGTCGCGCAACCTGATCGAGACCATACCGGCGGTGGCGTTCCAAGGGGTGTCGGCTCTCGTGCAGCTGGACCTGTCCGAGAACCGTTTGACAAAACTCGAGTACCTGGCCGCGAGCTGCCCGCAGCTCGAGACCCTGAACGTGACCAAGAACGCGCTGCCCGATGCCGCGTCTATTGCAGAACTGGCTCTACTAAAAAACCTCAAGAACCTGCAGATCGAGCGCAACGAACTGAAGGGCGACGACATCATCGCCGCGCTCGCCGCGCCGCCCGTGATCTGCGGCATTAACGCGGCGGGCAATCCGTGCGTCCGGGAAATCCCCCAGTGGCGCAAGAAGTGCCTGTGCGCGATGCCTTTTTTGGCGTATCTCGATAGACCGGTCTTTGAGAACGAACGCGAGGCGGCGCTCGCCTGGCAGAAGGGCGGCCACGAGGCGGAGCTGAAGTGCAAGCAGGACTGGGCGCAGGCCAAGAAGGACAAGGACAAGCAGTCCATGGCGCGGTACCGCCATTGGCAGAAGGACGTGCGGGCCCAGCATCTAGAAAGGAAGGCCATGGGTATTGATGATGTGGTCGGGTTAAAGCTGGATCGGGAGGCGCGGGAGAAGCGGCTTGATACCGAAGAGAGTTTAAGGATCGAAGCTAGAGCGCAAGCGGAGGCCGACGCCGCCTCCGTCCAAGGCGGGCGCGTGCTCAGTGCGGACAAGCAGGCCGACTACCGGCCGTTCCTGCCCAAGGACCACCCGGAGCGCATTGAGGAGTCGTCGGACGACGACGACTACCTGGCCCAAGCGTACCTGCCGAAGCCGCCGCCGATCATTGCCAAGTCCAAGTTCGCTCCAAAACCGCCGCCGCCGCCGGAAGAGGTGGTCGAGGTCGTCGAGGAGGATCCGATTCAGGCGGCCGTCGCGGCGTGCAAGGAGGTCGTCCAGGACGCCGTGCTAAAGGAGACGGAGAACACCCTGTCGGAGGCGCTCGCGGACCGCGTGCACGAGTCCCTGTACCTGTACAAGAAGCAGAAGGAGGAGAAGGAGCGGAAGCGGACGGGGCGCCTCGCGCGGGAGCAGGCGAGAGTCCGGGAGGCGCCGCCTATTGTAGCGCGCCTCGTCTGGACCGAGGCCATGGACACGCGCCTGGCGCACTTGGTGCGGGAGACGTGCTTCGACTTCGACGAGGTGTCGAAAAGTTTGGACGGGGTGGACGCCGCGGCGTGCCGCGCGCGGTGGAGCGCGCTCGACGCCGTCGAGGCGCCGCCGGCGCCGGCCTTCGGGGGCCTGCGGGGGCCCATGTCGACGGCCCCGTGCGACCGGATCCCGACCTTCGACGACCTCCGGCGCCAGGCGGCCGCGTTGCCGCCGCGCTTCACCGTGGACCCGTCCTCGCTCCCGTCCGTCGGCGACGTGTCCGACGGCTCCGACGGCGATGAGGTCTTCGCGCGGCCGGAGACGGACTTCGACACGCTCGAATAAACTAGCATACAATAGGTTATCATGGCGCGCCTAGAAAAACACCTTCTTCTCCCCCACGCCGGCCTTGGGCATCTTGCCCTTGCCCTCGTCGTCCGAGAACCCCAAATTGATCGTGCCCTTCTTGGCCAGCCCCAAAGCCTCCTGCCGTAGAACGGCCATCTCCACGGCCGTCTTGCCCCACGACTCGCCGTGGTTCTCGCCCGCGTAGGATCGCTTCGCGGCCTGGTCCTCGTCGAGCACGGTGAGGACCCCGAACGCGCACGGGACCGACGTCTGCAGTTGCACGGACATGAGGCCACTGGCCACCGTCGACGAAATGTGCTCGAAGTGCATCGTGTCGCCCTTGATCAGGCAGCCCACGCACACGATGGCGTCGACCCGCCCCGACAGGGCGAGGAAGCGTGCTGCCGAAGGTAGCTCCCAGGCGCCGGGGACATGGGTCTCGAAGATGTTCTCGGGGGACACCTTGGCCTCGATGCACGCCTTCTTGGCGCCGTCCGCTAAAGCATTGACGATCTTGGGGTTCCACTTCGTCTTGATGATGCCGATGCGCGCGCCCGTGCCGTCGAGGTCCGCGAAGGAGACCTCCGTCACGGCCTCGGCGTTCTTTACCCTCGTCAGCGCCCGTCGCGGCGTCAAAGCCGGAGAGTGGAAGCCGTCCACCGCGAGCAGCGAAGCGAGGGCGAGGAGACGCATGGTTGCTTGCAGTGGTATGAGTGCTGGTGGCGTGCCCTCGTGTTTTGTGGCAAAACCCGTGCGTATAAATAAATCGTGCGGGTTTCACACTTTATACGGTCCGCCACTACACTACTGCGGCAAGTGAACCAGTCACCCTGACGAGCAGAGAACACACATAGATCGCCAACAAACAGCGTCAGCTCCCAAAACTCAGCAAGAGATGGAGCCCGCGGACGACACCGACCTGACCTCCTTCGACGACGCCGACGCGAGCTTCACGGCCGGCGACGCGCCCTTCGCGAAGCTGGCCTCGTTCACGGCGGACGACGACGACGAGGAGGAAGAGCCGACGAAGGCGCCCGACGCGGCGCTCTCGGCGTCCGTCACGCTCGAGCCGCCGGTGCCGGAGCTGCTCGCGTCCGTCGCGCTCGAGCCGCCGCCCGCGCCCGTCGTCGTGTCGACGGAGGACCTCGCGGCGATGGCGCCCACGCCCGTCGCGGCGCCGCCGGCGCCGCCCTCGCCGGCGCCGGCGGCCGCACCGGTCGTCCAGCAGCCGACGCCTCCGGCCGCACCGCAACAGCAAGACCCGGCGCGGGCCGACGCGCTCCAGGCCGCGCGCCAGGCCGAGATCCGGCGGCGGCGGCTCTTCGGCGCGGAGCTCGTCGGCGAGCACTCGCGGTACGCGGCGCTGGACCGGCTTTTGGGGCGAGGCGCCGTCGAGTGCGGCGCGCTGCGCCTCCTCGCCGCCAGGGCGGTCGAGGCGGAGACGGCGCGCGCGACCAGCTGCGGGGCGTTCGCGCGGTTCCCCGCGGACGCGCGCCAGGAGCTCGGGGCCGAGCCGGCGGCCTCCGTAAGCGCCCAGGACGAGCGCGCGACGTACGGCGTGGCGCGGTTATTAGCTGCCAGCATCACAAGCGAGGCCGCCGCGCACGAGCACCACGCGCAGCGTTTAAGAAGCGAGTGCCTGGGGCCGCTGGTTGAATTAGAAAGGCGCCTGCGGGCAGTCCACCGCGATTTGAGATTGAAGGGCGGCACGGCGCTGTCCAGAGCCCGCGACGCGGCGCGGGGCGTGGAACGTCTGTATGACGCCGTCGTCGCGAGCGGCCAAACGGGTGACGTCTGGCTCGCCACGGTGCAGTACACGGCCGGGTCGGCTTTGTTGGCGCGGACCTGGGCCAACGCGCGAGCTCAGGTCGATGCCTTGTTCGCGACCTGCGCCGCCACGGAGACGGAGCGCCGGTCGCTGGAGCGGCGGTGCCTCAGGGCCTTTCTGGAGGCGCGGCGCGAGTGCCACGCGGCGGCGCCCCGGGCGTTGGCGGCCCCGGACCTCGCAGCTGCCGAGGCCGCCCAAGACTCGAGAGACGTCACGGCCGAAGTGGAAACTTCGATCGCGGCGGAGGCGGCGCGCGTCGCCGAGCAGAATCGGAGGCGGCGGCCTGCACCAGCGACGGCGCCGATGCCGGACCCGGTCGAACCGGTCGAGCCCTTGTCCTCGCCGTTGGTCAAGTGCGTCATTATTGGCGAGCGCAAGACGAACATGCGGCGCTGGCGGCCGGCGCTGGTCGTCGCGACGGCGGACCGGCGCGTCCACGTGTACGAGGGCTTCGTCGTGGCGCCGGATCTGGCGCCGTCCGCCGCTTTGGCGGCGCTCCTGCCCGCCTCGGACGACTGTTTAAGAGGGGCCGCGCCGCCGCCGAGGATGCCCTCGAACGCCTCGGAGGCGCAAACGGCCGTCCAGGCCTTCTTCGCCGGAGCACCGGCGCCGCTCGCGCCCTCGACTACACTGGACCTCCGCGCCACGCGCGCGGTGGCCGTCGACGCGACGACGCTCGAGCTGTTGGAGGCCGCGCCCGCGACCGGGGCCGCGGCGATCTTCTCGTCGACGGTCGAGCGGAAGGTGCAGCTGCGGTTTGCCACCGCCGACGCGGCGCAGGAGTTGCTGAATTGCTTGCGGGCGCGGTGAGGCGTCGGCTAAATTGAGTTTATGTGCTAGTTTGCTTTGAAGTATTTTTGTTACGGTGCTAGGACTTGCTTAGCCGCACGGGTTTTACAGCCTGAGGCTGGGGCGGGTTTTGAATCACCTCCCACTTAGTACAAATAGCCTTGCACCTGCTGCGCGCATCTGGCGCCTCAGACTTTACGTGCATACTGCTGTCTCGCTCAGGGTGCACACTCCCAAACCAATCTGTAGCTCTGCTCGCGCGTGCAACCAAAACATGGCCTACGGCTCCACGACCCTCGCGGGCGAGACGCGGTTGCCGCCCCGCGGCAAGCGGCCGTCCATCACGACGCACTCGCCCGGGGCGACGACGATGGTCTACGACGCGGAGTGCGGGGGCTGCTCGGGCCCCCCGGCGTCGCCGGCCGACGCCGCCGAGGCGCGCGTCATGATGCGCAGTCTGGAGGCCAACGTCGTACTCACGGTGGCGAAGGTCGCGGTGGCCTTCCAGAGCGGGTCCTTGGCGGTCCTCGCGTCGCTCATCGACAGCGCCCTGGACTTGGTGTCCCAGATCGTGCTCTTCTTCTTCGCGGCCTCGGCCAAGCGCCAGAAGAACGTGGAGTACCCCGCGGGCCGCGCGCGTCTGGAGCCCGTGGGGGTCGTGGTCTGCGCCATGCTCATGGGTGTGGGGGCCGTCTTCGTCATCATCACGTCCTGCGAACAGCTGGCGGATGGCAACGTGCACGTGGCGCTCGACGCGACGAACGGCCTGATCATGGTCCTGGCGATCGTGTGGAAGGCGTTGTTGTACCTGTGGATATCGAAGCGGCACGGCGCGCTAAGTCGAGCGAACCCGGGCGTCGCCGCGGTTGCCTTAGATCACTTCAACGATGTGCTCTCAAACCTCGTGGCGGTTATTGCCGCAGTGCTCGCCGCGTGGTACGGGCTGGAAAGAGCGGACCCCATCGGTGCCATCGCCATCTCCCTGTACATCGCCTACTCGTGGCTCGAGACGTCCATCGAGCAGGTGCAGCATCTCGTGGGCAAGACCGCAGACCCCGAATTCCTGGAGGAGCTAAGGACCGCCGCGGGCACGTACTCAGACCAGATGCAGTGCGACATTGTCAGGGCCTACCACTTCGGGCCGCGGTACTTGGTAGAGCTGGAGATGGTCATGGACTCGGCCACGCCCCTGAAGGAGACGCACGACCTCGCCCTCAACCTGCAGCAGACCATCGAGGCCTTCGACGACGTCGAGCGGTGCTTCGTGCACGTGGACTACGATTTCCGGGACTGCGACGAGCACGACCCCACGTCGTGGTCGCCCAAAATAAGTGGGGACCGGAAGGTGCTCGGTTTGCTGCTGGACGGCAACGAGTGAGGCGCACCCTGGCGGCGTGGCGCCTCTGGAAGATAACGAGTGAGGCGCACCCTCACACTGTAATTTAATTCAAGTTAGCTATAGTCGTACGCCAGGGCGACCCCGCAGCAGACGAGCCCGCCGATGGTCAGCCCCGCGCCTTGCGCCAGGCCCACGGCGCGCGCCGCCGCGACGGCGTCGTCGAGCCGCCTGACGAGCAACATCGCATCCTGGATCAGCACACCGCCCACGGTGGCGTAGAGGCAGAAGCCTAGTGCGATGTAGGCGTCGAAGCCTTCCGGCGACGCGCTCGCGAAGAAGGCCCCCGGCAGCAGCAACGTGCGAAGCGCGCAGCCGCCTATGAGCGCGTTTTCCGACGGGATCGCAACGCAGTAGACGACGCCGCGCGACAGGACGTTGCCGGAGTTGAAGGACACGTACAGGGCCGAGGACAAGGACGCGCCCCAGAGCGTGTAGTCGCTGTAGCGCGCCATGGCGGCCGTGGCCATGACTGAACATGCCATGGCGAAGAACTCAACGCCGCATAAGTTTGCGAGCGCTGGCCGCAGGCCCTGTTCTCGTCGGGATGGCGCCGAGGCCGTTTCCAGCGATACGACGACCTCGCCGTCGGAGAGTAATAAAAACGCGCAGAGGAGACCCAATGCGGGCGCCATCGCCCCGTACAAGAACGCGGACGACCCCGCGCCCAGGTATACCACGAAAAACGACGCCAGGAAGGCGACCTGCATGCCCAGGCCCTGGGCGACGGACATATGGCCGCCCACGCGGGCCGCGATGGCGTTCAGCGTGCCGTTGGCCGTCCACGCGCCGAAGCCGTTCACGAAGGCGCAGCCGTACAACGTGGCATAGCTCGGCCAGCTCCCTCCACTCAGGCCCAGGAGGACGCAGGCTCCGATTTGTACGATGCAGCTCGTCGACAAGCGGAACGCCGCCGCCGTCCGCCGGCCGTACTGCGCGTCCCAGGTCTCATCCGCAATGTACTGGATGTAGGTCATCGGGAGGGCGCTGATGAACACGAAGCCGACGACGTAAATGTAAGCGGTTTCCGAGTAGGCATTGGTAATGGTAGCGACGCTCCCGAGCAGCGCGGCCGCCGGCGCGATGGTCGTCACGGACACCACGAAGAACAGGACCTCTGTTGTCAACGCGGGCGCCGCTTCACTTGGCAGGAGCGCCGCCTCCTCGTCTTCTTTGGTGCGGAAGGAGAGCATCGCGCCGGGGCAGCCGCTCGCGACACGGTGGCGGCGTCTCGCTCAGTCGTGGTGTCGCGTACCAGTGGCGGTGCCCGCGGCGGTGGCGTCAGGATGCTCCACCCCAGACGAAAGGCGAGATTCCAGCAAACCCGCACGGTAATCAGTGACACGGACCCGTGGGCGCTGGACGGGTCGTGCCTTGGGCGTGGAGGATTGTGCCGATCGCGGACGGAACCGACTTGCGAACTCGTGACGGGTTTTCAAGCTCGAACCTCGCAATTAGTGATCGCATCGCCGCACCGCGCCAAGCGCCGTGAATTTGAGAGCAGCGCCGGACGGCCGCAGCCTTCGTCGCCTGCGCGCCGCCGCCGCCGAGCCGCCGCGTACATCCGCCGGCGCCTCGCCGCATCAGCTTCGCCGCGCCGCGCACGCCATGGCCCCGCGCCGGGACAGCCACGTCACGGAGTGGGTGGCCCGCCCGGCCCTGGGCTCGCGGGACGGGGAGCTGGGTTTGCTAGGCGTCGCCAGGGTCGCGCTCCGGATCGTGCTGGTCCTCGGGGCGACGGCGTCCGCGCTCGTGGCGGCCCTGGTCATTCGCTGTTTCGTGTTCCCGGTCGACAAAGTGGTGGGCCGGGCCTGGCTCGACCGGTACGTGGTGGCATATTGGGCGGACGCCGTGATCGGCGGGCCCATCCTGCCGCGGGGGCCCGCTTTGAAGCTCTCGGGGGAGCTCCCCGCCCCGGACCGCCGCGCGGGGATATTGATAGCGAACCACCAGCTGGACACGGACTGGTTTTACCTGTGGGACGTGTGTCGCGTCGTCGGCGCCCACGGAGCTTTAAAGATTGTGTTGTTGGATGACATGCGCACGGTGCCTTTGGTAGGCTGGATCGCGCGGCTCGTGGGCTTTATCTTTGTGTCGCGAAGGAAGAGGAACGCGCGGCCCCAGGACGACGTGGCCGAAATTCAGAGGGGCGTGGCGGAGGTCGCCGGGGGCGAGGCGCCGTCCCTGATCCTGCTGTTCCCCGAGGGGACCACGGTGAACGAGGACGCGAAGCGTAAGTCGGACGTCTATGCGTCCTCCCAGGAGCGGCCCGCGCACGAACTGCTGCTGGCGCCGCGGGCCAAGGGGTTCGTGGCGGCGTGCCGGGGCTACGTGTCCAAGAGCGTCGCGCTCGAGGACATTATCGTCTACGACGCCACCATGTGCTACAGCGGGTACCGGGGCGAGGTGCCGGCCTGGGATTTGGGCTTCGAACGGAACGACGACACGGAGCTCCCGAACGCGGTCAAGCTCTTCAAGGGCGCGCACGGCGACCACGTGCGCGTCCACGTGAGTGCCTACCGCGCCTCCGAGGTTTTTGACGGCGACCTCCGCACGAACGGCGAGCAGAAGGCCACGCAATGGTTGGACCGGCGGTGGGTCGAGAAGGACAAGCGCATGAAGGCTTTTGCTCAAACCGGCGACTTCGAATCGATGGATGTGGGGGAGACGGTCCTACTGAAGCAGCCGGCCATGCTCCTGCCGTTCGCGGTGCTGACGGCGGGCTGGCTCGGGTCGCTCGCGTGCGCGGCGTTCGTGGCTTTCTTGGCGTTTTTATGTTTACTACCCATCCTGCTCTTTACCGCCTTCTCCGCCTTCGCCTGCGCGCTCATCGTGGTGCCGTGCGTCGGGCTGGGGTTGTGCGCTTTGGGCCCGCTGCTCGGCGGCGTGCACGCCGTGAAACGCCTGTACGAGCACGACAAAAGCGTCGCGAGTCCGCTGTTGAGGCGGCCGTCGAACAATTTTGAGGACGACGGCGACGAGCCCGTGGTCGTGGCGCCGCCGGAATGAACGTGGGGACCGGTGTCTGAATTTCTATCGAGAGAACGCTGAGGACGAAAATGAGCTCTCCTGAGGGTATGAGTGGGCGCCAGAGGGCATGGCGGGGCTTGCCGGGCCCGTCGTGACCCCTCGCGGATGCTTGAAACCCATCTGGTTAGCCCGCGATGCTTACAACAAAGCTTACGAAGCGTAGATGTGCGCGCGCCTCGACGGTATCGTGGTCCCCGCTTGGCTTGACGTTCTTCTCGCAGGTCTCGCGACGGCCCGTGGAGCCCCGCGCCCGGCGTCGAAAAGAGCAACGACCCCTGGGCCCGCGTCTGGAGCGACGGCGAGGGCTCCGCCGACGCGCCGCCGGACCCCGGCCTCGCGACGCCGGAGCCCGGGACGCCCGACTGAGGCTAGGGCGGCCGCGTCGTGGTTGCTCCTGCTTGATCCCATGACGGCGCTTGGGTGTTCTCGCCCTTGCGTCTGATGATTTGGCGGGGCGCGCCCTCTGAACATGTACCTGTATAAATTGGTTTTTAGTTTGAGCTATTAGTCCGCTACGTAGTCCTCCGCACGCTCCATGAAGAACAGGTAGGCGTCCTTCGCCTCGCCGGCGTTTTTGGCGACGAGCCCTGTCTCGCGCACGAGGGATCGGCCGCCGTCGACGCCGGCCCTGACCACTCGGCACGATTCGTCGGTGTAGCTTAGACACCAGGTGCGTTCGACGCCCGGTGGGAATTGCTTTTCAAAGATTTGCTTGCCGAACAGCACGAGGCGTATGCGTTCGAATGTAACTCTTAGCTCGTCCGCGTCGCCGGTGAAAGTCGCCTCTAGCGCGACGCGAGCGTTGCCGCCGAATAATCGCAGCTCGTTCATATACTGTCTCTTCTCAACGTCGACGATTTGCAAGCCGTCGCCCTTCAACGGTCCCAGCGCGCCATTCGACGGCGAGGGAGCATTACTATATACAACGCGCCACGCTCCTTCGAGCGCTTCGAGCGGTGGCTTCGTTGTGCTCTGTTCCAGCTCGAGACATTTGGCGTCGACGGCGGCGGCGACGTCCGCAGGCACGTTAAGCGCGGGCGCGCCGAATGGCGCGAGCAATCGATTCACATCGGTTTGCAGCGTCTCTGCGGCTGGTGTCGCGACGGGTGCCGCTCCCAAAGGTATCAATCGAGTGATGGTATGGCAGCCCTGTGGTGCCAGCAAAGCTGTGGCGACCGGTATCAGTACGATCAGACGCATGGCGCCACAGCGCTGCTCGTATTCTCCTCAGCGTATGATGTAAATCCGCAAAACCCGAACTAATTACGGGTTTTTCTAACCGTTGCAGCGGCGTTGCAAGCTTAACGCCAAGTGGGGCGTCCATTAGCACGCCACGGGCAGCCACAGAGCCAGCACGCACACAGCGGGCCACGCATAGACGCCGAGACGCCAGCCGCTGCGACATATAACCACCACCGGGCAGCCAAAGCATGCCGGTCGTCCGCATGCCCGCCACGCCGGACAACGCGGAGGTGCCGCGCTGGCGCCCCGAGGACATCGCCGAGATCCCGGCCTTCCGGCCCAGCTTCCGGCCCGAGGAGCTGGCCGAGATCCCCGCTTTTGGGGGCGCGGACTTCGGCGAGATCCCGCCGTGGCGGCCGCCGGTCACGACGTCGCCGGTCTCGAGCAACCCCGAGGGGCAGGACTTCGTCGACGACACCGAGAGCTTACCGGAACCCATGGGAGACACGGCCGGGTCCCAATACTGCGTCGCGTGCGCACGGGCCGTCGAGCTCTCGGCCGAGGGGAAGCACGGTGAGGCCGCGCAACACATGGAGGCCGCCCAACAAATGGGCTTGGCCAGCGAGGACCCGGTCATGCTGACCACGGCGCGCGTCGAGGGGTCCAACGCGTATTTCGGGCAAGGAGCGTTGGGAGAGGGGGTGGACGTGGTCGAGGGCGACTCCCTACTCCACTTGCTCCTGCGGGACGAAGCTTCGTTGGAAGCGGTGGACGCGTGTTTGAAGGCGGGCGCCGACGTGCGGGCCGTGCACGCGCGCGGCGAGCACTGCGTCGGGCTCGCGCGGAAAGCGCGGGCCAGGGCCGGCCAGCGGCGCGGCTGCTCGACGGAGGCCACGACCGAGGCCGCGCAGCGGCGCGAGGTTGCTGCACTTGTCGCGCAGCTCGTCGAGAAGAAGGCCGCGCAGGCGGGCGCGCCGCCGCGGGTCCAGACGGGCGGGCAGACGCCGACGAAGTCGCCCGGCCGGCGGCTTAAACAAAGCGCGGAGAAGGCCACGCAGTCGCCCGTCTCGGCCGCGCGCGAGGTCGATTGCTGGCGGCGGGTCTCGGCGCGCGCGAGCGAAGCGGCGGACGCTCTAGAAGCCAAGGTCCGGGGCTACGTGGTCGAGGGCGACACACAGGAAATAAGCGCGCGGGCCGTGGCCCAGACGCGGTCTTGCGTGGCGGAGGCCTTAGCTTGCAGAGGAGACGCGTCGAGCGGCGTCGACGTGTACGCGCGGGACCTGCAGCGGTTGCGCGACGACTTTAGGATAGCCCAGAGTGCCGAGGGAGAGGCGCGGAGCCTGTACGTGGAGCTCGAGGCCGCCCACGAGGAGCTCTTGGTGCGGGCGCAGGAGAGCGAGGCCGAGTGCCGGGGGTGGCGCCAGGGCGACGAGAAGAAGCGGCACCGGCGCGAGCGGGAGCGGCTCGAGAACGAGCGGGACGCGCTCCGGGACGAGAACGACGCGCTCCGCGAGGAGATGGCCAAGTGGCGCGCCTGGGTGCAGGAGCGGGGCGACACCCTCGAGGCCTACGGGCGGGGCAAGGTCCAGGCCGAGCTCAACCAGGCGCGGGCGCGCCTGAACAAGGTGCTCAAGATGACGGAGGCGCTCCAGGCGAAGAACGCCGAGCGGGCGGGCGAGCTGGGGCTGGCGAAGAAGCCCGCGCGGCCCCGGACGGCCGGGCCGGCGCGGCGGGCCGCCGGGCCCGCCGTCGCGATGAGCGCCTCGCTGGCGGGGCTGCCCGCCGTTTAAGCTTATACTTGGTTCCTATCTTCGCCCGCATCCCCCAGGGCGGCGGCCGGTCGTCTTACTCCTAGATAGCGTCGTATATCTACTTCGCCCGCATGACGATCCAGTAGACGAGGTAGGCGAGCGACGCGGCGCAGATCGCGAACCAGCCGATGCAGCACGCCACACCGCATGGATCATTCTTTATGTCGTAGCCAACCTCCTTGCACGTCGGCATGTCGCTCCGCGGCCGCAGACACGGCATCGTGCGTTTACAACACCGCGCGACGCAACAGCCCGGGTCCTCGACGTCCTCGTTGTCGACGAGGCGCGACGTCTCCGTCACGAAGTTGGGCGTGGTAGTGGGCTGCATGGGAGTGTAGTTCGTCGTCGGTGCGGCCATCGTGGTAAATCTTCCGCCTGCGGTCGTGCCGCGGGCTTGCCTCGTCCAGTTCCTCTGCTTTCCTGTAGACCTCAGGTTACGCGGTTCGTCGGTTCCGCCGCGAGTCGAACGCAACAACAGTAGGAAGCGCGCGTACGCACCACAAGCAAGACCCCTCGCGACGACGCGTATGGCAAGCGGAGCACCTGGCGCGCTCGTGGAAAACCCGTGCGTGGCGGGACTTGAGGAATCCGAGACACGAGTCCGAGGCACGTATCGTTTCGTCGCAACTCCCTCTGGCGTGGCCACTAGGCTCGGGCGGCACGCAGGATATAGTGCGGGTTTTTTTTTCAGAGCATTAAGGCCATCACACCCTGCACTGCGCCCACAGAGCTCCGTTGTGGGCTCAGCTTGTACATATTTCAGCAGCACAACCTCGCAAGTGAGCACTGAACGCAACGTGGTAGCACAGCAGCAGTGCACACACGCCATCGACGCGACGTCACAAGCAGCAGTGCTAGCTCACACGCCATCGGCGCGACTCTCGACGATGCGCCTGCTCGCACTCCTCGCCGTCGGCGTCGCCGCGGTGAAGGAGAAGGCCACGGGCCTCGACTTCCCGAAGAAGAGCGAGCTGGGCGGCCTGCGGAGCTTAGGGGTGCGGACCAAGGGCCCCATCAAGGTCTACGCCGTGGGCCGCTACGACAAGGGTTTCCTTTTAAAAATGAAGATGGGCGTGGGCGCCGAAAAGATGAGCAGCGCGCTCGTCGACGCGGTGAAGCCCCGGTGCTCGGACGGTAAGGCCGTTCAGCAGTTCCGGGACCTGATGATCGCGGGCCTCCCGGACGGCTGCAAGAAGGGCATGGAGCTCGCCTTCGACACGTCCAAGGGCAAGCTGGCGCTCACCGTCAACGGGAGGAGCGCGGGGAGCGTCTCCTCAAAAAACCTGTGCAGCGGCTTCGAGGGCATCTACACCGACGGCAAGGCCGTGTGCAAGCTGAACGAGATCGAGGAGTAAATTCGACGAGTTTTGAAGATCGCGCGGGTTTTCGTTTTAAAGGCAGCTGCCAAAGAGCTCCACACATAGGCAGTATCGTTGCGTTTCAGACCACGAGCACCGGCAAACTGATGGCGTCGACTGATCCAGATCGAAGAACGGCGCCCTGGCAGCACCAGGCGCCGACGAGCAGCGGCAGCTCCGCATGCTCTGCGCGGCCATCTGCGGAGCCATCGGCGCAGGCTGCAGAACCCCTGCTGCAAGCCCTGCCGCGCGACCTGCTCCGCGCGCACATCCTCGAGGCGGTCTCGCTCTGGGACCTCGGGCGCCTCTGCTGCGCGACGAAGTGGCTGGCGGAGGCCGTGTTCGCGGACCAGAAGGCGTGGGAGCGGCGGAACGGCCTGCTCGTGGGGCTGACGCTGCGCGTGCACGAGGGCGTCCTCGGGGCGACGCGCGCGGGCAAGACCGCGGAGGCTTGCTGGACGGCCATCTTGAGCGCGGCCATGAGCGCGCCGCGGAAAAAGAAAGAACACTGCGGTCCCCACTGCGACGCGGCGTGGATTGCTATTAACATCGAAATGCGACGGCAAGAGCGCGCGGCGGCCGTCGCGGCGCGGCACGGCGCGCCGTGCGCGCTGCCGCCGCACGGTGCTGTCGCCGGCGGGCGAGCGCGGGCGGCATCTATCGACGCCGAGACCTCGCTCGACGGCTTCCTGGATGACGCCTACGCGTTAGCGGCTCTAGCGACGCCTGCGGAGTTGACGCAGCTCATCAGTGCCGGAGGCGGCACGGCCCGGGCGGTGAGTCTGGTCGCGACTTTTCTACGTGTGGTGGACGGAGACCAGATCGGCCTGGGCGCCGGGATCGACGCGCTCGCGCCCGTCGCCGGTGATGTAGCCCTCCGGAAGGCGCTCCGTGCGGCCGCGGCCGCGGACAACGGCTACGACTACCGCTGCAAGGTCTGGGACCTCGGGGGCTTGCAACTCTACCGCCTGCGCGACGCCGTCCGGTCCTCGGAGAGTAGTCCGCGCCGCATCGCGAGCGGCGTCCTCTTCTTCCTCGAGCGGCACAAGCTCACCCAGGATCTCAGCACGATCCAGTTCGGCGACGTGCCGTCGTCGGGGGACTTCCTCGCCGGCATGATGGACTCGGCGGCCGCCTCGCAGAACGCCGGGCAGTTCGTCGGCTTTCTGGAGGCGAATGCCGGGAGGACGCAACCGGTCGGCGTTCCCAAGCCCGTGTTCCAGGTGCGGGTAACGACATGAAGTTTTTTCGTGTTTTTGTTATAACGGTGCTAAGAAGAGAAGAAGAAGGAGGAAGGAGTGGGCGTTTTTCGAACCCGTACCTTTTGAACCCGAACCATTTTTTCATCGACGGCGATTATAAATTTGAGGTGGCCCAAATCAGACTGCGCTGCAGCCAAAAGAGGCATACGCAGGAGCAGTAGGCTCGACAGCTCATAGTGACCATGGCGAACCAGTATTTCTACGTGCGGACACGGCGTCTAGCGAATGGCGCCCACAGCGAGATCCCTGCTGCATCGCGCCGCGCGCCGCGCACACCAGCCCTCGAGGCGTGCCGGACGACGCGCTAGCAACGGCTGTCCAGCACAAACAATATAGCCGCAGCACACACACTGCAGAAGCGTCGCCTCGCCGACGCCTTTGGCTCGAGGCGGTCGCCGCGGGTTCTGGAGGTTGCGGGTTCGACTCCCGCCGTGGGTGCTACTTCGTAATTTTTCGAACGCGAAAACAGCAATGTTTTCGTCTGTCGGTTATCCGACGCCACCCACGTAGCTCAACGGAGAGCGCCGGATCCGCGCGATCGTCGAGACGAGAGCCGTCGAGACGAGAGCCACGCGACGCCATCGACGAGGAACGCAAACGCTCACCCGCCCCCATCGCAGAAACCCGAGAACGCCCTGAAGCGGGCCAACGAGCTCTCGGCCATCGGCAACGAGAAAGGCGCCCTGCAAGTCTTGCACGATGTCTTGACGGCCAAGAAGTCGCGGACCTGGGTCAAGGTCCTGGAACAGATCATGATGAAGTACATCGACATAGCCGTGTCGCTCAAGCTCCACCGCCACGCGAAGGACGGGCTCCACCAGTACCGGAACATCAGTCAACAGCAAGCGCCCCAGTCGTTGGAAGCGATCATCCAGCACCTCTTGAAGGCGGGCGAGAGTAGAGTAGCGAAAGCGGCCAAGGAGGCCCAGGCCAAGAACCTGAGCAAGGGGGCGAACGTCGCCGATTTAGAGTGCGAGCAGACGCCGGAGGCCATCATGCTCAGCACCATGACGGACGAAGGAGACGGGGATCGCTCCGAACGGGAGGTCCTCGTGCCCTGGCTCAAGTTCCTCTGGGAGACGTACCGGTCCGTCCTCGACATCCTGAAGACGAATTCGAAGTTGGAGAAGGTCTACCACCAGACAGCCGCGCGCGCCTTCGAGTTCTGTAGGGTGCACGAGCGCAAGACGGAGATGCGGCGGCTCTGTGAAACCTTGCGGCACCACCTCTCGAACTTGC
>Ga0302122_10000199_pt1 | contig 34424 bp, 33 predicted proteins | sample CB21_SCM_MG_FD_203115 | JGI IMG/M metagenome (GOLD analysis project Ga0302122, IMG submission 203115) | Marine microbial communities from Western Arctic Ocean, Canada - CB21_SCM | ecosystem: Environmental > Aquatic > Marine > Oceanic | place: Canada: Western Arctic Ocean | collected 2017-09-28 | reverse complement strand
AAGGAAGCGACGGAGTAACCTTATAATTCATACTTCATAAATTAATCAATGCCTAGTTTTTCGTATAGCGCAAAAGACCTGAAGGGAGCCTCGGTTCGCGGATCGATCGAGGCGGCGAATCGTAAGGTTGCCCTTCAGAAACTAAGCGCGAAAAAGTTGCGACCTCTCTCGGTAGGCGAAGTTGGAGCCGAGGCAGCCAAGCGATCCGGAGCTTCGTCCTTGGCTTCTTTGTTCGGCAGCAATACCGAAGCGTCAAAAGACAAGGTCCTGACGCGTAGTCTGGCGTTGCCGTTTTTGACGGGAATGCGGGAGCTACTGAAATGCGGTATCCAATCGGCGGATGCGCTTCGGATGATGGCAACTCGTTTGAGCGACCCGAAGCAGAAGCTGCTGGCATCGAGGCTTTGGGAGGATCTGCGTCAGGGGCGGACGTTGTCCGAAACGATTCGGAAGCAACCGAACGTGTTCAACGAGAGTGTGGTGAACTTGGTGGAGGCGGGTGAAGCTACCGGTAGTTTAGGTAACGTTTTGACGCGTATCGTCGAAAGTATGGAGGAGCGTAAAGCGATTAAGTCTAAATTGACGGCTGCATTGTCTTATCCGTGTTTTTTGATCCTAGTTGCGCTGGGGTTGGTCTTCTTGTTTCTATTTAGTTTATTGCCTCAAATCGAAGGATTGTTGGCCTCGCTGGGCGGCGATCTCCCGACCTCTACAAAGCTCCTAATCGCTCTTTCAGATGGTATGCTTAAGTACGGTTGGATTGGGGCTATCGGTATCGCGCTGGCGGTTGGCGGTTTGGCTTCATGGCGTAATTCGGAAAAAGGGCGCGCCAAATTCGATACGTTGATTTTGAGGGTGCCAGGATTGGGCCGATTTATTCGCGATTCGCAAGTTTTGCAATTCACTCAGACCCTTACGCTCTTGCTCGAGAATGGAATTATCATGGTGCAGGCTCTGGTTATGGCGGAGCGTTCATTGTTTAATGTATCCATGCGCGAAGCGTTTTCGGAGGCTCGGGTTAAGGTGACGGAAGGGGTGGCTCTTTCTGCGGCCTTTAAATCGACGGGTTATTTCGAGGACATGGCTTTGGATGTCTTTACAGTCGGTGAGAACACCGGGGACGTTGTGCCGGGACTGCGTCAGATGTCGCGGCAGTACAGCGAGATGATTGATAAATTCGTAAGAGTGTCTTTAGGGATTATTTCGACGGGAGTCTTGCTGGGAGTATTCGTTATGGTGGGATTGATTGCAGTCGGCATTATTTCTGCAGTCTTTAAATTGAGCGGTTCCCTGTCTGGCGGGTGAACGGAAAGCGAGCGGGGGTATCGTCCCGTAGCTAAAATCGCGTTTAGTGAAAGTTGGAGTTGATGACTCGCCTGCTTGTCGCCTTACTCGCGGCTTTCTGGTTAAGAACGCTTGATTTTCATGTCTCACAACTTTCGCATCGCAATCCGGTTTTTACTCGCTAAGAAGCGCTCCATGTTGATGAGCCTGGCGGGGATTGTGTTTGGCGTTGGCTTTTTCATTTCCACGCAAGCTCAGCTTAGCGGTTATCAAGAACTGTTTATCGAGACGATTCTCGGAACGGATGGAGCTATTCGTATCGAAGACCGTATTCAGGCGACTTCGGTATTCGTCGAGGCGGCATCGTCGAAGGGAAACAGCACAAACTTTTTTTTATCCGACGAAAATAATCGCCGCTTTGTCGAGGGAATAGAGCATCCGGAGTCCGTGGTCGAGGCGATCATGGAGCTCTCGAATATCGAGGCGACGTCATCGGTTTTGAAGGGAAGCGTTCAACTCCAGAGCGCTTTACGTGAGGACAGCGGGCAGGTTTTCGGAATCACGGTGGACGATCATTTAGCGGTGTCGGCTTTAGAGGATCAGATCGATTCGGGTTCTATCATCGATTTCAGGCAGGCACCGATGGGCGTGATCTTGGGGGTTAAGTTGGCAGCGCGTTTGGATGTATCGGTCGGGGATTCTTTGATCATTCGGGCGGTCGACCAGCAACGGCGCCTCAAAATTTCGGCCTTATATGAAACAGGGGTTTCGGATATCGATAAGAAGCGCGTGTTCATGCACATCAATACAGTGCGTTCGCTTTTGAAGAAGCCTCACGGAGTTAGCTTTATCCAGGTAAGCGTATTTGATCGGGCGCGCACGATGATTGATTCGCAATTGATCGAAAATGTGACGAATCACTTTACTACGCCTTGGCAGGAACGCGAGAAGTCGCTACTCGAGCTTTTCAAGATCCTCAGGATCTCTTCGGCGATTACCGTATCCACAATTATAATAGTATCTGGCCTAGGGATGTTCAGCATGTTGGTTATGATCGTGATGGAGAAGACCCGCGAAATCGCGATATTGCGTTCGATGGGCTACACGCGGGGCGATATTTCGAGTATTTTTCTCTGGCAGGGAGCGATTGTTTTAGTGCTGGGTACAGCGATCGGTTGTTGTTTGGGGGTGTTGATGACCTTTGGGATTTCGAAGCTGCCGATGCCTTCTGCAGGATTATTCACGGCCGAGTTTTTTGAAGTCAATTGGTCGGGCTGGCATTATATTCAGGCAGTCGTTGCGGCGACGGTCATTGTGATGATTGCTAGCTTGATTCCGGCTCGTAGGGCGGCTCGGTTGGTGCCGGGCGATGTTATTAGAGGGACTGCCGCATGAGCGAGACTGCTGCGAATAGGGAAATAGCGCTCGAGTGTCGGGAGCTTCACAAGTATCTCGGCGAAGGGGAGATGAAGGTGCACGTGCTTCGAGGCGTGAACTTGAAGCTCTACCGGGGCGAGGTCTCGGCGATTGTTGGTCCGTCCGGTTGCGGCAAGAGCACCTTGCTGTACTTGCTCGGATTGTTGGATCGTCAAGATTCTGGGTCGATTCATGTGATGGACGAGGTCGTGCCATTGGATAAGGATGGCGAGCATACGCGGATTCGCGGAGAAAACATCGGGTTCGTGTTTCAGTTTCACTTTCTGCTACCCGAGTTCTCGGCGACCGAAAACGTGATGTTGCCGATGAGGAAGCTTGGTCGTCTGAGTCCGAAGGATATGGAGGCTCGCTCGGTGGCGCTTTTGGAAGAGGTTGGTTTGGGCGATAAAACACATCGCTTGCCGTCTCAACTTTCAGGCGGGGAGCAACAACGCGTCGCGATCGCTCGCTCTTTGGCGAATATGCCTGGAGTGCTTTTGGCTGATGAGCCCACGGGAAATCTCGATGTTAAGAATTCTCTGATGGTTTTTGAGTCGTTGACTCGGTTGGCGAAAGAGAAGGGGCAGGCTGTGTTGATCGTTACGCACAATCCGGAATTGGCGCAGAAGTGCGATCGGATTTTGCGTATGCAAGACGGTCAGTTCATTGAATCTTGAAGGAGCTTCGATGGCGCTATTTTTGCTCTAATTCGAGGCAGTTACTATTAGAATTCCAATTGAATCCGAGGGGCTCAGCTAATAACCGATCCATGAGTTGGCTTTGAGCACTAATTTTTATTTGCTATTTAGGCAGGCTTTCCTTCACTCCCGAAATCCACAACCGACCATAGATCGTCCCGTGAGTTCCAAAAAATTCCGCAAATCTTTCATCCTGAAAGCCGCTGCAGCATTTGCCGCTGTTTTAGTCCTGCCCAAATTGCTCTCTCGCCGTCGCGCTAGCAGTTCGGAACCAACTAGAGTCGCTGCCGCCTTCAACCTGCGGCAAGACCCTAAAGCAATCTCGCGAGAGAACTCTCCTCCAGCCTAATTCGCTTCTAATACAGAACAAGCGAGCGACAACGAATTTCGCGTCATGTCAAATGTGTTCCCAAAGTGGTCCAACGCGCTGCCGTTGAAGATAATAGTTTTTATCTTCATCTTAGCTGCAGCTGTCGTTTCTGGAGTCACCTATTACGCCACTCCTAGCTATACTCGAGTGGGTTACGAACCGGTTCAGCCAGTTCCTTACGACCACAGTTTCCATGTGGGAGAGCTCGGATTGGATTGTCGGTACTGCCATAGCAAGGTCGAAGAATCCGCCCACGCTAACATTCCTGCTTCGAGCACTTGTATGTCATGCCATAGCCTGATCAAGACTGACAGCGAGTTACTTGAGCCGGTCAGGGCGAGCTACGCTTCAGGCGATCCGTTGGCGTGGGTGCGCGTTCACCAGACTCCTGACTACGTTTATTTTAATCACTCCGTTCACGTAAACCGCGGCGTCTCTTGCGTAGAGTGTCACGGCAAAGTCAATGAGATGGAAACTGTTAAGCACGATCAATCCATGAGTATGGGTTGGTGCTTGGAGTGCCATCGTAATCCCGAAGAGCATATTCGCCCTATCGCCGAGGTAACCAATCTTGATTGGGTTCATCCAGGTGGCGAAAAAGGCCAGATCGAAGACGGCAAGAAGTTCGTTGAAGAGTGGAACGTTAACCCGCCGCAAAGCTGCTCAGGCTGCCACCGATGAAACCGATTAATTCCACACCCGCCACTAAGGCAGAGCAAACCGGACCACGCTATTGGCGTAGTCTTGACGAATTGTCTCAGTCGCCCGAGTTCCTGGAGCAAGCGCATCGCGAGTTCGGAGTCGAAGCTTCGGAGATGAATGAAGTCGATCGCCGCCATTTCTTCAAGATAATGGCTGCGTCCTTCGCTATCGGCGGAGTAGGCTTCACTGGCTGCCGTCGCCCGGAATCCAATATTCTGCCTCATTCGAAGGCGCCGGAATATCAAGTTCCTGGACAACCGCTTTACTACGCGACTTCATTTTCGCTGCGCGGCGAAAGCCTTCCGCTCCTCGTGGAAACGCACGCTGGACGGCCGACCAAAATTGAAGGCAACGCGGATTACAAAGCCTACAACGGCGGCACAAGTCTTAAGGCTCAGGCTTCCGTACTTGAGCTTTACGATCCGGACCGCTCGACCAGCTTTACTAAAGAAGGAGCGAATCTTTCGAAGGAAGCGGTCTTGGACGTCGTTGCTGGATTGAAGAGTTCGATCGCGACCTCCAAAGGCAAAGGCGTTGCGCTACTGACTGAGAAATCATCTTCGCCAACGCGCCTTCGCCTCAAAAAAGCATTTCTCAAGGCTTACCCGCAAGCGACTTGGGCAGAATACGAGCCCGTTGCGACGGATAACGGAAAAGCAGCAGCCAGCATTGTAGCCGGTGCTAATCTCGAGCCTAAGTATGATTTGTCCAATGCCGAACGCATCTTGTGCGTTGCCGGCGATTTCCTGGGTGACAATCCGGGAGCGATGGGATTCGGCAAGCAGTTTGCTGACGGACGTCGCGTTCGTTCTTCCAAGGACAAGATGAATCGCCTTTACGTTGCGGAAAGTGGATTTTCCACGACCGGAGCGATGGCCGATCACCGCAAGCGTTTAGCAACGAGCCAAATGACCGCATTTCTAGCCGCCGCGGCGCTGGAAATCGAATTGGGCGTTGAAGGCGATGCTCTAAGACCAATTTTCCAAAAGCTCGCATCCGGATTGGATGCGGATACGAAAGAGTGGATCAGCAAGTCCATGGCTGACTTGGCTCACTTCAAGGGCGGAAGCCTCGTGTACGCCGGTCCTCAGCTGAGTAAGGAAGCTCACGGAATAGCGTTCCTCATTAACGAGAAGCTCGGCAACTTGGGTAAAACAGTCAGTTTGGTCGAAGTCGACGCTGACGAATCCGCTTCTATAGAAGACCTTGCTGCTGCAATCGATTCCGGTTCGGTAGACACGCTTCTCATCTCGGGTGGCAATCCGGTTTATAACGCTCCGGTCGAAATTGATTTTGCTTCGAAGTTGTCGCAGGTCGAAACCGTGATCCGCCTCGGTTACTACGACGATGAAACGTCCGAGAAATCGAACTACCACTTCGTTCAGGCTCACTATTTGGAATCTTGGGGAGACGGTCGGACATACTCTGGCGATGTGCTCGCTCAGCAACCGATGATTTTGCCGCTTTTCGAGGGCATCTCGGAAATCGAACTTTTGGGAAGCCTCGTTGGCGAAGCGAATACAGATGGCCATAGCCTGGTTTACGCGACGCTTCAGAAGGCAGGAGCAAAGGGCAAAAGCGGTTTCGACCAATTCCTTCACGACGGATTCTTGAGCGATTCCGCTTACAAGGCAAAGCGCTCGTTGATTTCCGGAATGCGTTTGGCAGAAGCCTTGGCAGGATCCGCAGCGATTGCGGTTCCAACCGGAAAGGACAATCTCGAAGCGGTATTCGTTAATGACGCAAGCGTCGACGATGGCCGCTATATCAACAACGGTTGGTTGCAAGAATGTCCGGATCCCATGTCCAAGCTGACTTGGGACAATGCGATTTTCGTTAGTCCACGTTTGGCGAATGAGCTCGATATCGTTTCTGCGGACTCAATGTTGCAGATCACGCGTAAGAATCCGAACATCGTAAAAGACGGTCGCTCTTATTCTCCTGTAGCGACGGTGACGATTGACGGTCGTGAAATTACCGGGGGCGTTCAAATCCTTCCGGGTCTCGACAATTATTCTATTATCTTGCCGCTTGGTTACGGACGGACTCGCACGGGTCGCGTCGGAACCAACTCTGGTTTCAGTTCGTACGCAGTTCGTACTTCGGAATCGGCTACATTCGTTTCGGGTGCGAAGCTCGAACTGACTGGCGAAGTTATCCAGTTGGCGAATACGCAAGAGCATTGGTCGATGGAAGGCCGCGCGATTGTTCGCGAATCGAATCTCGACGATTACGCATCGGATCCGCAATGGGTGGAGAAGATGGGAATGGAAAGCCATTCGCCGCCAATCTTGGGCGACGACAAGGGCATGTCCGTTCAGCAACGCTCCAAGGAAACGCCACGTGGCGGTTCGCTTTACAAGCACCCTGACTATACTGGTATCCACCAGTGGGGCATGGCGATCGACTTGAACGTTTGTTCCGGTTGTAACGCCTGTGTCGTTGCTTGCCAAAGCGAGAACAACATTCCAATCGTCGGTAAGGATCAAGTCCGCCGCGGTCGCGAAATGCACTGGATTCGGATGGATCGTTATTTCTCTTCTGGAGACGTGAACGACTTGTCGGTTATCCCAGAGGATCCGCAAGTATCGCTTCAGCCAATCGCTTGTATGCATTGCGAAACGGCTCCTTGCGAAACGGTTTGCCCAGTTAACGCTACGGTGCATGACGAAGACGGCCTCAATACGATGGCTTACAACCGTTGTATCGGAACGCGTTACTGCGCGAATAATTGCCCGTACAAAGTACGTCGCTTCAATTTCATGGATTACCAGCAACGTCCGCTGGATCGCCTTTATGAAGGTCCTCTGGCTCCGAAGGGAATGCCAGAGCTCGTGCAAATGGCGCAGAACCCGGATGTTTCGGTTCGTATGCGTGGCGTGATGGAAAAGTGCACTTATTGCGTGCAACGTATCCAGCAGGGCAAGATTGCTCAGAAGGTGAAAGCCCAGGACAGCAATGACATCAGAATTCCTGATGGAACGATCAAGGTCGCTTGTCAGCAAGTATGTCCGATGAACGCGATCGAGTTCGGCGATGTAAGCGATGAACACAGCCTTGTTTCCGAGCTTCAAGCCAACGAGCGCAATTATGCGGTTCTTGGATACACCAACACTCGTCCGCGTACCACTTATCTCGCTAAGCTCCGTAATCAGAATCCTGAAATGCCGGACTACATCGACCAACCGCATTCCACGACGGAGTACGAGGGAGATTCTCCGCACCACGGTGGCGGGCATGAACCTCACGAATCACAGGATGACCACGGTCATGATGAAGCACATTCCGATTCCCACACTGAGCAAGGAGGAGCGCACTAATGGCTAGCGCACACGCATCAACCGGCGAAGTTAAGCCAGCGATTCTCGACGAAGTAAATCCCGTCGATATCCCTCGGCCAGCACTCGTCGCCAACGATCGCAGCTTCAGCTGGATAACCGACAAGATCTGCGGAATCGTAGAAGAGAAAACGCCGACCTGGTGGTGGGTGTGTTTCGTTCTCGCTTGCGGCACGGCCTCTTTCACTGTGATGGGTCTCGTCTATCTCGTTTCGACGGGCACAGGCGTTTGGGGTTTGGCTAATCCTGCGAACTGGGGTTGGGCTATCGTCAATTTCGTCTTCTGGATCGGTATCGGTCACGCGGGTACGCTGATTTCGGCGATTCTTTGTTTGCTGCGACAAAAGTGGCGGACGTCAATCAATCGAGCAGCCGAAGCGATGACTATTTTCGCGGTTGTTTGCGCGGGTATTTTTCCGGTATTTCATGTCGGTCGTGTTTGGATGGCTTGGTTTTTGTTTCCGATTCCTAATGCGAATGCGATTTGGCCGAATTTCAAGTCGGCTCTCCTTTGGGACGTTTTCGCGGTTTCGACTTATGGAACGGTTTCCGTACTGTTTTGGTATGTTGGTTTGATTCCCGATTTGGCGAGTGTTCGCGACCGGGCGACCTCTAAGATTCGCCAGGTGCTTTATGGCATTTTTTCGATGGGCTGGCGCGGTTCGAATCGTCAGTGGAGCAACTACGAAATGTGTTACTTGTTACTGGCAGGTCTTTCGACGCCGCTTGTACTTTCGGTACACACGATCGTATCCTTCGACTTCGCTATCTCTTTGCTGCCAGGTTGGCATACGACGATTTTCCCTCCGTACTTCGTTGCGGGAGCGATTTTCTCCGGCTTCGGCATGGTATTGACTCTGATGTTGCCGCTTCGAGCAATCTATCGTCTCGACGATCTCATTACGCAGTATCACATCGATTGCATGACCAAGATCATCTTGGCCACGGGTACGATGGTGGGCTACGCCTACGGGATGGAGTTTTTCATCGCTGCTTACGGAGCGAACGACTTCGAAATCTTCGCCTTCGTTAACCGCGCTTTCGGTAACTACGCTTGGGCTTACTGGATAATGATTTCCTGTAATGTTATCTCGCCGCAGTTCTTCTGGTTTAAGAAGGTTCGCCAGAACACAGCCTTGGTCTGGATTATTACGATCTTCGTCAATATCGGCATGTGGTTCGAGCGTTTCGTAATCGCAGTCACGACTTTGACGCGCGACTTCCTTCCTTCGAGTTGGGGGTACTATTCGCCGACGATCGTCGATATCTTCACTTACGTGGGGACCTTCGGTGTATTCTCGGTTCTCTTCCTATTGTTCCTCCGCTTCCTGCCACTTATGGCAATGGCGGAAATTAAAGCCGTCACACCGCAGGCGGATGCACATGCTCACAAGCGCTAATTTTAAAGCGACGCTTTCCGACAATGGATAAACAATACGGACTTATCGCTAAATTCGATACCCCTGCCGACATCATGCATGCGGCAGAGAAGGTGAGAGATGCTGGCTTCAAAAAATGGGATGTCATTACGCCATTCCCACTTCACGGATTGGACTCGGCAATGGGGTTGAAACGCTCGGTTGTGGGGCGATTCACCATCGTTGGTGGAACGTTCGGCCTCACAGCTGGCATGCTCATGATTTGGTTCACCGGCGGATCGGAATTAAGTCTTCCATTTATGGAAGGCTACAAGTTGATCGTTGGCGGCAAGCCATACTTCAGCCCGCAATTCGCTTTCCCGGTTGCCTACGAAATGACGATTCTCTTTTCGGCTTTCGCGTCGATTGGCGGTATGTTCATTCTTAATAAACTCCCGAGGCATCATCATCCTGTTCTTAAATACAAGGATGTAAGGGCAAGCTCGGATGATAAGTTCTTCTTGTATATCGAGAATGAAGATCCGCAATTCGACGATGAGAAGACCCGCGCGTTTCTTAATGATCTCGAACCCGTTGAAGTTGGAGAATTGGAGGAATAATTTCGATGCGTTACGTATATCTCATTTTTATTCTAGGTCTTGTTGGGGTGGTATCGATTCTCGGTCCTCGCGGCAGCAAATCGACCAAACCGCCTCTCGAGGTCTTTCCGGACATGGATCGCATGCCCAAGTATCACCCCCAGGCGGAGAGCGCTTTTTTCGCGGATGGTCGTACCGATCGTTTGCCAGTGGACGGCACTGTCGCTCGCGGCACTTACATCGCTGACGAGTATTTGGCGACCGGCAAGCGCGGCGAGACCTTCGGCAAGGGTTTTCCGATCGAAGTCGACAACGACGCGATTGCTCGTGGTGAAGATCGCTACAATATCTACTGCACGGTTTGTCATGGCGGAGCAGGGGATGGGGATAGCATCACCAAAAAATACGGTATGTTGACGGTCGCTAACCTGACCGATGCTCGCTTGAGCGAATACACCGATGGACAACTTTACGATGTCGTTAAGAACGGTAAAGGTTTGATGTTCGGATACGCCGATCGCCTTTCCGTCGAAGATCGTTGGAACGTGGTATTGTACATTCGCGCATTGCAGCGCGCAGCGAACGGTTCCGCTAAAGATTTAACTCCTGCTAAAAGAGAGGAGCTCGGACTATGAGCGCAGATTTTTCGCCAAATCCTAAAAAGTGGCTCTTGATTGGAGCCGCTGGTCTCGCAGTTTCGCTGATCGGCTTTTTCGTCGATACGCAGATTGCCGCTTGGTCTTATTTGATCGGACTGATCTTCATCACGTCGATTGCCGTCGGCATGTTGTTTTTGGTGATGATTCACCACATCTTCGATGCTCAGTGGTCGGTTATCGCGCGCCGTCAAGCGGAGCACTATATTTCGGCTCTTCCATATCTGGGTATCTTATTTGTTCCGTTGTTCGCTTTGACTTACTTGGGTGGCGATCAAGGAATCCTTTGGTTGTGGATGGATCAAGGAGCATTGGCGCCTGGTGGTCATGGTACCGTGGCTACGGACATCCTTTACCAAAAGAAAACGTGGTGGTTATCTGAAACATTCTTCTGGGTTCGGGCTGCTTTCTGTTTCTCGGTTTGGTCTTATTTCGCGTGGGCTTTCCGCCGCAATTCGTTCGCTCAAGACGAGGATGGAGAGGCAAAGCATACATTCTCAAGCCGCAAGCACGCAGCTATTGGTTTGATTCTGGTCGCTTTCACTTGGACGGCTGCCGCATTCGACTGGATCATGAGTTTGGAGTACCACTGGTACTCGACAATGTTCGGAGTCTGGATTTTCGCTAGCGCGATGCGCGCTTCGCTCGCAGTGATGCTTTTGACCTGCGCGCATCTTGTTGCGAAAGGCCCGCTTAAAGGAATTTTCAATACGAAGCATTTGCATGATGTTGCGACCTTGGCTTTCGCTTTCACGGTATTCTGGGCATACATCACGTTCTCTCAGTACTTCTTAATCTGGAATGCGAATCTTCCGGAAGAGACGTTCTGGTATAACGATCGCGAGGAAGGGCTTTGGTGGCCGATTTCCATGATGTTGATTTTCGGGTACTTTCTTTTCCCGTTCCTCTACATGTTGCAGTTCCCATTGAAGGTGAATTACAAGTCGATGACGTTCATGGCTTGCTGGTTGCTTTCGATGAACTTACTTGATGGATACTTTAATATTCTGCCGTCTCTCAAAGACGCAGACGGTATGTCTTTTCAGCTATTCTCGGACTGGACGAATATTATCTGGTACATATCGGGAGTCGTTGGAGCAGGGGGTATTCTCCTCTGGGCTTATTGGACGAGCTTTTTGAAGACCAAAATTATTCCGATTCGCGATCCTCGCATACAGGAATGCTTGAACCACAATCACTAATCGACGAACGATGAGCCAATCCGCGCAAACACCATCCCGCAGTGCCTTCCCCGCGGTAGTCGCCATTTTGGGAGCGTTCCTGATTTTCTATTTTCTGCTGAACGCTACATATTTGAATTCCGACGACCAAACGGTCGAACCAACCGTCGAACGTCCATCGCTCGCTGAACATGAAGCGGCCGCTAGAGACAAGTTGTCTGGCTACGCGGTAGTGGATGCGGCAGCAGGAAAGGTTCGTTTGCCAATCGAACGAGCCAAAGCTCTGGTAGTCTCAGAGAATTCGAAGTAGTTCGGACGTACGAATCACTTTATCGAATCGGATAATCGAAAATGAATTTGATCGGCAATCTTTGTTCTTCTCTTTGCTCGAACCTCGAGGGTGACGCGATGAATCGCGGGACCCAGCGAACGATCGATGCGTCGATCCGCTTTCCGCTAGTCTCTCTCTTTAAGGCGGCAGTTTGCTGGATGTTGATCGCGACCGTTTTCGGTCTGATTGCATCGATAAAATTGCACACGCCCAGTTTCATGGAAGAGTGCCAGTACATGACCTACGGAAAGGTCGAACCGATCTTTTGGAATACGCTCATTTACGGATGGCTTTTCAATGCAGGTCTCGGTTGCGCGGTTTTTCTGTTGGCCAGACTTGGCGGAGTTCCTTTAAAGCAGGGTGTTTCCCTTATGATCATGACCGTGATCTGGAATCTGGCTGTGGTTATCGGAGTGATCGGTATTATGCTTGGCGATCAGCTGCCATACGAGTGGCTTGAGTTTCCTTCTTATACGGCGCCGATCTTTTTCGTTTCTTTTTTGGGAATTGGTTTGTGGTGCGCAATGGCGTTCCGAGCTCGTGTCCAGCGTTCGACTTACGCTTCACAGTGGTGGATTTTGGTAGCTCTCTTTTCTTTCGCTTGGATTTATAGCGCAGCGCAGATCATGTTGGTTTGCTCGCCGGCTCAAGGAGCGTTTCAGAATTTGGTTAGCGCATGGTATGCTGAGAATGTGTTTGGTCTATTGATCGCGCCTTTGGCATTCGCTTCTATTTATTATCTGATCCCTAAGACGCTGGGTATATCAGTTGTAGGATACCGATACACGGGTATCGCATTTTGGAGCTGGATTCTTTTCGCAAGCGTCGCGGGCGCGGCCAAGATGGTGAACGGACCGATCCCGGTTTGGGTAGCGTCAGTTGGCGTAATTGCGACCTTTGGATTGCTGCTCCCAACGACGACGTTTTCTATTCAGTTTCTAGGAAGCCTTCTAAGTCGTTTTAGCAAAATTTGGGATTCGGCTTCTGCTCGTTTTCTGTTTGCGGGTGTTGTCTCGTTTATTGCGGTTATGATGTTTAAGATTTGGGGTGCATTACGTGGATCTCAGGAAGTTGTTCAGTTTTCGATATTCGACTCGGGAGTAAATCAACTCGCGATGTTCGGTTTCGCTGGGATGGTTTTCACCGGAGCAAGTTACTTCATATTGCCACGATTGCTTAATAAGGAACTTCCGTCTTCGACTTTGGTAGATCTCCAATTTGGAGCTCATGTATTGGGTTTGATCCTGTTAGCCATTGGATTGATTTCCGGTGGCATTCATCAGGGCGAGCTGATCAATGGTAGCACAGCCGATATGCTAACGGTCGTTAATACGATGCGTGGCAGTTATTTTCTAACGTCCATGGGACTGTCGCTCTTATTGTTAGGAGCGATCGCTTATAATGTAACTTTTTTCTGGATGCTCTTATCAACGCGTTCCGAAAAGGAAGCGTCAACCAGCCTTATAGAAGAGGCTCCAGAGTTGGAGTACACTGCTTCATGAATCGCGGCCCTTTCATTTTTCTAGGCGTCTTTATTATCCTGTCCTTAACGTGGGCGTTGGTAATCAATAAGCCAATTCAAGAGAGCGGTCACTTGTCTCCGATTTTCGATGCGGAACAAGGCGGGCGACTGCCGATGAACGCCAAGGGTGGCGCGGCCCAAGGTAAACTGGTGTATCAAGAGTTTGGATGCATCGCTTGCCATACACAGCAGGTACGCGTCTCGTCTGGTTTCGATTTGCAGCGCGGTTGGGGTGAACGTCAATCAGTTGCTCGTGATTACATTGACCAAACGCCAGCTCTCATCGGAAACACTCGTCTGGGGCCAGATCTTTCGAATGTTGGGCAACGTCGATCTGACAGGGAGTGGCATTTGCTTCATTTTTATAACCCGCAAATCACGTCGAAAGGCTCGAATATGCCGAGTATGCCGTTTTTATTCGAAACGAGAGAAATTGTTGGCGAGCCGACGAATCGCGCTTTGAAGTTGTCTGCTGAATACGCAGTGGCGGACGGATACGAAGTTATCCCATCGCGTAAGGCAGAAGCTTTGGTCGCGTACATGAAGAGTCTTAAAGTGACTTACGATTTGAAAGAAGCGCCAAAGTCCAACGACGTAATGTTGGAGGAATTAACGGCAGCGTTGGAGAATGCGAAGTAATGAGTGACGAATCGCAAAACCACAATATTTCAGGAATAGACGAAAGTCTCGCGAGTGACGAGAGTATCCTAAAAACGCACACGCGAATTCGTCGCGAACCGTTTTTCGTAGCATCGCCCGTTCTGTTCACGACCACTATCGCGTTGACCGTAATTTTTATTTTCGGCTGGTTCTATCAACGCCGCTACATGGGCGAGCAAAATCCGCAGATGTATCTGCACGAGCGTTCGGATATTGCGTTGTACAATAATTGGCTCGAGCGTCCTAGAGGGCCGATCGTCTATGATTACTACGCAATCGGCGAAAGTCTCTACACGAAGATGGCTTGCGTGGGTTGTCACCAAGCGAATGGCGAAGGTCTTCCTGGCCAGTTCCCGCCACTTGCTGGTTCTGAATACGTAACGATTGAAGATTCTACATTGACCACAAAGGTTCTCTTAGCGGGTCTTGTGGGACCGGTTACCGTAAAAGGTAATGAGTACAATGGCAACATGGCTGCTTACGGCGGCGGTCTTAAGGATCACGAAATCGCTGGGGTGGTAACTTATATTCGTAAGAGTTGGGGCAACGAAAGCAGTGAAGTGACGAAGGACGACGTTGCTGCAGTGCGTGGTGCAATTGGCGATCGAGTACCTTGGTCTGCCGAGGAACTTAAGTCTTATTTTCAGTAGTCTCTAGTAGGGACTGTTTAGTCGTAGAAGCGGTCCCGCTCCTACACTGACTGTTTAAAACAGTCTATTAGAGACTTCTCTCGGGGGTTAAGCCTTCGAGAGTTCGGTCGATCGGTTCACTGCTGCTTCCATCGCGGTATCGATAATGTTGCACCAATCGCTATCGCCGAGGCTAGTGAGAAGCGCATGGGTCACTCCATTTGGAGAAACGACTTCATTAACTAGTTGGGATGGCGCCTGATTGCTTTGAGCCATCAGTTGTAGTGAGCCTAATCCCGTTTCGATGGCCAAGGTCGCAGCGAGGTCGCGCTCGAGGCCGCGTTTTTCGGCGGCTTGAGCAATGTAATCGATGAATTGGAAAAAGACGGCAGGACCGCAACCGCTGACAGCGGTGACTATATGCATCTGCGATTCTTGGACTTCGTAGCAGGTTCCCAATGCTCCAAGGAGATCTTCTACGAGTTGACGGTCTTCGTCGCTTGGAGTCTTTTGGAAACAGAAAGCGCTGACGCCTTTGCCGATCCGCGAAGGCGTGTTGGGCATGACTCTGACAACGTTTCGCGCATTGGGAAATGCTGCTTGAAGAGACTCAAGAGTTCGTCCGGCTAGAACGGAAATGACGAGGCTGTTTTGAGAGGCTGCGCTTTCCTCTTTCGTGATCGTATCCAAATGCTGGGGTTTGAATGCCAGCACGATGGTTTGAGCGCGTTCGAGCAGATCGATTCTAGAAGAAGCGAGACCGATACCGGTTTCCTGAGAAAGCGCTTGCGCGGTTGCTCCGGAGCCTGAGACGCAGAGCAGCTCGTTTGGGCTTAGGACGCGCTTATCCAGCAGTCCGATAACAATTGCTCTGGCTAGATTGCCCGCTCCAATAAATCCGGTTATCATGTATGGGAATTCGTTTCTTTTGTTAGAGGGTGATCGAAGGTGACGACGGCTCCTCGTTGAGCGCCGGGTTGAATGTAAACCTCGCCGCCGAGCGTGCGAATTGCGTGACGCGCAATGGTCAGCCCCATGCCGACACCTACGGTATTCTTCGTGCTGACGAACGGCTCGAACATGTTGTCTTCGAGTTCAGGGTCGATTCCGCTTCCTTGGTCTTCGATTATCAATTCGAGCGCCGAGCCGTCTTCGAGCGTTTTCGATCGCAAATAAATAGGTTTTGCCACGCTACTGGAATCATAGCTTTCCCATGCGTTGATGAGTAGTTTGGAGAGAGCGTCTTCAAAGGCTTCGATGTTGGTTCGAATCGTTTTTTCTTTGATGTCGTTGAGCACCGTTACGGTGAAGTTTTCGCCGACTTTCTCTTGGGCTCGGTGAATGCTGCCGGTGATCAGGCGATCGACTGACATGCTATGTAGGGCGAGTCGAGTAGTGAAGGCGACGGTGCTGAGCTGTTTGATGATGCCAACGATTCGATTGCCTGTATTTTCGACTCGGTCGATGTTCTTTAAAACCTTTTCGGGATCACCGCTATTCGCCTTGGCTAATTCCAAATAGCCCATAACGACACCGAGCATATTGTTCAGATTGTGAGCAATACCTTGAGTGAGCGCTCCGACAGCGGCGGTGCGTCGGGATTCTCCGAGGCGACGCGTGAGTTCGACGTTCTCTTGATTGATCGCGAGGTATTTCAATTGAGCACGAACGCGTGCCGTGGTTTCCTCGATGTCGATCGGCTTGGTGATGTAGTCTACGGCTCCGGCTTGGAGTCCTTCAAGTTTACCTTCCTTAGAATTCTGAGCGGTCACGAATATGACGGGAATTCCTTTGGTTAGTTCGTTCTCGCGAAGTTTTTGACAGACTTCCAAGCCGTCCATCCCTGGCATCATTACGTCAAGTAGGATGAGATCGGGCTCCTCGGCTTTGGCGATATCGAGGCAAGCTTGCCCGTTGCTAGCCGTCAGTACCTTCATGCCGTCCCATTCGAGTTTTCGTTTGAGGAGCTGGACGTTTACGGGTTCATCGTCGACAACTAGGATGATCCGAGTGGGATTCTGTGACTTGGTCATTATTCCGTTGGAAGGGGATAGATAGCGATCATGATAGAGTATCTTAGGAGTTTTGAAGTTCGTAGGCTTTAACGGTATTTTTCATGAGCATAGCGACGGTCATGGGGCCAACCCCTCCTGGAACAGGAGTGATTCGGGAAGCGATGGGTTCGGCCTCGGCGAAGTTGACGTCGCCAACGAGCTTGTATCCTTTTTCCTTGGATGCGTCTTCGACGCGGTTTATCCCGACATCTATAACGACTGCGCCGTCTTTGATCATGTCACCGGTTACCATTTCGGGACATCCGATTGCCGCGACTAATACGTCTGCCTGACGGGTGATTTCCTTGAGGTTGCGCGTACGCGAGTGGCAAACCGTTACGGTCGCATTTGCCTGCGGCCCGTTTTGCATGGCCAGTAGAGCAAAGGTCTTACCGACGATTAGACTGCGGCCGATCACGACAACATGCTTGCCTTCGAGGCTTATGCCTTCGCGTTGGCAAATTTCGATGATACCGGCGGGCGTGCACGAAACGAATCCGGCGGAATCCTCCTGTACTACGCGACCTGCGTTGATCACGTGAAATCCATCGACATCTTTGTTGGGATCAATGCGGTTGAATGCAGATTGCTCGTCGAGGTGGGAGGGAAGAGGAGATTGGATGAGAATGCCGTTAACCGAAGCGTCGGCATTGAGCTCGTCGATTTTAGCGTCGAGCGTTTCCTGGGAAATCGAATCTTCGAATGCGAAAAGCAGAGGGGTTATTCCGATTTTCTCGGCGGTCCGATTCTTCCCTCGAACGTAAGATACCGATGCAGGGTCCTCTCCTACGCGAATGAACGCTATGCACGGTTTGGGTCCTTGGATGGAGGCTGTTTTAGCGGTGAGCTCGTCAACAATGTCGCTCGCTATCTGTTTGCCGTCGATTGCTTTCATTTCGGACTCTAGCTATGTCGAAAATGGCTTCGTTGAAAACCCTAATGTTTCTTTTTTAAGCTTTGAAGGTTTAGGATGAGATCGCCCTCGTCGGAACCGGGTTTCAACTTTCCGGTAGCGATGGTTTTGGCGTTTATGTAATCGGTAAAAATCAGGTATTCAGGCAAGCTGCTTGGGTCGACGAATGCGATTGTTTTATTGTCGGTGTCGATGAGCTTGAAACGGTAGCCATTTCGAGTGGATTCGAATGAAGTGGTTGAAACGAAAATCCCCTCAAAGGTCTTGATTGCGTCGTTTGCCCTTGGAAACGCTATGCGTTGAGTGGGCGCGACGATGGGCTTTGTCATTGGTGGCGCTGCGGGCGCGACAGCCGCGTCGTCTTCGATATATCCAAGAACGATGGTTTCCAAATTTATGTGACAGTAGCGCGGGTCGATCGTGATGGTCTCTGCCTGGTCTTCGTCCGTAGCGATCGCGAGTACAGGAGCGCTTTTCGATGGGCCTAATAAGTACTTCGAGCCGGGAACTGGCGCGTTGTTTTTACCGAGATCATAGCTATCCAAATACACGAGAAACTCTCCTCTGTAGTAGATGGGCTGCCAATTGGAGACAGCGTCCCGGTTTTTTGGCCATTCGGCATTCACCGCGAGCGAGCGCGAATCCAGTTTGCCGATAAGGGTGGATTTGCCGTTTGGCTCCAGGTGGACGTTGATCGATTGTTGAGCGCTTGCCGCTTGGCAGAACCCAGCTAGCGCGAGAAGAGCGAGGGATTGAAGCAATCGTGAAAATTTCATAGGCTTTCGTCAGTCTTGAAGAGTTTTTGAATATCGGGTTTCTGCAAAATTACGCCTGCGCCTTTGGGCATGCCTTTGATATTGAATTTGCCGATTTGGTAGCGCTTTAGACGTTGGACGTCGTAGCCGAGGACCATGAAGAGATTACGGATTTCGCGCTTTTTTCCGTGGTGCATCCACACGTCGATTTCTTTCGATGCATCGTGGGCTTGGTTGCCGAGCAAGGCGGCTTTTTCGATCTTCATTCGCTCGCCTTCGAAGACCACGCCTTTGATGAGCTTGTTGAACTTGTTCTTCGGGTAGGGTTGTTTGAGCGAAACTTGATAGCGTTTAACGACCAGGTTGGAAGGATGCATAAGCTGATTCGCCAGTTCTCCGTCATTGGTTAATATGACGAGTCCTTCGCTGTCTTTATCTAGACGACCCGCGCAAAAGAGGCGAAGCGAGGCATAGTCTTTGGGAATCAGGTCGAAAACGGTGCGATCGTTGTGCGGATCGTCGTTGCTGCAGATGAATCCTTTGGGCTTGTTGAGGGCGAAGACCATTTGGCCGTGCTTGCGATTGCGTACTCTTTGGCCTTCGTAAACGACTTCGTCGACTTCCGGGTTTATCTTGTCTCCGATTTGCGCGATCTTGCCATTGACGGAAACGTCACCGTTTCGGATGAACGTTTCAGCTGTCCGTCGAGAGCAAATACCCATGTCGGCTAGGAATTTTTGGAGACGCAGTAGATTATCTGGTGATGGCATCTTGAAAAAGTGGCTGATCCTGTGAGTGCTGTGTCGGTACGCAATTCCTTTGTTACAGAAAATCCTGCTTTTGAAGCAGCGTGAAGGAGTCCAGCGAATGACGATAAAGAGCGAGAGCTTGGCTTAGGGCAAGTGCAAGACTGGCGGGAATAAGAAATTCGCGAAAAACTAGCATTGCCTAAGTAGATCAGGGTGGATTGAACTGTTATCTCGTAGCCCGAAATAAGGAGCATGCGGGCAAAGCATTCATAAAACACGTAGCAATGAGTTTAACCTTTGATAATAAAGTCGCTTTAGTCACCGGGGCAGGTCGAGGAATCGGTCGCGCGATTGCCGAAGCATTGGGAAAAGCGGGAGTTACCGTAATTTGCGTTTCGTATTCGGAATCGTCATGCGGTTCGGCTGCCGAAGCTATCAATGCAGCGGGAGGCAAGGCAGTCGCTAAAGCAGTAGACGTTGCGGATCCGGTAGCCGTCGCAGCGGCGAGCGAGGAATTGCTGAACGAATACGACAATATCGATATTTTGGTCAACAACGCGGGAATCACGAAGGACAATCTTCTTTTTCGCATGAGCGAAGACGATTGGACTAGTGTGATCGATACAAACCTCAATAGCTGTTTCTATTGGGTGAAAGGCTTGGCTCGTCCGATGACGCGCAAGCGTTGGGGCCGCGTGATAAACATCACTTCGATTTCCGGGATCATGGGAAATGCAGGGCAAACCAACTACGCAGCTGCCAAGGCTGGTATGATTGGATTTACGAAAAGTTTGGCGAAGGAATTGGCTTCTCGCAATGTTACGGCCAACTGTGTCGCTCCTGGTTTTATAAAGACCGACATGACCGCCAGAATAGCGGCGGCGGCTATTGATAAAATTCTTCCGTTTATTCCCTTGAAACGAATGGGTGAAGCGAATGATATTGCCAACATGGTGTCATACCTGGCATCGGAAGAAGCTAATTATATCACAGGCCAAGTTTTTACCGTTGACGGCGGCATGGCTATGTGATCCCTCCTCAGATCAAATTTATTATCTAAACTGTCTTCAAAATGGCTGACGAAAAAAGCATCGAACAAAGAGTCTCAGAGATCATCGTAAACCAGCTCAACGTTAACGAAGAGCAGATCACGCCGGAAGCATCCTTCCTGGATGATCTAGGCGCGGATTCGCTTGACACCGTCGAGTTGATTATGGCCTTCGAAGAAGAGTTCAAAGACGAAATAAACGGAGAAATCCCTGAGTCTGACGCGGAAAAGCTACAGACTGTTGGAGACACCGTTTCCTACATCAAAGAAAAGGCCGGAGCGTAACGCGCTCTAAGGCGTTTTAAAATTTTAAGTAACGAGTCGCTTGAACTCGCTTTCAAGCGAAACATACCTCGCGAGACGTATTTATGACTGATCTGGCGGACAGCCAACGTGTAGTTGTTACCGGCCTAGGGGCGATCACTCCTATCGGACTGGATGTTGATTCCTTTTTCCAAGGACTCCTCGATGGCAAGAATGGTATCAGTAGGGTCGAGGCCTTCGATACGGAAAAATTCACTTGTAAAATCGGTGGCGAAATCAAGGATTTCGACGCGACGAATTACATGGACCCGAAAGCCGTTCGACGGAACGATCGTTTCGTGCACTTCGCTTTTGCTGCCAGTAAGGAAGCGGTTGCGAATGCAGGCTTGGACATGGATCAAGAAGATCCTGATCGAGTGGGCGTTTTTATCGGCTCGGGAATCGGCGGTATGGATACCATCGAGAAGAATTGCCGAAAGCTGATCGAAGGCGGACCACGCAAGGTTTCTCCTTTCATGATTCCGGCGCTTATTTCGAACATGGCTTCGGGAGTGATCGGGATCGAGCTTGGCGCTATGGGACCGAATTTCTCGATTGTCAGCGCTTGCGCAACGGGAGCTCATGCAATTGGGGAATCGCTTAAGACGCTGCGTTTAGGCGAAGCGGATGTGATGATTGCAGGCGGAAGCGAGGCAACCATTACAGGGCTTAGCTACTCGGGCTTTTGCTCCATGAAAGCGATGACAAGGAATAACGACGATCCAGAGCATGCTAGTCGGCCATTCGACGCGAACCGAGATGGTTTCGTGATGGGCGAAGGAGCAGGAGTCGTGGTATTGGAGACTTTAGAGCACGCTCAAAAGCGTGGAGCGGAAATCCTTTGCGAGCTAGTAGGCTATGGAGCGTCTTGCGACGCGAATCACATCACTGCTCCGCATCCGGAAGGCAAAGGCTTGATCGGAGCGATGAAACGAGCGATGACTTCCGGAAAAGTAAATGCCGAAGAGATTGACTACATCAATGCTCACGGAACCTCTACGCCGTATAACGACAAGTTCGAAACGATGGCAGTGAAGAGTCTCTTTGGAGAGCGTTCCAAGAGTATTCCAATGAGTTCGACCAAGTCGATGACGGGCCATTTGCTCGGAGCTGCAGGCGGCGTGGAAAGCGTGGCCTGCGTTCGGATGCTGCAAACCGATAGCATCGCGCCGACTATGAATTACCAGACTCCGGATCCGGATTGTGATTTGGACTACGTGCCGAATGAAGCCCGGGAAGCGAAATTATCATTCGCGATGAGCAATAGTCTCGGTTTTGGCGGGCAAAACGCGTCATTGATTTTTAAGGCGTACTGATCCTTTAAAGACGACGATAGATAGGCTATCTCGCATTTTCATAAACGAATTCAATTCGATGGAAAAAACATTCATCATTCTAAAGCCTGACTGCATGGAGCAAGGGCTCGCAGGCAAAGTATTGCAACGGTTCGAAAGCGAAGGCTTTTCGATCGTGGCTACAAAGATGACTCGATTGGAGTCTCCGATTTTGCGCGAGCATTACGCTCACGTGGCGAATTTACCATTTTTCCCGGACATCGAGGCTTTCATGAGCTCGAGGTCCGTAATTATGGTGGCCTTACAAGGCGATAATGTCATTCAGCGCGTTCGCGATCTGTTGGGACCAACGGACTCTACGAAAGCTCCTGCGGGAACGATCCGTGGCGATTTCGGTACGGATATGATGCGCAACGTCGTTCATGCGTCGGATGGACCGGAAACGTCTGCTGCTGAATTGAAGCGTTTTTTCAAGGACGACGAAATTTTCGCGTAGATCGCGTGTATCCAGTTTCTTAATTGCGGAGGGCGTTCTAGGTCTCCGAGGTTTGGACTTAGGTACGATTACGTCGATCCAGGCTTCGATATTGGATAGCCTCGGTGAGGTGATTGAGCTGGATTGTTTCGGATTCAGCAAGATCCGCTATGGTGCGGGCGACTTTTAGAATACGGTTGTAGGCTCGTGCGGAAAGCGTAAGGGCCTCCATCGCCTTTTGGAGAATTTGTCCGAGTTGCGGGGTTAGGCCACAGTGGGTGTCGATCGCCGATTCGGACATGTTGGCATTCATCGTGAAAGGGCCGTTTTCGTAGCGACGCTGCTGTATTTCACGAGCGGCTTCTATTCGGACTCGAATTGTGTCGGAAGTTTCGCCTTTGCGGCCTGTCCTGAGTTCTTCGATACTTAGAGCTGGCGCTTCGACGTGGATGTCGATGCGGTCGAGTAGAGGGCCGCTGATGCGGCTGCGGTAACGTTGGACTTGAGTTGGGGAGCAACCGCATTCGCCTTGTTTGGAGCCCAGGTATCCGCATGAGCAGGGGTTCATCGCTCCGACCAGCATGAAGTTGCAGGGCAAGGTGACCTTACCTGCGGCACGAGAGATGGTGACTTCTCCGTCCTCTAGGGGCTGTCGCATGACTTCCAAGGCGGAGCGTTTGAATTCGGGGAGCTCGTCCATGAATAGGACGCCGTTGTGGGCAAGGGAGATTTCGCCAGGACCAGGGATCGAGCCGCCGCCGAGAAGGCCCACGTCGCTAATGGTGTGATGGGGGGAGCGGAATGGGCGACGCATATTGATCGCTCCCGAGCGCTTGGTGGTTCCTGCGGCGGACTGGATTTGAAGAATTTGAATATATTCTTCGAGCGAAGGTTGGGGCATGATGCTTGGGATACGTTTGGCGATCATCGATTTCCCCGATCCGGGCGGTCCGATGATCAGAAAATTGTGTCCGCCGGCGACGGCTACTTCGACGGCCCGGCGAGCTTGGTCTTGGCCTTTTACATCTGTGAAATCCAATTGGTGGGTTTCGGCTACCGAATCGAAGGCCGAGGAGCGATCGAATCGCGTTAGTTCGATTTCGCCCTCGAGGAAGCGCTTTGCTTGATCGAGGTTTTCGACGCCGAAGACTTCGATGTCCGAGACGAGCGCGGCTTCGCGGGCGGATTGCATTGGGAGGACAACGCCTGTTTTTCCTTGGTTTTTCGCTTCGAGGGCAAAGGCTAGTCCGCCGCGGATGGGGCGGGTCGCTCCTGAGAGGCTGAGCTCGCCTCCAATGAGAAAGTGATCGAGTCGCCCTATTGAACTCATTTGTCCTGTGGAAGCGAGAATACCAAGGGCGATTGGCAGGTCGTACATGGGACCTTCTTTTTTAAGATCGCCTGGAGCTAGATTGATCGTGGTACGCGTTTGAGGCTTGCGGTAGCCAGAATTGGCGAGAGCGGAGAAAACGCGATCGTCGGATTCTTTGACTGCGGCATCGGGGAGGCCGACCATGATCAGCCTCGGGTCGCCGCTTTCGCCGGAATTGACTTCAATGAGGACGGGGACCGCTTCGATTCCCTGTAAAGCAGCACTTTGTACGGTAGCGAGCATAGAACAAGAGGTTTGGATTAACGCCTTAGCGTTGAGAGAGTAACAGAGTTCCAAATGACTGCGCAATGGGTGTTTTGGCAAGCGGAAAGGCAGAAGGCGCCAATAAGGGTACTTTACCTTTTAAATTATAAAGGTGTCATTTAAAGGGTTGAAGACGCTTGGATTTGCTTAGCGCTTTGGGGAAGAGGGTTGTTCAGGGCGCAAAAAAACGCTGTCCCGTTTAGGGACAGCGTTTTTGAAAATTGTTTAGTCGAGAGCTTTTCTTATTCGGAAGGTTTCGTCTTTTTTAGGCCGACGACACGATCGCCTTCCTTCCATTCGCCGCGCTTCCTGAGCAATTCGACGCGTTCGAAGCGTTTGAGTACATTGCGTTTTACCGCTGAGCTGCTTGATGATTTATAGCTTGGATGCTGTGACATGGCTTTTAAAATGGGTTCCTTTTGATGGAAGCCGCGTAAGTTGGACGCTTCTTCTACCCAGTTCAAGTACTTTTCGTCAACTTTTGCTACTTCGACCTCGATCCACTGTGGAGTATCGTAGGAATGAAGGCTTTGGGCACGCTTTCGGGCAGCCTCAAGGCGGTTTTCTTGTTTCGGTCTGGGAATAGCGGTAATAATCGCTTGACGCGCTATGGCTTCAAGGTAAAAGGCAGGATTCCATTTACCAAAAGGAGGCACCCGCTTTGAGAGACGATTATATAAAAGAAGCCAAAAAGGTCATCAATGACCCTAATATTCTAGTTAATGTAGTTTCACGTCGCGTGAAGCAATTGCGTCAAGGAAATCGCCCGCTGGTCGAGTCCTTGGAGAAGCTGAACCTAGAGGATATCGCCCTTCGCGAGATCATAGAAGGAAAGATCAGCTACGAGCTTGGAGAGGCCTAGGCGACTAGGCGAATTTTGAATTTTTAAATGCGCGACGGGAAACTGTCGCGTTTTTTTGGATCCGGTTTAAAGGTTGGTCCGCTTGTTTTAACCGAATTAGAACCGATGGCTGGCAATAAAAAGAACAACCTTCCAAAAGAGATCCGCAATTCCAAGGTTTTGCGGGATTACATTGTGGAAGACCGGTTCGAGGCGGGGATTATTTTAACCGGTACGGAGGTGAAGTCTTTGCGAGCGGCCAAGGCGTCGGTAAATGAGGGGTTTTGCCGTTTTGTGAAATCAGACTTGTTTATCTACGGTCTGCACATCGATGAGTATGCGTGGGGATCGATGAACAACCACATTCCGCGCCGCGAGCGGAAATTGCTGCTTCACAAACATGAGCTTCGTAAGCTGAAGAAGCATATGGAGGCTGGTGGAAAGAACATCATTCCCACTCGGCTGTATTTTAAGGAGGCTTTGGTTAAAGTAGAGATTGGTCTTTGCGTTGGAAAAAAGCTCTTTGACAAGCGTGAGGACCTTAAGAAGAAAGCGGTGATGCGTGATATGGACCGCTCGATGAAGGACCTTCGCGATAGTTAAGAATCATTTTCTCTAACGCTTTTATGAACGATCAAATGACAATAGCCTGCCTCGATCTCGAGGGAGTATTGATACCGGAGATTTGGATAAACCTGGCTGAGAAGACAGGAATAGATGAGCTCAAACTAACCACGCGCGATATCGCGGATTACGACGAGTTGATGGCCAAAAGGCTGGAGATCCTCGATCGTAATGGGCTGACCTTGAAGGATATCGAGGAAGTCGTTTCGTCGATGGATCCGCTCGAAGGGGCTCGCGCGTTTCTGGAGTGGCTACAAAATCAGGTCGAGGTCATTATCCTTTCGGATACGTTTCGCGAGTTCGCGATGCCTCTGATCGCGAAGCTTGGAAATCCCACGATGTTTTGCCATTCGTTGTCGGTCGATCCCGAGACAAGTCGGATTAAGGACTATGTGCTGCGGCAGAAGGATCAGAAGCGTAAAGCTGTGGTTGCTCTAAAGGGCTTGAATTTCCGCGTGCTTTCGATGGGGGATTCGTACAATGACTTGAGTATGTTGGAAGAGGCTCATTCGGGTATTTTCTTCAAGCCGATGAAGAAGATAACTGAAGAGCGTCCGGAATTTCCGGTTACTCAAAATTACGAGGAGCTAAAGGATCACCTCTGTTCGGTGCACGGATTCCGTCGGTAGACGGAAAGTTTGGCTTCGCAGAAGGATCGAGTTGTTCGACTGATTAGCATGTTACACGTCGTATTATTTCAGCCAGAAATCCCGCAGAATACGGGGAATATTGGTCGCACTTGCGCGATCACGGAATCGCGGTTGCATCTTATCTATCCATTGGGCTTCGAGATTCGTGACAAGCACCTGAAGCGAAGCGGGATGGATTACTGGCACAATCTCGATATTCGCCATCACGAGAATTGGGAAGCGTTTAAAGCGAGTCCCGATGGTCCTGATCGGCTTTTCCTTATGACGACCAAGGGGATTAATTCGTACTGGGATATGGAATACAAGGACGGCGATGGCTTGCTCTTTGGTCGAGAAGGGTCTGGCGCTCCGGATTGGTTGCATGACGAAATAGGGGAAGATAATCGTATCTTGGTCCCGATTTACAATGATACGTTGAGGTCTTTGAATTTGGCTACCAGCGCGGGCATCGCGATTTACGAAGTGATGCGACAGCTGAAAGGCTAGCTGATTCGGGGGATCGAAATCTTCTGGGTTGGGGCCATCGGGCTTTTGGGTCCTAGCGATCACGTGCGAGTGGGGCCCTATCCAGCTTGGAGCATACGCGTCAACTTAACTGAATCGTCTGAGAACAACCCCGACGTGTCGAGGTAGCTACACCGAGTTCAGCTCGAAGAGCTAGGCCTGCCATTCGGTGTGGAGTCTGCAATAATTCTCTCAAACAGACTTAAGTTGACGCCAATGAGCCTGGAGGGAGAGTAATTGCGTTTTACGGGCTCCTGATGGAGATATTAAAAGGCTGAAAGTAGCGAATATTTTGGACGAAATTGAAAACGGGTCTAGACACGCTGTAAGCGCTGCGTATTACGAAAGGCGTTTCAAACCAGTAATCAGATGATTGATCCAAAGATCCTACGCGAATCTCCAGATGCGGCCCGAGAGGGAATCCGCAAGAAACACATCGATTGCGATCTCGATGCGGCTTTGAAAACCGATGAAGATCGCCGCAAGCTTATCGTTGAGGTCGAATCGCTTCGAGCTGAGCAAAAATTGGCCAACGTGGAGATGGCGAAATTGCCGAAGGGAAGTCCTGAGTTCCTGGATAAGATCGGGACGATGAAGTCTCTATCGTCGCGTATCAAGGAGGCGGATGTTTCTCTTAAGGAATTGGAGGAGGTCTGGACTGAGCGCTATTTGAATATTCCAAATCTTCCGCACGAAAGCGTTCCAGAAGGGAAGAGCGAAGAGGATAATGTCGAATACAAGTCTTGGGGAGATATTCCTAAGCAAGAGCAGTATCATATTCCCCACTACGATTTCGATTGGTTGGATAGTATTTTGGATTTCAAGCGCGGCACGAAAGTGACCGGAGCAGGTTTTCCGTTTTTCGTGGGCGATGGAGCTCGATTGGCGCGTAGTTTGGTTTCATTTTTCCTCGACCAAGCGAATGAAGCGGGAATCCAGGAAATGGGGGTTCCCTATTTCGTGAACGAAGCGAGTGCGATGGCAACGGGACAATTGCCGGATAAGGAAGCGCAGATGTATCATGTCGTTGAGGACGATCTGTATGCGATTCCTACGGCGGAGGTGCCTTTGACTAATTTTCTGCGCGACGAGATTTTGGATGAATCGGAATTGCCTCTCTATCGTTGTGGCTATTCGGCATGTTTTCGTCGGGAAGCGGGTAGCTACGGTAAGGATGTGCGCGGTTTGAATCGCGTACATCAGTTCGATAAGGTCGAGATCGTCAAGTGGGTGAAACCGGAAACGAGCTACGATGAGTTGGAATCGTTACGGGAGTATTCCGAGAGCCTTTTGCAGAAGCTAGGTTTGCCTTACCGAGCGCTTTTGATGTGTGGCGGGGATATGGGTTTTTCCCAAACCAAGCAGTATGATTTGGAAGTCTGGGCGGTTGGGCAACAGCGTTGGCTCGAGGTTTCGAGTTGCAGTAATTTCGAGTCGTTTCAGTCGCGTCGGGCGAAGATTCGGTTTCGCGATTCGGAGACGGGAAAGAATGAATTTGTTCACACGCTCAATGGTTCGGCATTGGCGATTCCACGTGTATTCGTGGCCATTTTGGAAAACGGATTGCAGGCTGATTGCAGCGTGAAGTTACCAGAGGTTTTGGTGCCGTACATGGGCAAAGATCGAATCGAGCCAAAATAGTTTGGATCTGAACGGGATGGGTGGCGATTAGTGGATTGGAAGCAGATAGCGGAAGACCTTGTTAGGGTCGCCGGAAACGAGTGGTTGCCATCGAGGGTTCGCGAGCGAATCGATTCGGTCGATCATTTGTTTGTCGCTTGTTCAGGTGGCGCGGATTCGGTGTTTCTTGCTCTCTATTTCGGATGGCTGTCTTGTCAGGGGCAGTTGAATTCGCCGATAACGGTCCTTCATTTTAATCACAAGTTGCGTGGCGAGCGGTCTGATGGTGACGAGGCATTTACGCACGAGTTGTGCGATGCTTTGGGAATTGTTTGCGTCTCGGCCGATTGGATTCATTCGGGGAATACGGCTCCGGTTTCCGAGGAGGCGGCTCGAGTTGCTCGCATGGCGTTTTTTGCGAAGTCCGTTGGGGATCCGAAAGGAGGCTCAGCGATTTTAACCGGCCATCACGCCGACGATATTGCGGAAACGATGTTGATGCGTTTGTCGAGCGGGAGTGGGTTGCAAGGTTTGACAGCGCCTCGGGAATTTTCGATTGGGACGAATGGATTGAAATTCATTCGCCCTTTACTGGGATTGGGCAAAGCGGAGATTGTGTCTTGGTTGAAGAATACTGGGGCCGGTTGGCGAGAGGACGAATCGAATCAACAAGGACTGTACTATCGTAATCGGTTGCGGCAGTCGGTGATTCCTGAATGGGAAAAAGCTGCGGATCGTCCGCTCCGTGGAGGGGTTGTTCAATCGCGTGCTTTGCTTGAGGAAGATTGGCAGGCTCTCGAAGGGCTTTTTGATGCGAGCTGGAACAATGCTCGCTTAGATCCGAATGCGCTGGATTGGGAACGTACGCTTGATATGCCACGCGCGTTTCAGCGGCGGGCGTTGAATCGTTTGTTAACGAAGGAGGGCGTAGGCCCGTTGACTTTGGCGGCGATGGAAGAGGTCTTGGATTTCTTTCGGGCGAAAAAGGCTTTTAAGTTGAGCGTCGAAAAAGACCTTTGGCTGGTTGGGAGCGCGAGATCACGGAAGGTGGAGTTTTTCCGATTGAAATCGATTTTCGATTGGCGCCCTATTCGGCTTCCATTGGAGGCATGGTTTTGCTTGCCTGGCTCTGGCAGTGTTCATGCTAGCGAGGTTTTACTCGATACGGAATTGATCGATCGCATCCAATCTGGGGTTTATTTCCATGATCGAACTGTTTTTCTCTCACTCGATGGGAAACAAAACGGTGAGCTGTGGGTCCGATCGTGGAGGGCGGGAGATGCGTACCGGCCGATGGGGAGGAAATCGCTAGTGAAGCTCAAGGAGCTGTTTATCGATCGAAAGGTTCCGAGGGAAGAGCGGAGGTTACTCCCAATCGTGGTAGATTCGGAGGATAATATCCTTTGGATTCCGGGCTTGCCGCCGAGTTATGAAAGTCGAATCGAGACGCAAACAACTCGTGCCTTGCAATTGACTTACGAGAAATGAGAATGCACGTTAACCCTTTTTATACAGAATTAGATGTCAGAACCTACTAAATCACCTAATGGACGTCCCGGAGGCAAGAACCAGCCTGATCGTTTTCAGCCGAAACTTATTTTGTTTTATCTGGCGATTGCGGCCGTAATTTTCGTCCTTTGGGATCAGTCGAGCAAGGGTAGGAATGATACCGAAATATCGATACACGAGGTAGTGTTGAAGACCGGAGAGGGTTTGGTCGAGTCAGCCAAGATTTTTCCGAATCCTAACGGTGGCGCGGATTACTACGATATTGTAGGCTTTTTGAGACAAGAGGACGCAGCAGCTCCCGAAGGATTCGTCTCGGTTCCGTTTAAGGCTGATGGCAAGCTGGTTGACGAGCAGTATTTGATTTTGCAACAGTCGGGTAAATTCGAAGAGAATGAATCGAATTCGCTGATGCCTTTGCTCGCAGGGTTGATTCCGTTTCTTTTGATCATTGGTCTTTTGTATTTCCTATTCGTGCGTCAATTGCGCATGGCGGGTCGTGGAGCGCTTAGTTTCGGCAAAAGCAAGGCCAAGCTGCTCACTCGAGAGAAAGACAAGACTACGTTTAGCGATGTTGCGGGCTGTGACGAAGCGAAGGAAGAAGTCAGCGAGGTTATCGATTTCTTGAAAGATCCTAAAAAGTTTCAGCGGATAGGCGCTCGTATTCCAACTGGAATTTTGATGGTAGGTCCTCCGGGAACGGGTAAGACGCTATTGGCGAAAGCGGTTGCAGGCGAAGCGGAAGTTCCGTTCTTCTCGATCAGCGGTTCGGATTTCGTGGAAATGTTCGTAGGCGTCGGCGCGAGTCGCGTGAGGGATATGTTCGAGCAAGGTCGCAAAAGCGCGCCGTGTTTAATTTTCATTGATGAAATCGATGCGGTCGGTCGTCAGCGTGGAGCTGGCGTTGGTGGCGGCAATGACGAGCGAGAGCAGACATTGAACTCGTTGCTTGTTGAAATGGACGGTTTCGATACCCAGGAAGGGGTTATCATCATGGCCGCGACGAATCGCCCGGACGTCCTTGATAAGGCCCTGTTAAGACCTGGTCGCTTTGACCGTGAAGTAGCGATCGGTTTGCCGGATCTAAGAGGCCGCGAAGACATTTTAAAGGTTCACGCGAAAAAAATTAAACTGAGCGAAGCAGTCGATTTAAGGAATATCGCTCGGGCTACTCCAGGATTTGCAGGGGCTGATTTGGCGAATCTTCTTAATGAAGGTGCTCTAATGGCCGCTCGTAAGAATAAGAGCCAAGTTGAGATGATCGATATTCACGATGCGAAGGATAAGATTTCCTTCGGTCGTGAACGGCGTCAGTTGATGGACGAAGAAGATCAGCGCATGACAGCCTTTCACGAGGCCGGCCACGCATTGATAGCTGCGTTGCTCTACAAAACGAAAATCAAACTATACAAGGTGACGATTATTCCGCGCGGTCGGGCTTTAGGCCTGACGATGAGCACTGCGACGAAGGACATTTTGGGTCAGTCTAAAAATGAGTTGTTCGATGATATTTGCATGGCTATGGGCGGTCGTGTCGGCGAGGAAGTCGAAACGGGCGATTTTAGTAACGGCGCTGCAATGGATATCAAAATGGCGACCAGTACCGCTCGCCACATGGTTTGCGACTGGGGGATGAGCTCGCTCGGGCCGATCGCTTTTGGCGATAATGAGGAGCATCTATTTCTGGGAAGGGAAATTAGCAAGACTCACAATCTGAGCGAAGAAACTGCGAAGCGTATCGACGAAGAGATCTCTACTATAATTAGCGGGCAATTCGACCGGGCCAAGGCTTTGATCGAGGAGCATCGCGATGCGTTGATAAAAATCGCCGAGGCGCTGCTTGAGTACGAGACTATCGAAGGCAAGCACGTGCAGGAAATTGTCGAATTCGGCGAAATTCGTTCTGAAGTGATCTCAACCAAGACGGAAGAGTTGAAGCAGGAAGAAGTCGAAACGGAAGAGAAGGCAGCCAAGAAAAAGGAAGCCGATGAAAGCGAAGAGCTGCCGCCGGCAGTAGATGGCGCTCAAGCGATGGCTTAGACGCAGTCTTATTCTCAATTACGAATTTCAACGCAGCACTGTTAAAGTGCTGCGTTTTTTTTCGCCATTTGCTCGAGCATCCGCTGTGATTTGATTTCAATTATGAGTATCAGGCTTTCAGAACTGGGATTGAGGCAGAAGCCCTCGGATATAACGCGTCTTATGGCGATCGCTATCGAGCGACCGGATATGCTGAGTTTAGCGGCTGGGTTCACGGACAATGATTCGCTTCCTATAGAGGAGGTTCGAGATATCGTGAATGACATCTCGAAGGCGGGGCCGTCCGGAAAATCAACGCTTCAATATGGCTCGAATATTGGGAGAAGCGAGTTGCGTTCGATTTTGACGAAACGTCTCGAAGCGGCCGATACGATCGAGTCTGGAGGCCTCGATGAGGCGCGAATGTTCGTTAGCAATGGTTCTCAGCAGTCGCTTTATTTAGCGATCCAAACGCTTTGCGATCCGGGAGATTGCATATTGGTCGAGCAACCGACTTATTTCGTTTTTCTTGAGATCCTAGATGGCTTAGGCGTGACGCCAATCGCCATGCCGATGAATGAAGCTGGCGAGGTCGACGTTGAAGGATTGGAGGCTCTGCTGAAGAGAATGGATAAAGCGGGGACGCTGAATTGTCTTAAGGCCTTGTATCTCGTTTCCTATTTCGCAAACCCGACAGGGCATAGTATTTCGGAATCGACGAAATCGGTGATAGGTTCGGTTTTGAGTCAGTTGGATCAGACGATTGCAGTGATCGAAGATGCGGCTTATCGGGAGCTGTACTACGAGACCCCTCACTCGGCCCGTAGTTGTTTGTCGGTCGATACCTTTACAGGGATGCCCATCCTCTATACGAGCACGCTGACTAAACCTTATGCCTCAGGCCTCAAGGTGGGCTATGCGTACTGTACCGATGAATCATGGATGGCTGCGATTTTAAGCGTGAAAGGGCAGCAGGACTTCGGGACGGCTAATTTCGCCCAGGCGATTGTAGAGCGAGCTCTATCAAGTGGTTCGTTCGATCGGCACGTCACCGAGCTTAGAGCGATCTACAAGCAGAAGATGGAAACGTTGCATGGAGCGTTGGAATCCAAATTGAGCGAATTAGGGTGGACTTGGCCCGTTCCGGGCGGGGCATTGTATCTGTGGTTACGTTCGCCGAATGAAATGCGGACGGATGGGGATTCGGATTTTCACGCGGCCTGTATCGAGAATGGCGTATTCTACGTGCCTGGCGATTTGTGCTACCCGTCGAATCGAATTCAGGATCGGATTCGTTTAAGCTTTGGCGCATTGAGACCGTATTACATCGAAGAAGCGGCGTCTCGATTCTCGCTCGCTGCGAAGAGTATGACACGCGCTGTTTCCGGCTAGTTGGCGATTCCGCTTGATCTAGCCCTTATCACTCAGTACCAAACGCCTTTTGTTATGCCGGATTATACCGTATCACACCTGAGCCAGCTTGAGAGCGAAGCAATTTATATTCTTCGCGAGACTGCTGCCCAATTTGAACGACCTGTCCTCTTGTTTTCGGGAGGTAAGGATTCTATCGTAATGACGCACTTGGCTCGGAAGGCGTTTTGGCCAGCCAAAATACCGTTTCCATTGCTTCACGTAGATACGGGGCACAATTTTCCGGAGACGATTGTCTATCGTGACAACCTTGTCGAAGAGATGGGTGCGAACTTGATCGTGGGATCGGTTCAAGAAGCCATTGACGATGGACGCGTCGTTGAGGAGAAGGGACCGAATGCGAGTCGCAATTTTATTCAAATCCAAACGTTGCTAGATGCCCTTGAAAAAGGTCAGTACGACGCCGCTCTCGGTGGAGGACGCCGGGATGAAGAGAAGGCCCGGGCGAAAGAACGCTTCTTTTCGCATCGCGACGAATTCGGCCAATGGGATCCGAAGAATCAGCGTCCCGAGCTGTGGAATATTTTTAATGGCCGAATGAGTCCGGGAGAAAACTTCCGTGTTTTCCCTTTGAGCAATTGGACTGAAATGGATGTTTGGCAGTACATGAAGTTCGAGAATATCGACCTTCCAAGTCTCTACTTCGCTCATAAACGCGATATTGTCGTGCGTAATGGAACGATTCTTGCCGTTTCCGAGTTCGTGCAACCGCGCGAAGGCGAGACTGTCGAGAACCGCATGATCCGCTTCCGTACTATGGGCGATGCGACGATTACCGGAGCGGTCGAGTCAAACGCGTCGACGATGGATATGATTATCGAAGAGGTAGCAGCGGCTCGTGAAACGGAACGTGGAAATCGAGCTGATGACAAGCGGAGCGAAAGCGCGATGGAAGATCGCAAAAAACAAGGCTACTTCTAGAGCGAAACGGATTTCGACATGAGCGAACAAAATACTTCACCCGAAAAGGGCTACCTCGATATGGATCTACTGCGGTTTACGACTGCCGGATCCGTGGACGATGGGAAATCAACGCTAATTGGACGCCTTCTTTATGATTCGAAAGCAATTTTCGAGGACCAGTTAGAGGCGATTCAAAAGACAAGCATTCAGCGCGGAGACGAGAATTTGAATCTCGCTTTGTTGACCGATGGACTGCGAGCGGAACGCGAGCAAGGAATTACGATCGATGTGGCCTACCGTTATTTCGCGACGCCACGTAGGAAGTTTATCATAGCCGATACTCCCGGTCATATT
>Ga0302122_10000197_pt1 | contig 34479 bp, 25 predicted proteins | sample CB21_SCM_MG_FD_203115 | JGI IMG/M metagenome (GOLD analysis project Ga0302122, IMG submission 203115) | Marine microbial communities from Western Arctic Ocean, Canada - CB21_SCM | ecosystem: Environmental > Aquatic > Marine > Oceanic | place: Canada: Western Arctic Ocean | collected 2017-09-28 | reverse complement strand
GCCGGTGCGGTGCGCTAGTCCGGGTACCGCGTAACCCGGTCCAAAGCCCGCGGCTTCGATCACATCACGCGCGGCTCTATCCACTGCTTCAGCGGGAACGCCCACCCGAGCTGCATCGAACGCCGCGGCCTGAGCCGCTTTTTCAAGATCCCAGACCTGGCGCTGGCGGGCCGTGGGTTCGCCAAAAACATAGGTGCGGGTAATGTCCGAGTAGTAGCCATCGATGGGAGCTCCGGTATCGATCAGTACCATGTCGCCTTCTTTAAGTTCCTGAGGGTATGACACTCCGTGCGGGTAAGCCGTGGGCTCACCAAAAAGCACAATGCGAAAGGCCGGCGGGCCATCGGTGCCAAGCTTCAGATGCGCGTCGGTAAGAAACTCCTGCACATCAATGGTACTGATGCCAGGTTCCAGTATTCGTACTGCGCTTTTTTGAACCTCTAAGGTAAGATCCATTGCCAACTGAATCAGTGCAATCTCATTGTCGGACTTATGCATACGGCAACTTGCCGTCACGCCCGACCCATTAATAAACTGCACTCGCGGCATGGCGCGCCGCAGGCCGTCAAAAACGAAAAACGGTGTCGCGGGATCGATCACCAGCACACCTTTGACGCCACTTAACTCAGCGAAACACTGACCCACCAGCGCGGTAGGATCTTCGTGCTCTTCCCAGGTGCGCACGTCATTACCCAACAGCAACATGGCGCGGGTTTTTTCTTCCTCAAATCCCGGGCTTATATAGGTGATATCCCCACGGGCCGGGATAATTGCTTCATGCAGTCGCTCTGTGGCCCAAAAACGCAGGCCCGTGAAGTAAAAAAGATTGGTGGAGGCATCGAGATACAGGGCATCGATACCCTGCTCGATCATCAGGCGTTGGGCTTTTTCAATACGGTCCAGGCGCTCTGGCACCGTGATGGCTGTAAAGCCCGTGCGGCGGGATAATTCGGAAAGTTCGGCTTGCGCCGATGATCCCCCTACCCCTTCTGTCATAGCCACTCCTCTTGTCTTATCCAACTGCGCTGTTTCAGTCTACCGTTTAAACCAAACCCGCGGGCCGACCGTCCTCTGCGCACTTAAGCGGATTGCACCAGCAGCGCAGTATTACCCCCGGATGCGGTCGTGTCGGCACAGACATGGCGCTCAATAACCAGACATTCACTCGCGCACGGCTCATTGATCAGCGAAATGATTGGCCCCTCGCGTTGTGCCAGCGCCTGACGCCATGGCCGCAGGGCTTCCCCGGTAAGCCAAAGAATGACCGCATCAATGCCACAGAGTTTTTCCAAATTATCGGGATCAACGATTCCGGGCATAACTTCAAGAGGCCAGCCGGATCGGAACGGCCCAAGCAGATCAGTATCAGCGCCAATAGCAAGTACACGATTACCCAGTGCCAGCGCCTGGCAGACCTGTGATCGCAAACTTGGTGCATCAGGACCCAGACAAAGCACATTGCCGCGAGGGTACAGCGTCCAACGATTACTTTCCCCGGTAGGACCCGGCATTTCAAGGGGATTTTGAGCGATGCGCATGATCGCCTGGGCTGCTTGGGGCGCCAACCAATCAGAAGCGCTTTCAAGCACTTTGGCAGTTTGCTGTGGGTCCAGTGGGCCGGGTCTTTGTTTGTGCGCACTTGCCCAGTTGTCGATTCGGTCAATGGCTACCCGCGACCCATCGCTTTGCTCCATCGAAGATGCCGCGAAGTCACACTTACCAAAGCGGGCAAGATAATGCGGACCCCCGGCCTTAGGCCCGGTGCCGGAAAGACCCTCTCCCCCAAAAGGCTGAGACCCTACTACCGCGCCGATCTGATTACGGTTGACGTAAATGTTTCCTACCTGAGCGATGTCAATAACCTGCTGAACCCGCGCATCTACGCGTGTGTGAACACCGAGCGTCAGGCCGTACCTACACCGGTTGATTGTCCTGATGACCTCGGCAAGCTCGCTTGCCCGGTAGGTTGCCACATGCAGCACAGGACCGAACACTTCGCGATCCAGATCTTCGATCCCCCCTACCTCTATCACCGTGGGGGCCATGAAGTGCCCGTGCGTTGGGGCTTGTAACTGCTTGAGGACCTGCCCTTTCGCTTGGCGCTGAGCACAATAGGTCTGGATATTTTCCAACGCCTCAAGATCAATCAACGGACCCACATCGGTTGCAAGATCCAAAGGATAGCCCACGCATAGCTCGTCCATAGCGCCAAAGAGCAGCTCGAGCACCCGCTCACGTATCTCGCTTTGCAGATACAAGATGCGCAGCGCCGAGCAGCGTTGCCCTGCACTTTGAAATGCCGACACCACGATATCGCGCACCGCCTGTTCGGGCAGCGCGGTGGAATCGACCAGCATGGCGTTGAGCCCGCCTGTCTCGGCAATCAGCACAGCACCCGCATTGCCCTGGGCAGCAAGTGTGCGGTGGATATTGCGGGCTGTTTGGGTCGAGCCAGTGAAACAAACGCCATTGACCTGCTGACTTTGCACCAATGCGCCACCCACCCTTACCCCATCGCCAGGCAGGCACTGCAGCGCATCGCTTGGAATCCCTGCCTCGTGCAGCAACTGAACAGCCCGCAGCGCCATCAATGACGTCTGCTCGGCTGGCTTAGCGATGACCGCATTTCCCGCGGCAAGCGCTGCGCTGATCTGCCCAGTAAATATCGCCAACGGGAAGTTCCACGGCGAGATGCTAACGAAGATGCCCCGCGGTTGGGTCTTACCAAGGTTATCGATCGCACTGGCGTAATACCGCAGAAAATCCACCGCTTCGCGCACCTCAGCGACACCATCGGCCAGCGTCTTACCGGCCTCACGGGCCGCCAACGCGATAAGCTCGGGTGCGTGACTTTCATAAAGATCGCCAGCACGACACAGTATGTCAGCCCGCTCATGAGCAGCCCTCTTACCCCAGGTACGGAGCCCCCTTTGAGCTTGCGCTAAGGCTCGAGGAATGTCTTCGGGCGACGCCACCCGTATCAGCCCGACCTGTTCGCCAGGTATCGCGGGGTTTTGCACAATCACCTCGGGGCCGTCCAAAACCCCTGGCTGCGTGCGGGTCAGATCCCAATGATCATTCACAAACGGCTGCATCTGCTGTTGTAGCGCGCCAACACAGATACTGTCGTCGAGATCCCATCCACGGCTGTTGGGTCGCTCGGGTGCAAAAAGCTCACACGGCAACCTGATAGCCGGATGGGCCGGATTCCGGGCTACTGGCCGAATCTCACCCCATGGATCCCGCGCAACATCGACCGCTTTGATTTCGTGATCCAGAATCCGATTGACGAATGAGCTATTAGCGCCGTTTTCCAGCAGTCGGCGTACCAGGTAGGCGAGAAGATCCTTATGGGCGCCAACGGGAGCATAGATCCGGCAGCGATATCCGCCGACCTCGCTCACACGACTCAGCAACGACTCACCCATGCCGTGTAATCGCTGAAACTCAAACGACTCATCGGGGTCACCCGCAAGCGTCATCACCGCTGACACGGTGTGAGCATTATGGGTAGCAAACTGCGGATAAAAGAACTCCCGCCGTTCCAGCAGCTTTTTGGCACAGGTGATATAGGACAGATCCGTGCTCGCTTTGCGGGTAAAAACTGGATACCCGGCAAGGCCGAGTACCTGGGCGCGCTTGATCTCAGTATCCCAGTAAGCCCCTTTGACGAGCCTGACCATGATGCGCCGGCGATGACGCTGAGCCAGGCAATACAACCAGTCGATAACAGCACCCGCCCCAAGATGATAGGCCTGGACCACCACACCAAATCCGTCCCAGTCCACAAGCGAGGGATCAGATATTAACGCCTCGACAATATCCAGAGTCAGATCGAGTCGCTCGCTCTCTTCGGCATCTATGTTAAAGCCCATGCCAGCGCTTCGGGCGAGTTGCGCCAACGCCGCCACGCGCCCCAACAGTTCATCCAGCACGCGCTGGCGTTGAGCGTGCTCAAAACGCGGGTGCAGGGCCGAAAGTTTCACTGAGATACCGGGGTTATCCCGCTCATGGGTGCTGGAACAGCTCGGCGCCAAGGCCGAGATCGCCTCGGAATAAGACAGGTGGTAGCGCCGGGCATCGGCCTCACAGCGGGCTGCCTCCCCCAGCATGTCGTATGAAAAGGTATAACCTTTTTGATGCGCAGCGAACGAGTGCTCAATGGCTTCGCCAATATCGCGGCCCAGCACAAACTGGCGCCCCAACTCTTTCATCGCTTCAGCGATGATCACGCGCACCGCAGGTTCGCCCATACGCTTGACCGCACCGCGCAGCGTTGCCACCATGCTGCCGGCCTGGGTCGGACTCAACAGGCGCCCGGTCAACATCAGTGCCCAGGTCGATGCATTCACGAGAGACGAACTGGAGCGATTGAGATGCCGACCCCACTGCCCAGGCACAATCTTGTCCTCAATCAGGGCATCAATTGTGAGACTGTCCGGCACCCGCAACAGTGCCTCAGCGAGACACATCATCGCAACCCCCTCGCCGGTGGAGAGCCCGTACTCGGCGAGGAACGCTTCAAGCAGATTGGCTGACCCCTGAGTGCGAACCTGCTCGATCAGGCTGACAGCCTGATCATTAATCTGAGCCTTTAGCCTGACTCCTGGACGCCAATCATTCAGCAGATCGGTGACACGCGGGCCTTCCCCGGCATTACGGACGTCATGAATACGTTGCCGAGCGACATCAAGAGTTCTGCTCATGGGTGAGTCCGGCTCAGACTCTTCCAGCCGATCAAGAAAACCAGCCTCGGGAGACCGTCATGGCAGCTTCATCATGCACTCAGAGGCCAGAAATAAAGGATAGCCGGAAGGCTGACCGCAACAACAATAATCTCAAGCGGCAAACCCATGCGCCAGTAATCGCCGAACCGATACCCGCCTGGACCCATCACAATGGTATTATTTTTATGCCCGATTGGTGTCAAAAAGGCGCAGGAGGCTGCAACGGCTACTGCCATCAGGAAAGGATCGGGATTAAGACTCAGCCGAGTCGCTATCTCAAGGCCGATGGGCGCTGCAATCAGTGCTGTAGCCACGTTATTTAATACATCAGACAGGCTCATCGTCACGATCATCAGGATCGCAAGCACGACCACCGGCGCCAGACCATCGGTAGCAGTCAGTATCCACTCGGCAATAAGCGCGGTACCGCCACTTCGCTCAAGGGCGCTGCCCAGTGGAATCAACGAACCCAACAGCACAATCACCGGCCATTCAACGGATTCATACACCTCGCCCGCTCTGACCAGGCCCAGAATTACATATGATACGGCCACCACACCCAGCGCCACGGGCAGGTATAACCAACCCATACTTGCCGCAAGAATCGCTCCAGCAAACAGACCACTTGCCAGCCAAATCTTATCGCGTTGCAGCACTTTGAGGCCTCGGTCTGCCAGTGCCAGACAACCCAGCCAGTGTATGACATCGTCAATGCGCTCCTCCGGCCCACAAAGCAAAAGAATATCCCCAGGGGCAATGCGTAAGCGACGTACTCGCTCGCGAAAAGGTTGGCCCTGGCGCGAAACACCAAGCAGCATCACGCCATAACGGTAGGCCAGCCGGATATCCGTTGCCGAGCGGCCGGCGATTCTCGCACCGACCGGCACCACAACCTCGGCGACCGTCATCGACTCGCCCAGCAGTTCGGTTTTTGAGTCGGTTGCGCCATTGGAAAGGCCCGCGATACCCACAAACTGTTCCATCGCCTCGGCCGAGCCCTCCAACACCAGGACATCACCCGAGCGTACCACCTCTCGTCGGGCCGAGCCGGCAAGGCGCACATGGTTGCGTACCAACCCGGTGATCACAACATCGTTTTCCTCGGCTAAAGGAAAAGCGCCCTGAAGACTCTGGCCCACAAGATTGCTGTCCTTGCCAACCTGAGCCTCAAAGATATACCCGCTCAGATCAGCAAGCGCCGTTTGTGCATTGCCCTGATGTCGCGCCGCAGGTAACAGTCGCCAACCCACGAGTGCAACAAAAGCGATGCCCACAATCGCCACCGTGATGCCAACTGGGGCAAAGTCGAACATCGAAAAGGGCGTGCCCAGCGCCTGCTCGCGGAAGGTCGCAATGACGATATTAGGCGGTGTGCCAATGAGCGTAATCATGCCGCCCAGAATCGTGGCGAAAGACAACGGCATCAAGGTTGTGCCCGGCCCGCGTTCGGCCCGGCGGGCGGCCTCGATATCCACTGGCATCAATAATGAAAGGGCCGCGACGTTGTTCATTACGGCAGACAACACCCCGCCAACACCGGCCATCAGGGCGATGTGGCTGGCGACCCGTTTTACTCGCGAAACCGACATGCGCGCTATCGCTTCAACCACTCCAGAGTTAAATAGCCCGCGGCTGACAATCAATACCAGGGCGATAATGATGGTCGCCGGATGGCCAAACCCGGCAAACGCCTGATCAGCTGGGACAGCTCCCAGGATCAGGGCAGCAATCAGTGCACTGAATGCGACCAGGTCGTAGCGCACCCTACCCCAGATCAGCAGGGCGAAGACCACCAGCAACAAACCGAATAAAACAAAATGCTCAGAGTCAGGAGGCATGGCAGAAAGTGGGTTGCGAGCTAACCCAAACAGCTACTTCGGTTGCAGGCGGATAGCGCCATCCAGTCGAATCACCTCGCCGTTCAGCATCTCGTTATCCACAATGTGCAAAACGAGATCTGCATACTCCTCAGGCGTTCCAAATCGCTGCGGAAACGGCACCTGACCAGCCAAACTTTGTTGAACCTCGGCAGGCATATCAAGCAGCATAGGGGTGCCGATGAGCCCAGGTGCCACCGTCATTACCCGAATCCCAAAACGTGCCAGTTCACGGGCGGCTGGCAAAGTGAGGGCCACCACACCGCCCTTGGATGAGCTGTAAGCGGCCTGGCCTATCTGCCCATCATAGGCTGCAACGGAAGCAGTATTGACGATAACACCACGGGCGCCGCTATCTGATACTGGATCAAGGGTGCTCATCCGCTCGGCCGTAAGGCGCAATACGTTGAAAGTGCCCACCAGATTTACGTTGATCACCCGCTGGTACAGATCCAACTCGTGCGGCCCCTCGCGTCCGACAATGCGTGACGCCGCCGCAATCCCTGCGCAACTCACCACCACACGGGGGGCACCCAACTCATCAACCACCTGTTGCAGTGCCATCTCAACCGACTCGCCACTCGAGACATCAGCACTTAAAGCAAGACCCTTGATCGAATCCGCAGTCTGTTGTGCGCTTTCGAGGTTCAGATCAACCACGGCGACTCGGGCTCCACGCTTTGCAAGCGCTTTTGCGGTGGCAGCGCCCATGCCGGAACCCGCACCTGTCACCAACGCGGTTACGCCATTCAGATCCATCATATCGCGAGCTCCAATATCACTCCAGCCAAATCGGGTTAGACCAGGCCTTACGGCCATCGCAATCAACAACCGTAATCCGCAAATGCCCCGGCGTAAAGCGCTGCAATGACAAGCGTGCCGACCTGATCCCGGTGCCCAGCACTTTGTCGGCCCGTGCACCACGCCCGGAGATCATCACCGCACGCGCCGGCGAACACTCGATGAGTACCTCATCGGGGCTGATTTCGATATTCTCGATCTGCGGCCCCTGAGATGAATAGTACGCCCCAGATTTTAGGCTTTCTAGTATCGATTGCGGATCCAGACTCTCGGCCTTAACATGAATCCAGCCGCCAAAAGCATCATGCGCCATATGATGAGCGTCATCTGTTGCAAAGCCGTGTAGTCGCCTGCCATCGTTCAGCAACATATCGCACAACCCCCAGCCGTCGCCGCGATCACTATCTATCTCGGCGCCATGGTTATATACCTCGACAGCGTGGGCGAATGGCAACAGTTGCGCGTCTTCAGGTTGGAGTCCGTACCATGCTGGATGAACGATGCCAATAAACGCACCGGCCGCAAATGCCCGCTCGGCCAATGCCACAATACCCTCGTCGACGCCTTTGGGTGCGAAATCCAGGGGTAACCCAACCGCGAGTACGTGCCACAACTCATCGTTCAATAACTTGCCGGCGTGCAACTCCGCGGCAATAAGGGTGGTGAAGTCTTCTCGGCGAAAGGATCGGGTATCGGTTACCGGGTAGTCGTAACACTCAAGGAAATGATCGCTTATTGCCAAAAAGTCGTAGCCTTTGTCCCGGTAACGGCGCACCACCTCTTGAGCCGAATAGTCGCCATCGGAGCCGGTGCAATGGGTATGCAAGTTCCCCTTGTAGAAACGCCCAGGTGAGGCAAATGGGAGCTTGTTCATGATCGTACTGTCCTGACCCATGGTGACATCGCCCTCAGGCTGTAATCTAACGTGTGCTACGCACAGACAAGCCGAATAATACGACTACTGGCCTGTGGATTGCACGCCTGTTATAAAAGTAGTAATTGCTATGAGTCGATATGGCAACGAAGGCTTTCCCCCTATGACCTCCCCCATCAAAAGTGGTTAATCTTTCTCAAAACGCCGGTCGGGGCCACTAACCCCAAATGGCGAGCGTCTGTCATAGAAAATGGAGCAGCGATGTCTTGTTTAATCTTAGCTCACAGACTCACTACTAAAATTTAGAAGAGTTAACGCTTGCAGCACCCCTCCCCGATCAGGGCTGGATCAGGCTTGTCCCCGGCAAGACTTCCCTCATCGGCATCCTGCAGGTACTCTAAGGTTATTGGCCTTAAATGCTGGGATTAATATGACTGAGTCCACCGCACCCATCGAACGTGAATTCATGGAGGTCGACGTCGTTATCGTTGGCGCCGGCCCGGCAGGGCTTTCCGCCGCCTGCCGATTGATGCAACTTTCCCAACAACATGAGCTGAATCTCAGTGTGGTGGTGCTTGAAAAAGCGGCGGCCGTGGGCGATCACATCCTCTCCGGTGCCGTGATAGAGCCCACGGCACTGAACGAGTTGTTTCCAGATTGGGCAGAGCGCGGCGCCCCACTGAATACACCAGTTACCCGTGATGAGATCTATTTTTTTACCAGCGCCCAAAAAGCGTTAAAGATCCCCAATGCCCTCGCTCCGCGGACCATGCATAACCACGGCAACTACATTGTCAGCCTGAGTCAGGTGGCCCGCTGGCTTGGCGAACAGGCTGAATCTTTGGGGGTCGAGATCTATCCGGGATTTCCTGCCAGCGAGGTGCTGTTCAATGACACCGGCGCGGTAAAGGGAGTAGCCACCGGTGAGATGGGTATCGCTAAAAATGGTGAACACAAAGCCGCGTATGAGGCAGGCATGGAACTGCATGCCAAGTACACGCTGTTCGCTGAGGGTTGCCGGGGGCATCTCGGCAAACAGCTGATCCGCCAATACGGGCTTGATCATGAAAAATCACCGCAGCACTACGGCATTGGCCTTAAAGAACTGTGGCAAGTGGATGCCGCCTGCCACGAGCCGGGGTTGGTTGTGCATGGCGCCGGCTGGCCGTTGTCAGAAAACCATGCATCCGGCGGTGCCTTTTTGTACCATCTGGAAGATTGCCAGGTTGCATTGGGGCTTATCGTCGATTTGAATTACGACAACCCCTACCTAAGCCCCTTCGACGAACTGCAGCGATTTAAGACGCACCCCAAAATTGCACCTACTCTGGCCGGTGGTGAACGACTATCGTACGGTGCTCGAGCGATTACCAAAGGGGGTCTTAATTCCCTGCCCAAAATGTCCCTGCCGGGAGCCTTCCTGGTAGGTTGTGATGCCGGCACACTCAACTTCTCGAAGATCAAGGGCACCCATACCGCCATGAAATCCGGCATGCTCGCCGCCGAGACCATTGTCGAGGTGCTCTTAGAGGGGGACCCAGGCGGCAAAGATCACACCCACTACGACTCGCACATGCGCTGCTCCTGGCTTTACCCGGAACTGAAGTCGGCACGTAATTTCGGGTCAGCCTTGCATAAGTTTGGCCCTTATCTGGGCGGAGCATTCAATTACGTCGATCAAAACTGGCTGCGCGGCAAGTTACCTTTCACGCTAAAAGACAACACTGTCGATCACGACTCACTCAAAGAGGTCGATAACGCTACGCCGATCGACTACCCCAAACCTGACGGAGTGCTGACCTTTGACAAAAACTCCTCGGTTTTCCTGACCAATACCAATCACGAAGAAGATCAACCGGTACACCTGCATCTTGGCGATGCGGATCTTCCTCTTAGCGTAAACCTGCCCCGTTGGGCTGAGCCCGCGCAGCGATATTGTCCGGCGGGAGTCTACGAGATTGTCAGCGAAGGTTCAGAGCAGCGCTTTCAGATAAATGCCCAGAACTGCATTCATTGCAAGACCTGCGATATCAAGGATCCCAGCCAGAACATCACCTGGGTGACTCCCGAGGGTGGTGGCGGGCCATCCTATAGTGCAATGTAGGCAGGCCTATCGACTCCTGTACTGTTTTACTTAACCGATAAACGCGCGGGCATTTTGAAAGAGGCGCAGCCACGGGCTGTGTTCACCCCAGTCCTTTGGATGCCAAGAATTGGTCAGCGTCCTGAAGTTGCGCTCAGGGTGCGGCATCATGATGGTAACCCGGCCCTTAGCCGCACACAGACCGGTAATGCCGTGGTCAGAGCCATTCGGATTGAACGGATACTGGTCGGTAGCATTGCCGTAGTTATCGACAAATCGCAGGCTGGCCTGCACGACGTCACTCGGGATTGACGCTTTATTTGACTCAGAAAATACGGTCCGGCCTTCGCCGTGCGCCACCACAACCGGAAGGTGACTCCCCGTCATTCCTTTAAACAGAACCGACTCACTTTCCAGAACCTCGACCATCACAACACGTGATTCAAACTGTCCTGAGTGGTTGTTGGCGAATTCGGGCCAATGCTGCGCTCCAGGAATCAGATCCTTCAACGCCGCCATCATCTGGCAGCCATTACACACTCCCAGCGCAAAAGCATTGTCGCGGTGAAAAAATTCTTCAAACATATCCCGCATATTCGGCTGAAAAAGAATTGACTTAGCCCAACCCTGTCCGGCACCCAGTACATCGCCAAACGAGAACCCGCCACAGGCTACAAAGCCACTGAAGTCCACCAGATCGTGCCGGCGCTCGGCAAGATCAGACATGGTGACATCAACGGCGGCAAATCCCGCCCGATCAAATGCGGCTGCCATCTCCATCTGGCCGTTTACCCCCTGTTCGCGCAAGATAGCAATCCTGGGGCGTTTGCCACTCAAAATCGCCTTTGTCGCGGGGTTGTGCTCTGGATCAAACGCCGCCGAGGGGCTTAAGCCCGGATCAGATAGATCACGCAGGCGTGCGTATTCCTCGAGTGCGCATTGCGGGTTATCGCGCAACCCTTGCATGCGGGAACTCAACTCTGACCAGGCACAATGCAAGTCGCTGCGCCGGGCCTCGAGTACTACCTCTTTGCCTGCCCGAATCCGTACAGTGTCAGGCGGACCGCCTGGTCTTCCGATAATCCGAACCCATTGGCGCAAGCCAACGCGCTCAAATAGACCCCAGACGTGATCCAGTGCATCACGAGGTACCTGCAGGACTGCTCCCGCTTCTTCGGCAAAAACGGCTGCCAACGGATCATCCACAACGCCCAGATCAATGTCGAGCGAACAGCGACTGGCAAACGCCATTTCAACAAGCGTGACTCCCAAGCCCCCATCGGAGCGGTCGTGATACGCCAGCAACAAGCCCTGTGCCAGCAGTTCTCGGGTCACCTCGAAAAATGCGACCAAATCCTCGGGATGTTCAAGGTCCGGAACCTGATCGCCGACCTGCCCGTATACCTGCGCCAATGCGGAGGCCCCAAGGCGCTGGCAGCCACGGGCAAGATCTACCAGCAAGAGCTCGGTGTCGAGTTCCAAGTTGAGTTCGGGAGTAACGCACTTGCGCACATCGCCAACCGATGCAAAAGCGGTAACCACGAGCGATAACGGAGAGGAGACGCTATGCTCGACTTCCCCAACCTGCCAACGGGTCGACATAGACATCGAATCCTTACCTACCGGAATCGAGATGCCAAGCGACGGGCAAAGTTCACTCGCAACCGCGCGTACCGTATCAAAAAGTGCCGCGTCTTCGCCGGGCTCGCCAGCGGCAGCCATCCAGTTGGCCGACAGATGGACATCTGAAAGAGTGTGAATCCCGGCGCAAGCAATATTGGTAATTGCCTCGGCGACGGCCATTCGACCACTGGCTGGCCCACTCACGAGGGCCAGGGGCGTTCGCTCACCCACTGCCATTGCCTCTCCGGTTTGGCCATCGAACCCCGCAGCCGTAACCCCGGCATCGGCAACTGGGACCTGCCAGGGGCCGACCATCTGATCACGAACCACCTGTCCTCCAACACTTCGGTCGCCAATCGTGATCAGGAAAGTTTTATCAGCCACCGCCGGCAGGCGTAACACCCGATCAAAGGCTTCAACCATTGTGATGTCAGAAAGATCCAGAGCCGGGTAGTTGGCCGCCTGGCGCCGGACATCGCGCTGCATGCGTGGTGCGTTGCCAAACAGGGTTGTCATAGGCAGATCCACCGGGTGCGGCCCGGCCGTCCCGGTAACACCGGAGACACGCAAATGCTCATCCGCGCTGGCGTTACCCACGATGCTAAAAAGACACCGCTCCCTCGCGCATAGCGCCTTAAAATCTTCGATCCGCTCTGGTGCGACAGCCAAGACGTAACGCTCCTGCGCTTCATTACACCAAAGTTGCATCGGCGAAAGCCCCGGTTCATCACTCGGAATAGCGTCCAGGTTGAACACAGCGCCGATTCCCGCATCGTGCACAAGCTCCGGTAGCGCATTCGATAGCCCGCCGGCACCCACATCATGCAAGGACACAATTGGACTTTGTGCACCCAGCGCAATACACCGATCTAACACCTCCTGGCAGCGCCGCTGCATCTCGGCATTGCCACGTTGCACTGATGCAAAATCTAATGCCTCATCACTTTGTCCGGAATCGACGCTGGAAGCCGCGCCGCCGCCCAGGCCAATCAGCATAGCCGGGCCCCCAAGCACCACGATCAGAGCATCGGGCTCTATGGGCTGCTTGGCGACATGTTCTGGTCGAATATTGCCCATTCCGCCGGCCAACATAATCGGTTTGTGATAACCCCGACGAAGCGCCTTATCCTGAGCATCACAAAGAACTTCTAGAGTTCTGAAATATCCACCGATGTTGGGTCGACCGAACTCGTTATTGAACGATGCAGCACCGATCGGCCCTTCCAGCATAATCTGCAGTGGGCTCGCGAGCCGTCTCGGGTGCTGCAACTCGAGTTCCCAGGGCATCGGCCAACCCGGCAGACGCAAGTCAGAGACAGAAAAACCCGTAATGCCGGCCTTGGGTTTCCCACCGCGGCCGGTAGCGCCCTCATCTCGGATCTCACCGCCAGATCCAGTCGCCGCCCCGGGGAAAGGCGAGATAGCGGTGGGATGATTATGAGTCTCAACCTTCATCACCAGATGCATCGGCTCGGCAAGTTGCGAATACTCTCCATCATCAGGGCGCGGTAAAAACCAGGAGGATGGATAACCTGTAATAACTGCAGCGTTATCCCGATAAGCTACCAGTGTTTTGTCGCCGTTTGCAGCATGAGTACTTTTGATCATCTCAAAAAGGGAATGCGGCTGGTCTACATCATCAACCCTCCAGCGTGCGTTAAAGATCTTGTGCCGGCAGTGCTCAGAATTTACCTGTGCAAACATCATCAATTCAGCGTCTGTTGGGTTGCGCCCGAGCCGCTTGAATTCTTCAACGAGGTAGGCGATTTCGTCGTGATTCAGCGCAAACCCTTCGCGCCGATTAGCATCCTCAAGAGCCGCTAGGCCACCGTCGCGGACATCTACGAATCCCAAGGGCCCCGCAGTTGCGGTATAGAAAGTTTGGGCGAGCTTAGCCGGCTCCGAGGCAATCGACTCGATCATTGGATCATGAACGAGTTGGGCCAAGCACCTACGGGCCTTGGCATCGTGACTCATGCCATCAAAGTGCCATGCAATCCCTCGTTCGAGGCGTCTCAATCCCGAAAGGCTGCACCGTTTTGCGATCTCGCTGGCCTTGGTTGACCATGGCGAGCGTGTTCCCCACCGGGGAACAACTAGTAAAGCACCCGCCGAAGCGATGACATCTTCCGTGCGTTCTTGAGTGCCATCGACCAGATTTCGCAACCTGGCCTTGTCATTTGAGGATAGTTCGCCGCTCGTGTCTGCGAGGTAAAAGAAAAAGGCCCTCAGGCTCTTTATCTGATGACCCCGGCCGGCGGCATCATGGGTCAGTTTTTCTAGACGAAAAGAGGATACTGCAGAGGCGCCGCCCAGAATCAGCACGGCCTTACCCAACCTGCCCGGTCAGGAAGAGATGGGTTTTGCGAGATCGACCCCGAGCCGCAGTGCAACCTCTTCGTAGGCCTCGACGACACCGCCCAGACCCTGGCGAAAGCGGTCTTTATCGAGTTTTTTGCGGGTATCGGTGTCCCAAAGACGGCACCCATCCGGGGTGAACTCATCACCCAGCAGTAGTTGACCACCGAAGCGGCCAAACTCCAGCTTGAAGTCGACCAGGGTCATCCCACCTGCGGCAAACAACGTGCTCAAGATCTCATTGACTCGAAAAGTCTGGGCTTTCATGCTCGCCACCTCTTCAGGAGTTGCCCAGCCAAAGGAGGCAATATGATATTCGTTGATCATTGGGTCGTGCAGTTCGTCATTTTTGAGAAAAAATTCGAATGTCGGCGGCACGAGATCTAGGCCGTCCTCAACACCAAGACGCCTGCACAAGGATCCAGTTGCGATATTTCGCACAACGCACTCCACTGGAATCATATCCAGCCGCTTAACCTGGGATTCCGTATCGCTGCGAAGTTCTTCGAAGTGGGTCGTGACACCCTGGCTTTCGAGGTGATCCATAATGAACGCGTTGAAGCGGTTATTCACCATCCCTTTGCGGGCAAGCTGATCTATTTTTTCGCCATCGAAAGCCGAAGTATCGTCACGAAATTCCATAATCAGCTGGGCGGGATTCTCAGTAAGGAAAACAGATTTCGCCTTCCCTGAGTACAATTCTTGGCCTTTTTTCATATGTCGGTGAGCCTTTATCTGATTGAGGGTTAAAGCAACTAGAGTATGCCGGCCAGATTCATGGCAGAACGCACCTGATCGTGATACTGCTCCGATAATGACACCAACGGCAGCCGGATACGCCCGCCTATCAAACCCTGCTGCTCAACCGCCCACTTTGCGGGGATTGGGTTGGACTCCAAAAACATCGCGATGTGCAAGTCCGCCAATTGCTCATTAAGGGCGCGCGCCTCGTCAGCATGACCTAAAACCGCCGCCTGGCACATTCGATGCATGAGTTGCGGGGCCACGTTCGCTGTAACCGAGATTGTACCTTTGCCTCCCGCAAGCATCAGCTCACAGGCACTACCATCCTCTCCTGAATAAATGGCAAAATCCGAGGGACAGCGGGCGATAAGATCACGTGCCCGGTCCAGGTCGTTGGTCGCATCTTTAATGGCCACAATATTGTCGATCTCCGCCAGACGCACCGTCGTATCGTTATGCATATCTACCGCTGTTCGGCCTGGGACGTTGTACAGGATCTGCGGGATGGCGACCGCCTCAGCAATGGCCTTGAAATGCTGATACAACCCTTCTTGAGGAGGTTTGTTGTAATAAGGAACTACAAGCAGGCAGGCATCGACCCCAGCATCCATCCCGTATTGGGTCAAAGCAATAGCCTCGGAGGTTGAGTTGGCACCGGTACCCCCAACCACTGGAATCCTTCCAGCAACTGCCTGAACTGTGCGGCTGATCACTTCGCCATGTTCTTCATGGTCGAGCGTAGCTGACTCCCCGGTGGTACCCACGGAAACAATTCCATCGGTGCCCTGAGAGATATGGTGCTCAACGAGCCCCTCGAGCGCAGCCCAATCAACCGCACCTTGCTCGGTCATTGGAGTGACCATCGCCACCATGCTACCTGTCAACATCTGATAACTCCTCGTTAGACAATTTGAAACCGGCCACGGCAAACATTGTATCTCGTGAAAAGGCGATGGTACTTTGGGCATCCATACAGCACAAGGCGGGCTGTAGGTTCAGACACGCAAAGCTGCTCATTCAATCGCAGTTGAGCGACTTTGTTCAGATCGTTGCCGACTGGCCTCGCCGGTTGAAACCGGCCCAGATCAACCCTTAAGTGTCCACGTCAGCGAGTTAGCCTTGATCTGGGCCTTTGAACCAAGGCACAAAGGCATATTCGGACTGACATGGCCAAAATCCTGTGAAGCAAACACCGGGCATGGCGTACGCTGAGCCATTTCGGCGCGCAACCTGTCTTCACTTTGATCTACGTCAGTGTTTGAAAAATGACCCAAAACCACGGCAACAACCCCTTCCAGCAAACCACAATCGAGCCATTGGCGCCAGCAACGCAGCACACGCGAGACGCTCTCTGCGGTATCTTCGAAAAAAAGAATATGGCCGGCAAACGATGCTGGTAGATATGTGGTGCCAATCAGATTGGTCAGAACACTCAGGCAACCGCCAAACAACACACCCGTGCAGACCTCCTGGCCTTTGGCTTTTAACGGGGTAACTGAGATGGCACCGCGCCACGGCCGTCCTTTTTGCAGGTAACCGGTCAGTTGATTCACATCTGGGCCATTCGCCCATAACGGTGAGCCAGGCATTGGCGCGTGCAAACCGGGCCACTGTAAGCGTGTATAAAATGCGCTTTGCAGCGCGCTCACATCGGAAAACCCAATCAGCGGGCGTGGGCTCATCCCGGCAAGCGCTGGCCAATCGATTAGCGATAGCAGGTCGCTTGCGCCATAACCCCCCCGAACACTCAGCAGATAGTCATAGGGCAACCCGCCGAGGCCAGCGTTTAACTGTGCCAAACGCGCTGCCACCCCGCGTTGCCCGAGTCGTTCCCCAGCGTCTCGGTCATAGGGCTGGTAATCGATATGTATCCCTGCAAGACCCAAGCTCTTCAGGTTTGCGCCCAGGATGTCCGCATCGGGGGGTCCGCAAGGCTCCAGTGCGAGTATCCGAGTCGCTTCTGCGCCGGACGCTTTCCCAGAGGAGTCAGTCCCGGACATGCTCAGTCCGTTAACAAAGCTTTGAACGGGCCGTCTTGTTGCTCCAACGCTTCAGACTTACCCTGCTCTAATATTCGGCCTGAACCCATCACAATTACATCCTCGAATTCTCGAGCCAGCGCTGGGGTCTCCAGCACCCAGAGCACACCACGGCCACTCATGAACTCGCAGACGTTTTTAATAATTTGGCTACGGGCGTTGAAATCCAGCGGGCCCAGCGCTTCGTCTACTACGAGCAAATCGGGATCCTTCATCAGTGCTCTTGCAATCACGAGCTTCTGCCGTTGAATGCTGCTCAGTCGTCCGCCGGCGTTGCCCACATCTGCCGTTAGGCCGAACTCAATCACGTACTCGCGTAAACCTGCAGCCGTTATCGCTTCATCAATTTCACGGCGGATAGCCTCCCGAACCGCCGGCTTACCAAAGGGCATGGCGCCAAAAAGAACATTAGACCCAATATTCAATCCTGGATTAAAGGCTTGAGCATCGAGGAAGTTCACAGAATCATTATCAGGCCCTAGCTCATCGCGCAGCATTCCCCGCACCTTAAGTAACCGCTGCTGAACACTCTCATCAATTATTCCAAGGCGATGCCGGGCCGGGGCTAGCCGATACACTAGAGCGCGCAAAATTTCCTGGTCGGCTTCTGGCAACTGGGCGAAATCACTGACCGCAGTATCGGTCGTGTCCCGCAAGATACGTTCAAGCACGACAAGATCATCGCTACTGACCAAACTGAACTGCTCAAACAGTTCACTATCGGGGCTAACGCCAGAGAAAATCTCGACCATCGTTGCTGCAACTTTATGTCCCATCGCCAGAAAGTCATCAAACAGTCCGGCATCGCGCAGCAATTGGGTGACCAATGGGTTAGAAGGCAGTCGGCCCGGATCAAAGGCTGGATCATCTGGATTACCAAAGAGGATATTTTCGGCGACAGTGATGTTGACATTGTAGATATCCGGATCAAACGCCACGAACTCAAGACCTTTTGCGCGGATTTGCTCACGCGCTTTTAGAAATCGAATCCGAATGTCATCCTGATTCGAAAGTGTAGCGTGGATGCCAAGGCCAAAACGATATCCATCTTCGTCAAGCTGCACTACCGCTAGTACTTTTATCGCTTTTTCCAGCAGTCCCCGTTCATCCGAAAGATTGCCGGCAGTCAAATCGAGCCATGACATCTTCGCACTATCTGTGCTATTGCCAGACGCCCGAGCTTCGCGCAAGCGCCGCTGCTCAGCCTTATCCTCAGTCTTCGGGTCCAGATTTTGGGGCGAATTCATCAAGCCATAGTACAAATTGTGGCTGATAGTCCCGGAAAAAATATGGGCGCTCGAGCCGACCCAGGCGACCCTTCGCCCGGGAACGGCCTCCGGTACTTGAGACCAATCCAGATCATCAATACTCAGACGACCCGCCGTTGGCCACAATACCCGCGCGGCCAACCCAGCCAGATGACTCTTTCCTGATCCCGCACCACCCACCACTGCGACATGGGTATCCAGTGGTAGTGAAAAACTGGCTCCGCTGACCGTTTGACTGTCCTCATCCTCACCGTAACTGATGTTACTGGCTGTTAATGTTCCCTTGAGTGATTCGGCGACCTCTCGGTCTTCAAGTATCGAGGCCTTAATCATGTTTTCCGGCTCAAACTGCTTCGCAACTTGCTCGTACTTAACCCGCGTATCCTCGAAGACCTGATAGAACTTAAGCAACTCTTTCCATGGCGGGCCAATATCCTTGTAAGCCGCAAGAACAGCCACCAACGCCCCAAGCGACACATCCCCTTGAATAACAAGGTAGCCGCCAATAGAGAAAAAGAAGAAAGGGGTTACCTGGGCCAGAATATTATTGAGAAACTTGATAAAGAATTTACGTCGATAAAGTTCCTCGCGGATATCGAATATCCGTCCCAACTGGTTTGATGTCTTTGCTCTTTCAAATCTCCCGCTGTCATTGGCGTGAATGTCAGTGGCTCCCTGCACGGTTTCCCCGATATGGCTCGCGAGCAACCGGACCGTTTGCACCCGAGTCTTTGCCAGAGCGTTGACTTTTGCCTGCAGCTTTGGAATCAGGTACATCTGCGGCGGGTACAGGGCTATCGATGCCAGGCCGAGCCAAAGATCCTGCTGAAAAATGAACGAAAGATAAGTCAGCAACAACGCACCCTGGAATGCAGGCGCCGCTATGGCATCGCCGATCAGACCGCCCAACGGTTCGGTCTCGGCAGTGATCATTGGAATAATCTCAGCCGGTGTGGTGCGTCGGATATGAGCTGAAGGAAACCGAAGAATTCGGGTGTAAAGATCAAAACGGAAGCGTCGTAACATCCGCTCGCCCAAAACACCTTTATAGACATTCAGGTAAAACTTCAGAGCACCTGATATAACCACAACCAGCAAAAAAGCAACCGACAGCACTAGTAGATAGCTGACCTGATCGACCCCAAACCCCAAGATCTCATCAGGCATGTCAACGCCGCCGATAGCCTGGTTTATGATCCGTTTTGGGATATCAAGGGAGATATACACCAACGGCATTGTCAACACCGTTAGTAAAAGCAGGAATAGTTGTCCGCGCAGGGTATAGCGCAGAACATAGCGGTAGATCGATCGATCGATCTCGGGAGCATCAGCCCCGCTTGAGGTCTGGGGTTGGGCCCCTGGGCTATCTTCAGTCATTGGCTATTTTCAGCGGATAATAGACGCCTTATAACACATCGCCGCGGATTCGCTGTTTTGATTGCGCGGGCAAAGAAAAGGAAGCGTTATCGATATGTCAGTCGCCGTGGTGCTTAAAGGCTATCCCCGCCTGTCAGAAACCTTCATTGCGCAGGAAATTTACACCCTGGAGCGCGAGGGTATTGAGCTACAACTGGTTTCGCTTCGACACCCGACCGACCCGCATACCCATCCGATTCATTCGAAAATTCAGTCACCCGTCAACTACCTCCCCGAATATCTCTACCAGGAGCCGCTGCGGGTCTGGCATAGCTGGCGAATCGCCAGGCAGTTTGCAGGCTACCATCGGGCGCGGCAAATTTGGCTGGCCGATTTAAGAAGAGACCCTTCAGTGAACCGGATTCGCCGCTTTGGACAATCCCTGGTGCTGGCTGCCGAGTTATCCGAAAAAACAAAGCATCTTTATGCTCATTTTCTACACACCCCGGCATCTGTGACTCGTTACGCAGCAACTATTCGACACCTGCCCTGGTCCTTCTCTGCACATGCCAAGGACATATGGACTACGCCCAAATGGGAGAAAACCGAAAAACTCGCGGACTGCACGTGGGCGATAACCTGTACTGAAAACGGCTATCAGCACCTCGCCGCGTTGGCAAATGAGTGTGTTCATCTGCACCGGCTATACCACGGCCTCGATGGAGATCTATTTTCCGACCCAGGGCCAGTTGCGAGCGATCGCGATGGCTCTGATCCGGATTTCCCGGTGCGCATTCTCAGTGTGGGTCGTGCTGTGCCAAAAAAGGGCTTCGATGTCCTGTTACGTGCCCTTGCCCAACTGCCAGGCGAAATACACTGGCAATGGCGCCACGTGGGTGGTGGAGAACAATTACATTCCTTGAAGACTATTGCTGGCGAGTTCGGGCTGGCGGAGCGTATTCAATGGCTGGGACCTTTACCATCCGAGCAGATTCTTTACTGGTACCGTGACAGTGATCTTTTCGTTTTGCCAAGCCGGATCACCTCGTCAGGAGACCGGGACGGGCTACCCAATGTGCTGATGGAAGCTGCCAGTCAGAGACTCGCCAGTATTTCCTGCGCCCTGCCTGGGATCCAGGAATTTATCGAAACCGAACACCAGGGTCTGCTGGTGCCAGCAGACGATGCAACGTTGCTTTCGGGAGCTATCCGCCGTGCAGTCACACACCCTGCACTTCGTCGCCAACTCGGACTTGCGGCATTACGACGGCTGCGTCAGGATTTCGATCACGCCTCAAACATTAAGCCGTTGTTGGTCCTACTGAGCGCGGCAAGCAAGTCACGCTAATGCATATTGGCTTTTACGCGCCCCTAAAGGCGCCGGATCACCCTGCACCTTCTGGGGACCGGGCCCTCGCCCAGTTGATGTGGCGTGTATTTGAGAAATCCGGCCATCGGGTCAGCCTAATGAGCCGTTTTCGCTCGTTGGATATTCAGGGGAACCGCAAACGGCAAATCCAGTTAGCCGAAGCTGCAGGCTTAGAAGTTCGGCGACTATCCGGACAACTGTTAACTGCAACCGCTGGGGAGCGGCCCGACTTATGGTTCAGTTACCATCTCTACCATAAGGCGCCCGATTGGATCGGCCCGAGCGTAGCGACGCGTCTGGGGATTCCCTACGTCGTTGCAGAAGCCTCCTACGCCCCCAGCCAGGAGAACGGGCCCTGGGATAAAGGGCTGCGACAGACCGCTCAAGCGCTCTCGCAGGCTCGCGGGGTACTCTCGCTGAACCCGCGAGATCTTAAGTGCATCCAGGGACTGCTCAACCCCGATGCCCACCAGTTACTGCTTAAACCGTTTTTAGTCGATGCCTTCCCACCAGATCGCTCGCATCGCGAGCGCCGTGCAAAACTCGCAAAGCATTACGGTTTGGCTGTCGACCAACCTTGGCTGATAGCGGTGGCAATGATGCGCCCTGGTGATAAGAGTAGCTCATACTCAATGCTTGCGCAGTCACTATCACTTATGGAAGATCTACCCTGGCAGATAATCCTTATCGGCGACGGCCCAGCGCGGGCAGAAATTGAAAAAGCCTTTGCGTCCGTGGCGCAACAACGGGTCTGTTTTTGTGGCCAGCTCAACCCCTCTGCGACTGCCGATCTGCTGACTGCGGCAGACCTATTCACCTGGCCTGCGATGAACGAAGCATTCGGCATGGCGATACTTGAGGCCCATCGCCACGGCCTACCCGTTGTTGCCGGATATACTGACGGTGTCGCCAGTTTGGTAAATGACGGGCAAACCGGTCTACTGGCGCGGCCACCCGAGCCAGTAGTTTTTGCAAGCGCGATGCGTAGACTTCTCGAAAATCCTGATCTGCGTCGGCGGATGGGTGTAAACGCCCGCGATAAGTTCCTTGAGCAGCATGATTTTGATGCAGCTGCCAGCCGGATTCACCAGTTCTTGTTACAGGTGCGGCCTTAATGAGTGAGATTCTTTTCCTGCGCCACGGTCCAACTGACTGGAATGCGGCGGGCCGAATCCAGGGCCATACCGATACATCGCTCAGCCTTGAGGGTGAAACATTGGTTCGATCCTGGTGCATTCCCGAGCGCTACGCTGGCTGGCACTGTTATGCAAGCCCTCTGCAACGTGCCCGTCAGACCGCCGTGCTGCTTGGCCACCCTGATCCGGAACCCGTTTCAGCACTGCACGAAATGAACTGGGGCGCCTGGGAGGGCCTTAAATTAGGAGCATTACGGCAACAGAATCCGGCAGACCTACATAGTAACGAAGTCCGGGGGCTCGATTTTCGACCGCCAGAAGGTGAGAGTCCTCGCGAGGTCCGCGAGCGCCTGGCACACTGGCTATTCTCACGCACCAGCGACGAGTTGCCTGCCATCGCTGTTTGCCATAAAGGATTGCTGCGTGCGGCCCTGAGTCTCGCTACCGACTGGGATATGACCTGTGACCCACCGGTAAAATTGCAGGACCATTGCGCCCATTGTTATCGCGTCTCGGGCAACCGTCTAGAAGTGGATGTGCTGAATATTCCGCTGACAACCCACCCAACTGAGTAAGAAAGAAATGAACCCAGTACGTGCTCGAGAATTGGGGCTGGATTTTCCTGGAACGCCCGGGGTCGACAACGCCATTACCGACGTCCCAGGGGTAGAAGTCGGATTTACGACCCTGGTTAAAGGTGGCGGGCCATTGCAGGTTGGCCGGGGCCCGGTGCGCACGGGTGTGACGGCAATTTTGCCCCGAGGACGCGATCCAATACCTAAACCCGTCTGGGCGGGAACTCATGCCCTCAACGGCAATGGCGAGATGACTGGCACCCACTGGATAGCCGATGGTGGATACTTCATTGGCCCAGTGATGATCACCAATACCCATAGCGTTGGCCGGGTACACCAGGCCGCGGTGCAATGGATCATTGATGCTTACCCCCAGCACTGGGGAAGCGAACACCTTTGGGCTATGCCGGTCGTTGCCGAGACCTACGACGGTGTTCTTAATGACATTAACGGCCTGCACGTTACCGAGGCTGACGCTCGTGATGCACTGAACAGTGCAGCTTCGGGCCCCGTTACTGAAGGCAACGTCGGTGGCGGCACAGGAATGATCTGTTATGACTTTAAAGGCGGCACCGGAACAGCATCTCGGTGTATCAGCGTTGATGGAAAAGAGTTCACAGTTGGCGTTCTGGTACAAGCCAACCATGGCCGGCGTACTGATCTCACTATCCTGGGAGCACCTATCGGGCAACACTTGAACGACGGCATCCTGCCCCGAGACAACGAGACCGGATCCATTATTGCTGTTATTGCAACTGATGCTCCGTTAATGCCTCACCAGCTCCAACGGGTGGCCAAACGCGGCAGTATTGGCGTTGGCCGAGGCGGCACAACTGGTGGCAACAACTCGGGAGATATTTTTCTCGCTTTCAGCACGGCAAACCCGATACCCATCAGCGATATGGCTCAAAGGCATGAGCAATTTTCCTGGATTGGTGATGATCTTTGCGACGCGTTATATGCTGGCGCTGTCGAAGGCATCGAAGAAGCTGTCGTCAACGCGATGGTAGCAGCCAAAACCATGACGACTTTACGTCCAGCCGGACACGACTGTCGCGCAATCGACCACGCCGTCCTGGTCGATTTGGTGCGTCGCTACGGCCGACTTAAGGATTAACGTCTTTGAGCCACTTCTGCACCAGCTGCACGCCACCATCGCGGTAATCCAACCTTCCATAAAACCCGCGCACCGCAAGATTATCACTGCGGATCATCGCCTGAATCTTAGGTACATCCCGCTCACGCATCCACATCTCTGCCTGCGCCATCAAGGCGCGACCCACGCCCTGGTATCGGCAGCCTGGATCAACTGCAAGATAGTAGACCCAGCCGCGGTGTCCATCGCAGCCAAGCATGGCACTGCCACACAAGCGCCTGTCCTGCTCCGCAATCAGCAGGGCTGATGAAGAGTTCGCAAGGCACTGGCGAATATCATCTTCTGGATCATTCCAGGGCCGGGTCAGATCGCAAGCGCGCCACAACTTCAACAGCGGGTCACGGTCGGCAGTCGCAAAAGAGCGAAAAGTCACCCGCTCTTGTGGCTTCGGATTCATTCAGCCGGCCACCGCTTAAGATATTGGGCTGCGGTCTTGGCGCCGCTACAGCTTTGTGGTTTAAAACGCGCCGGACCACGCTCTAGTAGATCATCTACCGCTTTCGCCAGTGCAGCGGCTGTCAGGCCCGACTCATCAAGCACCACAACCCGACCTTGCTGATGCAGGCGCGCTGCCCGTGCGTCCTGCTCGGTCTCGTTACCGTCACCGGTAAAAGGCACCACCAGCGCTGGCGCGCCGCTTACCAGAAGATCGATGGAGCTGTTGTATCCTATTTGCGAAACAGACAACCGACAGTTTTTTAAAAGCGCACGAAAATCCAGGCGGTTTGATTCTATGGTAACGCGCTCGGGCGCCCGGGCTCTCAGGTCGTTTAATGCTTGCGGATCGGGCGTTGCGCCGGCCAGTATCCGCCATCTGACATCGGGGTAACGCGACAGAGCTGCCGAGTCGACCGCGCACCGATACAATGCGTTTCCTGCCGCGCCGCCTCCGGCTGACACGATGATTTCGCCCTCTTCGATGACGTCTGGAATCATCCCCGGCCCCGTGTCAACCAAACCCGTGTAATGCAAAAAATCGTCAATCTCGCCGGCTTTACCGAACGACTCTGAAAAAGGCAAAAAATCCTTTACACCGTGTATCAATACACTTTGATAATAAGCACGTAAAAGCTGAACGGTTTCCGCCTCGCGGTCGGCTGTGCGGCGTTGGATGCTATCGCGCACTGAACAAACGACATGGGTTCCTTGAGTTTTTGCAGCTTCGAGTAACGGCAAAAGCTCAAACCGGAACCTGCGCCTGCCAAATGGAAAGAGTTCGGTTACTAGTACTTTGGGGTTCAGATCGTAGAAGATGTCCAGTAGTTGCTTACTACGCCTTTGCTGTAATTCCTGAGTGACAGGCTCACCCATGGAATCCACAATTCCTGAAAAATATAGATCAGCGCTGCAAACAGGCTCAAGTTGGTGGACCCGAACCGCCGGCCCCGGGTGTTGTGGCACCGACATGCCGCCGCTGACCACTTCTGCCCTAACGCCCGCATCAACGCAGGCATTCGCCAATGCCATTGTGCGACGAAAATGCCCGATACCCAGCAGGTGTTGAACGTAAAAAAGAACCAAGATGCGAGAACTGCCTCGCCAGGCGGTCAGGCGAAATCCTGGTGATGAATAGATCCACCACCGAGAAGAATATCAACCCGTTCGCAAATGACCTCCAAGCCCGATAGCAGCGCATTGGCGCCCGCAGCGGATGGTAACGCCTGGCGCTCAAGGGCCCGAAGCGCGACAGACATTGTGTGCGGTGAGCGATCGCCTTCACTATCAAGCATTTCTATCAGGCCCAACGATGCTGCCCGACGGGCACGCAGGGTCTGCTCCATGCGTGGCGTCGACCGAGGGACCAATACAGCGCGTTTGTCCAAAGAGAGGATCTCACAAAAGGTGTTGTATCCACCCATCGCGACCACGCCGGCAGCGCGATCCATCAGCAACTCCATATTGGCATCGAAAGTGATGACATGTACGCCTTTCAAATGAGAGACCCGGTGCTGAAACCTGCGCCTAAGCGTTTGCGCCATGAATGGTCCCAGTACTATGACCACCGGAATGGCCGGCCGCGGCTGACTCTCGAGCGCATTCAAAACCCAGTCAACCATTGTTTCGCCATCGCCGCCACCGCCTGGGGTCACCAGCACAAATGGTTCTGTTGGAAGACTAACGGGTGCTTTTGTCATCTCGGGTATCGTTCGTTTAAGGTAACCGGTATAAACGGTCATCTCCTGCGACCGCTGACTCACCTCGAGGCCTGCCAGTGGGTTACCCATCGCCTTTACCCCGAAGACCCAAATCTCCTCAAAATAGTTCTCAAGATCCTTGGGTGTACCGCGATTCTCCCAGTCAGCTTTTAACAGCACCGAATCATCCAAGATGTCCCGCAAACCAAGTACCGTCTGAACTCCTTTGCGCCGAAGCGTTTCCAAAGTGATGGCCACCTCACCGCGTAGCCCCAGCGGCTCTTTATCTACCAGAAAAAGATCCGGCGCGAACGTAGTAGCAGTTTGCGCAATGATCGAGGAGCGCAACTCCAGAGTCTGAACAAGGTCGATATGTTCGGACAGCGAGGTGTAGTCCCCACCACGCAACTTGACGACACCAGGTATTCGGACGAAATCTACCCGACTCTTGAAATCGAAACTCCCAATGATCGGCGAGCCTGAGATGATCAGAACATTCAGTCCTGCAAAATGATCTACCAGGGCGTGGGCGATGGTACGGCAGCGACGCAAATGCCCAAGACCAAATGAGTCGTGGCTGTAAATCAGGATCCGCTTGCCCTTCAAATTAGTATTCAAGCCTCTTACTCCACCGGCGGCGTAGCCGACTCAACCAGAATTTTGCCCGTCGCACTGGCGACTTCTATGTTTGACTGATTAGTACAAGAACACTCTAACTCAACAATCCCACCTTTAAACTTCGCCTTATCTGTTTTGGACAAAACTCGCCAGTATGCACGCAGCGTATCACCTGGCCGAACGGGGGCTATGAATCGACAGTTGTGCTCCAAATAAGCGATCGCAGTGCCGGCAAAATACAGTCCTATCGGAGCTGCGATAAAGGCACTAGTGAAAGGCCCGTGAAGGATGCGACCACCAAAGCGTGACTGGGAGGCAAAGCTTTCATCCACGTGCAAAGGATTAAAGTCACCAAACAAGCCCGCGGCGTTAACAAGATGAGTCTCTGTGATAGTCAGAACATAATCAAACTCATCACCGATCGAAACCTGATTATAGGCCCTACCTTCTGGAATTCGCACTACGTTCTACCCCCTCCCAATCCAGCTAAGTTGATGTTTTCGATCCCAACCAACTGTTCAAGTCAGCCAAGCCGAACTGACCGCTGATCAATCAACTGACACGGATTATAGCCGTGGCGAAACAACTTTGGCGTTGTTCCACGCGATACTTGTATGAGCACCCGTTGAACCTGTGCGTTTTTTGAATAACTTTATTGATGATTACTGAGCAAGAATCTTGCTCATATATTTTGACTGTTGAAAGCAGCATCCCTGGGTCTGTATGGAAAATACTGCCTGCAATGTTTCACTGACTTACCACGAAATCTGGCAAGTGAAATAATCTCGCCTGACAGGATTTCAAAAAATGATAGGATCAACACTCAAGAGGCCGTTCAAGGCATCATAAATATGACCGGTTACAGGGTAGGTCGGATTCTGATTCTGATTCTGAACCCGGATCAATGAGAGAAGAATAGAGGGCAGGTATCTAGGTCCCTACAATCAGACGGCCTCGCCTGCTTTTTCGAGGATACGCTCAGGCTATGCTGACTGGTTTGTTGATACCGAAAGAGGTGTCGTCGTTGAGTTTCGTGATCTACCTACAATCGACGACTGCTATGTTACCGTAAAATATCAAATGCGCAGCTCTCTTGGTGAAACATCTATACAAACACAGTTGGTGACCTACCAGACCTAATGATGACTCAACTTGTCTTACTTCGAACATTAATCATGATTGAAACCGCTGGCTCCAACCAACTATGACCCTTTCAATACTTTTCCTCGGACTATTGTTGGGGGTACAACACGCGTTTGAAGCTGACCATATCGCCGCAGTGACCAGTCTCGACCGTGGAGATCTTTCTCCGTTGCGGCTTGTACGCAATGCAGGAGGCTGGGGCGTTGGTCATAGTTTGACTCTTTTCACTTTATTGCTAGCAATCTATCTTTTTGGATTCACCTTACCAAAATCAGTAGAACCGGTTTTGGAAATATTTGTTGGCCTTTTATTGTGCTACATGGGCGCCCAAGTACTACGCCATGCCTGGAAAAAGAAGATCCAGTTTCACAATCACAGTCATCCTGATGGAACCAATCATATTCACGCCTTCCTCGATGAAAGGCCTTTAGCAGATGCCACTCTCCTTGCTCACCGGCACCCACGAACCCTACCCTTAAGATCAATGCTAATCGGCATGCTCCATGGAGCAGCAGGATCAGCCACGGTGCTGCTACTCACAACCGCGACCGTTGTCGCTCCAACAACTGGCATTCTCTATGTCGCCGTATTCTCAGTAGGAAATCTAACAGGCATGATCTTGGTTTCGTCCTTAATCGCTGTTCCTTTAAAATACCTGGCCAAAAACTCCGTACACCTTCTACTCTACGTTACTCGGGTTATTGGGTTGGTAACTTCGGGAATTGGGGCAATTCTCATTTGCCGAAACGGGGTGCTGCTTTTTTAACTAGTTGTTCCGATTCGGGTTCGGTACCCAAATCGATTCAGGGCGTTATTTTTATGTAGCGGGATATTTCTTGTGGCTTTTACCGTACTTGTCGTTCCCTATCCTTCGAACAGCACCATCTCAGTGGTGCGTCTCTACTCCATTTTAACGCCATACTGAATTGAATTTTCCCCCCTCGCGATCCAAAAACGACACCATCGGCGAGAACCCGCAGCGGGTCAAAGGAGGCAATACCATCTGCAAGTTCTTTGAGAAACACATCTTGCGTTTCTCTGACTTGACATCCCTAGTACGACCGCGATCCTCACGAGGAGTAGTCTTATTTATCAGACTCAACGAATGTCCGACGTCAGTGGGTCATCTGCACTCACCCCAAAGAGGAGTCTTATTTTCGACTTGCTGCAGGTTGGCATCCTGTAATGTCTGCGCGAGAGGCTCGCCACATTTTGTCGACTGCCTCTCGTAGTGGGGTCGCATCTGTTGCAATGATCCTTGCCCAGGCCCCGATTTGGTTAGGTAATGTCGAAACTCCCGCGTAAATATCTGAACAGCGCTCCAAAGCGTTATGTAATAGCTCACAAACCCGGTTTGAGTCTGTGGACCGGCTTATATAATAGAAAGTCCCTATGACACGCCTGGTTCCCATGATACCAGCCTCATTACGGAAAAAATCCGCACCTCCTATAACGCTTCGATCCAAGCACAGCAAAGACCCGTGTTCGTCCGTAATCTTAATCTCATTGGCAAGTTGCGAAAAATATCCGCCGCTCTGATATGGATCATGGGTTAGATAAGAGTCACAAAGCAGAACCGTTGACGACTCATCGATCTCGAGGCGTAGACGCGCGGTTAAATTGGCTTTGGGAAAAAGAATCAAGGGATCGGGCAGGTATTCGAACAGTGCTTGATCACCAACTCGAATAAGCATATTTGTTTTGGCGCCACTATTCTTCATCGTATGAACGACTGTTGATGCTTGAGAAGTGACGTGCGCTTGGCTGCCAGGGCCTACATTGAATCGAGCATTCAACGTATCACCTGCAAATATTCCTCCGGCACTTGATTGAAGATAAATTGTAGCCATTCCTACAGGCGATTCATCAAGATAGTGGGGCTTGCAGACATGAAAAGGATAACAACTAAATTGATCCCGAAGAAAAGTCTTTTTACATGACCTTTCAAGCGAAAGATCCAAATTAAACTGAGGAGAGTAAATTTCCTGATTCTCCCTGCACAACTACTAAAACAAAACGTCTTGTTGTAATTGACTCATAACCTCGCTAATACCATACCCACTGGCACAGTTTGTCATTATGACCGGCCTACCGCTTCGAACCTCTACGGCTTCGGATTGCATCCTTTCAAGATCAACCCCAACAAAGGGCGCGAGATCAACCTTGTTGATGATTAAAAGGTCGGCTTTAACTACCCCCGGGCCTTTTTTTCGAGGTATATCACCCCCGCCGGCAACGTCTATAACAAACATCCAATAGTCCACGAGTTCCAGAGAAAATGTCGAGGCGAGATTGTCACCCCCGCTTTCCAACAAAACTACCGAAAGTCCGGGATAAATGTCGCACAATTCGTCTGCGCATTGAATATTCAACGTCGGATCTTCGCGGATTGCAGTATGCGGGCAGGCGCCAGTTTCAACTGCCAGAACACGTCCAGGCTCAATCAATCCACCTTTTTTTAGGCGTTCGGCGTCTTCCCGAGTTACCAGATCATTGGTAACAACCGCGACCTCACGACCCGAGTCTTGAAAAGCAGGTATAAGGCGTTCAACCAGTGCGGTTTTACCGGACCCCACTGGCCCGCCAATTCCGATCCGGGCAGCGGTTTGCTTAGAGTCATGTACATTCATTAGCGAAGCATATACCTTTGTGTCAAAGGTAAAGTCTCAGCTGGGTCACAGTATGCTATTTTACCATCTACTGATACATCGAAGGTTTGGGGGTCGACATCAATTTTCGGACAAATGGAATTGTGAAGCATATGCTGTTTTTTTAACTCTCTGGTAGGGCCGGTGGGTAATAACTGCTTAGTTAACCCCAGTCGGTCCTTAAGGTTATTCGCAATAGCCAAAGGATTCACAAAACAGGCGCTTAATGATTTAGGAGCCGATCCAAAAGCACCCCATTGGGGTCGCATTCGTAATGGCTCACAGGTCATTAGTGAAGCAGCACTGTCGCCCATCGGTGACCAAGCGATAAACCCACTTTTTATAATTAGTTCTGGTTTAATCCCAAAAAATCCTGGGCGCCAAAGCACCACATCGGCCATTTTTCCAGGTTCCAGTGACCCCACATACTGATCAATCCCAAAAGTTCTGGCAGCATTAATCGTGTACTTGGCAAGATAACGCTTTATACGCTCGTTATCACCGCGGGCTGTCGATTCTTCCACGAGTCGACCTCGTTGATCCTTCATCTTTGACGCTAACTGCCAAGTCCTGCAAATAACCTCATTGATCCGCCCCATTCCCTGGCTATCTGAGCCAAGCATAGAAATCGCGCCCATGTCATGCAGAATATCTTCCGCGGCAATGCTTTGCGGCCGGATACGGCTTTCTGCAAAAGCTACATCCTCGGGAATAGATGGATTCAAATGATGGCACACCATCGTCATATCCAGGTGTTCGTCGAACGTATTGATTGTGTATGGGTTAGTAGGATTTGTAGATGAGGGCAAGCAATTTTCTATACCCGCAACACGAATGATGTCAGGCGCATGACCCCCTCCTGCACCCTCAGTGTGATACATGTGGATTGTGCGGCCACCGATTGCAGCCAGTGTATCCTCTACAAACCCGCTCTCGTTAAGCGTATCTGTATGCAGTTGTACCTGGAAATCCAACTCATCTGCAACGCCGAGACAAGTGTCGATAACCGCTGGCATTGCCCCCCAGTCTTCATGAATCTTCAAACCGAAACAGCCGCCTTCGATCTGGTCATATATCGATCTGGGTTTCGAGGTATTACCCCGGCCCAGAAACCCAAAATTGATAGGCCATTGTTCCGAGGCCTGGAGCATTTTCCCGACATTCCATGAACCGCCGCAATCAATTCCAACAGTGATGGGGCCCAGTGAGCCACCAAGCATCGTGGTGATTCCAGAGCTAATTGCGTGCTCACATAACTGAGCGCTGTCGAAATGAACATGAACATCAATGCCGCCCGGCGTTGCGATCAGCCCCTCCGCATCCCGAACCGTGGTTGCCGCTCCACAAATCAGATGTGGATCTACGCCGTCCATGGTCGCCGGATTTCCAGCTTTTCCAACACCGACGATCTCGCCATTTTTAATTCCGATATCAGCCTTGACTATCCCAAGTACTGGATCGATGACCAGGGCATTAGACAGCAGCATATCAAGCGAGCCCATTGCGCTGTCGTGCCCGGGAGTAAGCCCTAATCCATCGCGAAGTGTCTTGCCTCCTCCATGCAAACATTCATCCCCCGGAACACCAAAGTCTTTCTCAACCTCAGCTATGAGTGACGTATCTCCCAAGCGCACAGCATCGCCAACCGTTGGGCCATACATCTCAGCGTATTTTTTTCGGCTCATTTTCGTCATGACATCACGCTCCCTTGAAGTTTCTTTCACGAGCCCGCTTAAGCGCCGCACGCTTGTCAGTTTCACTGTCGGCGGAGCCATTTGTAAGTCCGTTAAGCCCGTAAAGCTCGCGGGTCCCGCCGAATTGGGTCAGCGACACCTCTTTATCCTCGCCCGGTTCGAAGCGGACTGCCGTCCCCGCCGGTATATCTAAGTGCAGGCCATATGCGGATTCGCGATTAAACTCAAGGGCGGAGTTTGTTTCGAAAAAATGGTAGTGACTGCCAACCTGGATCGGCCGATCACCGGTATTCACTACCTTGATGTTCGTTTTTTCGCGGCCCGCGTTAATTTCAATTTCTCCTTCAGCCGGAAGCAATTCACCTGGAATTATTCCGTGGTTCTCAGCCGTGGTGTTTGCGCCAGGGCGAATCGGATCATGAACGGTCACTAACTTGGTCCCATCTGGAAAAGTACCCTCAACCTGAATCATTGGAATCAACTCAGGCACACCCGTCATGACATCATCCGCTGAAAGAATCGTAGAACCGAAGGAAATAAGCTCAGCGACGCGACGCCCTTCACGGGCTCCTTCGAGAATCTCGTCGGCAATAAAAGCTACTGCTTCGGGATGATTGAGCAGGAGGCCTCTAGCCTTCCTTTTGCGTGCAAGTTCGGCTGCAGAAAAAATAGTAAGTCGTTCAATCTCTGTTGGTGTCAGCAGCATAATTGTCTCCGATATGTTGTTATAGTCTCAATTAAAAAAAAGTCTCGACGAGAACTTCTCATGCCGCATCAAACCGATTTCCTGTTGTGGCGAGAACGACGAAATGTTATCAACTGGCAGACAAGGTTGGCGGGTGCTGGTAAGAATTACCTCATGCACGCGAGTGAGAATTGATTGCGCCTCCGTATGACCAACTAGCCCGAGGCGAATGGAAGCGCCGAGAAGTCCGACCGAAAATGCGTGCGCTGAGGCAAGCTCACCAATGTTTTCAGCGATCCCCAATTTACCCCACACTAACCCCTGCACCACTGAGTTGTGCCCTCGCGCAACACCTGCCTTAATCAGTTTCTGATATTCAGCTGCGCCATCCGTTTTCATATCTGCATGAACCCTAAGCAGCGCCCGTCCGGTGCGAACCGAGCCATCTCGAGCTTCAGCGGCGAGAGACTGCGCATGAAGTTGACGGTCTACTTCAGCCAGCGCTGTGTGGTCAGAAAAATGACGCATTGCAAAAACTAAACTAGGGCGTTCGAAGGGTGCCCATCGACAGCGTAGTTGTCCTGTAAGAAAACTTTCAACGTCCTTCTGAGCAATAACAAGCCCGTCCGCGGCAAGGGCTTCGAGGCCGCCCGACATCGATGTCGCTCCAGAGGGAAAGAAGCTATCTGCATGCTGGAATGCACCAAGAATTCCCAGGAATCTGTTATCCACTTTCAACAACCCGTACCTGGCCCTTAACAAAAAAGGAGTCCAAGCGGTCAAGATAGTCCTTCTCGGGACCTTCTAATGCGACAAATAGCCTTCCCGGCTCAAATCTGATTCGCCAGTGCAAATTGCCACAAAAATATCCCAACTCCATAGCAACAGAAAGGCTCATCGGCTCTAGGCATAACCAACGTTCTTCCTGTAATCGAACAACTATTGCACAATGCTGGTCAAGCCGTAGTACCGCGCCATCGCCGAGCCGTTGGTCTCTTGGGATAGCTATCAGGCATTCAGTTCCCTTATCGGTAACCGCACGGAGTCGATGCCTAGCAACATCCTGTTGCTCGATCAGCAGAATCTCTAGGAACCCATCATGGGCCAGTTGGTGAATCTGTTCAGCAATTATAGGATCACTAGCGTAACCCACGATGCCGTGTACTTTGAAGGCCATGCTGGTTAACCTTTGGTTGAGAACTTTCGCCCCGGATTCCTAATAATAAAATTTTACCAAAGGCTCTAAATAGTAAGATACGAACGCATCTCGCACCCATCGATACCCATCCGAGTCGCCTGATGCAGAATGTGTTCTTTTTCGATTGTAACCCCTTAGTTCCAGTTGAACCAGATAGTCTAATTGCCTAAAAGAGAATTTTCGTTCATCGTTAAACTTAAATTGAAACTATGATGACAGACAAACGACGCGCCGGGAAGGCTGTTTGAGACATCCGTAAGGCCACCTAGCGTCATTATTCTGCAAAAGATAAATTCGTATTTTTCTGGGGGTGTTCGAGGTGAAGAAGCAGTGCTGAACTGTGGCAAATCGACTTTACGTATTGCAAGATCA
>Ga0302122_10000196_pt1 | contig 34490 bp, 23 predicted proteins | sample CB21_SCM_MG_FD_203115 | JGI IMG/M metagenome (GOLD analysis project Ga0302122, IMG submission 203115) | Marine microbial communities from Western Arctic Ocean, Canada - CB21_SCM | ecosystem: Environmental > Aquatic > Marine > Oceanic | place: Canada: Western Arctic Ocean | collected 2017-09-28 | reverse complement strand
CACAAAATTCTTAACTGGGACTGGGGGGGTTCCAACAGAGAGTCCTCTTCTGCTTGCAATCAACTGGCACTTATGTGCATTTCTTCCTGTACACTTCAGAGCGCCGCGAGCGGGCGTCTCACACGACGCGGGTTTTTCACACACAAAAATGGGCCAAAAAGTCACTTTGCTATAATTAGCAGCGAGAATATGGCTGCCAGTCAGTAGACGCCATCGATGCAGAAACCCAGTGATACCATCGATGCGCAGCCCTTGCCCATAACACATCGATGCGAGCACAGAGCCCCAAATAAGTGATGCGCGCCTTCCTCGCCCTCACCCTCGCCACGACGGGCGCGGCGGCGCGCGGCAACGAGATCTACCGCAACGTCACGAGCAAGCGCGAGCGCTGCTTCGAAGGGAGCGTCACCGGCCGGCCGCAAAAGCGCCGCCTCGCGTTCTGGAACCGGAAGAAACCCAAGAAAGACAAGGATGCGAGAGCAGGACGCAAACGGGACGCGTTGGAGGCGTGCGGTACGATACTCCACGTGCCGGCGCGGCCGCCGTCGCTCTGGTGCGAGGCGCACCGGTTACGCTTCCCCCGGAAGCACGGAAACACCGTCCTGTGCGTCCCGCAGAAGAACGGCAACCGGGACTTCTCGTTACTCGTGTACGCCATGACCTATGGTCAAATACCGGAGGAAGAATCCAGGATGAACTTTGAACTGAAGCATGCTGGATTAAGTCCCACAAGGGGCGGCTTGTCCATGACCACCGTTACGGCCAAAGATACGGTGTACATGATCTCCAGAAACCCCTTCACGCGGTTACTCTCCTTATACCTGGATAAAGTGTTAAGGTGTTTCGGCGTCGGTCCGAAAACGGGCGGCAAGCACTCGCACTGCGACCACGACCTGCTGGACCAGTCGGGCGCGTTTCCAGCGGACCTGGCGGGTCTAGAACGCCTGCCCAAGCACGCGCCGTCTTTTTCACAATTTCTGAAGGCGGTCGAACGCGCCACGGAGCGCTTCGACCTGTGCCAGGTCGACCACCATTTGTGCGGGCAATCCCAGGGCTGTTTATTAGATGGCGCGAGGCGTTTACGATTGTTGCGGCTGGAGGACATGGATAGGTGGTTCCCGTGTCTCAATCGGACGCTGGGTCTCTCATCATATTTAGAGGGGGACGGGTGGCGGCGGTGGACGCACAAGCCCTGCTTCTACGGGAGCTGCGGGGGGGCTGCCGGGTCAAATGTGGGGGCCGTTCACCCGACGGGGGCGTCCGGCCGCGTCGGCGAGTTCTACGACGCGGCGACGGCGGCTATTGCGAGGCGGCTCTACCGCGAGGACTTTGAGATCCTCGGGTACCCGACGGCGCTGCCCCTGTAGAATATGCGCGGCGACGGCGTGCCGGTGGGGACCTCTTCACACTATCGATACGACGTGGGAGGGTGCGTCGCGCTGCCCCTGTAAACTAAACTTGTTATGACTCGTCATCGAAGTCGCCGTACGTCTCCGCGAGGTACGACACGATGGCCGCGCTCTCGTACGAGGCGAAGGACGTGTTCGGGTCGACTAAATAAGGGCACTGCGACGAGCCGGCCAGCGCCTCCAGCTCGGCCCGCCGCGGGCTCGCCTTGCCCGCCGAGTAGATCCTGTAGGGCAGATCGAGCTCGCAGAGGACCTCGCGCACCAACCGGCAGAACTGGTTGCCCTCGTACGAGTAAAGCTCGAGATTCTTCCGCGGCGGCTTTGCCAAAGCGCCGGCGGACACGGAAGCGCCGCGGCCGGCCCTGAAAGCCGTCGCGGCCGCGGACGCCGCGATGTTCTTTGGCGGTTCGAGCGCCGCGCCGCGTTTTTCTGCCAAGTACGCGGCGATGTCGTCGCTCTCATACAACACAACATCACCGTCCACCAACATCGGGAACTGCTCCTTCCCGCCGAGCTTTAATGCCTCGGCCCGGTGCCGCGACCCCTTGCCGCACGGCTTCACGTCCACCACCAGATCGAGCGCCGTGACCGCCTCCCGCACAAAGCGGCAGTAGGGGCAGGCCTCGAACTCGTAGAGCACGGGCGGCCGGCGCACGGGCGGCGCCGCGGCCAGTCCTTCCAAGACCGTCGTGCCCTTGCCGGCCGCGAACGACATGCGTGCCATCGACGCGAAGCCGCTGACCGCCACGTCCGCGGGCTTGACGACGGGCGGCGCGAGGGCCGAGGTGTGCTGCCGGAGCAGCACCAGCAGTGCTGCGAAGCGCGCCATCGCCTCTTGTGATCTGCAGAGCCAAAACAAACAAATTAGAAAAACCCGTAGGAAAACTCGCCTCGACGCGTCCGCGCGAAACGTGTGGCGCCTCGTGAGAACGCCACCGAGGCGCGCCCTACTATGAAACTTTACGCCCCCCCCTCAAGACCTCACTCGTCCTCGTCGTCCTCGGCCATCATGGCCTCCATCATCGCGTCGGCCTCCTCGGCCTCGGCCTCGGGGTCGTAGTCCGGGTCCGCTTCTCCTTCTAAATTCTTGCGGTGCAGCTCCTGCAAATCCTCCGCTTCCCGCTCCGCAGCTTCCTCCTCGGCCTGCGCTTCCGCCAAGGACGCCCACGAGGGCCGCTTGACGAGATCGATGTCCTCCTTGCTCTGTTGGGAAAAGTCCGTCAGGAGCTTGCCGGTGTACAGGTCGTCCACGAACTCCTTCTGCGCGTCAATAAACAGATCGAAATCGGTAGGCTGGTTGTACGCCCACGCGAAGAACGCGAACGTCAACAACATCAACGAAAAGCGGTAGTAGCGCTGGCCCTTGGCCCCGTCCTCAAACGAGTAGCGCGGCTTGAAGGAGTCCGCGAAGGTCAGTTCCTCATCGAACAGGTTCGGCAGGATCCAGACCTCGTAGCCTAACACCCACATGTTCATAAATAAGATCATCCGTAACGTGCAGAAGATGGACATGAAGATCAAAAAAGTAACCGACAAGTACCACAGGTAGACCTTGAGGAAGTGGGGCCAGATGGGGAAGCACGTGCATACTAACATGCCCACTATCAAAAGTCCGGTCATGAAGTTCGAGAAGCCCTTGGGCCCCTCGTAGTCCCAAATATAATAATCCCGCGGTTCGAAGATCTGCTTCGGTTCGAACTCGAACTGCCCCTTAGCCACTCTACTCGCTCGGTGGATGTAACCCGCGGCCATCATGCTCGTGACGACATCCCTCGCTTCGGCCGTGTCCTTGGCCGTGAACACCCTCTTCGCCTTCTTCTTCTTGCTCTTGGCGTCGCCGTCGTCCTCCAAATCTCCTAGTAGGAAAGTAGTGAGCTTCTCGCCCCGGAAGTACTCGACCCGCCGATCGGTGTCGTGCGCGTTCCGCAGGCGCTCGATGCCCGAGCGGACCGCAAACCCGGCCCGGCAGAACTTGGCGATTTTCTCCAAACCCTCGTCCGTGTCCCAGTCGGCCTGGGGCGCCATGGTCTGTGTCGCTGCGGGTGCTGCGGTGGATGGCGAGCGTGCCTCGGTGCGGCCGGCGCGGCGTGGCAGCGTCGGCGGCTCGCGCGGCGGGATCGCTGCGTTGCTCGGCGCGTCTACAACGCCTGTTGCCGTGCGTTGGTGCTACGCTGGCGTCGGGAGAGCGGCTAGACCAAGGTCAATCGACATGCTCGGCGCGTGCGGGTTCTCGACCCGTTTTCCATCGCGCTGAGTAGAGTTCTCTAGATGCCCTGCCAGGGGCGCCATCGCCGCCGCGGGACGTAGGTCGCGTTCCCGGGAGAACGCGTCGCTGAGCGTGCGCGGCCGCGCGGCTCGACGCGGCGTGTTCCTTCAAGAGCGCCGCCAGATATCCGACGAGCGCCCAGAGGCGCAACCACCGGCAACATAGCCGCGCCGTTCCAGAAAGAATAAGAAGAACCACATTTTAAAACTAAAAACTAGGCCGCGTCCATCTGCTCCTGGAGGGCCGCCTCGTGCAGGTCCGCCGCGTGCAGCTCGTGGTCGGGGTTCAGGCTGACGGTGAGCTCGTCGCCCGGCTGCACGGCGCTCGCGACACTGGCGGCCGGGTCGATGACGGTCCGGTCCTTGTCCAATACAATGCGACATTTGGCGACGTCGACCGGAGCGTCGGGGTACTCCTCGTTGAACTTCTTGATATAATACTTGATGATCTTGGACGCGGGCTTCGAAGCCCAGGACGCGGGCAAACCTAATTTAACATCGAAGACGCGCTTGTCCTCGTTGTAGCCCCGCTCGTCGAACTTGATGGTCACGGGGATGGGCTGCGCCATGACCGCGTGCGCCCAGCTGTTATGCGCTTCGTGCCCGATGGTTGTTGTCCGCACCGCTGCGTGTGCGTGCGCACAGATAGAGATGTCTTGGGACCAGTAACAGGGCTCACTCGTGCGTTGCAGCTGCGACACGCTTCGTAGCGGTGACGAGCTGTGTGCTTTCGTAGGTTTGCAGAAGCAATCAGGCAGCGACGTCGACGCGAAATCAACAGCACGAGTTTTTACATTTCGGGTTTTTGCCAGGGTGGCCCCCCCACCCAATCCAAATAGACACAATGGAGTGCGCTCGGGGTCTGTACTAGTGGGGCTAGCCACAATAAGTAGTCACACACACACAAGGCAGTCGATGGCAGTCCGAAGAGTCCGAGTCTCGATAAAACCGCTCACTTACCACAAAAACAACCGCTCCGCTATTACGGCGCGGTCCCGGCTTGGATGAGCATCGGCGCGTCCACCGGCGCAGGCGACGCGCCCGTGGCGCTGTCCATGGGCGCCTCCCGCCCCTCGAGGACCGCGAGGGAGTCCGCGACGCCCTCGGCCTCGCACGCCGCGCCCCCGGCGGCGAGGAACCGTTTCGCGGCCGCGGCGCACTGCTCCGCGCGCTTCGACGGACCCGCCAGGACGACGGCGCGCGCGCAATGCTCCCGTAATTGGCGCCGCGCGGCGTCCGTCGCGACGTCGTCCGCGAAGAGCGGCGGCGCCTCGAGGTGGCGCGTGGCCGCGTTGAGCGCGGAGCCCAGATGAGTCCTGCGAGCCGCGTCGTCGGCGAGGAGCGCCTGGAGGCCGAAGGCCGCCTTGGCGGCGAGGCGCGCGCCGTCTTTGGTGGACGAGCGCGCCAGGGCGTACTTGAGCACCTCGCAGGCGTCCCGTTCGATATGCGCTTGCTCCATGGGCGCGTTGCGCGTCGTCGCCGCGAGCGCCTGGAGCGCGCGCCGGCCCCACGCGTCGTTCTGGACAGAAACGCTCCGGCGCCACGCCTTGAGCAAAGCGTCCACCGCCGTTTGGCCCGCGCCCGCCTGCACCTCGGCGTCGTTCGCCACGGCCGCCGCCACCACGCCGCAGGCCGCCGCCGAGACTTGTGCAACCTCCGAGTCCACCGCTTTCAAAACGAGGCCCAGCATGCCTATCTTTAATAGATCGCGCGCCGCGTCTAGGTCCTGGGCGTCGTCCTCGATCTGGTTCAAGGCGTCCGTGCATTTTTCCGCGTCACCATTACCGTCCACGAACTGCTGGACCGCCTCGAACACGACGCGCTGGCGCTCGGCGCCGTCCTCGCCCATGGCCTTGAGCGCCCCGGCCAGGAACTGGCGCTTCTCCTCGCTCATGGGCCCCTGCGGCGAGGCCGTCGTGCCGTCCGAGCCCTGCGCGAGGGACCAGCGCAGCAGCGAGGACCACATGGGGTAGTCGGGGTGCGCCGCGGCGGCGTCGAGGCCGCTCATCGTCGTTTGTGGACTGAGTCCTGTGCAGGCCCTGTGCAGGCTGCGAGAGCTATGGAGGTCGATAAACTCTCAAAAAAAAACCGTGCATAAAACCCGAACCCGAACCTGAACACATTCATTTTAGTCCGCTTTGCTCAAGGCTTTGATAGCCCTCGCACCCAAAAAATCTCTGCGGACGGTCTCCTACGATTCGACACGAGCGCGGCAACAGCACAAGAGCACCCCTAGGGCTAGGTACTAGGTGGGAGCCCCTACTGCCTTATCTGCGGGTCCCGCACAGTACAGCTTTCTCTAAGCTTCGGCACTCGTAGCGCAAGAGGAATCGTCTCACAAATGAAGCACAAAGGAGGCAAGAGCCTCGAGCTCGCGGCGCGCAAGCTGGGTCGCCCCGATAACGATGCCACGGACGGGAAGAGCCGGCTGCGCCTCCTCTCCGACGAGGTCGTGCGCGTCGTCGCGTCGTTCCTGCCCGCCGTGGAGACGCCCGGCGTGCGGCCGCCCGCCACACAATGCTTCATGTGCGGCATATACGATGGTCAGGCGCTACGAGGTGGGGTACTGAAGCTGCGGACCTGCGGCTGCGGCGCGGCGGCGACCTACTGCGGCGACTGCCAGCCGGATAGACGCATGAGGTTTTCCAATGGACATGAGGGCCCCATCGTGTGTGAGGCGTCGTGCCAGATGCCGCAGTCGTACGTGCCGTCGACGCTGCTGCTGCGCCTCCAGCGCCGCGCCGCCGGCTCGACGCTGTCGAGGCGCGACCGGGACATGGCCGCGCTCTCGTTCGTGAAGCTGCGCCTGCTAGAGGCCGGGCGGGAGGTGGCGGCGGCAGGATGGCTCAACGTCCTCGGCACCGGCGAGCCGCGCCCCGCCCCGCGCATGTCGGCGTGGCTGCGGCGCTTCGGGCACGTGGAGGCCGCGATCCAGTGGATCCAGGCCGGCGGCGGCAAATTTGCGCAGTGGTTCCAGCGGGCGTCGCTGACGCAACGGCGCACGCGCCGCGTGCCGGAGGACTACACCTCGGTTCAAAACGCCATCGAAGCCGCGAACGGCGGCGACCGCGTCCTCTTGGCGCCCGGCACCTATAGTGAGGTGGTCCAGGTGGACAAAAACATAATCATTGAGGCGCCGCGCCGCGCGACGATCCAGTCCGTGTCGCTTTTGTATGTGAGTGATGCTGCGCCTACGGTCCTTCTCGTCAACCTGGACCTCGACTGCCCGGCCCTCGATACTCCAGCGTGCGAGGTTACGGACGCCGTGCTCGACATGGCTGCGCCACCGCCGCCACTTGAGATTCGCCAGCGGCTCGTCATGATCGGCTGCGCCGTGCGCTCGGCGTCCGTGTCCGGCGTCGTAGCGAGAAACTTCGCGCAAGTCCGCCTCATTCGGTGCGTATTTCACGACTGCGGCGAGTCGGGCGTCTTCGTTCGCGGCGGAGTCCAGTGCGCGCTCGACGACTGCCGCTTTATCCGAAATAAGGCGTCGGGCCTTTCCGCGCACAACCGCGCCGAGGTCACCGCCGGCGGCTGCGAGTTCCGCGACAACAAGGAGAACGGCGTCCACGCGTCGAACGCCTCTGTGACGCTGCGCCGCTGCACCGCGCGCGGCAACGAGCGCCGCGCGACGTTCGTGCAGCACGGCGGCCGCGTCGACGTCGACAAGACCTGTTCCATGGCCGAGACTGGCTTCGGCGTGCGGGGCGGCAAGGGCGCGGCCGCGACGCCCCGGATCGAGCCGGGGCCGGAAACGTATTATACGGGCGCGCGGTTCGTCGCGCGCGAGGCCACCGCCGCGGTCTCCAGCCCGCCGGTAGCGCCGGACGAGACGCCGAGGCCACCGGTCGCCGCGGAGGAGGAGCCCGAACCTGAACCTGGAGACCCGGAGCTCCTGTCTCTAGCCTTTTTCTAAGTTGTACTAATTTTTATGGAGCTCCAAACGCGAGCGCCCGCGCCGCCCGGGACGCGTCGAGGTCGACGAGAATGGCCGTCACGTTGTCGCGCGACTTGCGCCGCACGCTCTCGGCGACTATTGCATCGCACTGCGCGTCGAGGCCCTCGGCCTCCGCGTCGAGGATCGCGCCGCACTCCACGCCGGTGAGCACGTCCCACACGCCGTCGCACGCGATCAACACGCACGCGCGCTCGCTCCCGCAGCACTCCGCCAGAGGAACGACGCACGCATCGGCCGCGCTGGACACGGCGGCCTCCGTCTCCGTCTTGAAGGCGAAGTCGCCCAAGGCTCGCGTCGTCTGCAAGGCGCCGTTCTCGACGATTTCACCATCCACACATTTCGCCACGCGCACGGCGTCGTTCTCCCGCTTCAGCACGCCAAAGCCCGCCAACGCGTCGATGCGCGCGGCCTCACTTAATGACGCGGCCGTATGGTCGGCGGGCGTCAAGTTCGTGGCCGTCCACTCGCCCTTGCTCTTCTTCAACAAAAAAGCGGACGAGTCGCCCAGGTGCGCCACGACGACATCTGACGTCGTGACGAGGCACAGCGTGGCCGTCGCCCCCGACTCGTCCTCAGCTATTAAAGGTCCGGTGTTGCCCCGGCCGCTCCGTCGGCTCTTGACGAGCCGCGGGTGTGCTGCTAATTCCGCGTCGAGACCGGCGAGGGCCGCTTTGAGCGTCGCGGCACCATCGTCCGACCAATTCTCTTTCAGACACCGCTCGATATGCGCCGCGCTGTAGTTGGCCACCAGAGAACCGCCGTGGCCGTCGAACACCGCGTACAACGTCGCGTCATCTACTTTGCACACGGCGTGCGCGTCCTCCATCGTGACGCGCCAGCCCGCCGTGGCCGTGACTGAATGAGAAGCATGTGCTGTGTCCACCCGCCGCGGCAACACAGTGGCGTCGCCCGGCGAGAAGAGCGAAGCCTCGAGCGCGTCCCTTTTCTGCGCGTCCTTGACCCGCTCCGCGGCCCAAGCGCAGGGCGTCCGTCCCGACAGGTCGGCCGGGGCGTTCGCGCCCACCGGGTCCTGCCTCGTACTCATGGCCTTTCGCAGGAGATCACAACATGCTACGTGACCTCTCTCCGCCGCAACGTGGAGCGCGGTCCGGCCAGCCGTGTCCAGCGTCCAGGGGTCGAGAGGCGACTCCTCGACCTTCAAGACCGCTTCAACCACGTGCACTTGGCCGTGGAAGGCCGCCGCGTGCAGCACGGAGGCCCCGTCGTACACCTTGGGGCCGCACCGTGTAGCTCGCGCTCGCAAGAGGGTCTCGTCCCCCTGCAGCCGCGCCTCTAACGCTTCCAGGGCCTTCGTGCCCTTGCGCACGCCACACACATCATCAAACAGCCGCTGGATCCTTCTTCCTTCAGCGTTCGGCGACGCGACGGCCCGCGCCGTCTCCTCGCACGCCTCCAACACCTTCTCGACAGAGACCGCGGAGGCGTCCGAGCCCGTCGAGAGCCGATTTTGCTGCCGCTTGCGGACGTCGTCGCGCTCGCTCCAGGCCGAGCCCGGCCGGAAGCGCACGGGGCTCCGCGGCGGCGTCGCGGGCGCGGGCCGGAAGCGGACGGGGCTCCGCGGCCGCGGCGGCGTCGCCGCGGGCCGCGGCGGCGAGCGCTGCAACGCGGTCGGCGTGGTCCCGCTCGGCGGAAACATGGCGCGGCGCGGCGACAGCTGGCTCGTGCCCTGGACCCAGGCGGTCGGGCGCGGCGGCGACGCGAGCGGCGGCGGCGGCGGCGCGGGCGCGGTCTCCGGCGTCGGCGGCGCGGTGGCGGCCTCCGAGCCGTCGCCGGCGTCGTCGAGTCGCAAGTTCAGGTGCGGGTCCGGCGCGGCGTGGAGGTCGAAGCGGGGCGGCGCGGTCAGTGCCTCGGACCCGGCGGGCGGTGCCGCCGCGGCCGCCGGCGGCGACGCGGCCGCCGGCGCCGCCGCGTCCGCGGCCGCGAAGGAGAACTCCTGCGGCGGTATCGGCGGGGAGTCCTCCAGGCCGAAGGACGCGTACCGCCGCTTCGGAGCGCCGGCCGCCGCCGCCGCCGCGGTGGGGTCCGGCGCCACGTACTGCGCGAGGTTGCCGAGCAGCGATGGCGCGGCCGCGACCGGTGCCGCTGTGCCCTCGTCCTCGGCCGCGCCCGCCTCCGCCGGTGGCATGGGTGCCAGGATGTTGCCTGCTTTTAAGAAGAGATTGAACATCTTCAGGTCTCGATGCGTCCAGCAATAATGCCTGCTCTTGACATGCGCGTCGCGTCGGCCTTAAAGTAATATCTGCAATGGTACGGGTTTTGTCTACGGGTTTTGCCTCTACCTCTGGAAGCGATGCCGGTCGACACGCCGTCACCACGAGAACAAAAACGACAACTAAGAGTCCTTTTTCGGCCCCGCCTCCACGACGACGTCCACGACCTTGTCCTCCACGGGCAGCGGCGCCGGCGGCCTCAACCTAGGAAACCCGCCCGGCGGCGGCCGCGGCGAGTAGATGCGGACCCCGGGCGCCGCGAAGCCCGCCTTGGGCCGCCGGTCCCAGGCGCGCTGCGCCCGGCCCGCGGCCCGGAACGCGGCCTCGTCGACGAGCCACCGCCGCGTCGTCCAGGCCATATACTTTTCATCGACGACCACGAGCTCCGACTCCCACTTGCCCACGCCCTCTGAATCCCTCAACCACTCCGCCACGTGCTTGTGGCCCTCGTATAAAGCGACTTGCATCAAGGTCGTCTGCACGCGCCGCCCCCGGATTAAATCGTGGTCCACGAAGCAGGGCCGCCGGACCGCCGCTCCTTTCTTCACCACGACTTGTAACGCGGCCAGGTGGCCGGCGTGCGCCGCGAACAAAGCTAACGTGAAGCCATTTTTATGAAGCCGCTCCACGTGGACGCCCGTATGTAACAGAAACTCTAAAGCAGACGCCTTCCCTAAAGCAGCCGCCACGTGCGCCGGCGCGTAGCCCCGTTTATCTTCCGCGTCAATGTTGGCGTTGTGCTTGAACAGCGCCTCCAGCCCCTCCTTCGAGTCGGAAGCGGCGCACCGGTGGGCCGCACTTCTCCCGTGCGCGTCCACGGCGTCCGCATTTGCACCCAGGCTCAGTAGACATATGAGGACATCTAACATCCCGGGCGAATCCGCCGCGAAGTGCAGCGCCCGCTCCCCGTCGTCCGTCAAGCTCGCGTCCAGGTCGAACCCGAGCCGATGCAGGCGGCAGACCCGACCCAACTGCCTCTTCTGCAGCGCGTCCACAAAGTCCTCCAACTGGCCATCGGTGGTCTTCTCCGGCGGGTCCGGTATGTCAACGACCTCCGGGAGCGGCGAGAGCAGGGGCTCCTCCTTGCGCTCCTCGGCCCCCTCCTCCACGGTCTCCTCGCCGTCGCTCTCGTCGCTGCTCGACTCGTAGTCGAACTGCGTCGTGCGCAGCTGCTGGGCGGTGGCCGCCCAGGGGTAGCGCTCCCAGTGGCCGTCCTCCTCCTCCGGGGCCTTGTCCGGGTTCGACGCCTTGGCCGCGGCGCCCATGAAGGCGTCCATGCTGCCGTACGACTAGCAGCGGTGGTCCCGCTTTCGCAACAGGGATGAGAGAGGCCACAAACACGCGTCGGCTGCGTCTCGAAGCTGTGCAAATGCAAGCTTAAGCAGGGCGCAAAACCCGTGATTTGGGATGACGGGTTTTTTCAGTCGGGCACACGAGTAAAACGAGTAAAAAGGGGCAGTAGCAGTAGACATCGATGCTAGGATTCGGCGCACGCCACGCACTGGTGGCTGCACGTCGACGCCTCTCCAGCGATTGCCGCACGCTGGTGACTGCGCGTCGGCAGACCTCCAGCGCCGGCTACTATGACAGCCAGAGCGGTCAGTTCGTGTCGACGAAGCCAACGGTCCGCATCTTTGAGCACGATGCGAGTAGCTCCGCCGGCGCCGGCGCGGTCCACGTGGTCGCGCCGGTTGACGCATGTACCGGCCGCGTCGCTCGCGTCGCCAGCGCCGCGTGCGTGGCCACTGCGCAGCGCCACGGCGCGTCAGCGGGCCGGTTCGACTGCTCCGTCGCGGATCGCGGCGAGGCCTCGGCTATTGTGAAAGCGGCCGCGGAGCATGGCCTCGCGTGCGACGTCGCCTTCGCCGACGCCGCGTCCGACATCGACCCAATAGACGCGGAGTTGATCGTCGCCGAGTTATGTGATCTCGGTGTGCGGACGCTGCTGTTTAAGGTGTCAAACGATGACGTCGACGACGACGACGACCTGCGCGAGCTCCTGAGCGTTTGTAGTGGCGTCGACGTACCAGGCACGCCGGTGCGGCGGCGCCTCGGCCTCTCCGCGGCCGAGGACGTCGGCGTCAATCAACTGGTCGCCCTCGCCCCTGACGTGTACCAATTCGACGCTTCGGCGACAGGGCGCGGGCATCCGCAGACGGCCGCACTCCTCGCAGCGCTTGATTTTTAATTTGTTTGTTTTATACTAACTACGGTGGCGAGATAAAGTTCCGGTCGGCACGGGAAAGCTCTTTGGGTGTCACCGCAGGATTCCCGCTCAGCGACCCCCGCGGCGTCACGGTGCTCAGGACGGGCTTCAGCGACGCCGACGCCACAGGGACGACCTCGTGCGCGAGCACGCGGTTCACTTGCTCGCCGCCCTGTGCGTAGTCGAACCAGCCCTCGAAGCGCTCGCCCCGCAGGAACCGCGCGAGCCAGAACGAGTCGTCGTGCCACATCTCGGCGTAGGGGATGTCCTCCAGATCGAACCAGCGGGGCGCCATCTCCTCCGTGTCCATTGGCTCCCGGTCGAAGCCCTCCGCCGAAAACACGTGCACGCGCATGAGCTTGCCCGAGTCGCGAAAGGTGAACAGGAGCTGTGCCTGCCACTCCATGCGCTCGGGCACCAGCCCGGACTCCTCCTCGAGCTCCCGCAGCGCGCACTCCCGCATATTTTCCCCTTCGTCGAATTTCCCACCGAAGCCGTTCCACTTGCCCACGCCGAAGCCCCGCTTCTTCATGCCCAGCAAGAGCTGGCGCCGGCCGTTGTGTGTTCTAAAGCACTCGATCAGGGTGTAGTCCTTGATGGCGCCCAAGGCTTCAACACCTTCGTCGCGCGTCCGTTGTCGGATCTTGCCGTAGAGCGGCGCGTCGGTGGCTAATGGCAAGAAGGAGGCATCAAGGGCGCGCGCGTCGGCGTAGGCGGCGTAGGCGGCCATGCTTGTGCTGGGTGTGGCAGCGCGCGGAGCTTGTGCGGGTGTGGCAGCGCGCGGGTGGCTGGGCAGCTCGCTGGCGTTCTTGTGGTGTCGGTTTGTAAAGTGCGAAGCCGCTGTCTGCGCTTGTGTGCTAGCTTAGCGCTGTAACGCAATTAGTGAGAGCACTTTTGAACCTTGGCGAAACCCGTGCAATAATCTATTGATCGATCAAACAGAGGCGTCCGGCGGGACTCAGTTAAATTAGAACTTTAGGCGCCCCTTGGCCCCGGCGACGCACTCGACGCGCGTCACGCCCTTCTTCCGCCCCGACGGGTCCCGGAAGGGCGCCCGCTCCTTGAGCGAGGCGGACAGCTTCGCCGTCCGGACCGCCGAGCACTGGCGCCGCAGCGGCAGGGCCGCCCGCCGCCGGGCGATGTCGTCGTAGGGCTCCGGGAGGAGTTCCGGCACGCCCGAAAAGACCTCACCCCCCTTGACCGCCCGCCGGAAGGCCCCCGACCGCGTCCAAGGCCTTGTATAATCCTTGGCGTATAATGGTAAAGTGGGTTCGGGTTCGTTCTCCACGGTCCCAAAGGCGCGGTTGGCACACGTGGCCGAGGAGTACATCGGCTTACCGGCGATGAGCGCCTTGTGTTTGTTCTGCTCCTTTACTAATTGTTGATATGCGAGTTCCTCGGGTTCCGAAGCGTAGCTTTCCCCAATCTTCAGGGTTCCTAGTGATTCGTTCCGCCTTTTGCCCGGCGCCGCACAGATGTTCCGCGGGGCCACGTGGTCCCGCCGCTGCACGGGCTCGTAGCCGCCCTCGGGCTTGTACTCCACATTCTTATGCGTCGCCATCGAGGCGTACCGGAAGCCCTCGGGAGTCACGAATTTTTTCTTCGACGCCTTTCGGACTTTGGCCTGGCGCTTCGACGGTTCGACGTAGGGGTGCGGGCCTATTCCTCTATAATCACAGGGGCCGCCGCCGAAGTTGGCCGCGGTCTGGCCGCGCTTCGTGGGCGCGGTCACGAAGTTGGGTTTATTTGAACCCTTGCGCGCGGAGGGGTTTAATGGAGGCTGGCGCCACTTGTCTCCGGTCGACAAAAAGGTCGGCGGGCTGAAGAGGTAGTCCATGCTCCCGGAGTTGCGCCGCTTCGAGGGCGTCTATAAGGAGAGTGTGTCGCTCCTGCCTTGGCTTCGCGGCGTGGCACGCGGCGCACAGGGCTGCCAAAAGGAGGCTCGAGGAGGCTCGGGGCTTTTTTGCCGCGAGCGGGCGGGCTGCCCGGATGCGGGCGAGAGGCTGCCGGTCGCTCGGCCGATGTCGGCCAGGAGGCGTGGTGTTGTGATGTGTCGACGCGGACGAGCCTGTGAAGTGCACAGCGCGCTGAAATGGGTTTCAGAGATGAATAATGTTGCGGGCTTCGAAGCGCGCCGGGGAGAGGCGTGCACTCGTAGCGAAGACGACTCTTTTGGGACGTCGTATGGCATGTTGGACGGGTTTTATGCACGGGTTTCTCAGACTGAAATTGCACAAAGCAGAAGGTAGCTCAGCTACATGCAGCAACCGCTTGTGTACGTGGCAGCAGCGCTCTACATCGCAGCGACCCTGGCGATCGTCCGCGCGTGCGTCTCGTAATGCGCCGTCTATTGCTCGCAGCATGCGTCGCCCGCTGTACAGCCCTCATGCCCTTCGCGACCCCTCAAGCCTGGAACGTGCACACGCTGGGCGGGCCGCGCGTCGTGAAGGAAGCTAATGAGTACTGGCTCTTCTACCACTACCGACCTCTAGAAGACAGGGACAACGGTGAGTTACCGCCCTTGAGTACCGGACGCATCGGCCGGGCCACGAGTGCCGATGGCCTCACTTTTGAAGTCCAGAGCGACGGCATGGGCGAGGGCGGCTCTGTGTTATCAAAAGCGGAGGACTGGTTCCAGCACGACTGCGGGCATGTGGGATGTGGGGACGTTTTAGGTGGGGACGCCTGGTTCCTCTATACGTACGGCGGCTCGAACGCTCCTTCATCACTAAGAGACTTAGGCGTGGACAAGGACGGCGAGGTCTACGGCATGGACCTGAAGCTGGGCGTCTGCGTCAGTCAGGACGGCATTAAGTACGGCCGCTTCGAAGGCGACGAGTCCGACTACTCATTGCTCGGGCCGCCGCCCCCGAGTAGTTGGGAGCGCAAAAATGCGCCCGTGGCCTGGCCCGCTTTATGTGAAGATCCGTTGGGCGACACGGGCGACTTGTTACTGTTTTATGGGACGACCGACGATTCCACGGGTTTATCTGCTTGCGGCGTGGCGCGGTCGTCGAACGGCGTGACCTGGCGCCGGGCCACGCCCGGTACAGCGTGCCTTTCGGCGGGCGACGACTGGGACGCGGGCGGCATTCTGCGGCGGAGCGTGTTGAGACGGGGCCCGGAGCTGTTGATGGTCTACGAGGCCAAGTCCGCCGAAGGCGTCCACGCTTTTGGGAGGGCGGTGTCCAGCGACGGGGGCGTGTCCTGGACCAAGACGGGCCGCGTCTTCGAACGTGGTGTTGGTTGGGACTCCCATTCTATCTCGGCGCCGGACTTGTTGCAGCTGGAGGACCGGCTGCGCCTCTACTACGCCGGGAGCGGCGTGGAAAATGGCCCCGCGTCGTTCGGCGTGGCGGAGTCTTTCGATGACGGGGAGACGTGGGCGCAGCTCGAGTAAACATATACACTTTACACTACTTCTAGTATGAGGAAAACAGCCCCGACAGGAGGGGCCAGGCGTCGTTCGAAATACGCCGCGCCTCGATTCGTTTTGTCCGGTCCGCGACGAAGCCCACGAAGGCCGCCACGGCGCGTAGGCACTCGGCGTCGGGCATGTCGCGGTGGCCGCACGCGTCCAGCCATAATGGAGGGTGGGGGTCCCGGAGCAGCGGGTAGAGGATTTCATGCGAATGGGCAAAGGGCACCATGGTGTCGGCGCGGCCGTGCATCAGCAACGCGCGGCACGTGACATGAGCTACTTTCTCGTAGTTGCGGAAGATGTCGAAGTTCGCCAGGGACCGGGCGACGAGCGCCGGCAGGACCACGGACCCCGCGCTGGCTATTGGGGATTGTAAAACCATGCCGCCCAGGGCGTGTCGACTACATAAATCTACCGTCGGCCCGGAACCGATGGAGCGGCCGTAGGCTATGATTTGCGCCGGCGCGAGGCCGCAATCTCGAGTTAAGTACAAGTAAGCGGCGTCAATGCACTCTAAACAACCTTTTTCAGAAGGACTTCCGCTCGCGAGGGAGTAGCCCGGGTACTCGTACGCTAAAACGTCGGCGCCGACGTGCCTCGCCAACGCTTCCACAAATGGTAACGCGAGGCCCAGGTCCTCCGCGTTCGCGTGGCTGTAGAGGATCGTGATCTTTTGATGCCGTTTCGTTCTAGAATGCACATGAACACAAGCCGTCGTCTCGCCGCTCGCCGTCTGCAGCAGCACGAGGTCGCTCCGCTTCCGCAGCACCGACGACGCGTAGGCCCGGTCCGGCGCCGGGAAGGCCAGGGCGTTGATGGCACTCTGCATTCTTATCAGTGGAGACGAGTGCACCTATTCCCTTGTGGGCTGTTGAGCACTTTGAGTGGTATGGCAAGCCCCGAGCGGCAGTGCGTCGGTGTAGGATTGCACACGACCAGTACCGACCCTGAGCGATCGCTGCGATCGCTGCGGCACGTCGTGACGTATGCGCGGCTCCAATATGATCTCAAATGGGCTGCCGGCTCGGCGCAAAAAAACTTGTGCCGAAAGAAAAAAAAAAGGCGGCATGTCTCATCGGGACCTCCACGCACGCCTCCGGAGCGTACTCCCCCCTAGATCACAGACCGGTGCCGCGCGGGTTTCGCCTCGCATGCACGTTTTATGGCAGCTTCCAAAACAATAGGGCCACCATCACAGCACCGGGGCAGCCGCAAAAGCAGATGACCACCGCACCCGCGGCCCCGCAGTCCGAGGCCGACCTGCGGGCCGAGATCGCCAAGCTCGAGCTCGAGCTGAGTGGTATTACCGAAAAAGCTCGGGCCTCCCAGGACGCGTTGGACAGCGCCCGGAGCCAGGAACCCGCGCCGGAGGAGAAGAAGAAGCCGCGAAGGCGGGGCGGCAAGAAGCACCAGAAGGTGTCTGCTGAAATACAGGAGGCGCGGCGCGAGGTCCAGCGCTGCCCCCAAAACGCGCAGTGCCGCCTGGACTTGGCACGGGTCTATGAAAGTGAAGAGAAATGGAGAGAAGCGTACGCGGAGGCGTCGGCGGCCAAGCACTTCATCCCGACGTATGGGAGAGCCTGGCGATTGAAACAGTCGCTCGAGAAAACGATGGCTTCCAAAAATATAACATTTGACGACGACGATGCGACCTACCTGGATACGCCTCCAGACGCGTCCGTGGAAGAGGAGGAGGCCCTACCACCCGTGACGGCATCATCGCCGGAGGAGGCGCGCACAAAAGCAGCGGAGGAAAAAAAATTGGGCGACGCGCACTTTTTGGGGAAACGGCATGTTCAGGCTTGTGAAAGATGGGGCCGGGCCATTTCATTATTAAAAGCACACACGGAGGACCCCCTGGCCAAGTTGTATTCCAATAGAGCGGCGGCCCACCTCGCGTTAAAAAAGCACGTGCTGGCCGCGCGGGACGGCGCCTGCGCTGTCGAGGACGACGCGGGCTGGTGGAAGGGCCACTGGTACTTCGGCCAGGCGACGCTCGAGCTGGTGAAGGCCTCGGCCGCGCAGCGGGGCGCGTGCACGTCCAACGGGGAACGCGCCCAGGAGGCCCACCGGGCCTTCTCGCGGTGCGCCGAGGTGTGCCCCGCCGCCAAGCGCGAGGAGGTGGCCTTCGTGCGCGACACGACCCAACAGAAAATCTATGAAATGACCGAGCAGGAGGGCTGCGTCGTCTGTTAGTAGTAACAAGTCGAGGTTTCCTACTAGGGGTGTCCCTCGGGCGGCGTCCGGGCTTGCGCCTCGGTCGGTGTTCGAGGGTGCGGGTCGAAAACCCGGCCAAAAACGGTAGCGTCGTGTCAGGCCTGATTGCTGCCCACCTCGGCCCAAGAGGTCGTCGGGACAAGTGGCTTCCGGGTGCCGCCCACCACAAGAAACTTGCGAGCGGCCAGGGGCAGCCGTGCGCCCGCCGGAGGCGCCAGTTGCGAGACTCCAGCTCCCTGGCAAGTACACGGACCGGCCTGAAGTGGCGAGGCACGCCCAGCCATGCTCGCCCGCCGGCCCACGCTCCCCGACGCGTTCGACGCCGCCGGGAGCGTCTTCCTGCCCCCGGACCCGGCGGCAGCGGACGACGACGACGACTCTTTCGCGTCGCAGGACACGCTCCTCGAGGACGCGCGCACGCGGCACAAGCGCCTCGCGCGGCAGCGCATACACGAGGCCGCCGGGAATGAGGGCGCGCCGCGGCCGCTGCCGGTCAAGCAGCCCGTCGTCGCGAGCACGCCGAAAAGAGTTCAGCCGCCGACGCCGTCGGACCTCGCGGCGGACGACGTGCCGGGCCTCGCGACGGCCGACGTCCGTAGAGAGCTCGAGGCGCGGGGCCTGCGGGCCGCGGGCCCCCGCTCCATCGCCGTGGCTCGCTTGCGGCACGCGCTCGAGCCCCGAGAAAAACCGCAGGTGACGCATCGGGGAACGGGTACGGGCCTGTTCGCCCTCGAGAACTTTGCGATCTCACCGGACGCGGACCGCGTGGCCTTCGGGGCGCCGATCAAGCTGCACGTGTCGGACGACGAGCACGGCGCCGTCGAATATTCATTAAGGTGCTCCAAAGTGGTCGGTGGCATGCACCAGCTCTACGCCGCGTGGCAGGCGCCGTCGTTGACCAAGGGTCATAAATATGAACACGTCTTCGAGGACGTCGGGGTCTATGTCATCTCGGAACCGACGCACAACTTCGAGGTGTCCATTGAAATCTACGCCGTGACGGGCATGAAGGAACTAAGGGAGGCGGCGACGCGAAGGAAGATCGAGGCGAAGCGCCGCTCTATAGCTGATGAGAACGCGGTGCAGGAGCAGGTTTTAAAAGATGCCGAGGAGAAGCAGCGGGCCGAGGAGGCCCACCGCCTCGACAACGACCGCCGGGCCCAGGCCCAAGCGGAAAAGGAAAAGAGCGACCCGAAGGTGAGGCGGGCGGCCCAGGAGCGCCGGGACGAGGCTGTGGGCGCCTCGATGCACTCCTGGAAGGCGCGGCCCCGCACGTCCGCGACCGGCACCGGAAGGCGGCGGCGCCTGCACCAGCTCATCGACGAGTCGCGGCACGAGGCCAAAGTAAAAAGGCCGTCCACCTCTCATTTAGCGATGCCGCCGCGCGGCCAGCACACGGCCTTGTACGACCGTCGGGAAGCGCCGGCCTTTGGGCGGCCGGCGACGAGCGGCTTCTCCGTGCGGCGGGCGCCCGCCGTGCAGTACACGGCCGCGTCCATTCTAGCCTTGCCGGACCGCTGGGTGAACGATACGGTAGAGGACGACGAGGAGGAGGAGGTCGTGATACGAAAGAAGCGGCGGTCCCGGAAGGCCATCATTTCCGGCTTCGCGCCCCAGGCCTCGGCGCCGCGCAAGCGCGTGAGCGCGCACGAGTTCAAAGCCCGGGTCGCCGCCGAGGCCCTGCGGCCCGCGCCGAAGCGCCTCGGCACCTACAAGGCCGAGACGCCCATTGTACAACCGCAGGCGCCGCCGCCGCCGCCCGCGCGCCCCGAGATTATCATTGCGGACAACGCCTGGGCGCCGCTCGACTTGATCATGGCGCCGGGCGCCGAAGGCTTCATCAGCGTCCACGCGGACGAACCGAAGTGTGTGGAATACCAGATCAAGTGCGAGCGGGTCCTCGACTACGTGCCGCCGCTTAACGTGGAGCTCTTCGAGACGCCCGTACTCGTGGCCGGGAAGGAGTTCCGGTATCTCTTCAAGGACGAGGGCCGCTACGAGATTTTTGACGTCGACGCGCCCGAGGTGCGAGGGGTTATCCACGTCACGTCGCGGCCGGACGCGGTCCGGGCACGACTAAATCAATCATGAATCATACTAGCCTCCGCCCGGGTGATTTCTTTGATCTCCTACACGCGAACGTCGACGCGGATGGGGATGGGGGAGGGCGCTTCTTGCGCCCGGTTATTTTTTGTCTAGACGGCCGGCTCCGCGTCAATACATGCCTACATCGCGGGCGAGGGCTCGCCCTCGCCGATACATGCCCGCTGGATGGCGTCGAAGGTGTCGCACAACTTGGCGTTCGCCGCCAGCTCGTTGGCCAGGTCGTCGCGCCGCTTTTCCAGCGCGTTCCGCGCGCGCTGCACGTCGAACAGGTTCGCGCCCTCCGCGCGCGCGTTCACCTCGTCGTCCAAATGCTCCCGCAGATACAACGGAAAGTCGTCGACGAAGGGCATCAGGAAGAAGCAGTTGAACTTGACGGCGACCGTCCGCGCGAAATGCTCGCGCCACGCCGCCGCGATGCGCCGCACCAAGCTCCCCACGACCTCGTGCGGCGGCGCCACCGGGCTGAGGGACCCCAACGGCGTCGCCAGCGTCTGCTTGAGCACGTCGTTCTGTTCGTCCCCGAACGCGTCGCGCCACTCGTCCACGATCGAGGCCTCCACCGCGGATTCGTCCCGCGCCGAGAACCACTTGCGCGCCTTGCTCTTCTTCGTGCGCGGGTTATCTAGGGCGGACTTGGCGGCCATCATGTCCGCCTGGACGTTCTGGGCGAGATCGGGCGTCGGCTCCAAGGCGGCCGCCATCGACGACGTCGCGTCGGAAGACGACGCCAAATCCCAGGTCACGAAGCGCGTCATGGCCTCCAGGTCGTCTCTACAACGTTCTACGGCTCTATCAGCTAGTTCCAGGACGTACTTGTCGTAGATGGAGGCTACTAATCTCATAACAGCTTCATACGGCCCGTCGGGCTCGTTCTGGGTCTCGTCCTCGCTGAAGACGCGGCGACGACTTTGCGTGCCGCCCTGCAGCTCCATCATACGCTCTAGCGCTGGCGGTAGCCGACGCATGACGTGCGAGACGCGATGCGCCAAGGTCCGAAGCTGCGGCTCGAACGACAATCGCGCCTTGTCCACGGCGATGACGCACGAGGCCCGCACGAAGTCGGCGCCGTCGTGGGCGTCGCCCACGCCCAGGGCGTTGGCGATCTCATCACTGCCCACCGACGGGAGGGACAGGTGGCGCACGGCCAACGCGAACTCGCGCAGGGCCCGCCGGTACTGGGCGCCGCCGTATAACGCGGCGTCGGCGTGGCCCACGGCGCCGTCTAGAGCCGTCTGGCTGAGCGTCAATTCCATGGTGGACTTGCCCTGCGGTTGCACGGGCTGCGCCGCGAAGGCCGCGGCCGCCGCCCTTACGCCCGGGACGCCCCGCTTGGTGGACGTGGGGAAGAAGCCGCCCCGCAACACTCTTTCACCATTATCCTCCTCCTCCTCCTCCTCAATGCGCTCCACGGGCGCTAGGAACGCCCCGCCCGAGACGCGCTCGTCGGCCAGGCGCTCGCCGTAGATCGACGTCTCGGCCGACACTGAACCACTAACAGCCTTGCCCAGGCTCCGGCAGAACTTGTCGGCCACGGCCTCGGCGCTCCGCCGCAGCCGCTCCGGCGTCAACGCCGCGAGCTCCTCGTCCGCCGCTTTTAATGCAGCCTCCGTGGCCTGGCGTTCTTGCCTTAAGAGAGGTACGACGCGCGCCACGTTCGCTCTATATTGTCTCTCGACATGCTTCTCCAAGAAGCGCCTCAAAGCATGAACACCTAGGCGGTCGCTCACGCTCCCGAAGCCCTGGTGGCCTAATTTCGCCCGCACCAAGGACCCATCAGCTCGAGCCGCCCGCGCCACCGCGGCTCTAAACTCCGCATCTTGGCGATACGCAACACCATCATCAGCCGGCGCCCCGCTGAACCACTCCTCGTCGTCGTCTCTGCGTTCGTACGCCTCGCCGCCGCCCCCGATGGGCGACGCCACGCGTCCACAGGGGACAGAAGTAAAGAAGGGCCCCGCCAAGAGTCGCGGATGTAAATCATTGAGCAACCCCGCCCGCAGGAAGCGCATGATGTCCCGCGCGCCGCTGAACTGCACGAGCTTCGTGTCAAGCTTCGTGTTCACGACCACCGTCCGCGCTAATGTGGGATCCGCGTCCGTGCACAGCCTTCTCGCAGCAGACGCGAGGCCCCAGTCGTTGTGGTCGTCGATGCAGAGGAGGATCGCGGACCGCTGCTTCGCTTTCGAGAGGGCGAGCTCGTACGCTTCTCTTGCTTGCAATTTCAGGTTCCGCCGAATAGGAGAATCTCTCGAGTCGTCGGCCTCGTCGGCCGCCGTGACGTCGCCCACGAGGCCCGGCGTGTCGATCAAGACCAAATTCGGGCAGTGCCGGTACTCGACTCTAATGACAATCTCCCGCGCTTCAAATGATCGATGAGCGTCCCTTTCTAACCGCCTATTTTCATCTTCAATAAACCGCCGCGCCTCAGCTAATGTCGCCCGGCGCTCGTGCGGGCTCCCGTCCTGCACCGGCTCGCCGCCGCTAAACCTCTCGTCCATGATGTACACGGCGGGCTCGTCGCAGGCCGCGTTGTAATGCATCTGCAGGGCGATGGGCCGCCTCGTGCGCGTGCCGCCGCCCACTTCGTTGAACTGGAAGCCCATCAACGCTTCGACGAGCGCGGACTTGCCCGCCGATTGGGCTCCCACGACCACCACGGCGGGCACCTCGAAGGGCTTGCGGTAGGCGTTGGCCAGCGAATGGAGCGAGTTGTAGGCCTCGTACCTGTGTCGGAGAAGGGGGTTAAAAATTTGGCGGTTGACGCCAGAACACCGCTGCTGACAGGCGCTCCCGGTTTTCCGTCTCCTGCGCGTCGCGGTCGGCTTCGCGCGCGCCGCCCTCGATCTGGAGCGTGCGCGCGGCAAGGGGCGTCGGCCCGGCGTGCGCCCGCGGCGCACACGGCGCAGCAAGGCAAACGGTTGCTAATGCCGCTACAGCGGCCCAGCGCGCGCGGCGCGTCGTCATAATGCTTTGGGTTGTACAGTACTGCTACGGGTAGCGTACAGCGAAACCTCCCGTGCAGCGGGCCGGCATGCAGCTCGTACACTGGCTTGCAACGACTTCGCGTTTTGTCAGGTACGAAACCCGTGCGTGGTGCGGGTCAAAAACTTCAAAAACGGCGCGGCCCATAAAATTTTCAGGAGACTTCGCGAGCGGTCCCTGAATACCCCTAGGGACCAGGTTCAAAATTTCGCGCGTCGAAAGCCCGGTGAAGCCGGCGCGCGCGGACCGACGGCCTCTAGCGACGCTCTTGCGGCCCACTACAGACCCACTACTAGCACGAGAGAGGTAAAACACACTACATCACATAACTCGCCCCGCAGAGCCAGGTCCGGTTCACGCCGTCGCGCGCGTCCACCTTGTCGCGCGCCGCCTGCACGGTCTGCTTATAGCGCCGGTCCGTGTCGTGGCTCCCGCGCCTGGCCTTCATCCAGCTCCGTTTGGCCGAGGACCAGGGGTGCGGCGCGTGCACGAGGAAGCCGAGCGGCAGCACCGCAAATTCATAACCCGAATACCGCAGCCTCGCAATTTGCTCGATCTTGTTCTTCCCGTAGCCCGTGTACGACGCGTCGAAGCGCACGTCTCCATTATTGCGCAAGACCACATAGGGCTCGAAGCGCGCCGACTTGAAGCACTTTATCGGTCGCGGCGTCAGACCGGCCGCGAACGGCTGCGAACCTTCAACTAATTTAGGAGCGTCCTTGCCCGGCGCGGCATTCGCGGCCTCGCGCACCCGGTCCGAGGCGTACCGCGCCCGCGTCGCCGCGGCGCGCGCCGTCGCGTCGACCCAGGCCGCCGTGTCTGTCGAACTGTGCGCGTCCCTATTCCACGTGAAGTCGAACACAATACAAGCGACGGACGCCAGGCAGTCTAATAATTGGGAGAAGGTCTCGGGGATGAAGTCGGGCTTCGCCAGCTCGCTCTTCCACCGCTTGTCGCTGTAGGACCGGAAGTTGCCTTTATGTTGGAAAGCCGGTACCACGAGAGCCGCCTTGACGTGGTGGCGGAGGTATAGTGATTGGGCCAAAATGGCCTCGTGCAGCTCCGAACTCGGGAAGAAGTCCACGTCCACGACCAGGACGTGGGAGGTCGTCACGGCGTTCAGGGCGGCGTTCCGCAGGGCGTTGATGGGGTAGTTCTTCGTCGTGGCGAAGCGCTGCATGGTGGTGCGCCCGCCTAGCAATAAGGCGCCGCGCCAGGCGAGGTCCGTGGAGACCAGCGATCGGAGTTGTATAGATGAGGGGTGTCCTTGGGAGGAACCGCACACGGCGTCCGCACTCACGTCCGTATCGGCGACCACGGCCACAGAGATGGGCCCCGACCAGCGCGCGCACAGGAACTGTAGGAGCCAGACCCGGTCCTGGGACGCTTGGGTCGCGAGCGTCGCGCCTATCGTGTGATAGTCGACTTTTGCAAGCGGCGCGGCGCCCGTCGACGATGTGACCGCTTCGTCCTCCTCCACAACGTCCGTCGCGAGCGTGATGGCCGTGAAAATAAAAGCCGCCACCACGAGCAGGACGCAGCACAGCGCGCAGCGCCGCGGGCGGCGCCGGCGCCGGCGCGGTGAAAGGGCGTCGTGCGCCTCGACGTCGTCGCTCGGCGGCGACCGCGGCTCCGGGTGGTCGTGCGACGCTGCCCTCGTGCGTCGTGCGAACATGGTCCTCGTCGTCGACGACGCGCGCGCGCGTCAATTCCCTGTTGCACACTTTTTAGGAACGGTGCTCTGCCGAGGCGCCTACCGCTGCGTCGAAGGATCCACCAACTGCGGCACAGCTGCGTTACACGCGTGGACTAAGCACACGTCATGCCACAAGCGGTACTGCACCGCAAAACCTAATTTTGTTGTGATCGATGCCGAGCAAAAACCCGGGGTGAAAACCCGCGCCCGATGAACCGCACCGTAACAAAGAGATTACCTCGGCGGTCGCCCGCAAGACGCCCCCAGGAGCGGCGCGGCGAGCGCGGGCGCCGCGGCGACGGCCTCGCGGAGCAGGCCCGGCGGCACCGCGCCGCGCAGCACGTCCACGCCGACGACGCCGCCGCCCGCCTCCACGGCAATCGCGACGGCCGCGTCAGATGCCTCGTCCGCCGTCGCGTCCGCGAGGAGCGCGCCCTTGGCCACGGCGAAGGTCACGACGACCGGGCACGCGTCGACCGAGACAGTCGTGGGCGGCGTCTCAATGGGCAAGAGAGCGAAGGGCAGCGACGTGTCCTTCTTGGGCGCCTCCAGGTCGTCCACCAGGGCCTCCTCCGCCGCGGGCAGTTCTGTTGAAGCGAGTGCGGCCCGCACCACGCACGACAAGGCTTCCCGTAACCCGCCGTCGTCGCTCAACACGATGCAGTCGACCGCGAGGTGCCAGCCGACCTTGTCCCCGATCTTCAAAGCGGGTTCCGCGGCCGTGCGCCACCGCTTCAGGAGAACATCGCCCTCTCGACTCAACCGCTCGCTGAGGGCTTGTCGAGCTCGGTCGTCGCCCGCCGCCCATAAAGACGGCGAGCACTCCACCACCAAAGCGCAGGCCGTGCCTTTACCGACCTGGGCGGTGACTGCGGCGACGACCTCGGTGCCAGCCCCTAAGCCGCCGCCTAAAATCACGCGCGCCGAGCCGTAGCACTGGACGAAGACGTTCGTGTCCACCTCCAGTTCCCGCGCTTCGAGCGCTTGCCGGCCGTCGGGCCTCAAAATCATCGTTTTGCAGCTTTGCAAAGGCAGGGGCTGTAGGGGTGCTTTTTGGGCGTGTACAGGTGCGGAGGCGCCTGGCGTGCAAGCAGCGATCGATGGTAGGCCCACGGTGCACGTCGCAGCCACTACGTAGACGTGCAGCGATGCAAAAGCAAGCGTGGCGTGAGAGCTACGCGTTTTTGGTTATCCATACACACAAAAACCCGGCTGGAGCTGAGCAAAAAAAGTTGCTTTTTTCTTGACGTGTCCTCGGTCTCCAGGGCCCGCGGACGCATGCCCCGACAGCTCGCGCGGGAGCTTCGGCCGCTCGCCTCTCACAAGGTGGACAGCACATCTCTCTCTCGCAATAGGCTCTGCTAAGGCCGCGCGAAGGTCCGCACCTCCGCTGAGCGCTTAGAATCGTCCGCTGTGGTCACATTGAGGTCCTGCGCCGACTTTTTTGCCCCACAGTTCGCCCGGCGCTGAGCAAAGCCCAGCTAGGTACTCTTTCGCCTCTCAGGTGAACAAAATCGTCGCCCGAGGCAAACGGGAACCCTTCCTCGCGCAGATCGTCCATATGCAGCAAGAGGAAGAGGAAGAGCACCCGGCCGCCGCGCAAGCGCAGCTCCGCCCCCGCCGCCGGCCGGCGCGCGCCGAGCTCGGCAACCACCTCACGCCAGGCACGCGCCTCACGACAGCGCGCCCGACGACGCGGCGCCTGGTCAAGCCGCCCGCCTACGTGCCGCCGTCGGACTGGCGCACGGAGGGCTCGAGGTACCTGAGGCGGTGGTGCGTCCGAAGTGTCGTAGGCCTCGACGGGATCCAGAAGCCGCAGCTCGGTTTCATCGCGGGCTGGCTCAGCGCCAAGGAGTCGGACTTCCAGAACGCGCGGGGGCGGAGCGCCGGGCTGTACCGGTGCGTCTACGTCGGCGGGGAACTCGACGGCGACGCGGAAGATTTAGAATTGCACGACACGACGTCCACGCTCTGGCAGCACGCGTGCGACGGGTGCAACATTTTTGCGGTGGACCCCGAAGTCTTACGGCGCCACTGCAAGACGTGCAAGCCCTACCATTTGAAAGTGGAGGCTGACGCCGCTTCCGCGGCCGCTTTACAAGCCGAGCTCGACCTCAAGAAGCGGCCCGCCGACGGCGGGTCGACCACTCGAGGCAAGGCGCGGCGGGTGGAGGAGGCGGCGCCGACGGGCGCGGGGGGGCTCGCCCCCGCGCCGTACCCGTTCCATTCTATGCCTGGTTTAACTCCAGCTCAAGCGCAGAACGCGCACGTGCGCCTCACGGGCGCCGCCCCGGGCGCTGCGGCGCCGGCTTCGCGCACTGGGATGGCGGGAGGCGGCGCGCGCAAGCTCATGATCCGCCTCCCGGCCGCCACGCCCCCGGCGCCGCGCGTGCACCAGCCGCCGCGGGCTCCCCGCATCGGCGCCCAGTTCCAGGCGACCATGGAACTGCCCGACCCGCAGACCGGGCCGCCGCCGGCGCCCGTGAGCGTCGCCGCGGCGCGCACGCGCATGATGCCCCTGGTGCCGCGCCCGTCCTACGAGTTCGACGTCTCCGCAGGGCTGTCCATCGACATCGCGTTGAAGCGCGGTAGGGGCTTGGCGCCGCTGGTCTTGCGCCTCGGGCCGCGCGAGGCCGTTCTGTACCGGGCGGACCGCGACGGCGGCGCGGACCCGGGCCGCGTCGTGGCGCGCGCGGGGCTGCCGGCCCAGTAGCTTTGTCTAATGAATCACAAGAACTTAGGCGGCGGCCCCGCGCGCGTGTCGCAGACGGGCCGCGCCGGCGGCGGGGGCGCCGTCGGCCCGTCGCCCGCGAAGACCGGCACCGTCGTCTCGAGGAGCGACTCGACGTCCGCGGCATTATATGATGGGGGCATGTCGTACCCGACGCGGAACAACGACGCCGCGACGTCGCCGCCGTAATACACCACGAGCGTGGGCAGCGTCTCCACGTCATAGCCCGCCAAGGCCTCGCCCGCCTCGCCGAGGGCCAGGCCCAAGAAACAGATATCATTTCGCTTCACCGCCAGGTCACCCAGGACCCGGGTCAGGCGCCGGCAGGGCCCGTAGTTCGGCTCGTGTAAATGGACCACCACTACCACGTCTTCTCTTGAGAGAGCGTCGAGGTACTCCTGCTGCGTGACACAGGATGAGTAGGTCCCGAAGGTCGGCTTTGCTTGCGTCGTCTTGAGCTGCGCGAGGCGCTGCTTGCGATAGGTCTCGAGGAAACTGTCGTCGGACTCGCTCTTGGAGTCGGTCCGGTCGTCCGGGTCCCGCGCGACGACGCGCGGCGGCGGCGGCGCGGCGCGCTCCTGACCCGAGGCTATTTGTAATAATTTCGCGTCGCGGTCTACTTTATTCCATAATCTTTCAGCCCGCTGCATCTTCTTGAAGTACCGGTGCTGCGCCAGTGTGGCCTTGATGCCCGTTTTTCCGGCCGCGGCCGGCGCCTCGCCGTATCGTAACGCCTCCGGGATCTCCCGCGACTCCGGCTCCTCGGGCGCCGCATTGTCATCCACGGACGCGACCTCGTCCTCGCACGAATCGGAACGCGCGTCCCCATCGGAGTCCGGCTCCCAAGTGCTGAAGCGGCCGGGGATGTTGGAGCGCAGGAGCTTGTCCTCGAGGCCCCAGTCGCCCATGGCTTTTGTGTTCAGTACGCGTTTGTAAGGCGCGAGGCTAAACCTTGAGAGCAAGGACCAAAGGCAGGAGGCAGCCCTTTGGCACCTCGACCTGCACGATGTGCAAGGCCCAAAGCGGAGAGGGAATAGCTGGGCACGCACGCTAGACTAGCCAATTGCTGCGACGACGCTCAAAGCTTTGAGAGCAAAAGCTTTGAGCCTCCTGAGAGGCGCGACCCGCACGATTGCGCGACGCGTCGATGGCGTGCTGGTGGCCGCCCCCCACGCCGCCGCTGCGCAACTCAATGGTGATCGGGCATTACACAAAAAGGCGGGGAAATTCAGACGTCGTCCGCGTCGAGGACGACCTTCTCCAACTCCTCGAGGGGGAGCCGCCGGCTCGCGTCCAATAGGGGCGCCGCGGCGAGGGCCGGCGCCCGCCCGCGTGCGCGACAGGAACCCGCCGAGGCCTTGCACTGCGCCGTCCCGGAAGCGATCAAGTCCAGCACGGCGCCCTCCGGCCGCTGGTCCCCGGGCATGCCCGCCACGGCCTTTTTAGCTTGGACGAAGCTCCCCACGGCCTGCTTATATGAAGCGTAGGCGCATTTCCAATTGGAACTCTCCTCAAACGCTCGCCCGTCGGCCGTGTGCCTCAAGGCGTCATCTAACGCCGCCTCGAGGCCGGCCAACGTCAACGGCCGACTTCGCTCGGCGTCCTCCGTCTTGGCGTCTTCGGACGACTGCTGCAATGCCCGCGCCTCCTCGGCCTGGCTCCGCCTTTCAATTTCGAGCAGGCGGTCCTCGTCCTCCTGCAGGGTGCTGTGGGACATGGACAAAGCCACCTCTAAAGATTTCGCTTCTTCGGCCTGGCAGGCTCTTTCTGAATGGAGCCGCTTGAAAAAGGAGCGGAGGGCCGCGACTTCCGCGACCCACGCGTCCCGCTCGTGATCGTTCGCCGCCGCCAGCGTCACCTTCACCTCCGCTTGGTCGTCGATGGCGCTCCCGAAGACGCAAAACGCGCCCTGTCTACCCGCGAGGCGCTGGGACCACGCGTCCGCTTTACCGTCCCTTACGTCGATCGAGCCCTTGTCCAGCCCTTCCACGGCAGCCCACCGCAAGCACCCGTCCGCCCTTAGGTCCACATCCACGGCCGTCCACTGGCCCACGCGGCCCGCGTCGCCTCTTTTGTAGACTCGGGCGGACTTCACCGATAGACCGTAGCGGTGCCTGACACGTTGTAAGAGAAGGAGTTCCTGGCCCGCGTACTTGGTTAATAAAGCCTCCACCTCGCCCGAGGCCAGCTTCTCGGGGTTCGCACTCAGGTAGCACGCGCGCACCGCGTCCTGCGCCTGGCGGACCTCGCGCTCGGTGAGGGCCGGCGCTGATACTTCTTCCTCTTCGCTGGCGACGGTCCACTGGGACATCGTTGCGCGTGCGTTGGTTCTCCTGTGGCGGCCCTGAAGGACGGGCGGCGGGACTGGTCTTGTCCTACACAGCCTTACTGTTCAGGTTTGACTGGACAGAGGACAGTTTCGCCGTTCTAATCGCTGCTATCGCTGCTACTTCTGATTTGTGCCTTCTGTCAAATTGCTAATAGCCTCTGCGCCCTAATCCACGAGAGCACGAGAGCTCTGCGGCATTTGCCGGATTTTACGAGGCGCCTTAGACCCGCACGTTATATCCGGCTTCTAGAGCTCTGCCTAGAGATGAATCAATTTCGGTCTGTGCGTTCAAGTTGCGGTGTTGGGGTGTAGGGTAGTGTAGGTGCAGTACGGGAAGCGACCTGTCCTAGCACCGTAACAAAAAACAGAAGTGAACCCCACAACCGGGACCCTAGTAATGGTAAGAACAGACTTAACGAGAAAGCGAGGGTCAGAAGTCGTAGACGTCGTCGTCGTCGTCCGCCGCGACAACGGGCGAGAGCGCCTGGTTCCGCGCGACGGACCGCGCGACCTCCCACTGCGTGATTTTACTTCGAAGCTCCCGGTCCGGCTTGAGCTGGGCCGCGGACAGGGGCTGCCCCGTCAAGGGGCAGACGGACCCGTTCTTGGCGAACCAGGCCTGGGCCACCTTGGCCTCGACCACGTGCCCGTACGGCGACTTCACGGGCTCGCGCATCAGGCGCTGGGAAATGGCGCACAGGAATTCGGGGGGCGCGTCCACCGCATGTCGGACCGTGTCCCACTGCTGCTGGGGCGTGGCCGGCTCGTCCTCCTCCTCGGCATAGGAGGGCGAAAACCGCCGTCGTTCCGCGGACGACGCGCCTTCCGATAGCCGCCGCTGTTCCGCGCGCTCGTCGCCGCGCCGCTGCGGCGTGAGCGACGGTAACTCCCCGAGCATGGCGCCCTTGTGCAGGAACGCCGGCTCGCGCGGGAGGTCCACGGCCCGCGCGACGGCGCCCGACGCCGGGAGCTGCGAGACGTCGATCAAATTCTCGCGCTTGACCGCGATGCCCTTGCCGTCCAGGAGGACCGCCACCCGACCTGCTGGGACGTGCTTGGGCGTTTCAATGATCTCGCCTCGTCTTCCATTGAGCTCGCCCTTCTTTAACCCGACTAACTCGACGCGCGTCCCCACGGGTAAAGCGTCGTCGTCGTCCTTCCCCTCGGCGACGAGCGGTGGATCATCCAAGTCATTCCCTAGGAGAGCGCCGAACTGGAACGCTAGACCAGGAGGACAGTCTCTTTCCGGACACGCGTCCACTCCACCTAATTCCCTTAACACGTCGCGCACCGAGGGCAGGGACGCGACGTGGAAGGGCACCGCGCCCCGCGCGTCCTTGACGCACGCGTCCGCGCCGTACACGAGCAGTGTTCGAGCCACATCCACGTGGTTGTAGAAGGCCGCTTCATGTAGAGGCGTCCAGCCCAAATGGTTCGGCAAATCTTTCGGCGCCCCGTGTTCCAACAAGATCTTCACAATGTCCTCGAAGCCACATCTCGAAGCCTCCCCTAGGGCACTTTGCGGCGGAGGTTTGGCTAAAGGAAACGCCTTGGACGCGTCGGCGTCGGGGATATGCGCTAGAGTCGTATTTTTTGGTAACAACTTCCTGACGATGCCGTCGAACCCTCTATGGCAGGCTTCTAAGAGAGGCGTCCACTGCTGGTCGTTCTGCGTGTCGGGGTCCGCCCCCGCTTCCAACAAAGCTTCGACCATGGGCTCGACGCCGTAGGCGCTCGCCATGTGGAGCACGGTCCAACCGGACGCGTACGCGCCCGGCCCCCGCACCGTCTTGTGCTCCAGCGAGGCACCGCGCCGCTGCAGTTCCTTGAGAACCTCTAATGCAGCGCCCATGGTCTGGTGGTTGTGGCAACAGGCGTGCAACGGCGTCCAGCCGTCATCATTGGACACTTCCACGTCATCCAAAACAATACGTTCTCCACTTACCGCCACGCAGAACCTTTCGGAGTAGTCGAAGGGCGCGTCTGAATCTCGTTCTTCGTTTTCTCTATCAGCCAGCAGTCCCACGTCCGACCGTAAGGCCGGCGCGTCGTCCGCGTGGAAATCTTGTACTCTATACATATCGGGAAACGACATGCTGGCCAGCGCCTGGCCCAGCAAATAGGTACATGCGACCAACTGTTCCAATTCGCCACCGTCCGCAGACGCGCCGGCGCCCATGGCAGTGGACTACTTTACTGCCCTGCTCGTCACAGCGGTGCAGCCCTCCGCGACGATGGCGTCTTGGGTCCAGCGGGTGGCTGCCTCGAGCCGTACTGCGTGCCTCTGGCCTGGGCGGCGCTGAGACAGCGCTAAAGCAAATCGGGTGAAACCCTAATTACGAACGAATTGATTTGAATTGGCCACTTCCCGCGGAGCATATTCCGGTCCGTCTTTGTCGCCCTGGAGCCGGTGAAGGGAAAACCGATCCCGCACGGCTTTTGCGCATGAAAATTGACAAGCCTGTGCGAGAGCCTGAGCCTTTACCTCTGTGCAGGTGGCTTCGGGCAGCCTGCGGGGCCCAAGAGGGCCCAGCGGTGTCGATTCTAATGCAAATCACCCAGTGTGCGGTGCATGTGGAGCCTGCTCCTCGTGGCCGGCGCTGCGGCAGCCGAAGAGGCGGACGCCCTCGGGCTCGCTCCAGCCATACCGGTGGTGGACTGGTACGCGCCGCCGCGCTTCGCCGTCGTGCGCGCGAACGAATCTGTGGAGGTCCGGTTTCGCGTGCGAGGCGCGGGCGCGCGCGAGGTGCTCCTGCAGGTCGACGGGCGGCGCGGCGCCGTGGTCTGCGCCGGTGGCGCGCCGTGCGACGTCCGGGCGACGCTAAGGGTCGATGCAGGCGGCTGGCACGCGGCCGCGGCGCTCCTGGGGGCCCGGAGCGGGGGCGGTTACACGAACTTGACGGCCGCGGCGGCGCCGTTCTTCGTGGATGATCCACTCGAGGAGCCGGTCCCGGCGGAGGTTCCCGAGCCGTGCGCTATGCGAAGGACCGTCGTGAGAGCTATCGCGCACGACCGAGCGCGGCCCTTGCAGAACCTCCTGGATAGTTTGGTGAAGGCGGAATATGATGGACATACCATTGACCTGGAAGTGCACGTCGACGGCGCCGCGACGCCAGCGAGTATGGAGGGCCACGCCGCGGCCGTAGAAGTCGCGCGCCGGTTCGCGTGGCCCCACGGTCGGTATGAGGTGGTCGTGCGAGAAGTAAACGCGGGCCCCACGCGCCACCGCTTCGGGGCCTACGCGCCGGGGACCTGCGAGCTCGTGGCTTATTTCGAGGACGACGTCGTCGTTGACCGGCTGTGGCACCGCTGGCTCCTCGTGAGTGACCAGACGTCTGGAGCCGACGTCGCCGGCTTTTCGTTCCAGCGCCACTGGCTGTGCCCCGGGGCGTACCTGCGCGAAGCGAAGAACGGTCCGCACGAGTCGCGGGTGGTCGGGCCCTTCGCCCACGCCTGGCGCTCGGAGCATTTGGAGCAATTCCTGGCCTGGGTCAACACGTCGGACGAGATGAAGGTGCCGGGCCACTCCTTCAGCAACGCCTGGCTCGGGAAGAAAGACTGGGCGCACAGCCTCTGGACGGCCTACGTGGACCGGTGGGCCTGGGAGGCCGGGCGCTGGTTCGCGAGCCCGCCCACGCCGGACGGGTCTGCCCTCGCGACGAACGACGCCGGCCCGGGCCTGCACTACAATGTGACGAAGGGCCGCGACTCGGCTCCGTTCCCGGGGAGCTGGGCCCCGCGCCTGCGGGCCGTGGTCCCCTTATCACGTTTAGACGCCGCCGGCGAGCCGCCCCGGCGACCGCCGTGGGCGGCGGCACTGATGGACCTTCACCCCTGGGACGTGGTGGGCGTGCGCGGCCCCGCCGCGCGGTTGCTGGAGGCGTGCGCCACGGCACTCGATGTAGTCGTGGACGACGTCGGCGGCGCGGGCGCGGCCATAGCGGCGTACGCGGCGCCGTGCCGCGTCGCCGGGTCTACCAATGCCCCGACGAGAATCGTGCTCGGGACTCCGAAGAGCCCTGCGCTCTTTTGCATTCTAAGGGCAGCCGCGGCGGACGGCTACGTCCTCGAGGCGAGCGACACGCAGGACGCCGAGGCGGCCTTCGTCCTGCGGCCCCGGGACGGGGCCAACCCGCCGTCTATTCTCGCGCGCCACCACGACGCGGATGGCGGCGTCGAGGAGCGGGTGCTCTTGGAGCGCTACGGCGTCGTACAGGACCTGCGGACGGCGACAACGTAAGTTTTGTTTGTTTTGTGTTTTAGGCAATGTGTTTCAAGCAATGAGTTCACTTTTGTTACGGTGATAGGACTAGTGGGCGGGGCCCGGGGGGGAGACACTGCGCTTCGCCGATTAATGAGTACTTCGGACGGGTTTTTGGCATGTGAAAACGGGTTCGACACCCGGCGTCGCGCATGCATGCGTACGGCTGGCGTTTTCCACTTGACAGCAACAGAGTTTCGACATTGAAACCGTTCCTTGCACAGGCGCATCAGTGTACGCCAGATCGACGCGGTGTCCTCTGCACAGCCTTTGCTCGACTGCCTTTTGCACGCGTCGTCGACCAGCGCGGGAGGATTTGAACAACCACAGATGGCGTTGTATGAGGGATTTGACGAACCAGGCTACCTGCGCCTGAAAGGCGAAGCAGCCAAGTTACGAGGCCGCAACATCCGCTGCAGCTTCGGGGAGGAGAGCACCACCATCGATAACAAAACGACGTTTTTGGTTGTACGGCGGTCCGCCTTCGGCGAAACCTGGCAGCGGCGCGGGAACGTCTCGAAGCCGACGCTCAAGCTGAGCGACGGTGCGACGGAGACAGAGGTCAGCGTGGACGCGCTGCTTCTCGGCGAGGCGTCGGTCGTCGAGGCGGCCCTCGACGACGCAGTCAAATTCTGGGTCGAGTACGTGCCCGATCCAAAAATGGAGCCGCGGCGCGGC
>Ga0302122_10000195_pt1 | contig 34569 bp, 28 predicted proteins | sample CB21_SCM_MG_FD_203115 | JGI IMG/M metagenome (GOLD analysis project Ga0302122, IMG submission 203115) | Marine microbial communities from Western Arctic Ocean, Canada - CB21_SCM | ecosystem: Environmental > Aquatic > Marine > Oceanic | place: Canada: Western Arctic Ocean | collected 2017-09-28 | reverse complement strand
ACCCCGCAGCCGCTGATGGTGTCGTTCAGCGGCGCCCTCACCGAGATCGGCACGTGCCAGGATTTGACCCTCCTTTGCGTCGTCGTCGGCGGCGCCGCGGGGCGGTCCGTCGCGTGGGAGTGGACCGCCGAGGGCGGCGACTTCGAGCTCACCGAGGGGGCGGCGGTTGAGATCAGCGAGGCCGCGCTCGCGAAGCATCAGGGCTCCGATCTGAGATTCACGTGCTGCGCGACGAACTGGCTCGATACGAAAGAGTGCGTGACACATGAGGTACAAGTTCTTGAGAAGCCAATCCCGGCCGTCACCGTCCAGGAGTCGATATCCGGCGCGAGCAACAAGGCGATCCAAGTTGGTGCGAAGGCCACGGCGACGGTCTGCGACCGGCGGCGTCTGGCCGAGGACGGCTTCGACCTCCTGCGCCTCAAGCTGAATTGGGTCCTGCGCGGCAGCGTTCGTGGCGAGGACGTCGAGATGGAGATCCAAAACGAGTCGCCGGACCAGCGGAACTTCTGGGTGCCGCCCTACACCGTTCCAGCCGGGTTCTCCGGGACCCTGGAGGTCTGCGCGACGGGTGCCGACGGCTACAGCTCGTGCGCGCGGTCGACCGTCGTGGTCCCGCAGCAGCGGCTCGCGGCGCAGATTAGCGGCGGTGATCGCGTGGTCGGGAGGTGAGGCGTCGTTGTCGATGGGAGCAAATCCTTCGACCCGGACCTCGTGAAAGATCAACAGCCCGCGTTAGTCCACCACTGGACCGTCGGCGGCGTGTCCTTTACCGGCGACGCGAAGCTCGTGCTAGAGAAGTTGGAGCCCGGCGTGCACACCGTGGCGTTATTCGTAACAGCAAAGGACCAGCCGGGGCGAGAAGCCTCAAAACTGACGTCTGTGGAGCTGACGGTGCTCGCCGAGAAGGTGCCGACCGTCGCGCTCACGTGCGAATCAGCCACGCCGCTCGCGTCGGCGCCCTTCGTGTGCGCCGGAAGCGTGAAGGCCGCCGACGGTGAAATATACGAGTTCTCCATTGCCAGCGGCGTGCTGGTCGGGGGCGTTTCCTTAGAAGCGGCGGCGATGACATCGACCGAGGGCGTCGTCACCCCCAACGCCTTCTTCATCAAGCTCGATGCCAACGTGCTCACGCCCGGCGGCTCGTACGCCTTCGCCCTGACCGTCGGAAGCGAGCGGGCCGTCGTCTCTGTCGTAGCAAACGGCTCGCCGACCGGCGGAATCATCAGTGCGGAGCTCGCCTCGGAAGCGGACGGCCGCGCTCACTACACGCTGCGGCAAGACTACTGGGTCGACGATCAGCTGCCTTTGACCCATAGCTTCGCTTCGCGTGTGGAGGACGAGGAGGCCAAGCTCGGCGGCTTCGCGCCGCCCGCGCAAATGAGTAATGCGTGGCTCGGCTCGCCGGGTGCGGCCGAGGCCGTGAGCTTCGCGCGCGACGCCCTGGGTGCCGTCGCGCGCACTTCGATAGACGTGGTCATACCCGTAACATCAGCGTCCGACGACGATATTGAGGGATGGCTTGCGATGGCGAACGCGACGGGCGACCTGGAAGGCCGCCTCGCCGCCATTCGGGGCGGTATAGACGCCGTCGGAGACGTAGGCGGCTGTCGACGACGTCTCGCGGCGTCTAATAGTGGAACTTGTGTTATCGATGGCGACTGCGGGCCCGGCGTTTGTGTCGACGCGGCGTGTCGGTGCCCGCTGCCGTCTAGCTACGGCGAGGGCCGGTTCGGCGCCCGCTGCTCGTACAATCGGACGGCGTGGGCCCGGCGCGTTGCCCTGCAGGCGTCTTTCCTAGATACGCTGACGGCCACGACGCTCTCGCAAGTGCCCGACGCCCAGAACGCCGACGCCCAGGCCGCGGCGATCCAGCGCGTCGCCGTGGCCTCCGACGCGGCGCTCTTCGCAGACCCGGCCCTGGCGATGCAGACGGCGACCGCCGCCGGGACGTGCGCGGCGACGGGCGCGAGTGTCGGGAGCGACGCCTCCACACCATCGCGCCTCGCGGCGGGCCTCGGGGCCGCGCTCGTGGGGCTGCCAGCGGCCTACGGCGATAAGCTCTCGAAGCACCTCGACGCCCTCGTGGGCGCTAATTTACAGGGCGCGGTCGACTGCGAGCGGGCTCTTGCGATCGAACAGGCCGGCCTGAACCTCACGAGCCAACGGCTGAGTAGCACGCTCGCGGCGAACGCGACGCTAACGGCGGGCGGCACTTCTGCCACCCTAGGCGGCGCCTGCGACGTCGGCGGGTCCATAGACGCGTCCGTGGCCGTGCTCGGCAGCTACCCGCGCGGCGGGCCCCGGGACGGCTCGCTCGCATCCGCGGTGACGCGGTTTGGGGCGTCGACGGACGACCTCCAAACGGCGGCGCTCGGGCGCGCGCGCCGCGCCTACACGCGGCCCTGGCCCAGTTGGGCCCGGGCGACGCCGCTGCCGCCCGCGCTCCTTCAGAAGATGGATTGCGCCGACGACCAGCGCTGGTCCTACTCCGACAAGCCCTGGAAGACGTGTCGGTACGTCGGGGAGAAGATTAAGCAGGACGGGTCGCTCGCGCGCTGCACCCACAAAAATATGGATGACCTTGGACGAAGCCCGCTACAGATGTGTCCCCGGATCTGCGGGACGTGCGGCGGTCGCCGCCGGCTCGCGGCGTGCCAGAACAGCGTGTCATTAGAACTGCCGGGGCCCAACCCCCCGTCCGAGGTGGACCCGCCGGCTCGCCTCATGCAGGGCAACCTTGCGGGCACATATAAAAAAATTGGGAGGCTCGAAGCAGCCCTGCGCATGCGGCAGGACGTATACTCTGGGTTCATCGAGCTCTTCGGTAAAGAACATGAAGGATCCCTCATGGAAGCCAGCAACTACGCGAACGATCTTATCAATCTACGGCGCTTTGAAGAAGCCAAATCAATGTTGCGCAAAACGATGCCCGTAGCGCGACGCGTTTTCGGAGATAGTCATGATCGCACGCTCCAAATGAGGTGGGCTTACGCGATAGCGCTCTGCAACACCAGCACCACGCTCGACGATTTCCGTGAGGCCGTGAATACGCTCGAGGACGTGGCGCGGACCGCACGACGCGTGCTCGGTGCCGCGCACCCGGACGTTGTGGTTATTGAAGACCAACTGCGAAAGTCGCGAGCAGCGCTCCAAGCCCACGAAACGCAGCCGCCGAGGAAGGCGCAAAAAGATAGTAGTAAATAGTTATTTATCACACACAAACAAGTCCTACGACATCTCTTCGTCGTCGTCATCATACGCGAGTCGCCGCCGGACCTGGCGTTCCGGCGTGACCCGCTCGATGGCCGCGCACGCCCTCCGCCGCCGCTCGACGCTCGACGGGCAACTACTGTTGTAGGCGTCGCTCGCGTAGCTGCCCGGCCGGCTCACGTCGACGTCGACGGCGGGGCCGTCCGCGGTTTGGCGGACGCGTGTTTGATACGTCCGCTGCGCGTGACGCCCATGCTCTGCGCAGGCGCCCGACGTTGAATGGATGCGCCGGCCGTGCGCGGGGCACCGGATGGACCCGTCGTCCTCGATGTCGCCCATACACGAGGCACCGTCGAAGAGCGGCTCGCCCATATGATAACAATGCCCGTCAAACGCGACGTACGTGCCGTCGCGTTTGAGGCCCACGCAGATCCAGCGGCCGCTGCCGCCCTTCAGCGCCGTGAAGGTATTCGGTTGTTGCGGGAGTCGCGCGTTGGGCCACGTCAACCATTTGGGCTCCGGCCGGGGGCTGGCTGGTGGCGCGGGGTACCCTTCGAAGGGGTCTCGTGGCGGCGCGCCCTTGGTCGGCGTGACGAATTGCATGGCGCGGCCGCTCACGTCGCGGTAGTCCTTGTTGTTGCTCGACGGCGTCGTCCAGCGGGATGCGCCGTGTACCGGAGAGGGCACTTGGCGCCAAAGCTAGATGGCGTGCTTGCGAGGTCCGTGAACCTCTGAGAGATTCGCAGCCCTACTGCGAACGTCCTAGGCTACCTGTGACACGAGTAACTTGGCAAGTGCCCCAGTGTGGCGCGCGCGGGAGCCAACTCACCTCAGCTGCGGCGCGGGTTTATATCGCCCGGGTTTCGGAGAGCGTGGATATTCATTGTTTCACATTAGAACTACACGGCCGGCACCGGCGCCCCGCCCCAGAGCTTGTCGAAGAACGCCCGCGTGCCCGTCCGGTCGACGAGGGCCCGCACGGCGAGCTCGCGCTTCGTTTTGTCCTCCTCGCCGCCGTCGACGCGCGCGGCCGCCGCCGCGAAGCGCGCCGCCTCGCCCGGCCGGCCGAGCAATTCGAGGCTCTCGCCCAGGCGCCGCCAGGCCAACCCATACGCCGGCAGCGCCGCCGCGGCCGCCGCCGCGTCGGCCAGGGCGCCCCGCGCGAGGAAGTCGCTCGACGCGAGCTCGAAGACCACCCTTGAAGCCGTCGCGTCCAGCGCCGGCAGGGCGTCGTTCGCCAACATGGCCGTCGCGGCCGGGGAATCAAAGGCCCCGAGCGCGCGCAATAAAACCGGCCGCGCGCGCCCCCCGACGCACGGCGCCGTCCGGGCCTTCGTCGCCACATTTATCCCGCGCCTCCGCCGCTCCTTGGCTAATTGCAAACGCGCCCCCGCCCGCCCGGCGAGGACGGGCGCGCGCTGCGGCCCGTGCTTCGTCGCGAGCGCGTCCGAATATAAACGTAATGCGAGGTCGTGGTCTTTCCTCCGGTGCGCCGCCTCCGCCAACCTATGGAGCTCCAGGCACTTGGCCGCATTTTGATCGACGGGCAGGTCCAAATGATTTTTTAATATGTGAGAAATCTTCTCCACCGAGTCGACGCCGTGGAACTCGAGGACCTCGTCACCGACGACCGCGGCGCAGTTCGGGCCCTCCCCGCACCGGCCAAAGCAGGCGTGCGGCTGCACGTCCACCGGCTCCGTCGCGATGGACAGCGGCGCGCCGAGGACCAGCGCCGCGTGCTTTTCCCGGCACCACTTGTTCGAGCAGACGAAGAGCGTCTTCTTCCGCGGCGCGTCGTAGGCGTGGGTTGCCGCGAGCAGGAGGAGGAGGCAGCGCATCGCTCGTCCAGCGCGTGTACGCTTCACTCAGAGCACTGGGCTAAAATCTCGTTGAGCTTCTCAGTGAGCCGCGTCCGTTGCCGCAGCGCTCAACCACGATGGCGCGATGCCGCAGCGATTCCGTTGCACGCCTTTACAGTCTCACAGATGATTGTTAGGAGCGCTTCACAAGTCGGAGCATTGCATCGTTTTTGGCTTAAAAGTGCGGGTTTGTAAAATCCGCGGACTACTGATCTACGCTACGCATCCTTCTCTACTTCGTGCCAGTCATAAGCGGAACTGCTGGAAGTTCCGGAGCAGGTCGTGCGCGACTCAGCGTTGGGGCAGCGCTGCGCGATTCTAAAAGGGCAGCGCAGGCATGCACGCGCGACCATGAGCGACGATGGAACGGCAGACCGCATCCGCGTCTGCGTGCGAGTGCGACCGCTCGCGCCCAAGGAACTAGCTGCTGGACAGACGACCACCTGCCGCGCGGAGGGTGTGAATGTCGTCCTGGACGACGGCAAGCAGTACGCCTACGACGCGGTGTTTGGAGATAAGGCCTGCGACGAAACAGGAGCCCAGGACGACGTGTGGAAAGATCTAAGTGAGACGCTCGCGCCCGCAGCAAAACAAGGATATAATGTCTCTCTCTTAGCCTATGGCCAGACGGGCTCCGGCAAGTCGCACACCATGTTCGGCCGCAAGAACTGTCGCGGCGTCGTGCCGCGCTTCTGCGAAGCTTTATTTGAAGAAGGAGAAGGGCTGTCAGTCGCGGCGTCGATGCTTGAAATCTACAATGAAAAGCTAAGGGACTTATTAGCACCACCTGTGCCGCAGGGGGACAAGACGGAACCGCTGCGGATCCGCGAGGACCCGCGGACGGGGCCCTATGCTTCCGGCGCGACCATCGTGAAATGTACTACAGCCCAGGACTTACTGAGGCTGGTGCGCCTCGGCGCTAGGAATAGGACCATCGCGTCCACGCGCATGAACGAGACCTCATCAAGAGCCCACACGGTGTTCACCGTGCGCCTGGTGCGGGATTCGGTCGTCGACGGCTTCAATCTCAGGAGGTCTGCCTGCGTCCATTTGGTGGACCTAGCCGGCTCCGAACGGCAGAAGCGCGCGGGGAGCACGGGCGCGCGCCTGAAGGAGGCCGGGCACATCAACCGGAGTTTGCTGACCCTGAGCGCGGTCGTAAACGCGCTGACGAAGCAGGACGGCCGGCACGTGCCCTACCGCGACTCCGTGCTGACGCACTTATTACGGGACTCCTTAGGTGGGAACGCGAGAACAACGATGGTCGCGACGGTGTCGCCGGCGAACGACGATTCCGCGGAAACGCAGTCTACTTTACGCTACGCGGAGCGATGTAAGAAGGTGGCGTGTCGAGCAGTAGTCAACGAGACGGAGCTCTCCAAGCGCGACTCCATCATCCGGAAGATGGCCGAGGAGATCAAATTTTTGAAGGGGGAGCTCGACGCCGAGCGTTCGCGGAAGGCCCCGGCGTTCGATACATTAAGAGCGCAGGGCTTCAGCCAGACAATTGACGACTCGTCGCCGGGCAAGGCCCTCGCCCAGGCGCGGGAGCGCATGGAGAGTGATGCGCTCAAGCGCATTACCGATTACGAGGATTCCATGTCTTCGTTGGCGGAGTGGGCGCCGCCGGGCTGTTCTGCGTTGACTACTGTTGCCGAGTTGGAGCGGGCTTCTTTTGGGACGGCGTCTCGCGGTGGGTTGGGGACGCGGGCCTCATCTAGACAGGCTCGTTTAGTGAACTTGAATGAAGATCCCCAACTCAGTGGCGCGCTGCGCTATTCCCTGCACGAAGGTGCCAGCGTCGTCGGCACGAACAACTGCGCCGTGCAGTTGGGAGGCAGCGGCATCACGGAGGACCACGCCTTGGTGCAGGTGAACGACGATAAAGTAGTAGTGTGCCGCCGGCAAGGCGACACCTACGTCAACGGCAAACAGGTGACGCAACCGGTGACCTTGAACCACGGCGACCGCGTGGCCTTTGGTCGTTTGAATGTGTTCCGGCTGTCATTAACGGGTGTCGACGACGACGGCGAGGGCGACTGGGACGCGGCCTGCGCGGAGCTCGCGGCGCATGCGTCGTCGGGTAATGGTCTGGCCCTACCCTGGGACGACGACGAGCAGTCCTCGAGGCACTCGGACTCATCGGACGGGCCCAGTCGCCGCCCGTCGCGGCCGACGTCCCAGGAGCTCTCACCCGTCAAGGAGGCGGGCGAGGCGTCGCCGGCGCGCGTGTCCTTCGACTCATACAATGCGGACGGCGTCGCGGCGACGCGGCTCCAGGCGATGGAGCGCGGCCGCGCGGCGCGCCGGACGTCCGGCACGCCTCCCGTTCCGCGCGGCGCCTCCCTGGACGAGGCGGCGGAGGCGCCGGCGCCGGCGCGCGCGCCATTCTCGCCCGTCAAGGCGGGCGGCCCTCTTCCGACGTCGCCCGTGGCGCCGCGCTGGTCACCGCCCGCGCGCCAGGTGTCGATGGATGGATTGTCGCCGACGGGCCGGTCGCCCACGGGCGCCCCCTTCTCGCCGCTTGAGGCCGAGGTCGCCGAGCTGCGCTCGCGCCTCGACGCCATCGAGGGCCACCGGCCGGTCGCCGAGGACCGGCCCCCGGCCTCGCCCGTCGCAACGGCGGCGTCGCCCGGCCCCCCGCGGCGGCCGCCGCCGACCTTCGCGGTGCCCGGCACGCAGGCGGCATCGGAGCCGGCGGCGCCCGTCCCGGACGGCGCGGCCCGCGCGCGCCGCTTGGTCTTCGCCAAGGCGTCGCCCGGCACGCCGGCCGCCAAGGCGGCGCCCGGAGCGCATGTCGCCATGGCGCCCGCCCTGGCGCCGGCCGAGCTGCGGACGCAAGCGCTCGCCGACGCCCTGCATACGGCGCCGGCCGCACCCGCGCCGCGGCCCCGGGCGCCGCCGCGCCCGCCCCTCGCCGACGTCTCGCAAACCCTCGACCCGCACGCGCCGCGGGCGGAGCTGCGCGCGTCGCTGCGCAAGCTGCGGCCCCTCGCCGCGGCCGCGGCCGCCGCCTGGGGCGGCCGCTGGACACCCGTCCTCGAGCCCTGCGTGGCCGGCGGTCCGCGCGCGTCCCTCCGGTGCCTCCCGGCCGTCGCGCGAGAGGGCGGCCGGAGCGTGGACCAGTCCGCGCTGCAGTGGGCGCTGAACCGGGACGCCGAGCCGACCAATCAAGGCCGCGTGGGCGTCGCGGGCGTCCACCTCGAAGCGCTGGCCAAGGGCTTCGACGTGCGCGGCAGCGTGGCGGTGGCCGACCGAAAGGGCGGCAACGCGTGCACGCTGGCCGTGGCGCTGCGGGCGCGCCCGCGGGGCGGCGTTAAGCTAGGCGCGCGCGTGTCCATCGACGTGGCCATGGCCGTGACCGAGGGCCTCAAGGACGTCGGGGACCTGCGGCGGGGGCTCATGTACCAGTTCTTCGACCGGACGCCCACGGTCGTGGTCGGCGAGGGGCCGCTGCGCCACGCGTGCTCGGTGGACGTGGACGTGACGCCCGAGCTCCTTGCCTATTTGTCGGCGGAGGCGTTGTTGGTCGAGGTGTGGCTGGTCGAGGCGGTCGAGGCGACGGGGTAAAGCCTCCAGGGCGGCGGCCGGCCGTCTTACTCCTCGATAGCGTCGTAAAGTTGGTTTATGTTTTATCGGGTGGTCCCCGCGCCGCCTCTACGCCCGTCGACAGAGCGTCTGTGTAAAGTTGCTCACAAACCTTATGTGAGCGGTGATCAACAGAGGTAGGGGGAACAGGAGCTTTTCTACGCGCGCTCGCCGCGGATGCGGCGTGCGAGCTGGATGTCCTTGGGCATGATCGTGACGCGCTTGGCGTGGATCGCGCAGAGGTTCGTGTCCTCGAAGAGGCCCACGAGGTAGGCCTCGGCGGCCTCCTGGAGCGCCAGGATGGCCGTGGACTGGAAGCGCAGGTCCGTCTTGAAGTCCTGCGCGATCTCCCGCACCAGGCGCTGGAAGGGCAGCTTGCGCACCAAGAGCTCCGTGGACTTCTGGTACTTGCGGATCTCGCGCAGCGCGACGGTGCCCGGGCGGTAGCGGTGCGGCTTCTTGACGCCGCCGGCCGTGGGCGCGCTCTTGCGCGCGGCCTTGGTCGCGAGCTGCTTGCGGGGCGCCTTGCCGCCCGTGGACTTCCTTGCCGTTTGCTTGGTGCGGGCCATCTGCGCGGGGGGAGGCGTTTTGGGACTCGCGTTCGCGTTCTGGTCGCGCCGCGCGCTCTGGGGGCCGCCGAGAATTTTCTCGCGTGCCGTATCGCGTTGTGTTAATGCGGCCGTTTGTTAGAGCCGGCGCGGAACGTATCGGGCGGCGCGCAGCGCTTTTTAAGGCGAACAGCGCTTTTCAAGCAAAAGACCGTTCTCTGCCTCCGCGGGGCGCCACAGAACGCAGCGCTGCAGCGCAGAAGTAACGCGCGGCGTCTGGGCATCGATTGGTGGCGTGAGGGAGTCAGAGCTTACCTTGGGGAGCGCTGCGGATGGCTTTGTTAAGACGGACCGCTCGATGGGGCAAACCCGAAACTTTTTGGGACGCAAATTTCTTCCGTTAAAGCTCAAAGCTACCTCTACAGCGGCCTTCCACGTCCTCCATGACCAGTATTCGCGGATCAAAAAACTCGCAGCTCATTGATTTCATGAAGCGGAGATCGCGTTATTGTTGGCACGAGCGGGCTGTGTGTGAGCTTGTTGGAGTAAAAGAACTCTCGTACATTCGCAGCGATGCGTGTCCTCGCAGCTGCGTTGCTGGTCGCGCCAGCGGTCGCGCTCGTGGCGCCTGCTAGGCCTGCTGTGGCTAGGACTGCTGTGATTGTGCGGGGCAACGCCGAGCTCGAGGGCTTCATGAAGGCCACGATCCCCGACAAGCTTGTTACCCAAGAAGCCGCTCCGGTTTTAGATTTTGAGAAGGGCCCCGAGGGCTTGCTGTACAAGGACGACGTCGTCGGTAGTGGCGCCTCCCCGACGATCGGCGACGAGTTAGAGGTGCACTACGCGGGCTGGTACTACGCGCCCGGGTCGACCGAAGGCGTGAAGTTCGACGACAGCAGAGATAGGGACGCCAGTAAAGGATTGATGTTCGAATTGGGCGTCGCCCCGATCATCAAGGGCTGGTCCCTCGGGTTAGAAACGATGCAGCAGGGCGGCAAGCGTTCGCTAATTGTGCCGCCTACCCTAGGGTACGGGGACGTCGAGGTCAAGGCCCAGGGCCGGCCGCCGATTCCGCCGAACTCGGAACTGCGTTTTGAATTAGAATTGATCACGGTGAATAACGATATTGTGCGGAAGATGCGCCGGTCCCTGAACGACTTCCTGCGGCCGAAGGGCTCGGACTTCGTGTCGCCGGAAGAAAAGGCGGCCATCAAGGCGGGCACGCTCAAGAAGCCGCTGCTCTTGCAGGACCTGTTCAAGAAGGACGAGTAGGGGCGTAAAGGAAGATAGTATGCTTGGGCTCCGCGGTGGTGCGCGTCGATGGCGTCGATGGGGCGTCGATGGCCGCGATGGCCTGGGACGGGTTTTTCAACCAACCAACCTTGACGCCATTTTTTGTTAAGATTGCATCGTGCTCAGTGGCTTGTGGCACAGGGAATTGCCGACGCAAGACGTACACATAGGCCCAGCAGCAGCAGTTTGATTCTCGACGCGTGAGGCCTGTAACGCAGCCGTACTGAGATCCCCTGAGGGCACACACCCAAGCTGTGTGGTCGCAAAGCAGCCATGCATCGCATCGTTCTGCTCGCGGCCACGCTCGTCGCTGCGCGGCGGAGGCCGACGGCGATACGAGCTTTACGCCGCCGCGCCGCTGGTGAAGCACAGGAGCGCCGCGGCGAGCACGTACGCCCTCGCGGCGGTGCGGACGCCTGCGAGACCAGCAAAGCGAACTGCAAGCTTTCAAGCGGCCGCGCGGACGAGCTCGCGTCCTTAAACGAGTTCGAGCATAAGGCCGAATGCGTCAAGGTCGAGGGCGAGGCCTGGTCCGGAGCCCTGGAACCGGACTGTGACATACCGGCCACAGAAAAGTTCACCATACCCAACTGGCACCTCCCCGATTTAGACGAAGAACTCCGAAACAATGGCGACGTCGAGATCCACGTCACGCAAACACCGCTCTTCGCGCCCGAAGAATGCGAGCACGTCATAGCCATGGCCGAAGCGCATGCGAAGAATGCCGGCGAGTGGGGCAAGATCCCGGCCGGCCGCTACGACGTCCACGGCGGCTGGGTCAAGGACATTGTCGGGGTCAAAGATTGGTTTGACGACGCGCTCAGAACGCGCCTCTACCCGTGCTTACAAAAGTTATTTCCCGGGGCGACCGGCGACGGCTCGACGCTACGAGTGCAGTCCGCCTACCTCTTCAAGTACACGGCGGAGACGGGCGCCGCGACCGACGTGCACATCGACTCGGGCCTCCTCTCCTTCACCATCGCGCTGAACGCCCCGACAGCCTATGATGGCGGAGGCACCTGGTTCGAGTCCGTCGACAAGTTGGTCGAAATGCCCCAGGGCCACGTCACGTTTCGACCGGGCCACGTGCGCCACCAGGGCAAGCCGCTGACGCGGGGCACGCGCTACATGATCGGCGGCTTCATCATGCGCGAGGACGTGGTAGAACATGGAAGGCGGTCTATCGAGCGCGGTGTCGCGGCTTTGGGCGGCGCCGTGGTCGAGGGCAACTTCGCGGCGGCGTCGGGCGACGCGGGCGGCGCGGCCAGCCCCGAACTGCTGGCCGTGGACGCGCTCGAGCACGCGGTCCTAAGGGCGCCGCGCGTCGCAAGCGCGCAGTTAAATCTGGGGATGGCGCGGCAGCGTGCGAGGACCGCGTCCTCTTTACCGCGCGGCGATATCGACCCGCTCCCGACGCAGGCATCCGCGACGCCCTGGGCGCCGAGGTCTGCTTCGCCGCCGCGACGGCCCTAAGTCCGCGCGACCCCGCGGCGTTTTTTGGACGAGGCCAGTGCTTGCGGGAACTGGGCCAGCGGGATGCCGCGACGCCGTGCTTCGAGACGGCGTCCCAGCTCGACGCGTTGGACGCGGACGCCGCGTACATGGCCGCGTTGTCGGCGTCGGAGAAGGGCTACTTCGCGTCGGAGTTGCGGTGGCTCGAGCGCGCCTTGGCGGCGGACCCGGACCACGCCAAAGCCTTGGTCAACCGCGCCGTGCTCTATGGCGAGGCGGGCGATTTAGAAAAGGAGCTCGCGTGCAACCGGCGGGCGGTCCGGGCGAACCCGCGGTCCGCGCTCGCGGCGAACGCCCTGGCCTCGTGCCTCGGCATGGGCGGCCGCGTCGACGAGGCGCTCGCCGAGTTCGCGCGGGTGGTGGAGGCCCAAGGGTGGGGCGACGCGGAGGAGCTCGCGCGCGCCGGGAAGCTGCACGGCGTCGTCACGCGCATGAAGGCAAAGCAGCAGGCCGCGTCCTCGTCGGGGTAGTGTAAGCTCGAGATGTACTTTGGAGCGGGCGCGGCCACCGCGGAGACGCCAAGTTAGAGGGCGCATTTTGAAAGAGGAGCGGTCCCGAGCGTCGGTGCGCGATGCAGCGTGATCGCAGACGGGTGTCACCGGCGCAGGGGGGGGGTAGGCCTCCATGACGCGACATGATTCGGTCTCATCCAGATTTCACATCACCTCAATTGACATCCTGTACGCCCACCGAGCGTCCTCGATTCACTGCTTGCGCAGCGCAGTGGTGCGATCACACACCCTGTACTCGCCCCGCAGCAAAAAAAGCGCTCTGCGCCCGCCTCCGCGTGCCCTGTGCAAGAGCTTGCCAGAGAGGTTCGAAAATCAAAGCTGGCACGCGGCCGCTGCGCTGCGACTCTGTCCGCAACCGAGAGAGGGCGCTGGAACGGGCCCACTACGGCGTGCGGAGGCAGACGCGCAGCCGCCGGATGTCCTTGGGATCCGCCGCGGGCGCCACGCAACCGCGCGCGCCAACACACATCGAAGCGCCACTACCGCGCGACCCTCCCGCTCGTCGAGAGCCACCGCGCTGACCTCGCCACCCCTCCGCAGACAACAACAAATCTAAAAATGGCCATCCTCAGACTCGCGCTCCTCGCCGCCCCGGCCGTCGCCTTCGTGGCGCCCGGCCAGCAGACCGCCTCCAAGATCGTCGTCCAGGGCGACATCGGCGTCGACCCCGGGCCGATCAGCCCCTCGGGCTTCATGATCGAGGACACGGAGAGCCTCGCGCGCCGCCGCGCCGTCGAGATCAAGCACGGCCGGATCTCCATGATGGCCTTCATCGGCATGATGGTCCAGGAGCTCGGCTTCACCTTCCCGGGGTCCATGACCCTGGACGGCTCGGTCCAGTTCTCGGACATCCTCAAGGACGGCATGGGCTTCGCGGCGCTGGGCAACGTGCCCACGCTCGGCCTGGCCCAGATCATCCTCTTCGGCGGCATCGCCGAGACGGTGGCCATGCCGGCGTCGCAGTACACGGGCGGCCCGCAGAACCTCCCGGGCGGCTACGACGGCTCGGCGGGCACGATCCCCGGCGGCTATCCGTTCACGGAGCAGATCACGGACCCCTCCGCGCGCACGCGCGCGCTCACGTGCGAGCTCCAGAACGGCCGCGCGGCCATGATGGGCACCTTCGGGGCCATGTGCCACTCCATGGTCGACTCGTGCGACCACCACTTCTTCTACCCGATCACGCACAACTAAGCGTCCGGCTTTGATGTGCCTCCGGCGCCCGCGCGGGCCACGAACGGCCCGCGCCCGCGCCGCGTTGGAGGTCTTTAAGGGCCGTTGCACACTATACTTTGTTTCTTCCCCCCCCTCCCGCGGTGACCGGCATGCTTGGGTATCTTTAGTACCTCTCGCCCGTGGCGTCGTTGTACAAGTCCCGCAGCGACAGGCGTTAACTCCGATCATTCGCGCGGGTTTTATCGTGCGGGTTTCATTTCTCGATCCAGCAAGTTTTGCTGCTAGGATTGGCACTAGCGCGACACTCGTGCGGCCTAAAGAAGCAAGGGCAGTACGAGAAGCCACGCCGTCGACGGCGGCAATATTCGCACGCAAGCACCAGCGGTGGCCACTAGAATCACAGCAGATCATGCAGCTGCTCCTCCTAGCCGCAGCAGCCAGCGCCCTCGTCGCGCCAAGGCCGCGCACCGCACGGCACGCCGTGCGCGCGCACTTCAACTTCGGCAAGTTCGGCAAGAGCAATGACTACGAGGAAGCGACCAAAAAGTTAAGAGCCGCGGACACCAATACGCAGATCGAGACGGAAAAGTTCGGCAAGCGCGCCATACGGGCGACGTCGTTTGACGGGAAGAGAGTCCTGAACCCCGAGCCGGCCGTGGCGGCCTTCGTGGCCTTCGGCGCGTTCCAGTGCTACCTCTCGTCGCAGAAGTGCGCGGGCGTGTCCAGTGGAGAAATTTGTCCCATCAGCACCATCCGGGACTGGAACCCGGACCTGGTCACGGGCGGCGTGTTCCTGGCGGTCGTGGCCATCTGGCTGAACTGGTACGGCACGTTCCGGCGCCTCTCCATCGACGACCGAGGTCTAGAAGTATTAGCGTGCAACTCTCCCAGAAGGGACCCCATGGAAGGCGATCTCGAGACCCTAGACCGGTCCTGGGCCTGGGGCGGGCCCGATAGGGTCGAGTTCAAGGACATTGACGACTGGGCGATCTTACCGGTGGTCCCTATTCTCTACGTAAGGGAAGTAGCGAGGACGGCCTCGGCCTCCACGCGCCAGGTGCCCTACTTCTACGCCCCGTCCTTCGACACCAAGACCGTGGAGCAGCTCCTTACGTACTACGACGTCCGCCAGGCGGACCCCGAGGATAGTGTATTAGGCAAGGGCTCGCAGTACGGCGCGGCCGGCGTTTTGAGTTATATCGCCTGGGAGTGGGCGTTTTGGATCGGGAGCTTTGGCATTGCCGCTTTACTATTCAACCTGTACGAGGGGCACTATCCCGATTTGCGCTTTGCCGCGTCCCTGGACTTCGCCAAGCCCCTGAACCATATTGATTTACTAAACACCAAGTCCGGCATGGTCTCCGTGGACCTGCCGGCCTTTCCGTTACAATTCACGGCCACCAACGGTCCCGACTTCGCGAACATCGCGGCGTCGGCCTTTGTCATCGTCAACCTGGCGCGCTTGGTCCTGCCTCTACGTCTGGCGTTGGCGCTGGCGACGGCGCCCTTCTTCCAGGAAAAGGTCGTCGTGCCCTTCAACCGGCTGACGGGCCAGGAGGAGTAGGTGGGGTAAGGCGTCCTTTATGGTGGGGCGGCGGCGTATTCCGGACCGCTCACGGCGAAGACCGCCTAGAGGCGGGGTGTGGACGGACGGCGGTCCTCCTCCGCCCGCTGTTCGCTTACTCCCCGATAGCGTCTTCTATTTGTAGTAAATATTATTTTACCGGCGCATTGGTAGGGACCTACGATATGTGCACGGCAGGGTATATGCGCTTCAGCAGCCGAAGGGCGCGCCCTTCGAGCTTGCGATCTTGTTGATCATGTCCATGACCGTGGCGATGACGCCCACGATGGCGATGACAATTGTAACCGGGATCAACGCCTTCATCGTCGTGGACCTGTGTAGAAACCAACCAGTGAGTAGTCCATGGTGTGGGCCGATTTGATTTCCGCACAGCCGCGGACTCGGCTTTCGTCAGGTCTCCGACTTTGAGAGCGAAGATGTAGGGCAGCGTCCAGCAGATGATGGTGGAGCACAGCGCGCTCGCAAAGCCCGTGATGGTCGAGAAGAACGGGATCAGGTTGGAGACAAGAAAGCCGACGCCCACCAGTACAGATATCATGGCGGTCCACGACGCGCGCCAATCATGAAGAAACCCCGAGCGACCACGTTGGCTTCGATCAAGTATGCGATCAAGACGTGTACGAAGAGCAGTGCGTTGACGAAGCGGTCGAGCCCCGAGCCCCGCGAGGAGATCTCCGACGTCACGGGATCGCCGTTCTTGAGGTCCGCGCCGCCCACGAAGTGGTAGCCGACGCAGCCAACGAGGAGATAACAAGCGTACATGGTCGTGTTGGCCGTGGTCATAGCCTTGATGAAGTCCTTGGGCTCCGTCATTTCCGACTGGAGTTCGATATAAATAATTTGCCCAGCGAAGGAGAAGACGATGTCCATCATGGCCACGCTCATCAATAGAATCGTCGAGTGCGCCTTGGGCGGCCCGAGGCTCTCGCCGCCGCCGCTGCCCGCGTCCGTGATCGGCAGACCGATGAGCGCGATGCACACAACGAGGAGGATGGTAGCGGTACAGATGAGCGACAGCGAGCCGACCTCGCTCATGTCGCGGACCTGGAGCATCACGACCATCACAGCCGCGACAATGACGGAGTAGATGACGACGCACAATCCGGGGATGATGCGGCCGAGCGAGATTGCACAGGTGAGGTGGAGAATAATCAGCACGAGCATCATGTACGTGTACTGGAAGACCCGCACCAACGTCTCGCCCGGCTTACCGAAGCAGGCCCTGCCGATGTCGGCCAGCGTGCGCGACTCGAGGGGGGCTGGAACGACGCGTAGAAGGCCTTGCCCGAGAGTAACGACTCAAGGTAGACGGCCGTGAGAAACGCCACGAACAGGATGTAACCCAGCTGCGACGCGGCGAAGGGAATGCTCAGCACGCCGGCGCCAAGGAAGTTGGCCACAATAATGTAGGAGATCTTCGGCCACGACGTCTCGGCGAAGTGGTCCTCCTCGACCTCCTCGAAGAAGTTCGACGCCGCCGAGCTGAGCGCGTACTGCGAGAAGACCTTGGCCGTGCTCTTGTGCGAGCAGTCGCCCATGCTCTTGTGCGAGCAGTCGCCCGCCGAGGCCGTGCTCGGGCGGGCCTTCATCTTGGGCGCGCCGACCTCCATCTCCGTGGGCGTCGTCATCGTCATCGCGCTTGTAGCTTGCGTGCGCGCTAAACTACTCTCTCTTGACGGGTCCTATGGCTGGCAGAGCAATGCCTCCGGTTTGTTCTCAGTTCCACAAATATCTGTGCGTGATGCGAGCGTCTTTTACAGAGCTCTTGTGGTGAAATCGAGAACTTAAGTTCAGACATCTGAGGACTGTGCCTCAAAACGACCCTCACACAGCCTGTCCGAGCCAACTTAACTTGGACGAGAAACCCGTCACTTAAATTGTATGTTGCCTTTGCTTAGAGCTAGGCGATGTTACTATGCACGCACTGCCAGAACCTGTTCGCGCTGTTCGGCGACGTCGAGAAGTCGAAGTCCGTGCCCGCGTTTCTGTGCCCCCCGGGCCTCGACGCCAGCGACAGGGCTCCGGCCGCGGCACGTCGTCGGCGGCCAAGGCGGGACTTCAGTTCCCGTGCGCGCGCCTCACGCGCTACCTGCGCGGCCGGGCGCCGCGCACGTCCATGTCCTCGGGCGTGTACATGGGCGCCGTCCTCGAGTACCTCTGCGCCGAGGTCCTCGAGCTCGCCGGCAACGCCGCCCGCGACAACAAGAAGTCGCGCATCGTGCCCCGCCACATCCAGCTCGCCGTCCGCAACGACGAGGAGCTGAACAAGCTCTTGGGCTCGGTCGCCATCGCTGGCGGCGGCGTCCTGCCCAACATCCACGCGACCCTTCTCCCGAAGAAGTCGCAGAGCAAGGCCAGCGCTGAAACGCTGACTTGCTGGCCGCTCCCACGAGCGCGCCACAATCATCTCAACCCGGTTTTTACTAAAACCACCCACGTCACTCGAAGATCGCTCATGTCTGTCTCTCTCACGCGGCCGACGGCCGTGTGACTCTATCTCGGACATCCCGTCTCCGAGCCTCCCACCCTCCCTCTAATTACCAACCTCGACGCCGCCTCCTTGAACGCCCAGCCGCAATCCCTAACAACACAACACTTACTTTTCCACCGCCTCCTTCCGCACCTTCGTGCACACCTTGCAGTGCGCCCGGAAGTCCTGCCCCTGGCAGAGCACGCCGCAGTACGCCGATAAACCGCACGCGCCGCACGCGAAGCTCTTGGCCGCGCCGCACACGACGCACACGCGCTCGCCGCGCGGCCCGATGTTTGACCGCGAGAGGACCACGCGCCGCCGCGCCGCCCGCAGATCGAACGCCTCCGGCTCGAAGCGCCCCTCGTAATTCGGCGCCCGGTCCCGCGCCCGGCACGCGTCCTCGAAGAGCCGTGCACAGACATTCTCGTCCTCGTCCGACTCGCCCTCGGGCTCGATGAGCTCCGGGGCGTCCCGCTTCACCGCGACCTTCTTGCCCTCGTCGAGCATGACATGGTACGCCTCGCCGTTCGAGCCCCGATGACTTACGACGCGGCCTCCTTTCCACTCCTTAGCAATAAACACGTGGCAGCGGCCCAGCAGCGGGATGCGTCTAGACGCGTATCGTTCCGAGCCGCACGCCAACAAACGATCCAGGACTTGGGTCTGATAGTTCGAATTGGGCCCCCCGCGCTCGTCCGGGCAGCCGCCCGCGCCGCTCACTATCACCACACCTGGAGTGGCCTCGTCCACGACTTTTAGAACCGTGACGGTGTGCTCCCAGGCGTCCTCGCCCCGCCCGTAGCAGTAGCCGAGCACGTCGCCCGTCTTCCTAAGTACGTCCCCGAGCCGCGTCTTGCGCGGGTCGAGGCCGTCCGCGACGACGGCTAAATGGGCGTCCCGGTCCACTGTATCCAACTCCCGGTCGTAGTGGCCCGGGGCCTTGCCGCCCTCCGGCGTCCACGTCGCGCCGTCACTCAAGTCGACGAAGGCGTAGGGTGCTTCTCCCGTCCAGCCCAGCGCCGGCGCGAGACACGCCGCGTGGCTCTGCGCGAGGGAATAGGCCGCGTCGCACCTTAGCACCCTGTACGCGGGCGGCCGCAGCGGTTTTATTAATCCTTCGGACCGGAAGGTCGCGACTTCAATACGGAGCTCCAGCCTTCCTTCAAGCGGCGGCGCCGCTCGCAACGCTCTTACTTTCCGCCGCACGAGCGCTTGCACGAACTGCCGCTCCGGCGCCGGCCGCCAGTCGCCCACCGTGTCCGCGTAGAGCTCCCGCGTGACCGCGCGCCGCTTTAAATTAGTGGTAGGATCCAGCGGGGGCAGGCCCCACCGCACGCACCGCCCGTCGCGCCGGCGCGGCGTGAACGCGTGGGCGTCGCCCCGGTACACGTCACTGACGTCGGTCATGGCATCGCCGGCGCACGCCCTGGCTTGCTGGGGCTTGGCGCGCGCGGCGCGCTGCCGCTCCACGACTGCTTTCGCGTACGCGCTCCCGCCGGCCGAGGGGCCGCCGTAGCGCTGGTCCGGCCGCAGCGGCGGCTCGTCATCGGAGACGTCGAGGTTGTCGAACTTGCTGTAGTCCCACGAGGCGCTCGACCCGGCCATGGCTCCTCGTTGCGTAGCCTGTAGGAGCCGTGTCGAGAACCGTTCGACGGCGCAGCGGTCAAACGCGGATCCGTCTTAAGCAATGCAGCTCCTGGCACCACTTCGCTTCACCCAGCCGCTCAAAAAGCAGCTTTTGGGTTTCGACACATTCCAAAAACCCGTTTTGTACCAGGTTTCTAAATTTCTTTTCGGGGAGAGTCATCATCATCATAATCATAATCATAATCTGTGGACAGGATGAGTGCCGAGGGGCCATGCGGTCACTGCAGCCATGCCTCCCACCTAGACCCGTTGTCGTTTGGCCAAGCGCTGTGCGAGCGCTGTGCACGCATTCGCCGCGATGGACGCTGCCCAACAGCCACCATCACAACAGCGGCGCGCCGTCGGCAGCGATGCGACCAACACGACGGACGCGGCCGCCGCGCGCAAGCGCAGGAGCTGCCCGGCCACTGCCGGCCCCACGCTGACCGCCGCTGCCCCGCGCCGGAGCGTCGGCGGCAAGCGCAAGAGCCGCGGCAGCCCCAGCAATGACACCCCCACGACCACAACGACGTCACGGAAGCGCCGGAGCGTCAGCACCGCTGACGCTGATGGCGCCGACAACGTCGCGGCGCGCGTGAAGAAGCGGCGGTCGCTCGGTCCGCTCTTCTCGCCGCCGGACGAAAAGGTCGCGACTCCCGTCAAGTCCCCGGGCGCCGCCGAGCTCGCGTTCTTCTCCCCCGCCGCGTCGGCGAAGCGGTCCACGGCGTGGTCCGTGCGCGCGTCGGCACGGCGCGCTACTGATGCCTGGACGGAGTATGGCGCGGGCTGGCTGCCGTCGCGGGGCGACGACGAGGCGTTTATTAGCCTGGTGGAGAGCCGGGGCTGTCCGCCCGCGAGGCGCCTCGAGGCCTGGGCGGCCTGGGCCCGCAAATTCCAGGACGCCGAGAGTCCGTTGCTCATGGACGGCGGCGGCGACGCGGCTCTCGAGACGCAAATTAGTAAGGACGTGACGCGAACGCTGCGGGGCACGCCCTACTTCCGCGACGGAGATGGGGCCACGTACCTCGCCGCTTTTCTGCGGACGCGCGCGGCCGAGGACGCGGACGTCGGCTACGTCCAGGGCATGAACTACGTGGCGGCGTTTTCGTTGCTCGTCGCACGCGGGGACGCGGACGCCGACAAGAATCCCACGCCTACGACAGAACGCGACGCGGCTCGCGCCTACGCCGCCTTCCGGGCACTCACTGGGCTATGCCGAGGGTATTACGTCGAAGGCTTCCCGGTGCTGCACCGTGACGTCTCTGTTTTTGCAGAACTGCTCCGCACACACCTGCCCGACGTCGCGGCGTACCTTACGAAGGTGCGCGCCGAACCAATGACTTATGCCCCACGCTTCCTCATGGCCCTCTTCCTCCATATGCTACCCGGCCACGTCGTGGCGCGGTTGCTCGACTGCGTGCTCGCGGCGGCCGCTATCGACCCCGCCGGAGGGAGCGACGCGGCGTCGGCGGTGCTCATCCATACTCTCCTGGCCGTCGTGATGGCGGCGAAAGATGAGCTTCTCGCAACCGACGACTTCTGCGCGGCGCAAGGAGCGCTCGTCCGCGCCGCGCGGATTATCCCGAGCTTCGAGCGCCTTCGCCGCAGCGCGCCCTGCTCTGTCGACATCTGCCGGGCCGCGCTCACTCGACCGGCTCCGCCGCCGCAAGTGCCGCCGGCGCCACCGACGCCGCAGCGCCTCTTCCCCCTTCCCGCGCCGCCGCCGTCCGGACCTCCGACGGGTCTTATACAGAGTCTGCGGTCGTGGTTCGAGACGGACGAATATACCACCGACAATATGCGTGGACCGAAGACGCCGGCGCGTTTGTCGCCCCGGCCGCGCGGCCCGCGCCGGTCAGGGCGCCGCTCCGCCGGCATCGAGCTTTCTACGCTCGCCCGGAGCGCCGCGTCGCCCGTCCGTTTCGCGCTCGAGGCGCTGTCGCCCGCGCCGGTGCGGGGGGAGAACCCACTGAGCCGTTGGGTATAATGCACTAACAACATCACTTATACACCTAGCGCAGCTTTGCGCGGCACCTCCCACACGCGAGCGAGCGTGTGAAACTCCCCCTGCTCGCCAAAAGCGTCGAGGCCAGGAGTGTCGAACTCGCCGAAGCGAGCGCCGACGCTGACTGTCTCGACCGTCGTGGCGGACACGTCACAAGGCACGCCCGACTTGCGCAGGTCGGCGGCGAGGTCCCCGTAATCGGCGTGCCACAGCGGAAAGTGGAGATCCGCGCCAAGGTCGGACAACGCCTCCTCACGCCAGGAGCGAATATGGTCCAGGTGCAAATCTCCAAAACAGAGCCGCTCGATGGCGACGCCGCGGCGGCGGATTGCGTCCAGCCCCGCCGCAATCGAGTCCACATAAGCCTCGCCCGCCGCCCGATCGAGCGGTATGCCGAGTAGAGGTAGTCCGAGGTGCTCGGCCTGGCGCACAATCGACTGGATGGCGATGTCCTGGTGCGCGACGCGTCGTTCAGAGGCGTCAAAAGTCGTGAGAAGGACGATCTCAGGATCAGACTCGTCGGCAAGCAGTTTCCGGAGCGCGAGGAACGAGTCCTTGCCGCCGCTCCAGAAGAGCACGGCCGCAGTAGAGACGTCCTCCGCCGGAGGCCGGAGCCACGCCGGTCTTGATATCTTGCGCGCCCGGTCGCGCACGTTCGCGTGGTCGAAGGAACAGTGGCGACACCCACTGCCACAACACTTGCCACGCGATTGGTGCGCGAGTGAGGTGAACACCGAGTAGCCCGTCGCAGGGTCGTCGTACGTCTGGCTCCCCCGTGCGACCGCTTCGGCGTGCGCGGCCGCCCAGCCTCCACCGTCGCCCGCCGCGGAAAGGCCGCCCGCCGCCGCAATCGCAGCGTCGGTGCCGGACGCCGCGGGTAATTTCCCGCCACTGCCCACCGCCGCTGCCACGACGTCGATGCGGCTCCAGCCCACACCCTCCTCAGGCACATCGTCGTCGTCGAGCTCCAGCGGCCCGTGCGCGCACCGCGCCACGAGGGCCGCGCCCGCCGCGAGCGACTGCGACGGCCGCGTGAAGTATCGATTGCCGTCGACCGCGAAAATGTGGCCTTCGCGTGCCGCTCTAAGTTTCGACAGCGCCGGCGCGTTCGCGAGGGCGTCGGCCACGTTCCGCTGCAGGTCGAAGCCGCAGCAGGCGATCAGGACGACGTCGGCGTCCGCGTCCTCGACGTCCTCCCACAACATCCCTACCGATCGGCCGCCCGCGACGTTGCGCGACGGCACGCACCCGGCGGCCTCGATCTGCTCGGGCACCCAGTGCCCCCCGTCGAACGGCGGGTCCAACCACTCGAGGAGCATCACGCGCGGTCGGGAGCTGCTCGCCGCGGCGGCGGCGGCTCGGACCCGGTCGAACTGAGCGTAAAACGCCGCCACCAATGCGTCGCCGCGCTCCGGCACGCCGCACGCCTCGGCGACGGCGCGAAACGATTCAGCCACGTCATCGACGTTGGTCGGTTCTAGGTTGGCGACGACGGGCTCTACATTAACCGCTGCGAGGACGGCCTCCACCGAACTCGTCGACGGCGCACACACACCACACAGCATCTGCGTCAGGAGCACGGTCGGCGCGGCCCGCGCGACAGCGGCCGCGTCGACGCCGTACAGCGCGCCGTCACCACCTGATTGTAGCGCCGCCTTGACCCGCCGGTCGATCTCGCCCTGGGGTAGGGTGTGGGGATCGATATCGCTCGTCGTGACGCGCTCGCAGCCCGCCGCGAGGACAGCTCGCATGCGCTCGGCCGTCGGCGCGAGGTCGCACTCGTGCGAGACGCCGACGAGACAGTCCTCGAGGCCGAGGCCGCCGACGATCTCCGTGGCCGAGGGCAGTAGACACATGATCCGCGGCGTTGTGATCAGCCGTGCCCTGGCGCAGCGCAGCAATGCGCGCCGCATGGCCGCGACTCTAGACCTGCAGTGCACTGAGTGCAGAGCACACTAAGTGATGCGTAAGCCTGCTTGCCAGCTCTTTTTGGCAAAACCCGTTTTTGACCGTGTGCGGGTTTTACCGACCGGGTCACATCAGCTCAGCTTGCTCCATTGCTTAGTACCACAATGGAGGAGCCACCACAAGTCAAGCCGCGCCGCGCGACGACGCTGACGCGTCTCTGGCGGAGCACTGATGCAGCCGACTGCATCGCACAATGCCTGCCTACGAAGAGTCTTGCCGTGCTCCCGACGCTCGCGAGGCTGTTCCGAAAAGATCAGCTGAGGCAGCTGGATGTACTGATGCGTCGCCAGGGGGCGGCGGTTAGCACGCGAGTTTTGCTGTCGACGCTCCAAATGGCCGGTCGCGACGCCGGCCACTTGCGCGAAGACTGGGCAGATCAAGCTCGAGTCTCCGAACGTTGGAACGGGTTTAGAGCCATCCCCCGGGATGGGTTGGAATTGGATGAAGCTGTGGACTTCACGGTGATGAATTCCCAAGGCATGTTAGTGCTTGACCGGACAACACCCAGAAATTCGAGCGCTGTTGGTTATCGAAATAATATGGCAGGAGTCGGCGATCGGTGCTACGTCCAGCGGTTTCGCGTTGCACTCACTTATACTGGGAACAACGAAGGGTCAGGTGCCTATGGTAGCAATTTTCGACTAAAATCGGAAATCAAAAACCGAACGACCCTTGATTTAGTGTCTATTTTTATTGCCTCTAATGGAAATGGTGATTTCCGTTTACGATGGCGAGGCGGTGAAGACCTGTTCGTGGCAGAAAGCTTAAAAACCGTGCACAACCCACACACGTTCCTCATTGACGCTACGCTAGACTGGGACACGGGGACGGCCACCGTGACGGTCGACGGCGTTGAGCATGCGCAGCCTCTTCCTTTCCGCCCATGGTCTTTCAAAGGCATCAGCTTTTCCGCCGAACATTCGGGCCAACACACTCTCGGCCCCGTCGACGTCTGGTACCTAAACACGCCGCCGCCGCAGCCACCCTCCTGCGTTCGCTTTCTGAACGACTCGTAAGAAAACTATGTGCCATCAATAGAAACGCCGTCGAAGATACTACTGGATATCCCCGGGGAAACGCCGTCGACGTTACTCCTAAGTTTAGGCCTCAGGGGTCCGCCCGCGCCCGCCCTATTTTCACGAGGTGGTTCACGGCCCGCTCCCGCTGCTTGTCCCCCGCGCTTATCGGGCGCCGCTTCCGCTTCGGCGGCGGCGGCGGCGCGTCCCGCACCCGCCAGTCGGAGGCGTTGAGGTCGAACAAATGCACGTCGCCCACCAGCCGTTCCAGGCGCCGGCGGCACACCCGGGCGTACGGCAACTGGTCGAAGAGGGCGTGCGTCTTCGACGCCACACGCGACGCGCCCGAGTAGCAGCCCGCGTAGGTCCTTTTGTACCGCTCGGCCTTGCAGCTCACCACCTTCGGCAAGTCCAGCTTGAAGTCGGGGATGCCCGCGAACCGCAGGATCTCCGCGAAGACCTCGTTCCGGTGGTGGAAGAGCCTTTGTGTTTCCGCAATTAAAACTTTTCCCGGACCCATTACTTTCTTGAGCGCCGCGACGTGGTTCGCGTAGCAGTTGTGCTCCTTGTCCCAGCGCTTCTTGAACTCGCCCGAGGCCAATTCTTTCACGAACAACGCGTGGTAGGCGTCCGGGTCCGTCAGATAAACTAAGGACATGTCCCTATCTAAGGGCTTCCGCAGGTGGATCAAGACCTTGGCGTGGGGAAAGTTCAGGGGGATGTTCCCCAGCTTCTGCACATTTTCGGCCAAGATGTTCTCCGAGACGTCCACCGCGAACTGCGTATGAGCAGGGTCGGGCTGGGGCTTAAAAAAGGTCCGGTACATAGTTAACGCAGCATCGCTCCTCTCCAGATGAGCCAGTTTCAGCGGCTTCTTGATGTTCACCGTCACCTGGGGGTGCCCCTTGACGTAGTTGTACATGGAGTTGGTCGCGCAGTGCTTGCAGCCCGCCTGGATGAGGACGGGGTCGCAGTAGCGGCCCGGTGTTGGGAGCTTTTTACTAGGCCACGTGCAGCCGCTGGAGTACTTGCGCTGGCAGACGACGTCGTAGTCGATCTTTTCTAAGTCGTTTGCGGTGTAGGTGACGCACTGGCGCTTGTCCACGTTACTTGTAGGTACCGCGTCGCCCAGTAAGTACGTGTACTCGGAGTCCTTGCGCGTGAGGGCATGCGTCGCCGCGGCGAGGAGGAGGGTGCGGCGCATGGCCTGCGGGCGGCGGCGTGAGAGGGCGCCGTCGATAGCGAGCCGCGGGGTGTGTTAAACGATAAAAATTGCACTCGACACGCATCGATTTCGGCTGGGGCGGCATACGAAGGACCCCATCGCCCGGTTTTAGTGAAGAGTGGATTGACGCCGGTCGCCGACGAGAGAGTAGGAACGCAGCGCGGCAGGCGAGCGAGTCACCCGGGTCGCCGCGGTTTCACGGCCTTCGCCTTGCTTTCAGCATGTGGTTTTTACAATGCGGAGTCGGATGATGTCGCGCCGTCCACTCGTCGTCGAAGCGGCGCGTCGTCCTCCTCCTTACTACTGCCTCTACGTAGAGCTACGGCAAAAATTCGATGGATGGAAAACCCGAATTGCACGTACAGGTCCGAACCTGAACCCAAACCGAGTGCTCGGCGCGCGAGCGCAGGCTTTGTTCTTCATGAGCGCAGGCTTCATGTTCCATACCATTTTTTTTAGGGCCCTCCTACTATCGACTGACCGCGTTCGCGATGGCGCGCACGGCCGGCGGCACGGCCTCGCCCGCATCGAGCAGCTCGAAGGCCGGCGCCGCCCAGCCCTTCGTATTCAATTTAGCGAGCCGCATGTCGCCCGTGAGCCCATACACCTCCACCAGACCGGCGGCGCACCGCCCGAGGTCCCGCAAATACTGCTCCAACAAGGGCACGGCCACGGCCGCCCCGAGGGCCTCGAACTGCCGGAGCGGCTCGATCAACAGGATGGCGCCGTAGCTCGCGTCGTCGCGCGCGTTCGGGACGCTCCGCGCCGCTTTGATGTTGGCCCCGAAGTTCTCCGAGCACCGGAGCCAGCGCGTCGCGGCCGCGGCGGCCGCCTTGGTGCGCGACGCCTCCTCGAGCTGGACGCACTCCAATACGACGATGGCGTCGCCGCGCGGCAGCGGGGGGGCCGCGGGCTTCCGGGTCGTGGCTACGAGCGTCGCGAGGACGACGAGCAGCGCTACCATTACTCCCACGACCGCGTTCACGTCCATTGTTGGCCAGTCCATGGTTGGTTTACGGGAGCGACTGTTGCTACGGAGCGCTTTGTTTGCGAACTTTCTCGCACGGCTCTTGGAGGTGGTGGAGATGTGCTGTAGGAGTGCTCACCCGCTGGCTTGCAGGCCTCGGCTGCGTTTACGGGCGGTCGCGCTACTCAGCGATGTTCGCCGTATGTCTACGCGTCGCAGCGCGGCCACAGCGTCGTGCAATTTGCCCTGAAGCCAGAGTCTTTTCCGTTTTGTGATACCGCTCCTTTAACAGTCTTCACACGCTCAAAGCCATCGATGCACGAGTCTCCGGCGCGGCATTGGCGCTGGAACACCACCGATTTGGGCTAAATGGATTTTAAACGGGTTTTCTTTTTGCTCACGCGAGTTTTGACGACGACAAAAAAGACACGGCAATTACCTGCGAACGCACGTTTCGGTCTCAGATTACCGCCGTCTTGCACCGCAGCGCTTCTGCGCACCACTTACGCCGCGACGCCGCAGCGCTCAGCGCTCAACCAATCACAGCCGCACGGGCAAGGCGAGGAACGCCCGCCGCCGAGGCAGGCCACCGCCGTTCACCAGCACCAACGCTTAAAGAAACCATGGGCCTCGCGCACGTTGCTATCGGGTGCGGGAGCGGATTGTTTGTCGCGGTGTTTAGCAACGGCGTCCGCAAGCTTCCCCTCTTTCGGAGGCCCTGGGACCACTTGATCCTCATGGGCATCATGGGCGCGCTGGGCGCCCAGTACCCGGCGCTCGAGGACTCGACGCTCGCGCGCGTGAATGTTATGCGCGAGCAGCGCAAGCTCGGGCCTTTGGACAAGAACGTATGGGGCTCGCCTCTGTCCAAACAAGAAGCCGCGAGGGACTAAATTATGAACTAAATGTTTAGGTCCCGCGGCTCGCGCCAGCCGTCCCGCCGCGGCGGCGGGGCTAGTCTTTCCTCCGCGTCGCTGATGGCCTCCAACTGGTCCGCGAGGTCCGAAATACTCGTGTAGGTCACGGCGTAGTCGTAGAGCGGCAGGATGACGTCCTCGCCCTCGTCCTCGCCCACGCGCGTCTCGGCGAGCTGCGCGTTGTGCCTGCGTGAAGCGACCGATGGACCTCCACGCCATCGAGCAAACGCCACGGCCCCCCCGCCACCGCCGCGACCCCGTCGTACAAAAAGGGCGCCGGAGCAGACGTGTCCCACCGGTCGGCCTGCTGCACGCGCACGATCAGCGGCTGGTCCCGATCCAGGGCGAAGGCCGTCCGCCGCGCCGCGCCGGCTCTTTCAGAACCCGCGACGCAGAGGACCGCCGCGCCGCCCACGCACCGCGTGCAGGCCTCGCCCACACTGGCGAAGGACGTCGCGTGGTGGCCGTCGTGCTCGAACCACTCGTGGCGCGCGGCGCCCATAATGATCCGACCGGGCGCGATGCGGGCGCGCGCCTCCTCACCTAAGAAGAGGTCTTCTCCTTCTAGGGGCGCGGGCGCTGGGCCCGCTACGGCAGTAGTGAGGCCGCCGTAGCCCGCGTCTAAGGCGGGGAGCGGCTCCAGCGCCTCGTCCTTGCCGAGGACGTACTGCGTCTTGGGGCGCGCCAAATGCGGCCGCCGCGCGACTAAGACGCCGCAGGCCTTCATTAAATCCATGACGTCGTGGCCGTCGTGACATGCGAGCATTACACAACGCATGGCGTCGCGCAGATCCAGCGGGGGCTTCACGGGCGAGCCCTCGCCTTCGTCGTCGTCGTCGTCCACCGGCGCGGGCTGGAAGAAGTGGTCGCGGGCAAACACGTACACATTCGGCGGTCGCAGCGACACGGCCGCCTCGAAGAAGTCCGCGACGAGCTCCGTGACCTCGGGGTGGTCCCGCATGTACGCCTGGCTCCTGGCCACCAACTTCTCGGACCGCTGGCGCATGTCCCGCTTAATGGCGAGCATCTCCAGCTCCAACTCGGTCCGCTCCGGCGCCAGGTTGTCGCCCAGGCACGTCTTCGGGACCGGTCGGACCTCCTGCGTGTCGAACATGCCCCGGTGCGCCATCTGTTGTGTGCCGGGGCAGCCTTCGCGCACGGCGGCCTCCGTGTGCGTGTTCCGCGCCACGCGTGAAGATAACTGGCTCGCCTCGAGGTGTGGCAGCCTATCTACAGTACAGCGCGCGGCAGCCTCAAAATCGGTGGCTGACCTGACGGGTTTTACTGACAGTGAACAAATCTGTGAACAACCACCCCCACCCAATCCAAAGAGACACAATGGAGTGCGCTCGGGGTCCGTACTAGTGGGGCTAGCAACAATAAGCAGTCACACACACATGTGCAGGTGGGGCTCGCGCGCGGGTGTTGTGCACCGCTAAGCGCTACGCGCGATGTCTCTCCCCCCGGCTCTCCGCCACTCGCCCTAGCACCACAACACCACCCCACGCTGACTCGCCAGGACGGCATACGCACGATTCCTAATACTTATGTCATCGCCGCGCGTTGTTGTAGGCCGAGGCCTTGGCGACGACGTCGTCCATGCGCGCCCGGCTGCGCAGGCCGAAGAGCGTGATGCGCCCCGTCTCCAGGCACATCTCCTCCAGTTCGATCTCGTCGCCCGTGTCGTCGTCGATGGCAATGGCGTTCGGCCCGCGCTCGCAGCTGCCTCTGCACTTCACGGTCTGCACGTAGAGGTCGGCGTGGTCCGCGGCCTCGACGCGCTCGAGCAGCGTGCAGTAGTCGTCGCCCGGCTCCCACTTGGGCTGCACGCGGCCCGTCTCCAAACCCTTGCCGGGCGTCTTCTGCGCCTCCCACGCCGCGTACTTCTGCATGCACATGCGGCCGCCGCAGACGCCGGGTGTTAATGTGCGCGCGGGCTCCGGCAGGAATGCCACACACAGCCACCAGCTGCGTGTCATGGCAGGAATGGCCGGCGACTTGCGGCACAAATGCACTGCCCGTGCCCGCGCGTTGATAGCTTTTCGCCAACGCAGATCACGATTGCTGGATCAATTGCTGGAGCATGAGCTTAGCTAAAATTTTATCTTGGGGTTCGGGTTCGGGTTTATCCCGCGGGTTTTATCATCTCCGGAGGCTGGACCTTTTGGAGCTGGCGGACCGGTGGAAATATGGCTCAAGATACGCCGTAAGCGTGCAGGCCGACAGCAAAGACGGCACGGCATCGATTTGGCTGGCTGAATCGGCTATGCCACCTCTCGTGTTCGCCCTGCTCTCCGGCGCCGCAGCGCTCGCCCCGATCTCCGTCTACGACAACGTCTTCTCCTCCGCAGACCTGCACGCGTTAGATAATGAAGGCACCACCGGCCACCGCTGTTACGCGCGCGGCCAAGAAGCGACACTCCTGGAGACGGCCCTGGACTCCGTCCTCGCGGAACTCGGCGACGACGCTCCCTTCGTCGAGTACTGGGCGCGCGACGTCTGGAAGCACCTGGAGGCCCACGCGGACGTGGACGAGGCGCTCGCGAAGGAGACCGGCGAGTTGCGGTGGCCCCGCCACGGCCACGTGCTCTACCTAGATGTGGGCTGCGAGGTGCGGGGGCCCACCTGCGTGTTTGCTGAAGACGCTTTGGTTTCGGTGCCCGCGGTGGCCGGGCGCGTGCTCCGGTTCGACGGACACTTGGTACACGCCGTGCCCGAGCCCTTTGACGTCTGGTTCCGTTCTTTCTCTAAAAGATCGCCGGCTTCGAAGGAGCGCCGGAGGTCGGTCGTGCTCTTCAACACCTGGACCGAGCCGCCGCTGGGTGTGCCACTCAATGATGCTGCGGACGCCGACGGCGCGCCGGCGATGGCGCAGCCGCGAGAAGCGTGGACCGAGGCGACGATCCGCGAAGTAATCGACGCGGACGACCGCGTGGCCGGTAAGCTGCCGCGCCTCGGCGACCCGACGCGCCGGTGCGGGCTGCCGCGCTTTCGCAGCTTCGAGGCGCCGGCGGGCCTGTTGGACGCGCTCCGCGAGGAGCGGAGCGTCTGCCACACGCGGCTGCGGGAACCTGGGTAATCCTAGGAAAATATGGTACCCCTAGAACATCTCACGGGCGCCGGCGCCAGCGCCAGTGCGAACAGGTCGCCGTCGTGGCGCTGCGGATCTCTCGCTCGACCAGACTGCCACCACGCTCGAGGGCTCGGACATCGAGATCACGAACCTGACTCCCGTGACTATCAATGACGAGTCCGCTGCTCAAGCGGCGAGGTGTGTCCTCGTCCACGGGGTCAATAATTTAAAGTTTTAGTAACGGCTGCGCTCATGCCTCCTCCGCCGCCGGCTCTTCTGCCACCTCGGCGTCCGCGTCCGCGTCCTCCTCCTCGGCCTTCTCCTCGGCCGCCTCCTTCTCCGCCGCGAGGTCCACGACGCACTTCGCCTTCCGCACGACGGCGCCCGTCGACGCGAGCCGGTAGCCCCCGCTCAGGGTCTCGGCCACGAGCGCCGCCTCGTTCTCGGACGGCCGCGACTCCACGGCGTCGTGGCGCCACGGCTCGTACGCGTCGCCCGCGGCCGCCTCGAACTCCTCGAGGCCCATCACCTTGAACTGCTCCAGCAGGGCGCTGGAGATCGTGGCGAAGTCCGCGTGGACCTTGGCCTCGTCCTCGTCCGAGGTGGCCGCACTCCTAGCTTCGTCGAAAACTAAGAGCACCTTATCAAAGGCCTTGAAGGCGTCGGCTTTAGCCACCTCGGTCACGCTCTCCCGCTGCTTGTCCGCGTTCTTCTTGTACGTCTGGACGTCGGCCACGATGCGGTAGTACCCGGCCTGGCTGGCCTCGGCGGCGGCGCCGTTGGCCCTCGAGAGCTCTAGGCGCTTCTCCTTGAGCTGCGCGTCCAGGGCCGTGATCTCGGCCTTGAGCTCGGCGTTTGCGTCGTCCTCGACCTCGCCCTTCAGGTCCGCCGCTTCGGCGCGCAGTTTGGCGGCCTCCTCGAGCAAGGCCTCGGCTTCGTCCGCGTCCTCCCCGGCGGGTTCCTCCGCGGTTTCCTCCGTGGCGGCCTCGTCCGCGGCCGCGTCATCGTCGCCGTCGGCGGCGCGCAGCGCGGTCGCTGGCCGGGAGTAGCCGGCCACCAGCGCGGTCGCCGGCCAAGCGCCCGCGACGGCCAGCGGTCGCCGAGCGGCAGCCAGTGGTCGCCGTCGCCAGGGTGTCTGCAGTGCGCCAGCCACGGCAGCCCACGCGGCGAGAACAACGCAGCGGAAAGTATTGCGCATCGTTGGTATGAGTAATCGACACCTCTCGCGTGTGACCAGCCGCAACGCGCTTTTGCTCTGGCTTAATACAGAAGGCCGCGACCCGCACGATAAAACCCGTGCAAAGCCGGGATGCCGGGAGTTGTCTCCCCCCCCGGGCCCCGCCCACTAGTCCTAGCACCGTAACAAAAAGTAGTGGATGCCGGGAGTATGGCCTCCGGAGAGGCGCCTCGTCGGGGAGGTTCCCCTATCGACAATCAATATCACACACAGGTTACAGGGCCCCTACCGGGGCTTGGGCGCGAAGTAGCTGTGGTACGCGTCCACGGCTACCAGGGTCAAGCAGTAGGGCACGTACCGCCGCAGCGCCGGCGCCACCGAGAGGGGTAGTGTAGCGACGGCCGTGGCGCCGCCCACGTTCACCTCGGGGTACTCGCATCCCGCCGCGTTGATCGACGTCTTGACGATGTTATACACGCTGAAGAAGCCGGCCACGATGACCGCGGAACGGCCCATCTCGTGGAAGGCGACCTTGGGGATGTCGGGTTTTGGGATTTTGCCGGCTTGTATTAACTTGTAGGCGTCCACGCCGCCGACCGTAAATCCCGTGACCGAGCCGCAGATCACGCCGAAGACGGCCCTTCTCCAGAACTCCTCGAAAGCGACGCCCGTTTTGGCCTTGGGCTTCGACGGCGGCATGGCTCCGTGGTGTCCGCGTAGTGCGCTAGCAATGTGGCGTCGCGTGGGCAGGCGTCGCAGCGATGCGTCGCAGCGATGGCGTCTCGCTTCGAGGCGTCGCGAGCGGTTGTCTGTAGAGTCGCCCGGTCGTCTATATGTGCTCTACGCGCGGTGACTGCCCTTGCCAGCGCACAAGCGGTCGTTATAGCACGGGTTTTCGCTCTCCGTTTACGCTGTTTTACGGCCAAAGAGTCTCAAAGCACCGCCATTGCTGGAAAGAATCGTGGCTGCGTTTCGTATTGTGGTAGAGTTGTGCTGGCAGCACCTGTTACTCTCGCAGCGCAGCGTACCGTGCGCATCGCCGTGCTACCGCCTCTCACAGCTGCAAACTGCATCGCTGGAAATAGTAGAGCATCGCTGACAGAAAGCGATGGAGGAGCTCGCCACCCTAGCCGCCCTCGTCCTCGACAAACCAAGAGAACTCGAGACGCAAAGGCGCATCTGCGCCCATTGCGCCGCCCCCAAGGCCGCCTGCGCGTGCGTCGACACGCGGCGGCACAAGAAGGCGGCGAAGCGGCGGACACGGCTCCTCCATTTGCGGGGCGTCGCGCCGGGCGTCTGCGCGCAGTGGTTGACGCGCAAGGACCGGCCCTGCGGCTTCCCGCCGCCGGCCGGCCGGAGCTATTGCCGGGAGCACGACCCGGCGCTGAGCGGGCGCGACGAAAGGATGCCGTGCCCCATCGACCCCTCGCACAAGATCTTCCGGAGGGATCTGGAGGCCCACCTCCTCGTGTGCGAGTCGAAGAGTGACCGCGACCGGGTGCGGGACATGCCCTGGTATCGCCGGGGGTGCAACGCCGGCGGGAGCGGGTCGCTCGGACTTGGCGGCGCGCGGGACGAGCGCGCGCTGTTGTTGGTCTTAAAGCGGGCCGCGGCGTGCGACCGGGGCGAGGGCGCCACGGGCTCCCTGACGAAGAGCGCCCGGCACAAGAACCAAGCCAAGCTCATCGTGGAGACGGCGTTACGACTCGCGCCGGGCTTGTTCGAGGGGGACGACGTAGCCGTTGTCGAACTCGGCGCGGGCAAGGGCGGCTTGAGCGACGCCGTCGTCGCGCACAAGCAGCCGGGCGCGGTGGTCCTTATAGAACGAGAATCGAGGCGGCACAAGGCCGACGGCAAGTTGCGGCGGCTCGAAGGTTTGGAAGTGGAGCGCATCCGGGGCGACCTCGCGGACGTGGACTTGGGGCGGGTACAAATGTTAGAGGGGCGCGCGTCCGTCGGCGTGGCCAAGCACCTCTGCGGCAGCGCCACGGATTTGGCTTTGAACGCATTCGTGCGCCACACGCACGCGCGCGGCGTCGCGGTGGCCACGTGCTGCCACCACCGCTGCGAGTGGAGTTCCTACGTGGGCCGGGACTACTTCCGCGACGCCTTAAACGGCGGCACGCAACGGGAGTTCGAGCAGGTCGCGCGGTGGTCGTCCTGGGCGACGCAGCTCGAGGACAGGACGGGCGGCGAGCACGCCGCGCCCGTGTGTGTGGACGATCTGCAGGGGCTCGACGCGGGTCAGAAGCGCGACATCGGCCGGCGCTGCAAGGCGCTCTTAGATGCGGGCCGCCTCGACTTCCTGAGCAAGCGCGACCTCGTCGGGTCGCGAACCGCCTACTGCGACGTCGAGCTCTCGCCGGAGAACTGGCTCCTCGTGGCCGAGCGGTCCGCGCCCCCGGACGTCGAGCCTCCCGCGCAAAAACCGCCGCGCGGGAAGGAGGAGGAAACTTGTGGTTGTGTAGTCATCTAACATTCAGTTTACAACAACTACGCGCACAGGAGCGCCTCGGCCTCCGCTTTGGCCGCGAGGAACGCCGTGGCGCTCTGCGCGACGGGCGCGCCGCCCGCGACGGTGGTGGCCAGGGCCTGGAGGCGCCGCGCGAGGGCGTCCAGCTGATCCGCGTGGCGGGGCGGCGCCGGCCGGGACGGCAGGGCCGGCAGCAGCGCGTCGACGGCCGCCGCCGCGAAGGCGTCGTCGCGCGGGGCCGGCGGCGGCGGCGGCGCATCCGTGACGCCGGCGAGCGCGAAAAATTGATCCGCGAGGGACGGCGGCGCCGCGAGGGACGGCGGCGGCGGCGGCGGCGGCGACGGCGGCGGCGCGGGCGCCGCG
>Ga0302122_10000189_pt1 | contig 34852 bp, 28 predicted proteins | sample CB21_SCM_MG_FD_203115 | JGI IMG/M metagenome (GOLD analysis project Ga0302122, IMG submission 203115) | Marine microbial communities from Western Arctic Ocean, Canada - CB21_SCM | ecosystem: Environmental > Aquatic > Marine > Oceanic | place: Canada: Western Arctic Ocean | collected 2017-09-28 | reverse complement strand
GCGGGCGCGCTCCTCTACCTGGTCGTCCCGTGGCGCACTGCGGACCTGAAGCTCGACGCGGCGCACTTGACCACGAGGCAGTGGCTCGGGGACGCGTACTGGGCCGCGCGCGCGATGAAGGCCGAGGCCGCGCCGGCCGCGCGCCACCGCCACTACCACTACAACAGCACGGCCGCGCGGCACGGATGCCTGCCCCAGGCGCCCGAGCTCGTCCTGCACCTCAAGGTGCCCAAGGCCGCCTCGACGACCGTGTTCGACCTCATCGAAGCCTTGTCGAGCAAGAACCGGTATAGGGTGAACAACCGGCCCCAGTACGTGGACGGCGCGCATCGGACGCGGTCCGCGACCCAGTACGCGCGGTACTTCCTTTCACTAAAACCGCGCACGGTGCGGAGCGCGCACGGGGCCTACTTGGACTTCGACCGGCTCCTGGGGGACTCGAGCTGGACCCGCGCGCCGCCGGCCTACGTCGGCCTGGTGCGGGAACCCACGAAGCGCCTCCAGAGCCACTACGACTACCTGCACTGGGGCCCGCGAAGTGCGTGGGCCAAAATGTGGAAGGGCCAGGACACAAGCGCGGCGCCGTTCTGGGAGTGCGTCGAGGCGAGACGGCGCGACCGTGTCGACGAGGGGCGCGGCGGCTGCCTGTACTGGGCGAACGTGCAGCTGACGTACTTCTGCGGCGTCGACGAGGCGTGTTCGGTGGCTAATGCGGCCACTTTACGACGAGCGCTCGCGCACGCGCGGGCCTTTGCCGCGGTGGGTATTGTGGAGGACTTGGGGGCGTTCCTGGCCGTGCTGGAGCGGGTGTTGCCGGGCTACTTCGCGGGAATTAGGGCGAGGTACGAGGGGGACGCGACCCGGTCGCGGACGACGCGCCACAAGCGCGCGGCGGCGCCGCCCGCGGCCGCGGCCGCGTACCTCAAGGACGAGGTCCTCCGCTTCGAGTACCTCCTCTACGACGCGGTCGCGCGCGACTTCAATCACCAAAAGCGGGCGTGTAATATGTCACCTTAGCACGCTATACCGCGAGAGTTTGATGGACTCAAACGCGACGCCGCACTCGCCCGGGAAGACGTCGATGCGGTGCCGCGGCCCGAAGACGCGGCACTGGCGCACGTGCGTGTCCCGGCCGTTCTGGTGCATGGCCGCGACGCAGATCTGGAGGAAGAAGGCCCGCAAAACACCCTCATCGCCGCCCAGCGCCACCTGGACCCAGCCACAGGGCTCGTGCAGGTCCACGACCTGCACCTCCACCAGGTCGTGGAACGTCGTGCCCGCCCGGATGCTGATGCGTTTGGGTGTGTACGACTCGTCCAGCCCGAAATCCAGGTAGAAGGCCACCTCGCAGATGGAAACCTTCTTCTGGAACTGCACATTAATGAGGTGCGGCTGGCCCCCGTCGGACTGCCAGTACGTGTCCGTGGAGGCGTCTCGCAACTGGTCGACGCCGTTGCCCGGTTTGGCCGTGCTCAGGGACCAGACGGCCTCCACGCCTATTTCCCTCCTACTCGTGGAGGTTTTTAAAGTTGTCGTGCCCGTCTTCACGTTGGGGTCTACGTTACTTGCCATGGCCTGCGGGTCTATAGTCACGGGCGAGGGACATGTATGAAGTCTCTTTGTGTATATTGAGCCCTCAGAAACCTTTGGGTATCGTCAAACAAACCGCAGCGCCGCGCGCGGCCGCCCGCGTAATCGCGGCGGCGGGCCGCGCGGTGCAAGGGCGCGCGGCAGTCTTATAAGATCAAGTGATTTTGTCCTCCCGGGGCGCATCGATGCGTGTGTAGGGCGCTGGCTCGTACTGCTCTTCCTGCCTGCACTGCGTAATCGTTGGCGAACCAGCCGCCGCGCTTGGAGCCGGTGCCTGGTGCGGCGCGCAAAACAGGTTTGCACAAAACCCGTCCGCAATCCAGCGGTCCCGGCCCACTAGTCCTAGCACTCTATCCTAGCACCGTAACAAATATAAGCTCGACGCTTGCGACCCGGCAATTGGATTCCGGACACTGGCAACAACAGGTTTCCAACAGATTGTTAGGGCCGAGGAGCACTTACTCGAGCGCCAACGGCGGCGGCGGTAACCCGCCGCCCACCTCCGCGGCCCGCAGCAGGCCCTGGACGGCGGGCGGCGCGCCGTCGCCGGCGGCGCAGAACTGCGAGAGTAATTCAATACGCGCGCGCGCCCATTGCGCGCGCTCGGCCCGTTCCCGCTCGAGCGCCGCCGCCAGGTGGTGGACGCGCTCCGCGAGCGCGCGGTTGTCCTGAAGAAGGCGCCGCGCGTCCCGGGCCGTCTCGGCGCTGTCGCGGAGCCGCGCCTTCAGCGCCCCGACCTCCGCCCGCACGTCCTCCGCCTCGCGCGATATTCGCCGCAGGCGCGCGTCGCCCTGCTCCGCGCGCGCCTCGGCCGCCCGCAGCGCCTCGCGGCTCCGGCCGACCTCCTCCTCGAGCGCGTCGCGGCGTGCGCCGCGCGTCCCGCTCTCGCGCCGCGCTAGGGTGAGCGCGTCCGCGAGGGCGCTCGCCTCCGTCGCCGACCGCTCGCGCTCGCGCTGCGCCGAGGCGCGCCCGGCCTCGGACTCGCGGATGCGCCGCTCCTGCTGCGCCAGCAGCTCGCGCTGCTGCTCCGCCACGAGCGCGACGCCCCCGAGCCGCTCGTCGACCGCGCCGCGGTCCCGCAGCGCCTCGGCCGCCTCTGCCCGCAGCGCCGCGGCCTCGTCGCGCCGCGCGCGTCGTTCCGCGCCCAGCAGGGCCTCGGCGTCCGCGCGCCCGTCCAGGGCCTTCTGGAGCTCCTCGCTGAGCGCCGCGAGGCGCACCTCGAGGCCGCGCCGCGCGCGCCGGTGCCCGCCGGCCGCGTCGTCCCCCTGGCAGGCCGCCCGCTCCAGCGCCTCGCACCGCGCGGCCCAGGCCTCCTCGCGCGCCGCGAAGGCCCGTCGCTCCTCGTCGCGCTCGCGCCGCGCCGCCCGGCTCGCGGCCTTGAGGTCCCGCAGCGCCGCGTCCGTCGCCCGCGCCTGCTCGGCCCGCGCCCGCGACCGCTCGAGCTCGACGCGCGCCTGGTCCAGCGTCGTGCGCAGCGTGTCGATCAGCGCGTCATTCTTCGAGCTCTGGAGCGCGCCGACGAGCTCGGCCGTCTCGCGGCGGCCGACGCGCGGCATGGTCGAGTCGTTGGACGTGTGCCAGTGCGGAGCAGCAGCACTGAGATTTTCTTTTGGAGACGTACGGCTGCCCCGGTCGGCTGGCGTGCGCAGCGCGTTCCCGGAGCCAACGCAACTGTCACGAATCAGTCAACGACGTGCGATGCTGTGCCTGTTCCTTGCGGCGGCCATCAAAGTGCTGCCCACCTCGATTCCTAGAGTCCCTTCTTGGACCCCGACCTCTCGCGCACCGGCTCCAGCGGCTCGCAGGGCAGCCCCGCGCTTCCATGGCGTCAGGCAGCGGAGAAAACTCGCACCCAAGTGCAACTTTGGCTTGCGTGCAAAACGCCGTCCCCGCACTTTTATGCTCAACGGGCTGCCCGCCGTCGTCGCGCACACAGCAAGGAGAGACGCCGCACCAGCACCAGCATGGCGGAGACGGCCTACCTCCAGGAGAGCGTGGGCGAGCCGCTGAAGATGGCCCTCGCGGCCATGATCGTGGACCAGCCCGACGACGCCGTGGACTTCATCGGGGCGTACCTCGTGAACCACGCCGAGAAGCACAGCCGCGAGGCCCAACGCGCGAAGCAGTTCGCCGTGCTGGCGGAGCGCCGGGCTGAATCAGACGCCGCCGAGGCCGAGGCCGTGGCCCTCGCGGAGGCGAAGGCCCAGGCGGCGGGCCCCTCGGCCGAGGAGGCGGCGCTGGAGGTGCAACTCAACGAGACCGACGACGTCGAGGCGCTGTACCCCGCGCTCCTGGACGCCATCCGGCGCCAGACGGGCACGACGGCGGCCTACGTCGGCACCAAGGGGGAGAACAGCGAGGGCCTGCCCGTGATCGGCTTCACTCATACTTCCGCGGGCTGCTCCATGGTCGACCAGGTGCTCAAGGGCGCGGTGAGCGAGGAGGAGCCCGCCGAGGGCGTGACCTTCGATCTGTTCCAGCAGCGCGAGGCGTACGAGGAGGAGCTCGCGGCCGCGGGCGCCGCGGTGGAGGAGGCCCAGGCGCCCGTCGCCGAGGCCGAGGCGCCCGTCGCCGAGGCCCAGGCCGCCCTGGACGAGGCCCAAACTGCTCTGGACGAGAAGACGGCGCTGCCCGAGGAGGAGGCGGACGCGGAGGGCCTCGCGGCGGCCGAGAAGGCGTTCGCGGCGGCCGAGGCCACGCTCAAGGAGGCGCAGGGCGCGTTGGACGCGGCCCAGACGGCCCTGGACGAGGCCACCGCGGCCCAGGCGGGCGTGCTGCAGTACCCGGCACGCGCCTTCGTGGCGAACGTGGTGCGGGAGGAGCGCGTCAAGTTCTTCGGCATCCCCCAGTGCGGCTCGTACTGCGGCGTGACCGTGCGCTACGACAGCGCGCTGCACGCGGAGGGCATCGGCGAGCCGGTGCCCGAGCCCGAGGCCGTCGACGAGCCCGAGCCGGTTGAAGCGCCGGAGGGCGAGGAGGGTGAAACAACGGAACCGGCGGCCGCGGAGCCGCCCGCGCGCGCGCCGAAGAACCAGCCCGTGATCGTGCCCGTGGAGCGCGTGCTCTGCGTCCACGCCATGGGCCAGTCCCGGGACCTGGCCGAGGACATGCAGCAGCTCGTGGAGGCGTGGGCGGCGAAGCTGGCGGCGGCGCATGCGCGGGCGGACGAAAAGCGGTGGGCGGCCTCGGCTCTGTTGCGGGAGGACGCCGCCGAGGCTAAGGAGGCGCGCGGCGAAGCTATTCAAACGGCTGAGGCCGAGGCCCAGGCCGCGGCGGAGGCCGCGGCCGCCGAGCGTACCGGGGGCTACGGCGAGGACGGCGCGCCGGCCGGCGTCGAGGAGCGGGCGGCGGCGGAGGCCGCCGTCGCGACTTGCGAGGCGGTGCTTGCGGTCTGCGCGGACGCGCTCGGCGAGGTCGCCACGGACAAGATCCCGCCGCCCGCGGCCGCAATTACCTCAATCCAGGCGTCGCTGCGGCTGTGCAGCGTCGCCGGCGACAGCTGCGCGGCCTTCACGGGCGCGCCCGACTGGGCCCGGGTCGCGGCCGCGCTGGCGGCCGCGCTGCCCACGCTGGCCGGCGAGGGCAAGAAGGACTGGGCCGCCCTGGTCGCGGCCGACGCCGACGGCTCCGCGCCGCTCGAGGGCGTCGACGTCGAGGCCGCCAAGGCCCAGCTCGAGGGGCTCGAGGCCGTCGACGCGGGCTTCTACGCCGCAGACGCGCTCGCGCGCCTGGGCGCCTGGGCGGCGGCCCTCGCCGCGCTCTGGGACCTCGTCAAGGCCCAGAAGCTGGCCGCCGACGAGGCCGCCGCCGCCGAGGAGGCCGAGGACGACTGAGCGCGCCCCGGTGACCGCCTAAGGAGGGGTTCAAAGAGTAGCGCGGTTTCAGTGAACGGGTTTCTCCTGGTGGAAGGCGCAAGCAATCCAGCTGCTTGTCTACAAGCTGTAAGCACTTGCGCCACACGAGTCGCCTAAGGCAGGAGACGCAACCGCCGCGACCGCTGCGTTGCTGCGAGTCGCTAAAGCTTACGGAGCGCACTTCTAAGGCTGCAATTAGAGAACCATGTCCGTGGTCATCACGGGCGCCGCCGGCTTCCTGGGCAACCGCCTCGCGCGGAACCTGGCCAAGCGGGGGACGAAGGTGGTGCTCTGCGACCAGGTCGCGCCGAGCGTGCCCCCGGGCTGCCGCGCCCTCGTCGGCCCGCTCAGCGACACGCTGGGCGCCGCGATCACGAAGGGCACGACCCACGTCGTGCACCTGGCGGCCGTCGTGAGCACGGGCGCCGAGCAGGACTTTGACTTGGGGTATCGAGTCAACGTGGACGGGCTCACGCGAACTTTGGAGCGGTGCCGCAAGGTCTGCGCGCGCCCGCCGATTTTTGTTTTTGCGAGCTCGTTAGCCGTTTTCGGCGCCACGAAGGACGCGGACGATGATACGCCGTGCACGCCCCTCAACTCGTACGGGACGCAAAAGGCCGTGGGCGAGCTATTGGTGAACGACTACAGCCGGAAGGGCTTCGTGGACGGGCGCTCCCTGCGCCTGCCCACGATCGCCATCCGCCCGGGCGCGCCGAACGCCGCGGCCTCGGGCTTTGCCTCGTCCATCCTGCGCGAGCCGCTCGCTAATAAGCGGGCCGTGTGCCCCATGGCCGCCTCCACCCAGCTCTGGCTCGCGTCGCCGCGGAGCGCGCTGCGGTCCCTGGAGCACGCGCTGGACGTGGACGGGTCGGCCTTCGGCGCCTACCGCTGCGTGAACGCGCCGGGCGTGACGGTGAGCGTCGAGGAGATGCTCTGTGCGCTGGAGCGCCACGGCGGCGACCAGGGCCTCGTGGACTTTAAAATGGACCCGGCCGTGGCCGCCATCGTCGGGACCTGGCCGGCGCGCTTCACGACGGCCCGGGCCGAGCACATGGGCTTCCCCGCGGCGGACTCCCTCGAGGACATGATCCTCAACCACATCGAGGACGAGCTAACAACAAAATTTTAAGCCGCGCCTACCAGTCGCTCCCGTTGGCGTAGCCGAAGCGCACCAGCAGCCGCAGGGCCGCCGGGTCGGCTTTGACGACGCGCGTCAGCGCGGGGGACAGTTGAGTGGGCCAGCGCGGCTGGGACGTGCGGAACGGCTTCGCGAGCTGCGCCGCGCGCAGCCGCGTGTGCGTCGCGGACGCTTTGGCACTATCGGTGCCGTGCGGTGTAATAGTGGGGCGCGCCACGAGACCCGCGAGGTCTTCGTGCGAGATGCCGTAGTGCCCCAGGATCCGCTGGAGCGCCGGGTACCGCGGTGCGCCCTCGAAGAGGGCCTCGTACTTCTCCAGGAGGACCCGCGGGTCCCGCTCGTACATCAGTAACAGGGAATTGTCGCGGACCCACCGCCCCAAACAAAGGGGCCCGGCCGGGTCCGCGGCGGGGTAGCGCTCCAGTAAACTCAACATCACGTCCCGGCCGTCCCGCACCAACGCGACGACCCGCGCCGTCGGCACGTGCTGCAAAATGTAGCCCAGGCGGCAGACGTTCGACGGACTTTTCACCAGCCATTTCCTATGGTGCGCGGCCCGCGTCAACGTCCCGTGGTCGTCCTTGGAGGTGCCCATTAAACTCGAAAAGCTGTTCGGCTTAATGGCGTACTCCAGGTCCGCCGAGGGGGCGTACACAAAGACTCCCTTATGGCGCTGGAGCAATGAAGTCAGGGGCGTCGTGCCCGAGTGGCCGCAGCCCACCAGAAATAATTCCCGGCCCCGTTGCAAGGTGAAGGTGCTATTATAATTCTTGGGATTCATCCAGGCGTAGGTCCTCCTGCCGTCGGAGCCGCACGTGCGGGGCACGCCCTTTCGTTCCTGAATATGGATCGACGCGAGCCAGTGCTGCGCGGCGCCTGGCCGGGACGCGGCCAGGCGCAGCGCGAGCACGCTCATCATGAGGACGGCCGCGCCGGCCGCGAGCCGGTGCATTTTGCGCCGCGGCTGGCGCGTGGCGCCCATGGAGCACCGATGCTGCACGTGCGCTTGTGCAGGTCGCAGCACTGATTGGAGCTTTTCGGACGCTTGGCTCTAGTTCCCAGCAGCTGTAGGCCTAAAGTTTTCGTCTTTATTGGCAGGCGAAACCCGTCCTCAAAAACCCGCACCGACATGTGCGCAATAATTATTGCAATTGAGCTAGCGCCACAGCCATAGCCGCTCCAACTGCGCACCTGGTGATCATACAGCACACGTTACCACTGAGCGACGCCATCTGCGTATCGTTGTGGCCGCTCCTCGAACGGCGACGCCAACTGCGCACATTGCACGCCACGGCGACGCGGCGCGCGCATTTTAAGGGCCGGGGCATCATGCCGCGCTACGAGTACTTCCCGAACCTCTTCATGACCTTAATTAACGTGCGCTTCCTGGGCCATAGGACGCGGCCCGTGCAGGCCGTGTTCCGCGTCGCGCCCAAAATGAACAAATTAGAAGTGAGGGAGTACCTGGAGACGATTTACGGGCTCCCGGTGCAGAAGGTCATGACGGACAATTTTTTGGGTGGATACCGCAGAATCCAGGGCAAGCGCGCGCTCTTCACCGCGTCGCGCCCGAACTACAAGCGCGCCGTCGTGACGTTCGCCAGGGGGGCCGAGGTGTATAAGCCCGAGGCGTAGTTTCAAGTTAGTCCTGGTAGGCGGCCTTGGCCCGGCGGGGCCGAAGGGAAGGCTTCTTGGACGCGTTGTGCTGCGCCACCGCGCTAATTGCCCCGATGGCGCACTGCGCCGTGGAGAAGAAGCACCAGATGGAGGCCTGCTCGTGGTGGTTGTTCGTCAAATACATGCTGAGTATAGGTCCCGTGCCCATGAGGAACGAGACCGAATCCAATTCACGAAAACCGCCGATGCATAAAACGGGCGCGAACATCATGAACGAGTGCAGGCCCATGCCCGCGATGAAGTAGGCCGGCCGGGCCAGCGGGATGGACCACGCCAGGTGGACCGCGCCCCGGTACGTGCATAATTCAGAACCCTCGAGCCAGTCCCGCGAGGCCGCGTAATAGGCCTCATCCGTTTCCGTGAGCAGGGTCCGGTCCCACAAGGACGGCGATAGGACGAGGCGCGACAGGCCCAGCGCGCACTGCAGCACACAAAGCTTCTGCACGAGCGCCCACGCCACGTCTTCGTGTTTACCAGCTTTGCCCGTGCTCGGCCGGAAGGCCTGCATGTACAGGTTCGTGACGTAGGGCTGGAGCTGGATGTGCAGGTAGCCCACTAAGGTTAAGATCTGGTTGATCCTCATCCGACACTCCGCGTCGCCCAACTTGTCGGCGATGAAAAAATACTGCACGCTCTGCAGGAGCTCCATGACGCAGAAGAAGAGGACGGCGCTCGTCATCTTCCCGTTCTTTGTACGTTTCCAGACCACGCCGGCGGCGGCCAGGCCCAGCAGGGTGAAGGCCGCGGACGCTTGCTGGTTCCAGCACATGGCGCGCGCGTTTTTTATATTGTGGGGGCCTGCCCGTCGCGCCTTCGGTGAGGGGGGGCTGCCTTTCTTGGCGCGCCTGGCAAATGCACGCGCGTTTGCAAACCCGCGGTAACCCGCGCAGGGAACCCGAACCCGAACCCGAACCGAACCAGATCTGCAGCGCAAAGCCGCAAAAACGAGTTTACGTTCGCTGGTGGTAGTTCTGGAGTAGTGCGACAGCAGCGAGAGGGTGATAAAGTGTCAAAAGCGTGCAGCGCAACGATCACTGCGAGTCACCAAAGCTGCAGCAAGCTCTAAGACCACAGCAGTGATGCTGCTGCGCGCAAGCGTATGCTTCGCGGCGCTCCAAGCGACACTAGCTCTCGTACCGGTCGAGCGGCGCACGCTCTTCAAGGCCGCCGCGGCCGCCAGCGCCTGTGCCGCGTTGCCGGCGCGTGCCGAGAAACCCTATAATCCGCTCGGCCTCAAAGGGCAGTTCTGGGAGACAGGCAGCATGGTCTACGTGAAGCCGGCGCGGGACCCCGACGCGCTGCCGGGCGACGTGGCCGTGGCGCGAGCGTCAATGACGGACGCGGTGCGAGCGCTGCGCGACGCGCGACAAGCGGCGGAGCGGGGCGACGCCGGCGACCTCGTGTTCGCGCGCCTGCGGGAGACCGTGACCGAGCGGACCCTGCGCCTCGCGGGCACCGTGCTCGTGGACACCGCGCCGGACGTCGGCGCCGCGCAGGAGGCGCTCTCGCGGGCGGGCCGCGCGTTCGCCCGCGCCCAGACCGCCGCCGACCGGCCGTCCGAGCTCAGCACCGCGGCCGCCGGCGCGCTGACGGCGACGGGCCTGATCTTCGTCGTGCCCGGCGGGCCCGCGCTCGCGAACGACGTCGCCGCGCGCCGCCAGCTGAGCGCCGACCCGGGCCTCGACGTGGTCCTGGCTCTCTCGGACTGCGTCGACGCGCTCGGGGCGCTGCTCGCCGCGTCGCCGCCGCCTCGCTGAGTAAGTTCAAATGAAACGTTGCTCACCCACGTACGACCATTCGCCCCAAATGAGTCTGTCTAGCCAATTTATTGATAATAACACGCGACGTCCCCAATCGGCCGAGCCCGATCGGCGGCGGCGCGGCGGCGCGGCGGCGCGGGGGGGCAAGAAAACGGGTTTTATGTGCGGGTTTTCGGAGAATTGACGATTTTGTCCTACGCGTACAGCTGTAGCGCACCGATCCAGAACAAATCGGCGGCCTCGGGCAGCCTCCCGCCACCATGCCTCCGGCCGAGGGGCCGACGGACGAGGAGGCCTTCGACCTCGCGGGCGTGGGCATCGGCTCGAAGACGCCGCCGCGGCACGCGGGCGACGGCCTGTACCGCTGCCTGCGGAGCGTGGCGGTCGGCGCGGTCGGCGGCGTGTGCATTTCGCTGGCGGCGCCGGTCCTGGGCGCGCGCGAGCACGGCTGGAAGGGCTTCGCGGGCGGCGTCGCGCAGGGCGTCGTCGGCCTCGTTGCGCTGCCCGTGGCGGGCGTCGCGTGCGGCGTCTACGACCTGGGCCGCGGCGTGGCGGCGACGCCGCTCGCTATTCAAGCCCGGGCCGAGGGCCGGGAGTGGGACGGGGCCGGCTGGCGCTTCTACGACCTCGGGGCGGAGAAAATCGAGGTGGACGCCGTGAACGCCACGGTCGACTTCGCTGGCGAGCGGCGGAAGCTGCGCGAGGAGCGGGTTGTTTTGCCCACAACTAAAGTCGCCGCCACAGAGTTCTACGACGTCTTGGGCGTGGCCCCGGGCGCGTCCGCGGCCCTCATCAAGAGGAGCTACTACAAGAAGGCGTTGGGGTGCCACCCGGACAAGCACCCGGACGACGCGGACGCCGCCGCCAAGTTCCAGGTTATTGGAGAAGCCTATCAGGTCCTCTCGAACCCGCAGGCGCGGGCGCGGTACGACGCGAGCGGCGACGCGGGCGACGCGGCGACGCTGGACTCGACGACCTTGTTCGCGGTCGTGTTCGGGTCCGCCAAGTTCGAGGGATTCGTAGGCGAGCTCAAGCTGGCGCAGCTCGCGCAGGAGGAGCAGGGTGATACAACTGTGCCGGAGGCGGAGCATAGGCACAACCAGCGGAAGCGGGAGGTGAAGTGCGCGTCGAACTTAGTCGCGCTGCTGGAGCCCCACGCCTTGGGGCGCCTCGACGCCGCCGCGTTCGAGATAAGCCTCAAGCCGCTCGCGGCGGACCTGGCCTCGAACGCCTTCGGCGCGGCGCTGCTCGGCGTCGTCGGCTACGCCTACGAGATGGCGGGCGGGGCCCGGGCCGCCCGGGGCGCCGGGGCCCGGGGCGCGTTCGCGCTGCGGCGGCGCGTGAACGCGCTCGGCACGCGCCTCGCGACGGCGGGGTCGATCGGCAGAGCCGGCGGTCGGTCGCTGCTGGCGCGGGGCGCGGAAAAACGCGAGGGGCGGCTCGACGCGGCGGCGGCCGCCGCGGCCAAGCAGCAGCGCGAAGCGGACCTCACGGTCTCCATGCTCGAGGTCATGTGGCGGCTGACCGTCGTGGACGTGGAAACGACCCTCCGCGCCGCGTGCAACAAGGTCCTCAATGACCACGGCGCCTCGCGGGAGGCGCGAGTGGCGCGCGCGCGCGGGTTGGCGATCGCGGGCCGCGTGTTCCGGGACGCGTCCGCCGCGTCCGAGTACGCCGGGCGGTGGCGGGACGCGCTCCGGGACAGCGTCGGGGGCGGCCCCAAGTCGGCTGCGGCGTCGCCCCCGGAGACCCCGGCCTAAGTTGTCTATGTGTTACTCGCCGCGTTGGCCTCGGGGACCACGGAGACCGTCTCCGCCACGGCCGCGTCGGTCCCATCGGCCGACGGGGCCTCCTTCGTGACCTGGAGGAAGGGCTCCAGCCGGTTGTCGCGGTCCGGCGGGCGGGCGCTGCCGGGCAGGTCATAGCCCACGAACCGCAGGACCACGCCGACCACGTCGGGCGGCGCCCGGTACGCCCGGAAGAGGTCCGGCAGCAGCGCCTCGAGCACCCGCCGCCGCCGCTGGCGTTGTCTCAAATCCGACGCGATCACGGCGTTGGCCCGGTCGCCGCAGCCCCGGCAGTACTCGCCGCCGCACCCCCGCAACCGCTCCTTGTGCCCGCCGCACCGCCAGCATATCTCGCCCGGCACGCGGAGCCGCCGCCGCCCCTGTCCGCGTCCGCCCGCCCTCCCCCGTCCGCCGCGGCCGCGGTGCATGGCTTCGGTGAGTTGCCCTCGCCGGCTTCTGTGCTGCCCGCTGCTGACGCGTGGGGTGGTGCACGAGCTCACGCGCAGGCACTTGCAGACGCGGTTAAATGGGGGCAGCGCTTGGAGTTGTCTGCTGAGTTAGGTAGTGCGATTGTAAACTTTTGCATATGAAACCCGCGAGCTGCTCGCGTCGCGCACGAGCACATACGGCTACAGAGCATTACTAAGGCTAGATCAATAGTTGAACATCGAGCTCCGGTACCTGCGCCCGGCAGCGACTAGTTTGACGGGTTTCGCGCTGGCACAGTTAAGCCAGCGTACGCTTAGCTACATCTCTACTTGGAAACGAGACCCGGCGTGCTCGCGGTGCTCGCGCTAGAAATTTTGCCTACTAAGAGGTTGGCGTGGTACAAGCGCACTCCCTGAGATCTCCCTGGCCGAGAGAGCATTTTGGCCAAGAGAGAGCTTTTGCTCTCCAGCAGTAAAAATGAGCAGCGCCCGCCGCCGCCGCCCGCCGCCGCCGCCGACGTCCTTCGCACCGCGCGCCTGGGCCGCCGGCGAGGCGGTGCGCGTCGTCCGTCGGCGCGACGGGCGCAAGGGCGCGGACGCGACGGTGCGTAGCAGTACCGGAGACACCGTGCGGCTCCTCTTCGACAACGGCTCCGAGGCCGACGTGCCCGCCGGCTACGACGCGCGGCGCGCGATCGTCCGCCAGCCGGCCGCGGGGCGCGCCCTGGAGCTCAACGAGGACTGCGCGCGGCACGTGGCCAGCTACCTGAGCGCGAAGCGCGCGCTGCGCGTCGCCGCGACGGCGCCGGCGTGGCGGCGCGCCGCGGCGCACGACGCCGACTGGCGGTTCCGCGTGGCGGCGCGCTGGCCATACGACGGCGGCGGCCGAGCGGCGCCGCCCGCGCCGGCGTCGTGGCGCGACGTGTACCGCCGCCGCCTCGGCGCCGAGCGGGCCCTCCGCCGGGGGAATATCGGACGGTTACAGGGAAGTCGATTCGTGCCGCGCTTTTGCGCGGACCCGTGCTGTTTGGCGGTCTTCCGGGGTCGCACACAAGCGCTCTATCACCACGCGGTCCACCCCCACAGCTGGCTCGACATCACCTTCGAGGACGAGGTATGGCTGAACGCCCGCGCGGGTGCTGCTCCGTACATGGTGATGCCGCGTCGGCAGCAGGAGGTGCAGTTGCTGGCGCGGGATATCCTCGCGCGCAGGCCAATCTCGCCGGTGATCGGACCGCTGAATCACTCTTAAATATGTTGTTCACACTGTAGATCGGGCAAGACGGGTAGACTAGAAGTGCGCGGGACACACTCGTCAAGACGAGTGTGAGCACGTTCCTGGGTGCCCGAAACACTACCTGACGGAGACGGGTTTTCACAACTCAAATCAAAGTATAAAAGACTAAACGCGCTGTTACAACAGCCGCTGCCGGCCAAAGGTTGCCGCAGAGCCACCAGCCACCGCACGCTAGCGCTAGTCGCTGCGCGGTGTTGAAACAAGCGCGCAGCAGCGCAGGGTCAGACCCGCCGCGCGCCGCGCAACAGGCACCGTAAGCACCGCGGCCGGTCCAAGGAGGACCGCAAGGCCGCAGCGCGACGTCCGACAAGGCTTGCAACGCACCATGGCCAACCTCGTGGCCCCGCAGCCGCTCCTGAACCTCGCGGACCCGCCCGAGGACGGCGTCTCGAGCGTCGAGTTCAGCCCGACGAGCCCGGACGTCCTCCTGGTGGCCTCCTGGGACGCCACCGTGCGCCGCTACGATCTGGATCGGGCCCGGCCGCTCGTGGCCTCGGCGCCGCAGCCCACGGCCTGCCTGGCGGCGACTTTCGCGGGCGACGACGCGACGGCCGTCGTCGGCTGCGTCGACGGGAGCGTGCGGGTCGCGCGCGTCGACGGCACGCTCCAAGGGTCCAACGCGGCGTCGCTGGGCGCCCACGACGCGGGCGTGCGCTGCCTCCGCTACGACGGCCAGCACAACGTCGTGTTCAGCGGGAGCTGGGACCGCACCATCGGGGGCTGGGACCCCCGCGCGGCCCAGGGGCGCGTCGCCACGGCCGAGGTGCCTGGCAAGGTTTTTGCATTAGATCTGGCCTTCGGCGGGTCCGGCACCAAGCTGGTCGTCGGCACGTCGGACCGCCACGTCGTCATCTTCGACGCGCGGAACCTGTCAACGCCGCTCCAGCACCGCGAGTCCTCGCTCAAGCACCAGACGCGGTGCCTGCGGTGCTTCCCCGACGCGTCGGGCTACGCCCTCTCGAGCATCGAGGGGCGCGTCAGTGTCGAGTACTTCAGCGACGAGGACCAGCCGCGCAAGTACGCCTTCAAGTGCCACCGGGCCGGCAAGGTCGTGTACCCCGTCAACGCCATGGCCTTCCACCCCGTCCTCGGGACATTCGCGACCGGCGGGAGCGACGGCGGCGTCTCGCTCTGGGACGGCGCGCACAAGAAGCGGCTGGCGCAGCTCCAGCCCTTCCCGACCTCCGTCGCGGCCCTGGCGTTCAGCCACGACGGGTCCAAGCTCGCCGTGGCGTCGTCCTACTGCTTCGAGGAGGGCGAGAAGGACCACCCGCGGGACGAGCTCTACGTGCACACGGTGCTCTCCCACGAGGTCACGCCGAAGGCGTCCGCGCCGCAGTCCTGAGACCGGCGGGACCCGCGCGTCAAGGACGCGGGCCTAGGGCGCGGGGGGCCGTCCTAAAGATCTGTGATACTACTCGGAGCGTAGTTGAGTGTAGTTGGTCAAGTAGTTAGTCGTCGGCCGAGCGCCGGACGAGCGCGTCCCGGAGCCAGTCGAGCTCGGCGGGCGCGTGCGCGGCCCGGAACGGCTCCATGTAGCGCTCCACGACCTTCCGCTCGCGCCAGTAGCTCTCCTTGTAGTCGATAAGGAGCTCGTCGCCGGGGCGCACGTCGCGCGTCGCGACGACGAAGACGTGGGCGAAGCCGCGCACGTAAGCGTTAACGAAGGCGCAGTTCGCGGGCTCGTAGTTCCGCGCGAGCGAGTGGTACGGGTCCGCGCGGCAGTCGTTGCACGCGATCAGGGGGCTCCCCCGCGGCACCTCGCCGAGCCCCGGCCACGGGTCGATCACGAGCGTCGCGAAGGCGTCGCGCCCGCGCAGGGGCTTGTCAATTGACAGCGCAAAGCGCTCGTGCTCAATGAGACCTAAGACCGACGGGCCCCACGTCTTCAAATACGCGTCCTGTGCGCTCAAAAGGCCGCTATAGGGGCCGAGGACTTCGTGCTTGGCGATCGCGCGCTTCGCGACGCACTTGGACTGGCCGCGCAGCTTTTCCCTCGTGTCCTCCCGCGGGACGGGCACGACCTCCACCAGCGCCGACGGACACCGCTTCACGGTGACGCCGTGGTCGTCGGACCGCGCCGGATCGACGGTCACGACGGCCCGCACCCCCGTTTCTATGGCGCGCGCCTGGGCGTCCGAGTAGTTCTCCCGGACCACGACGACCGAGTCCGCGTCCGGGCAGTTCGCGAAGGCTTGGGCGCGCGCGGCCGCGGCCGCGGCGTCCGCGACGAAGACGGGGTCGCCCACGCTCGTGAACCGCTCGCGGTGGAGCGGGTGCGTCGCGGCCTGGCGCGCGGGCAGCAGTCCTAACAACGCGACCGCGTCCTGATCCGCCGTGTGCGCCAGCGACGCCTGGACCCCCGGGGACCGCTGCGCGACGATGATTTCTCCGTCCGAGGCGAAGAAGTCGAGCTCCGGCAGCCGCTCAAGGCCGCCATCGGCGTCGTGCGTGCCGCGCACTTTGTCGAGCCACTCGCGCCGCGTCATGCCCGGGCACAGGCCGCCGTCGCGGGCCGCGACGGCGCGCGCGTCGCCGCTCCACACGCGAAACTTGCCGTCGTCGCGCCAGCCGTCGCGCTCCAAATCCACGGCGAGGTCCAGACAACTGCGCACCGTCCGCGCATCTTCGACGCTTCGGCGCCAGTCCTTCTGGACGCCGCGCCAGGCGGCGGTGTAGATGTCGCGCGACGCCGCCTCCTCCATGGCCAAAAGCTCCTCGCGCAGGCGCGCGACGGGGTCCTCGACGGAGGCGACGGCGGCGGCCCGCTTCGCCTTCTTCTTCTTCGGCGGGGACGGCCGGACCTCGTCCTCATCTTCGTGGTAGTGCGTCGGGGCCTTGCGCGATCGCTTCAGGGGCCGCAGCGCGTCCCTCCCCAGGCCCAATCGGACGTCGCCGTCGTCAAACTTTACGTTAAATACGTCGCGAGCTCCCATGTGGCTCGTGACGACGGCGGGATAAAACCTGCCGTCCCGGAACTGGGCCTCGACCGGGGTGCCCACGCCAAAGGGCGCGGCCGGGTCCGGGGCCGCGCGCGCCGGCGGCCGCGCCGGCGCCGGCGGTTTGGGCGGGGGCGGCTGCTGCACGAACGCGTCCAGCCGGAACGCATCGCAGGCCATGTCGTCGTCCGCGGGCCGCAGCGCGCCCGCTTTGCCCGCCACGCGCGTCGGTCCCAGGACCAAGAGGTTCGCAGCCCGAAGCGGGACGAGGGGGCGCGTGAGCCGCGCCGCGCCCTTGCTTGCGGCATCGAGCGCTTTGACGAGGGACTCGCCCACCTCCATCCGATATTTTTTCTCGCCGGCCCAAGTCCGCTTGTGCACGGCCACGAAGTAGTTCTTATTGAAGGTCGCTGCGCCCTCCTTAGCCAGCGCGAAGGCCACGTCGTCCACAATATGCTGTTTGGTGTGCGTCTGCCGCAGGCAACCGTCCGCATCGACGACGACCACCGTGAGGCCGAGCGAGTACTCCTTGCGGTACTGGCGGTCGATGTGCCTCGTTAAATCGAGCGCGAGGCGCCAGTCGTCGTGGCGCTCCACGAGCCGGTTGCGCGTGTACACGAGGAGGGGAGACGCGGCGTCCGCGTGCTTTGGGATCGTGCTGAACCCCGCGACCACCGAGACGTGCCGCGACCCGCCCACCGCGACCCGCGTCCGCGCCGGCTCCAGCAAGGACCCAACAAGGTCGTAGGACTCAATGGCCTCGCTGGCCTCCCCCACCGCGTCCACCAGCGTCGCCGCGAATGCGCGATCGAGGTACGTCTCGCCCCGCAAAATCTCGCCGAGCTTCCGCGCGACGGTCGGCGCCGCCTCGAACGTGTCGTAGAGGACCACCTCGAAGGCCGACGCGTGCGTTTCCCGCCGCGGCGTTACGGTGGCGTCGAGGACGAACCCGGCGAGGCCGGCGCACGCGGCGGCGACGTCGACGCCAATACCGGTGCACGTGTCCGCGACGATCGTCGCCGGCGGCGAGGCCGCGACCGCCGCGGCCCAGGCCCTCGCGACGTCGCGGGGGGCGAGCGACCGCGCCGCGAAGACCGTGATCGGAATGGAGGGCGGCCGCCCGGCCCGCTGCAGGCTCTCGGCCAAGATCCCGACCTCGAACACGGCCGCGCCCGCCTCCACAACGTCCCGGCGGGCGCCGCGCTGGATCGCGAAGCGTGTCTGCGCGCGCCGCGCCGACAGGACGACCGCGCCCGCACCACGATCTCGCACTTCATGGGCCGCTCGTCGGCCACGTTATCTAGCAGCTCCATCATGGCGGCCTCGGGCGACGAGTGCTGGTTCCGGCAGTTGTGCCAGAAGCCCCGCCCGTCCGTCACGGCGTCGGTCCGGTCGGCGACGACCACCTCCGCCGCCTCTGCCTCCTCCTCCTCCTCCTCCTCCTCCTCCTCCTCCTCGGCCGGCTCGTCGTCGACCCAGGGCCCGAGCACCTCGTCGCACGCGGCCTGGTCGTAGTAGCCGCCCTTGCCCCGCTTGAAGCCGAGGCTCACTTCCCGCTCATTCTCGAAGACGCCGTGCACGTAGCACGGCATGATGTAGCCGTCGCAGCGCATCTTGGTCTTGCGGGCGCAGGCGTCGCGGAGCTCAGCGAGGGAGAGCGGCATCTTGCTCTCCGGTCGTTTGACTGCTTAGATCGTTCTTCGCTTACTGGCGTTGCTGGAGGTGTTTTTCACAGCGAACAGACTGTGCTCCTACAGCGCGCAACGGAACCGAGCGCTCAATATTACAGACGAACCGCCCGATCACTACTATGGTTCGGGACGGGTTTTCGTGACGGGTTTTTATTCGGGTTCGCAGCTGCACAGGCATGCATGCAAAAGCGCCTGGTCGGCCGTAAATATGCGCAGCCTCCTGGCGCTCGTCTGCCTGGCGCGCAGCGCCGCCGCTTTCAACGCCAAGCCGCAGGCCGAAGCGCTCTGCGACCCGGGCGTCCAGCAGTACAGCGGCTACATCGACTTGTCCACGGGACCCAAGCATTTGTTCTACTGGGCCTTCGAGAGCCGCAATGACCCGGCACATGACCCCGTGATCCTGTGGATGACTGGCGGCCCTGGCTGTAGTTCAGAAGTTGCCCTCTTCGGAGAGAACGGTCCGTGTAAGGTCAACGCGGACGGCACCGCCACGATGGTGAACCCGTACTCCTGGAACAAGAACGCTACGTTAATCTACGTGGACCAGCCCGCCGGCACGGGCTTCTCCTACGGCCAGAAGGACGCGACCGAGGTCGGCGTCGCCAGGGACATGGTCGATTTTCTCGTGCAGTGGTTCCGGCTCCACCCCAAGTTTTCACAGCACGACTTGTACGTGACGGGCGAGTCCTACGCGGGCCACTACGTGCCGGCGGTCGCGTCAGGGCTCTTCCGGAACGGGACCCTCCAAAAACAGCTCAAAGGCCTGGCCATCGGGAACGGCCTGACGGACCCCGAGATCCAGTTCGCCTACTACAAGGACATGATCATCAGCACGAACGGCCACAAGGCGGCGGTGGGCAAGGCGGAGCACGCGCTCATGGAAGCCGCGACGCCGGCGTGCGCGGCCCGCGTCCGCAAGCATCCCGGGCGAATTGCTTTTGCAGTTCGAATTGCCCGCATTTCGCCTCAATCACGAAACGCGGGTACAGACACCTCGGGTACACTACGCGGCGGCGCGGGGCGCCATTGGAGTTTTTCTGCAGCGCCCCGCCCCGCCCCGTCGCCCTTAAGATCACCTCCCGCTGACCCCCGGGCTGTATCGAGTCATAGCGACGGTCCATTCTCCACAGGTGCATCGCTGCCATCAAGGCGTGCCAGAAGACCGCGGCCACGTGCCTCCCGGCGCTCGAGTTGTGCGAAAGCACATTGGAGATACCCTACACGCTGACGGGCATGAACCCGTACGACATGCGGGAGAAGTGCGTGGTGCCTCCATTATGCTACGACTTCTCGAACGTGCAGAAGTACCTGCAACGGGACGACGTACGTAAGATACTGGGCGCGCGGGGCCGCTGGGCCGACTGCTCCAAGGCCGTCACGGTCCGCTTCGAGCTCAGCGGCGACTACTTAAAAAACTACCAGCAACTGCTCCCGGAGCTGCTGGAGGCGGGCGTGCGCATGCTGATCTATGCGGGAGATCAAGATTTTATCTGCACTGCCGCGGTGTCCTTGGACACTTGACGCGACATCGTTGCTGCTCGACGGCGTGGAGGGTGACGTGCGACTCACTTTTCATCACACGCAGGCAACTGGCTCGGCAACCAGGCCTGGACCCTGGCCCTGCCCTGGACGGGTAGGAGAGGCTTCCGGGCCGCGCCCGTCGTCGACTGGCGCGTGGCGGGCGCCAAGGCCGGGGAACTGCGCACGAGTGGCCCGCTGAGCTTCCTGCGCGTCCTCGACGCGGGCCACATGGTGCCGATGGACCAGCCCGCGGCCGCGCTCGCCATGGTCAACGCGTTCATGGCGAACAAACTCTTGAGATGTGCTTTGTGACCTTCCCTGTACCCCACCACGTCATCGAGCGTCGCAGAGAGCGCCGCCTCGATAGCGTGGCCCCCGTAGTAAGAGCCTGCAATTACGCCGGGTCCTCGCCGAGCCGGTCGACCCACGCCCGCACGCCGCGCCCGACCTTGGCCAGGGGCGCCTTCGCCAGGCGCCCGGCGAGGACCCCCGGCCGCCGGAGCGCGCGCGCCGTCCGCGCCGCCGGCTCTCGCAGCGCCCGCGCGACGGACGCGCGCGCGTCGTGCAGCGACGGCGCGTCGCGGAGTGCCTCAAAGTCCGACGCGTACAGCGCCATGTCGTCCAGCGCGCCGCCCAGCAGGCGCACGTTCCCGGCGCCGTCCGTCGCCTTGAGCAACTTCCGCGCCAGCGTGCCCGCGTCGGCACCCTCCTCCGTCGTGTAGAGCACGACCAAATCCCCGGCGAACAGGCCCGCCAGGAAGGCGCGGTCCGAGTCCGCGACGGCCAGCCGGCACAGCCGATTCGGCAGCTTCTTGACCTCGAAGCCCGCGGCGCGGTAGGCGTCGCGCGCCGCGCGCACGGCCGGCACGTCGGCCTTGACGAGCGCGCCGACGGCGACGAGCGCGGGCTCGCGCAGCGCGCGCCGCGCCGCGTCCAGTAGGAGGCCCTTGCGGAACCGCGCCGCGGCGGCCGCCATGGGGACACCTGCGCGGGTCTTGCGTGGGGGGCGTTTGGCGCGGCGGCGCCGGCGGCGTTGGAGCGGGCGTCCTCAGAAACGGCGGAAGCGAATCTCTTCACCACCGGCGCCGGGTCTCTTAGGTCCGGACCGGCTACGAATCCTGACACAGATGCTTCTTTAATCACCGGACGGCGAAGGCTGGATTTTGTGGACGCGGGGCGGGCACGGTGGTCTACGCGTACGTTCGCTGTGGTCCGGCGCAGTGCGGCGATTGCACGGTGGTCTACGCGTGCGTTCGGCGCGACGCTGTCGGCGCGATGCAGTGCGGCGATTGCAGTGTGGCACAAAGAAGCGCTGCGACGCGGCGCGGCAACGCGCGTGGGACGCAGCGGGCAGCTGTGCGCTGACAGCGAGACCAGTGCGGGCCGGCAACGGTGTTTGCTGGGGCGACAGCGGCGGCGACGTCTCTGGCCGTTCTCACTTCGTGCGGGTATATCACGCGGGTTTTTCTCGATAGCGCTAACGCTATTAAAGCCAAGCCTGCCGTACTTAAGACCACCTGGCGCTCCCCCGCCCAGCGCACAAAAGCCAGCCTGCTTTACGTAGTCGCGGCGCCCCCCCGCCCGCAAGACACGCTCAGGAGAAGAAGAGGCTGGAGGCTGCCCCACAACTATGCTGGCCTCCGTGAGCGAAACGGGCAGCCTCGCGCGGACCCAGGAGGACCCGGTGGACGTCACGCCGCTCTTCCCCCGCAACGGGTACGGCGACGACGTCGACTCCAGTGCCGAGGTGCTGGAGGCCCAAGACGAGCTCGACGCGCGGCGAAAAGCCGGCGCGCCGACGGGCTCGTGTACTGTAGTGGGCGACCCGGATTTGCAGGACCAGGCCTGCGTGGACCTGAGCGGCCCCGGGAGCTCCCTGTGCTTCCGGAGTCGGTCTTGCGTGCAGCCCGTGCTCGTGCTGTACGTCAAAGTTTCCACCAAATTCTTCGCGCTGCGCGTGAACGTCATCGACTCGGACGAGAAGTACTACACCTTCAACCTGTCTAACCGGCGGTCCATCGTCAAGGTCGAGGGGTGCACGTGCGACCTGCCTCTTGTCATGGGGAGCGGCTGGCAGTACGTGAGCGTGCCGCTGGCGGACCTGATGCAGCGCTGCTTCGGGGCCGCCTACTACGCCTGCGTCCAGGTGCGCGTGCACTCGTCCTGCCGCCTCTTCCGCATGTACGGGGCGGCGCGCGAGTACGCGGACGTCGAGCTGCCGCCCCACCTGCGGCTGCTCTGCGCCGACGACGACGAGGAGGAGGTCAACGACCAGTGAGTAAGGATAGCAATCTACCATTCAGTTAGCGAGGGTGCTGCCTCGGGCCCGAGACCGATGCCCTGTTCCTGGAGCATCTTTCGTATAAGTAAAACCTGCAAAAAACCCACGCGTGCACGCCTTGTCGTTTCGCCTTGTCGTTTTTGTCTTTTTGTCTTGCGCCGGAAGTTGCGGGTTTTTTTTAATTGCAAATTTTGTCAACGCGGCTTGTAGCAACAGTCACGCACTGTACCTTTGACGCTTTGCGGTTTTTTTCTTGCAAATAAAAGCCGCGCCGGTGTAGCAACAGCCACGCACTGTAAGAGTGCGCGTTTACCACACCATGCGACGACGCCGGCTCTTGTTTGCATCCCTCGCGGCGTGCGCCGCGGCCCTCGCGCCGCGAGCCACTCGGACACGGCTCGCACCGGCACCGCTGCGAGTCCCGCGCGGCGGCGGGCGCGACGACGGCGGCTACTACGCCGCCCTGGGCCTCGACCGCGCGTGCACGCAGCGCGAGGTGGACAAGGCGTACCGGCGGAAATCGTTAAAGTGCCACCCCGACAAGGGCGGCGACGTCGAGGAGTTCAAGCGGTTGAACGAGGCGCGCGAGGTGCTCTCGGACCCCGCGAAGCGGCGCGCGTACGACCGGTTTGGAAAAGCGGGCGTGGGCGGGCCGCCGCCGGGGGCGAACCCGTTCGCGGGCTTCGGGGGGCAGCCGGGAGGAAATCAAAACGCCCAGGCCCAGCAGATGTTCGAGCAAATGTTCGGCAGCTTCGGCTCTGCTTTCGGGGACGCCTTCTCCGGGGGCCTGGGGGGCTTCGGCCGGCAAATGCCGCAACGCTTCGCCATCACGGTGAGTTTGGACGACTGCTTCTGCGGGCGGACGCTCAGCGTGGATGTTGGAGGCGCGCGCTGCCGCGTCAAGCTGGACCCCGGCGCCCAGGACGGCGACGTCGTCCGGGCGCGCGCGGGTGATGTACAAGTGCAGTTCGAGCTCCGCGAGGCACCGCACGAAACTTATAGAAGGCGGGGCGCCGACTTGTTATTGGACGCCACCATCAGCCTGGGCGACGCCCTGGGCGGCGGCCCCGCCGTGACGGTGGCGCGGCCGGACGGGTCGACCTTCCGCGTGAAGCTCGCCCAAAAGGGCGCGGTCCTGAAGCACGGCGCGCTGCGGTGCGTCGAAGGCGAGGGCATGCCCGTGCGTGGCACAGACAGACGGGGGCGCCTCTTCCTCCGCGTCAAGGTGGCGTTCCCGGAGGCGCTCGACCTGGACGACGACCGGCGGCGGGAGCTGGAGCGCGTTCTGGGGCTGCCGCCGGCGCGGGGCGGGGGCGGGAGCGACCGCGTCGCGCGCCAGGCCGAAAATGGCGAGTGGTCCCTGAAGCGGCGCCGGCCGGCGGCGCCCGGGTCTGGGTTCGCGTTCCGATAGCGTAAGTGTGTGGTTTTTACGTGCGTCCCGTCCGGATCGCCGCGCGACTCAGTGCCACGTTGAGCTCAAGTCGCTTTACGCCAGACCTGGAGCAAGACCCCCCCCTCTCTGCCGGGGGAAGCTCTCTTGCCGCACCGCGTACACGAACGGGGGATGCTTATGCTAATAGCTAGGGACTAGAGCCCCCCCCGTACACGGACACAGCTTAAACGAGCCGCCGCGCGAACGGGGCAGCCCCCGGAATGCCGCGAACGGGCGACCACAGGGGTGCGGCCTGGCGGCGGCAGGAGCGGGGTGCGGCGCCCCATGTCCTGGAGCAGACGCGCCACGGGTCGCCGATGGTGAGGCAGGAGATTGCGCGCCACGCCATCGCACAGAGGAACGACCACGAGCTGCAGCAGTGGGCGGACGGGGCCGGGCGGCCGAGTCGCGTCCAGCAGTGGGAGGACCTGCGCGAGGTCGAGTTCGGGCTCTGGCTCACCGCGAACGTCGGCAGCCCCTCGCGCCGGCGGCAGGTGCGGGCCGTCTGTGAGTGCCTGGACGACCTGGCGTACTGCGAGTGGGCGGCTTTGGAGCACCACCTCGACCTTAATGCGTGGCCGGCGTTAACAAGAAGGCGCTTCGTCGCGGCGGTGCGGGCGCTGCGCGGGGAGGAGGACGAGGCCGCGGCCGGGGCGCCGGCGTACGCCCGGGCAGACGCCGAGACTGCGCCACGCGAGGCCGAGGCGCTGGCGTACGACCAACGCACTGTTGCCGCCGCCTTGGCGGACCGCGTGCGGCGCGAGCGCGTCGACGCGGCGATCGCCGCGGCGCGCGCGCCCCGGGCCCGCGCACCGAGCGCCTCGTCGGGCGAGGACGGCGCGCGCCGCCGGCGCTCGGCGGACGCCGACGGCGACGCGAGCGACGAGTCCTCGGAGAGCGACGGCGGCATGCCCGCGCTGGAGGACGTGGCCGCGGACGGCTGCGCGCGCCCCGTGCCGTGGCGCGCGGACGCCGTCCTGGGGCGCCTCGAGGGGGCCGTTTCGTTCGACCCGGACGCGTGCTGCGCCATCTGCCTCGACGTGCTGGAGGACGAGACGTCGATCCTGGATACGTCTGTAGATGCGCTCGACCGCGCCGTCGTGATGATGCCCTGCGGCGCGGCCGTCCCGCACTACTTCCACCGGGGCTGCGCCTTGCGAATGCTCGACGCGGCCGCGGCCCGGGGCGACCACGTACCGCGCTGCCCGACCTGCCGCGGCGAGTTTCCCCCCCAGACGCTGATGGACCGGTTACCCCTGGAGACGGTATACGGCACGGCGACTGACTAAGTTACGGGCACTACTCCCCGCGCTCAAGCCGCCCGGCGGCGGCGGCGCGCCGCGCGCCGCTGGCGCTCCCAGTCGGCCTGGCGGTGCGCGAAGAGCGAGACGGGGTCGCTCTTGTCGACCCGCTGCGGCCGGCGGCGCGGCGGCTCCGAGAAGCGCGCGGCCGGCGACGCGAGCGTAGAGCGGTCCGAGCGCGACACCGTCGAGGGCGGGCACTCGAGGGGCGGCGCCCGCGGCGGGGTCGGCGGCGCCGCGAGCGGGTGGAGCTGGTCCGCGAGCGGCCGGGGCGGGGCGTCGCCGGCCGCCGCCGCGAGGCTGCGGAGCAGGTCCTTCTGGAGCGGCGGCGGCGGCAACACGTTCGCCCGGGTCGACGTCATTAGCACGCGGCGCGCGCCGCGCGTCGGCGGCCGCGCACAGGGCGCCCGGACCGGCGCCTTCTTGGGCCGCGCGCCGCCGGTCGCCGGCCCCCCGAGGGGCGGGCGGTTCCTTCGCCGCGGCGGCGTCGCGCAGCGCGTCGGCGGCGGCGCCGACGGCCGGGCACAACGACCCTTGCTCGCGTAGCCGCGGAACGACATTGGACTCCCCGTGAGCTCGGCGACCTCCGCGTCAATGTCTTCGTCGCTGCCCCAGCCGAAGATGCCCGCGTCCACGGTCGCCGGCGCGGCGGCGTCGCTGGAGATGTGCGCGGCGCGCGTGCGCCAGCTCGGCATGAGCGCCATATCTTTTAAACGCGGCGACGACGGCGTTGAGCACAACGCAGCGGGCGCGGCGCGAGCAAGCAGTGTCCCGGGGCGCGCTGTCAGCGCTGCGGTTCAGGAATTATGCGTTGCCCGAGAGTCATATGGCAAGTAGCTCTTGAATGCAGCAGTTGAAAAACCCGTGCCTTAAGCGTATTCTTTCGCAAGACCCGTGCGCGTAAAACGGCAAGTTGTCACATGGACGCCTAAACAGGGAGCACTCCAGGATTACCCCGTCAACAATAAACTACCACGCCCCGTCCGAGTTGTCGCGCCGCGAGGGCGGCACGCACGCGCCGGAAGAATCGCCGCGCAGCCCGGCCAGGCGCGAGTTCGTCGGCAGCGGCGGCGGCTGGTCCGGCCGGAAGCTCGGCGCGGGCGGCGGCTGGTCCAGCCGGAAGCTCGGTGGAGGCGTCTGCACCGGCTCGGGCGTCGGCGCCCACTTCGACTTCTTACTGGTGACCTTGGAGTCCGCCTCCAGCTTCATCTGCCTTCTCAAATCCATCTTGAAGTTTAGGATGTCTCCTTTATAAGTCTTCAAACCGTGGTCCACGATCCAAATCTCCTTGGCCACCTGACTAATGAGCCGCATGTCGTGACTTACTAGGACCACGCCGCCCTTGAATTCTTTAATCGCATCGGCCAAGGAATCGATCATCTCCATGTCTAACGCATTTGTAGGTTCATCTAACAGTAATATATGCGCCGATTGCTTGGCCATGTGGCAGAAGACGACCTTGGCCTTCTGGCCCTCGCTCAATTGGGACATGGTCTGCTGCTGCACGACGCCGGACGTGCCGTAGCGCCCGAGCCACTTCCGCGCGTCCTCCTTCGTGAGGTCCGGATACATGTCCATGAACCACTGCAGGGGAGCTTTGGTGAAATCCAACAAGTCTTCAAAGTGCTGCGTGAACTTGGTCATCTTGAGGTGGCCGTGCGGGCGGACCGCGCCTTTTCTAGGTGCCAGTTCCCCGTTGATGATCTTCACTAATGTACTTTTCCCGGCCCCGTTCGGGCCGACCAAGGCCACTCTCGAATCGAGATCCAACCCGAAGTCCACGTTCTCGTACAAATCGGGACCGTCGCCGTACCCGAACGCCAATTCGTTCACTTGGAGGACGGGCGACGACAAATGACCGGGGTCCGGGAAGCGGAACTTGAGAGAAACCTCCTCCACGGGCTTCTCCACGACCCCCCCGGCCATCTTCTTAGCCAGCAACTTCTCCTTGCTCTTGGCCTGCCTCGAGTTCTTCGCCGTGCCGCCCCCGAACTTGGCGACGTAATCTTTCATCTTCTTCAGATCCGCCTGCTCCGCCTCCCACTTCTTCTTATGTTCTTTCAGGTCGATGCGTTTCGTCTCCACGAACATGTCGTAGTTCCCCTTCGTGTACTCTAATCTTTTGTGGAGCTGGTCCAAGTGGCAAATATGTGTGCACACGTTATTTAAAAAGTCCTGACTATGACAGACCATGAAGAGCATCTTGGACCACTTGGACAGGTAGTCCTCGAGCCAGACCACGGCCTCCATGTCCAAGTGGTTGGTCGGTTCGTCCAATAACAACAAAGCGGGCTGGATGAACAACGCCCGCGCCAACGCAACGCGCATGCGCCAGCCACCGCTAAAATCTCTCGTTTTCTGCTGCTGCCGTTCGGTGGAGAAGCCTAAACCAAGTAAGATCTCCGTCGCCCGCGCTTCCGCCGTCGTGGCGTCCAACTCTTCTAAACGTTCATACAACGCATTGAGGCGGTCCGCCCCGTCACTCTGCTCGTCTTCATCCAAAGTTTCCGACGTGAGTAAATCATTGAGTTCGTCCACTTCTCTCTCACACTCGGCTCTCTCCGCGTCGACCTTCATGACGGCGTCCAAGGCGGTCTCATCCGTCGGCGGGTACTCCGTCGTCAAATGGTAAATATCAATAGCGGCGGGGATCGGAATCGCCCGGGCCCCGATACATCTCATCACGGTACTCTTACCTGAACCGTTCCTACCGACGAAGCCGTACCTGTGTTGGTGAAGACCGGTGAGCCGCGCGCGCCTCGAGAGAAGCGAGAGACCGGCGTCGCCCTCCACGCCATCCAAGTTGAAGCAGCTTCAACATACGCTGAGTCACTACCGGTTGCCCCAGTTCATCACGAACGTCGTCCCGTCCAAGATGGGCGCGCCGTGGAAAGAAACGCTCAAGTTACTGACGTTGATGTCCTTGACGTTTCTATTTAGTTTGCCTTGGGTGGCGGCGAAGGTGGCGATGACCCCTTGGGCTGCCAAAAGATCCGCGGCTTTCCCGTCGTCCGCTTTTAAGACTCGGCCCATCTTGGCCTCGGCTAACTTCAGTTCTTCTTCCTTGGCCAGATCTTCGTCCGTTTTCAGATTGGCTTTTTCTTGATAGGTTCGTTTAACTTTCTCTTCAATGTCTTTCTTTTGCGTCGCGTCGAGTTTGGAGAGAGACGCGTTGGCCAAGGTAACGGCTCGGCATTCCGACTCCCACTCCTTTAACTTCTTAAAGTTCTTCCGCACCTCCAAAAACCGTAAAGCGCACTTCTTCGAGGAGTAATTGGGAACGCTCTTGGAGATGCTCCGCCACCGCTCAACGGGGTTCGGGAGCGGGCCGTTGCTTCTCACAGCGGCATCCAACGCGTTCTGCGCTTCGGGAGACCAGGCACACGCATTACTCGGCTCGGGCTGGGGCGGCAGCGGCTGCTTCTGGGCCTCGACCTCCTCCTTGAATTGCGCCTTCAACGCTTTTTTCGCCGTGCGCGCTTCCCTTAACGCGGCCTTCTTGGCGGCCTTCTCCTCCTTCTTGGCTTCAAGTTTCTCGGCGAGCTCGCGCTTCTCCTGGGCCTTGCCCATGGCGGTTTCAAAAGGGTTGCGCGGACGCGCGCGGGGCTGGTTTTGGCGGCGGTCCTTAGCGCACGTCCGGTGGCGCCGCGCAGGTGTGGCGCGGTTGCCCGGGGGGCAGCGAAAAGCTGGCAGCGATGCGAAACGCAAGGCTTTGAGTGCAACGGAACAGGTCCGGGCACGCTAGTTAGAAGCAAAGTTTGATTTTTGAGAGAGCGGACGGGTATTTCAACCTACGGGTTGTGTCTCATTACAAAAACGGCAAGTCAAAACGCGGGAGCCGGAGCAACCGAAGCAAGCGAGCCGCCGCTAGCGGCCGTACACCGCAGCGCTGCCAGCACGGACCCCTCCTGCTGCACGAACGCCCGGCGACGCGGCGATTTGGACTGAAACCCCTCTTGCCCAGCGAACGCCGTCGACGCGCCCGCCGCCAAGAGGATCTCCTGCCCACCGCTGTAAGAGCGCGAACAGCAAGTCATACCTCTGAAGTAGACCGGCCGCATGGGCGCCCTCTTCAGCCTCTTCGACGCGTGGAACAAGCTCGACGCGCGGCTCTGCATGGTCGGCCTGGACGCCGCGGGCAAGACGACGATCCTCTACAAGCTCAAGCTGGGCGAGGTCGTCACGACGATCCCGACCATCGGCTTCAACGTCGAAGCTATTGAATATGGTAATTTGACGCTCACCGTGTGGGACATCGGCGGCCAGGATAAGATCCGGCCGCTCTGGCGCCACTACTACAGCGACACGCAGGGCGTGATTTTCGTGGTCGACTCCAATGACCGGGACCGCCTGCAGCAGGCGCGGGACGAGCTCCACGGTTTACTAGACCAGTTCGAGTTGAGGGACGCTGTGGTCCTGATCTACGCGAACAAGCAGGACCTGCCGAACGCGGCGCCGGCCGCGCACCTCGCCGAGGCGTTGCAGCTGAACACGTTGCGGGGCCGGAAGTGGTACATCCAGGCCTGCTGCGCCACGACGGGCGACGGCCTCTACGAGGGCCTGGACTGGTTGAAAGGAAACTGCCCGACCAAGGCCGCGTCCTAGGGGGGGTAATAATACGCGTCGCGTGTTGAGGGGTCCGGGGGCGCGCGGGGTTCCTCCCGGGCTGCGCCTTCTTCCGGGAATGCGGTGTCGGTGGTCGGTCTACGAGCTATCTACAAGCCACTTCGTGTTCTTCGGTTTTGGCCGCGCCAGGCCAACCGGCGGCGGGGTTCCCGCCCGAGACTCATATATTCCTAAAGTTACTTAGCCCATCGAGGCCCGTCCTCTCGAGGCCTCCTCAAGTTCGGCCGCGGCCTTGCTCTGGTTCATCTTGGACTGCGAGGCGATGTAGTCGAGGTCTACCGGAGGATGGCCACAACATCTAAAAAAGTAGCCCTCCCTTAACTTCTCCCACCGCGTTTGTTTGTAGTCCTCGGCCTGCGCGTTTTTTAGTTTCAACCAGTAGTTGATGTTCTCCATGACCCGGACCCACTCGTCCTCTCCTAAAGTGTACTTCTGGAGCTTGTCCTGCATCCTAAACGCAGGATGCAAAATCATAGGATACCTGTTGTTCATATTTTGAAACTCTTCAAAATCAATCAGACCGTCGTCGTTCACGTCGAAGTTCTCCAGAGCCATCTTGAAGTTGCCCGCGAACAGAGGATCGCCCGCAGAAACGGAAACGCACATCTCAATAAACTCCTTTTCGTCGATCGTGCCCCCGCCGTCCAAATCAAATAATTCGAAGCAGAACTTGAGGATGTCGTCCTTCGTGTACATGCAGTATGAGAGAGCAACGGCGACGTACTCGTCGAAATCCAAGCGCGCGTTCCCGTCCATGTCCATCATCCTAAAAAGTTCGTCCGTGATCTTGGACTTTATTTCCCCCATGGCTTCAAAGAGTTCTACCGCATCGATGTTCCCGGAACCGTCCACATCAATGTCGTCGAACTGGTCCTTCATGATTCTTAGGTGCCTTTGCCCTAGCCCTAGGGCACTAGACATCTTGATCGCTTGCGGGTGCTGGAGCTTAATAGTTTTTTGTACAAAACTTTTGAAGCACTTGCCCAGCATGACGCTGATCAAACTTTTCTCTTTGACCCCACTGTCTTTCAAAGATGTATTTTCTTCTGTGCTCGAATCCTTCCGCCCGCCGGCGCGCTGCGTGGCCGTCGTGTGCTTCTCCTTCTTCTCCTTCTTCTTCAGTTCCTTGCGCTCCGGCGTGTACTTACTTACACTTACATTCTTCATGGTCTTGAGGTTGGCGGAAATCACGGTCGGCGCGGGGCCGACCTTGCGCTTGCTCACCTCAGGAGCCTTGGGGCTCTTCTGCTTCTTGGCCATGCTAGCCGCGCGGCTCCGCCGTTGGTCCTGCTACGACTCCGCGCGGTCCTCGCGAGCGCTGCGTCGCCGGGCGAGCTGCACCGCAAGGGGACGGGCTGCCTCGAGTTCGCGGCGCTGCCCGGGCTCCTCCGGGGCGGCGGCTACCGTCGCCGCGCGTGCGCCTCCATCCGTTTCGTTGCTGTGGTGCAGCGAACGTGCACTTCGTAGTAAGTTCGTACAAACTCAAAACTCAAAGGAGACGACGTGCGCTGAACGTGACCCTGGGGATTTTCAGCCCGGAGAGCTCGCGTGGCCTCCTGGGACTCCACCGGGTTCCCCCGCATCACTGCAGGATTTCAACTGAACTCATGCGCTTTTTTTACATAAAACGGGTTTTTTTCTTTGCCTCACCAAGCTTTTCTTGGCTCAAAGAGTTGTCTCGGTAGCACAAGTAGGTCTACGAATCGCTACGAAGCAGAAGTGTTCGCACACGCTCGCACGCCCAGAAGCTCGAAGCGTAAAAAAGCGCCGCTGCACGCCGCAGCAACACGCACACAACAATTACAGCCTGAGCGGCATGGCCGAAGCGGTAGCCGCAGTGGTGGTCACCGCCGCGACGGTCGATTTGGACGACGCGACGCTAAAAGGCATCGCCGAGCTGTGGACGGCCGCCTTCCCGACGGCCGTGGGGCGCGACCGCTTCGCCGAGGCGGTCGCCCGGAGGGACGCGACGGCCGCCGCGGTCGAGGAGCAGCTGCACTACATTTATGAGAACGGCGCGGTCGTGGCGGCGGCCCGCACCTTCGTGCGCGTCGTCCACGTGGGCGGCGAGACGGCCCTGGCGGCCGGCCGGCGCGTCCGCGTCCGCGCCGCGGGGTCCGCGCCCGCGCCGCGGTCCACCCCCGCGCCGCGGTCGTCGCCGCCGTCCGCGGAGCGGGACCTCCGCCACGCGGACACGCTCACCGTCCGGAGCACGGCTCGCGAGGGCACGGTCTTGCTGAGCGCGTCGACTTCGCGCGTCGTTGTGCACCTCGACGGCCTGGTGGGCGACGCCGCGATGGCCACCGTGGACCAGAGCGAGGTGCTGGCGGAGCGGCGGGTGCTGGCGCTGGCCCACGTCGCAACCTCACCATCCGTGCGCGGGCGGGGCCTGGGCGCGGCGGTCGTGCGGGGGGCCTTCGCGGCGCGCCTGTCCGAGGGGCTGCCCGAGGCCCTCTTTTGTACGGGCGTGCCCGGCTTTTACGCGAAGCTCGACTGCGAGGAGCTCGCGCCGTGCGAGGTCGTCTACCCGTCGGAGGGCGCGAAGAATTTCGTGGACCCCAGCGTCATGCGCTTCGGGGCGGGCGTGCCGTGGCCGAGCGGCGGCGCGCTGCACCTGAACGGCGCCGGCTGGTGAGGGCTCGGGTAACTGGTGTGATTCGTTGGTACTCCCGTCCACGAGCACCGGGTGTTCTATCGTTCCCCTTCGTGACGTCTGGCATGCATCTCAGGCTCGCTCGACACCTAGCTTAAGACACGGGTTTGGGTTCGGGTTTTGACGCTTGAAAACATACACAGCCAAGCTCCTTGCCTTGCATAGTGGAACATCGAGCGCGCCCGGCAGCGACTAGTTTGACGGGTTCTGCCTTTTTGCTGCAACCTTACGCTCGACCACTGCTTGCAGCGTCGACTACTAGCGTTCACCGCTCACACCGCGCTGCAAAGACGAGCCATGCGCCTCGCCCTCGTCGCGATGCTGGCTACGGCAACAGCGCTGCGGCCGCCGGCCGCGAGCCTCCTCGCGAACGATGTCAGGGATACGGCCCAGGACGAGGCGACCTGGGCCGCGCGCATCGAGCAGCTGGCCATTCTGCCGCAAGGCTTTAAGTGCGGCACCGCATCATTGACATTTCGGCCCCGAGAGCTGCCCGATAGCGAGGCGCAGATGAACCTGGGCGCCATCGTGCTGGACGAGCCCACGGACCTGGTTGCGGGTGTCTACACGAAGAACCGCCTCTGCGGCGCGCCGGTGACGGTGGGGCGCGAGATCTTGGCCAGGGACCGCCCGCGCGTCCAGGCCATCCTCGCGAACAACAAAGTGTCTAATGTCCGACCGGGGCCGGGGCTGGGCGTTTCCTGCTCAAGTACCATCGGCGAGGCCGCGAAAACCGCTCTGGGTTTGCATGCGGACGCGACGGTCGTCCCCGCCTCAACGGGCGTGATCGGGTGGGCTTTGCCGGTCACAGAAATGGTCGAGGCGGCCGAGACCCTGAAGGTCTTCGAGGGCTCTGCGGACCGCGTCGCGACGGCCATGATGACCACGGATAGGTACGCTAAGGCGGCGCGAGCGGACTTGCCCAATGGGGCATCTTTAGTAGGTTTAGTGAAGGGCGCCGGCATGATCGAGCCGAACATGGGCACCATGCTCTGCTTTCTCGTGACCGACGCCTGCATTGGGCGAGAGGCGATGCAGGCCTGTTTAGAAAAGTGCGTCAAGGGCACGCTTGGTTCGGTAGGCGTGGACGGCGACGAGTCCACCTCGGACATGTGCGTGCTTATATCTTCTGGTGTTATTGAGGGCGTCTCGGAGGACGATCTGGAAGTTGCTCTGGGGGACGTCTTGGCGCAACTGGCGCACCACATCGTGCGGAACGGCGAGGGCACGAACCACGTGCTAAGAGTTGCGGTAAGGGGCGACCGGGACGAGGAGTCGGCGCGACAGTTAGGGAGAGCCCTGGTGAACGGCCCGCTACTAAAATGCGCCGTGGCGGGCGACGACCCCAACGTGGGGAGAATAGTGGGCAAAGTGGGCCAGATCCTGGGCGCCCGGGGCGACCCGGACTTATTGGACGAAGATTCTGCGTGCGTCGTGAAGCTCGGCGGAGAAATTATTTTCGAAAGGGGCCACTTCTGCCTGGACTCGGGCAAGGAGCAGCGCTTGAGCGACCACATGAAGAGCGCGCGCTTGGGCACGGATTTAGAAAATGCCCCGAAGTGCCCGCTGCATTCTCTATGCGTCGAGATCGACGTCGATCTAGGAGGCGACCCCTCTATTCTGAGCGTGGTATTGGGCTCGGACCTGACGCACGGCTACGTCAGCGAGAATGCGGACTACCGGTCGTAAGTATGCTTACGCACGTACGGCGTCCCCGGGCGCCTCGCCCTCGTAGGTCTCTTCCCTGAGCCACCACCGGACGAGCTCCAGGTACGACACCATGCCGTCCCCGTCCACGTCCAGGATCATCAGCTGCGCCTCCAATTCCTGAGATTCCCGCCCGTCCCGCAACAGCCCCAACAGAGCCCCAAAGTCGGACATGTCGATCTTCCCCTCTTCTTTGTGATCGAAGACCATGAACCGGCAACGCAGGTAGCTCTCCAATATTTCGTGGCTGTACGGTAGACCTTTCTGTCGCGCGAGGCTCGTCGTGCCCAATCGCTGCTCCAGGAGCTTGAGCGCCGCTTCTCTTTCGCCACTTTCCACGAGGTACGTCTCTCGCCTCACGCTGCGGTCGGTCTGGTGGGTGGCCCGGTCCTTTTCTATTTGAGATAGCCGCGTGACTAAACGGCCGCAGGCCGCCTCCGGGGCGGTCTCCTCGGTGGGCGCTTTGGGTTTATGTGCCTCGACCACGATCTCGCCGCGGAAGGGCGTCGCCGGGAGCACGTGCTGGACCCGGACCATCGCTCGTGGGGGGCTGCCCGGCCGTGACCTCGCAGCCGGGCTGGGGGCTCTGGTCTTTTGTGCAGCGCTATCTCAAATAGTACCCGCACGCGGCCGAACTTTTGCGAGCAGCGCCCCGCGCCCGCGGGGAGTCGTCGGGTACGTAAGTTAATAACTCCCCTTACGTCCTCCTACCCCTGCCCAACCTCCGCCGGGTCCCCGCGCACCGCGTCCCGGATCTCCGTGACGATGGACTCGTCCACGGCCTCGTGCCCCAGGGCGTCCGAGGTGAACTGCGCGATCTGGAAGCGGCCCACGTCCACGAGGGCCCGCGGCCCGAGGTGCAAGCAGTTCTCGTCCTCCGCGTCCTTGTACGGCACCAAATAATGTTGAGTAGCGAACTGTTCCAAATGCTTGGCCACGTGCCCTAGGTCCGGAATGGACCCCCGCGCCTGGGACGTCTTGGCCGGCGGCTCGTCGGCTATTCTCTCATCTATTGAATTTAGTAAGCGATAGAGCTCGGCCTCGCGCACAGAACCGTTGTTGGCCTGGGCTATAGAAAGACACGCGAGTAACAGCCCCTTGCTCGCCGCCTCCGCGTCGTCCAGACCGTTGGTCGTCAAGTCCGCGTGGTCCGGCCCCCGCGCCTTCTTC
>Ga0302122_10000188_pt1 | contig 34888 bp, 26 predicted proteins | sample CB21_SCM_MG_FD_203115 | JGI IMG/M metagenome (GOLD analysis project Ga0302122, IMG submission 203115) | Marine microbial communities from Western Arctic Ocean, Canada - CB21_SCM | ecosystem: Environmental > Aquatic > Marine > Oceanic | place: Canada: Western Arctic Ocean | collected 2017-09-28 | reverse complement strand
TATGACCTTATCACCGATCCTTAACACGGGCACGGACCCGAGCGGATAGGCGCCGGCGGCTTTCGCCGCCTGGAACGCGTCGTAGCTGGCGATGCGGTCGTCCTCCCACTCCTGCCCCTTCCACGCGAAGAGGCACGCGCGCACGGCGAAGGCGCGGCCGGGCATGTCGAAGTACGTCAATTTGATGGCGCTAGTAAGCGCGGGCATGAGTCTCGGCCTACCCGCCAGGCCCCCGTCCAGCGACACGAGTCCTAGGTTAACCGTTACCCTCACCCACAACAAGGAACTCCGCAAGGCGGCCCGCGAGCGCCTCCGGCACGCGCGCGACGAGTCGCGTCCCCTCGGGCACGTGGTCGACGCGCTCCACGGTGCCCGTGCGGTGCACCTCCTCGACCAGGTCGCCCCGCGCGAAAGGAAGGAGACAGTCCACGAGCGCGTTCATCGACGCCAGATGGGCGTCGACCGCCTTCAGCAGCGCGTCCACGCCGCCGCCACTGGTCGCCGAGGCGAGTAACGACGTGTCCACGTCGGACCGCGGGAGGCTATCTAACTCGGCCACGACCGCGTCGATGCCGTCGACGCGGTCCTCCTTGTTGTAGATGGTGATCGTCGGCGTGTCCTGGCAGCCGAGCTCGTTCACAATACCTCTAACAGCGCGCATCTGGTTCTCCGCGAGCGGCGACGACGCGTCGACCACGTGAAGTAAGAGGCACGCGTCGGCCGCCTCCTCCAGCGTCGCCTTGAACGAGTACACTAGTTTCGTCGGTAGGCGCTGGAGGAAACCGACCGTGTCCGTCAGTCTACAAGCTCTACCGGACGGTAGTTGGACTTTGCGAGTAGCTGGATCCAGCGTGGCGAACAACCGGTCGTCTGCATATAGGGGCTGGGTCTGCTCCGCCAGCGCGTTCAACAAGGACGTCTTGCCCGCGTTCGTGTACCCCACTAAACACACCAACGGCAACTGGTCATTAGTTTTGCGCTTTTCCCGGTTCTGCGTCCGCTGCGACGCCAGTCCCTCGAGCTCTTTATTGAGCGAAGAAATGCGTTTGCCGAACAATCGCTGGTCCATCTCCAGCTGCGTCTCGCCCTTACCTCTTAAATAAGCGCCGCCGCCCGCGCCGCCGCCGCCAGATCGCGAGTCCATGCCGGCGCCGGTTGTAAGGAAAGTGGTCAGGCGCGGCAGCATGTACTCCGCTCTAGCTACCGCTATTTGCGCTCTCGCTTCCCGCGTCTGCGCCCGTTCGGAAAAGATCTGCAGCACTAGCTGCGTCCGATCCAGAATCTGGATGTCCGGACTACAACCGTGGACCTCCAACTCTTGGTTCAACGACCGCTGCTGCGTCAACGAAAGCTCGTCGTCGAACACGACCGCGTCCGCGTCGTACTCCAGGACTCTCTTAGCGATGTCCTCCACCTTGCCCTTGCCCACTAAGAATTTCCCATTCGCGAGCTCCGCCTTCTGGAAGGTCGAGTCGACCACATTCACTCTAGCGGTGTCGCACAGCCTCCCTAACTCCGCGAGGGAATCCTCCACGGTCCAGCCCGCGTCCACGGGCGCGCACAAGGCCTGGCCGGCCGAGTCCGCGCCCCGCGTGCGTCGCGCGGCCAATTTTGCTGCTCCCCTTCTACTGGTGAGATCTAACCCGACTAGCACGGCGGAGGGCCACCTTTTGGTATCAAAGTACCCCTCGATGGCCGCCAGTTCGCTCGCGTCCCGCTCGTAGTCCTCCACGGCCACCGCGTCCGCGAGCAATTCAGCCGCGGCATACGCCGACTCGGCGGCGGCCACACCTCGGAGCAACTCGCGCCGCTCAAGCGAGACCTCGTCCTGGGCCAGGTTGCGCTCGCGTTGTTTTATTTCGGGCGCCGCCTCCTCTTCAGCGACGGCCTTGTCCTCGGTCCCGCGCCGCGCCCGGACCTTTTGCTTCGCGGTGATGCGGTCCGGCACCCTCTGCTTCGCCTTCGGTTCGAGCGCCTCCTCGTACAGCGCGGCGGCCTTGGCGGCGCCCGACGCCTTGTTCTTCCGCTTCGCCGGCGCTTTCGGGGCCTCGGCGTCGTTGGCCACGCTCCGGCCGCGCTTGCGGCCGAAGAGTGGCGTGGGTTTGACTCGTCGCGGCGCGGGCACGAACGATGTCGTGCCGACGAGGAGGAGGAGGGCGCGCAGCATCATGCCCTCACCAGTGCAGCACTGCGGTGCAAGTGCTCACACACGCTGTGGGCCGTTCGCGAGCAGCCTTTCTTCGCAGCGCTGGTTTTCGCTGTCGCAAATGTGTCTAAAAACACGCGTAAAAGCTCAGCGCGGACAACAGCGCACTGACGTGATGCTCGGCGGGGCGGCGCGCAAAACGGGTTTTACTTATACGGGTTTTTGCAGACCAGCGGCCGAGACAATCTCCGAGACAATTAATCACACATTACTCAGTCGCCCCGTCGTCGCGCACCGCCATACTGCTCAAGCAATGCCGCAATGAGCTTTCGCGCCATATGATTCGGCGCGAGCGCGGTCGACTCGAGTTGCGCAGACGTCGACGGAGACGTGCGCGCACCCGTAGCGAACCACTGCTCTATGGCTACGCGCTCGTAAGTGTGTCCATCTTCCATCAACAACACAGGATCTCTCATGATTTCGCACGTAATCGGACAACACAAGTCCTAACGCTTCTTGCGGGTAACTACCAGGAAACTCGGCAATATTCGCTTGCCCTACCAGCATGGTAAATATTTGAGATAATTGCAGTCGAAATTCCTCGCAGTTGTCTTCGTAAAGTGTGTTTTCCCGCAAGCATCAATCGTGGTCGGACGCATGCAGGTCGATGAGCCACTTGAACGTCTCGGGTTCCCTGAGTCGGATCATAAGAGAGTCCCGTATGAACTCGAGTCCGCTGGCGTCCTCACCCTCACCCATCCAAACTTTTCGAGCATAGTTATTCATGATGGTGGCGAGGAAGCCCCGGGTATGCGGGAACTCCTTGAGACATCTGAAGATTGTCTCGACATTGTCTGTGGTTAGTGGCTCACCGGTGTCAGTAAGAGCCTGCATCTGGTGACGCAATTCCCCTTGCGAGAGGCCGGCGCGGCACGATCCCGCCAGCAACGCGACGGCGAGAAACGCCCGCATGTTTTTTTATGATACGGTCTCACGCCCGGCGACGTTGCGGCTGGCTGGCTGACGGCGCGCAGCTGACCGACTGGCCACGTGCAGCCGAATCGCGCGCGCAGGCTCGCACGCGGACGCTGTGCCTTCCGGAGTCACCAAGTCTAAGGCGCCCGCACCGCTGGATCCACTTTTACGGATGCTGCGCGCCGCGGCAATTGCTGGCTGTGAAGCAATATCAACACGGCCGTACAGTACTGAAGCAGCAGCAAGACGGCGCCTCAGACGCCGACTTTTTTGGTCACGGGTTCTACGTGCGGGTTTCGCTGGACGCGTTCAGCGCTTTTAAGCCACAAACCCGGTAACAAGGCCTATCTCTCGTTCGGCGCTCTCACGCCATCCCAGAGCGAATCCTACGCGGCAGAGGCTGCGTGGTCCAGCGCATCTACGCCCGGGCCGGGCTGCCCCATTATGCGCCGACGGTGACCCAGTGGAGCGAGTCCACAGCCCACGAAGTACGCACACTCATAAATCATGGAGGAGTTCGACGAGCTCATGCCGACGCCCGACGAGGAGGGCCGGCTGGAGCTGAGCCACCGAGCTTGGCTGGCCGTGGATGAAGTCGTCTGGACGATGGGCTTGGAGATCACGGCCCTTTCTCTAGCGTATAATCGATTGGCGCACATCTCGCCCGAGCTCGGCGACCTTAAACTACTAAGGGAGTTGGACTGCTCCTGCAATAAATTACAAGCTTTGCCCCAACGCATCGGTGCCTTACGGCAGCTGCGCAAGCTCAAATGTAATGGCAACGCTCTGGAACACCTGCCGGACGAGCTCGGTCAATGTCGGCAATTAGAAGAGATCATCTGCTCCGAGAACAAGCTGCTGAACCTGCCGCGATCCTTAGGGACCTGCAAAAAGCTCAAAGTTTTATTAGCGCAGAACAACAGCCTGGCCATGGTGCCGCCCACGTTGGCGGACGTCGCCAAGACGATCGAGCAGCTCAACCTCGCGGGCAACTCTAGGCTCGACATGATCCCCAAGAAAATAAGAGGAGACACCGATTTGATACTGTGGGTGCTGCGGCTGCACCGGGCCAACGAGGTCGAGTCCCAGTACGTGCTCGGGTGCATCGACATCTTGGAAGGCCTGTCGCGGGGCGCGACGGAGCGGCACCGGGCCCTGCGATTGGAACTGAAGAAAGTCGACGAGGACCGCCTGGAGCTACTCCGGAACCTCCCCTCGGGCATCGACAAGGTGATCGTGGTCTTCGAGTACCTGTTCAAGAAGGGCAAGGCGGGGAAGTGCGTAATTTCTTAGAGGAGTGGCCGACAGTGCGGATTTGTCTTTTTCCGCGCATCCCTGACGACAGACCGTAGTCTCTCCGGTTTCTTCTGGGCGAGCGCGCGCCGCGCGGCCCGGAGCGCGTTGCCCGGGTTGGCCGAGCCCGACCGCAGCTGCTGCTTTGGCACCCGTCGCGCCTTCGCCGCGGGCGGCCGGCGGATGGGCACGGCGGCGCCCGTGCCGACGGGCGCGGCGTCCGCCTCCGCCGGCCGGCGCCAGCCGCAGCCCTTGCAGTAGTTCCCGTTCGGTTCGACGCGGCCGCAGTTGCGGCACGCGAAGCGCCGGTTGGCGGTATTCCAGAGGCGGCGCCAACTTCGCCGCCCGACGAAGCCCCGGCCGACCCGCGTCAGCGCGTAGGCCGCCTTGACGCGGCGCTTCGCCCGCTCGAGCCGCATTTTACGCCGGCGCGCAAGCAGGGCGAGGAAGTGCGGCGCAAGCGTCGCGCAGGCCAATCTCCGCCTCGCCTTTTCTCGCCGCCGCGCCGCCGCGACCTCCGCGAACGCGACGATCGTGGCCGTGGCAGCTCCGCGTTGGCGCGCGATCAACCGCCGCGCCGCGCGCTGCACGCGCTGCGCCGCCGCGTCGCGCCGGCGGTCCTGGACGACTTGTCGTGCTGCGAACAGGGCGCTCTCGGTGAACGCTTGCTTCGCCGCCGCTTGCGCGAGCTCCGCCGCGCGCCGGGCGGCAGTTGTAGCGTCGAGCGCGGCGGATCTCGCGGCCGCGATGGCCTCCATGCGTAACAATGACACCGCGACGGACTCGCGGAGCGCGGCGCGGTAGAGGGCTAGTCTGCACCCCGCGCGGCCGCGCGCCCGGCGCTGGAGAGTTACCGCCGCGGAAACGGCCGCGCGGAACCGCGCCAGCGCCGCGTGACGTCGCGCCACCGCCGCGAGCCTCGTCGAAGCACACCGCGCCGCGCTGAACGCCCGGCGACTCGCCGTACCCCGCGCGTGGGCCGCGAGGAGCGTCGCCACGGCACGGCGCCAGCACAACTGCCGTCGCAACGCGTTGTGCGCCGCTTTGCGCCGCCAGGCGGCGCTTATGACCGCGGCGGCGCGGTGCTTTTGCTGGCGCCGCTGCCACATGGCCTCGCCGACCGCCGCGTAGGCGTTCTTCCGCCGCCACGCGCACTCGAGGCGCAGCGCCGCGCGGCTCCTCGCGTCGCGGGCCGCAAACGCCAGGAGCCGCGCGGCCGTCTGCTCCGCGCGGGAAGAAGCCCCGGACTGCCACTTTTGGCGCGCGCGCCACGCGTCCTGGATCTGCAGCGCCGCGTCGAGCTCGACGGCGCCCCACTGCCGCCGTCTTATGTCTTGCGGGGCGTGGCGTGCCGTGCGTTTGACGGCGCGCGTCCGCCGCCAGCTCCGCTGGACGGCGCGCACGGCGCGCATGCGCGTTTCCTGCATCTGCCGCTGGCGCGCCGCCGCGTCCGGGGGCGGGCGCCGGCGCGGCTTCGCCTTGGTCCACCGCGGCTTCTGGTGCGCGGCCGCGCGCGTGCGCCAGTCGGCCGGCGCGACGCGGTCCGCGGCGTCGTCCGCAACGCCATCGCTTATGATCCCGTTCATCTCCGCGAGGGCGCTCAACAGTCCATCGCCCTTGTTGCCGCCGCGGCCGCGCCACGCGGACGCGAGGGCGGCCGCCTGGGACCCGGGGCTCCGGGGCTGCGCCGGGGACTGGCGGCCGAGGTGGCCGCGCGGGTGCACGGCCGCATCGGTACTGCCGCCGAAGATAGATGCGGGGGACCAGTCCTTGTAGCGCCCTTGGGCAGCCATCCCTTCGCAATCCCGGCCGAAGCCGTTTGTGGCAGCAGCGTCCGTACCCGCACGTTTTGAGAGCACAGGCACCCTACGGGGCTGGATGGGTAGCGCGGGGATAATAGATGGGAGCGATGCCTGGCGCCCCAACTTTTAGCTTCAGCCATCTCTCCAGTTTGTGCATGCACAAACCGCAGTGCCTCATAAGACGCTGCCCCGGGTGCCACGGGTGCCTGATCTTGCACGTGACCGGACTGGAAACGATCGCAGTAGCACTTGTCATAGCAAATGGGCATCATCGATGGCGACATCCTGTTGCTTGCATTCGGTGTGGTAGCAAAATTAGTAATAGTCGCGGCCGTCGGCGCCGCGGCTGCGAAGCGCCCGCGCGACCGACCCATGCTGAGTAAGGACGCGATCACGCGCATCTCAAAGCTGTCGGCGGCGGTCATGATCCCCTGTCTGATCGTCTCGACGACAGGCGCGAGCGTGTCCGTGAAGCTGCTCAAGGAGACGGTGCTGGTCGCTATCTTCAGTCTCGTCACGATCGCCGTCGGGCTCGGAGCGATGTGGGTATGGGGCCAGCTCTTCGTGCCTGAACAGCAGCGGCGGTCTTCTCTCTGGCAGGTCGCGTCGCTTGCCGCGGCGTTCCCGAACATTGTCGCCTTACCCTTGACAGCCATTGCCAGCATCTGCAAACGACGAGACGTCCGCGCGGACTACGATGACGACATTGCGTCATGTGCCCGCACCGGATCGGCGATCGTGTTCGTGGGCTCCTTTGCGTGGACGGCCGTGTTCTTTACGTACGGCGTGCACCGATTGCGCGCCATCGAGGCGGCCCAAAGCGGCTCGCCGGCGCCTAAACCAGCGGAAGCGGTCAGATCGTGTGTGGGCGAGCCCATCAACGCCGCGCTCGCTACTGGAACAGCAATTGGGCTGATCGCTCCGCTGCGGCGCGGCCTCTTTTCCGTCGGCGGGCGGTCGCCGCTCCGCATCATCGGTGGGACGGTCGAGTTACTCGCGAGTCCCACCGTCTGTATTGCCGTGCTCCTCGTGGGCGCGTCGCTCGCGAATGTGGACCTCCACGCGCTCGCGGCGCCGGCGAAGGCCGCGAGAGACGCCGAGGCGCCACCCCCGCCGCCCCCAAAGCGCTCGGTCTGGGCCGCGGTCGCGTCGGTCCGCGGTACTATCTCCGGTTTTGTGGTCGTGCGGCTGCTCGTCGTGCCCGCTATCGTCGGCGCGCTCGAGGCCGCTGCGACGGCGGTCGTCCCGATCCCCCAGGCGCACCTGGGCCGCGCGATGCTGCTCGTGAGTTCGGGCATGCCGTCGGCCCAGATCCTGATCATCCTCCTCCACAAGTTCGGCCTCGCCCAACAGGCGAGCGAGCTGTCCTTCCTGTTTGTCTTCCAATACGCGGCATCGGCCCCGACCATGACCGCGCTGATCTCGTCTGTGTTGGACCGTCTTTATTAATTATACCTATCCGCCCGGGGAGCCGTCGGGGAGCCACCGCCCGAGCCACGAGGTTTGGGGCCGCGGCGCCGGCCGTGGCGTCGGAGCGTGGTGCGCCGAAGCAAACGGCGAAAATCGCGAGGCAAACGAGGCCGGCTTGTGGGCACGTGCAGGCCGCGGCCTCGATTCAGCCCGCGGAACTTTTACTTTTACCGGAAACCGTTTCGCGAAGTCCGCTCGGCGTGAAAGCTCTTCCTTAAGCGTCTTTGTCGACGCGCCGCTTACCGTTGTATTCCCAGTAGACTTCATGCGGCAGTGGTGGTCTCTCCCCGCCGTGAGGCAGCCTGGCCGGTCCTTGGGGTAGATTCGGCCCGGCCGCTCCGCGCGCGTCAGGGGCTGCGTCGTGTTGCGTTTTTTGGCGCGCGTGAGCGTGCTGCCCCGTGGCGCGTCCCGCAACTGCTCCCACGCGTCGCCGCCGCGCGGCACGTACGCCTCGTCCAAGTACACGGCGTAGCGCGTGCCTTGCAAACTCTCGGCCACCTCCCCCCAGTTGCTGACGTAGCGCTGCCAGCGGCCGTCCCCGTGGATCTTCATCTGCGTGTCGGGCTTTTGCGCAAAGGCGTCAGCGCAGGGGTTGTCACTGGCGAGCCACCGCCGCAGCGCATCGAACTGCGCGCGGTCCGCATCCAAGTCCTCGTAGGACACGGTGCGCACGCCGACCCCGGCGGCCGCCGCTAAGGCCGCCAGCCGCTCCATCTTCGCGATGCGCGCCAACTCTAAATCTAAATGTCGCATCAACCGGGTCCCGACCGGCAAGGCGACGGGCGCCGAGTGGTCCCGGGCCTCTTCGTCCGAGTGCGCGTGCGCCTTGTGGTCGGCGCGCTCCGCATCGGCCTTGTTCGCTTCGATCGAGACCATCTGCCGCAGCAAATGCTGGCGCACCAGGAACACGAGCTTGCCGCGCCGCGCTCGTAATAGCGGGAAGAGCCAGCCCTGGAAAGCGTCGTTGAACAGGTCGTGCGTCGGCTGGTTGAGCATCCATTTGAAGCCGTAGCGCCTTTTGGGGTCCGGTTGCTGCTTCCCCCACTTGCGCGCTACCGCGTGGAACTTGTCGCCGACGTCCATGGAAAAGGTGTTGGCGCCGCCGGGTGCCATCCGCAGAAAGCCGTCGACGGCCGCGCGTGTAGAAATAGAACTCCAGCTAAAGTTATGCTTCGGATTGGTGTCGAAGAGCTCCCGTCCCGAATCGAGGCAGTCGGGCTTCTTGAGTTCGTCCAACAGCCAGCCGCTCCCGGACCGTTGGGTGGTGACCACAATGAAGTGCGACCGCGGGGGTGGCACTTCGTACCTTGTGAAAGACGTCGACGCGTTGTCCGGTAAATATAACTCCCGGAAGATCGTGAAGTTCGTATCTTGGAGCTGGGGGACCAACGCTGGATCAATTCGTCGCAGGTCTTCCTGGACCTGCGCAAAGTCATTTAACGTCTCCCTTAAGTCGTCGGGCGTGATCTTCACAGAAGAACTCGACGGCAGCGCCGGCGGACTTAAACCAACAAACTCAAACAACCGGCCCAGCTCCGCCCGCGCGTCGCGCTGCAGGGCCTCGTAGTACATGAGGAAGACGGGTCCGCCCGACGCTTTTGTGGCGTTTTCTAGTAATTCGACCCAGGCCCGGCCCGCCTTGCGCGCGCTCACAGACAGAGAGAGGGCGTCGACGGAAATCTTCTGCCCAAGAGCTTCTTCATTTTCTGCCGCGCGATTCTTAGCCGTGTCGCTGAGCAGTTTATGAGTGTCGCAGGCCTTTACCAGTACTTCGGCGTGGAGCGCCGACACGGCGTGCTTGATCGCGTTTGTGCGCACGTAGACTACGGTCTTCACCGGTTTTGCAAGAATCCGTGGCCAGTCATGGTCCCACGACAGCGCCGGCGCGTGGCTCGGTTTCACGTCGAAGCCCACGAGTTTACCAGTGAGACAGTCCGTCGTTGTCGGCGCCGCAAGCCAGTCCGCATCGCCCTTGGGGGCGCACATGGGAGTCGCGCACGTCGGCCGGCGCACCATGACCTCGTACGCGAGCTTCGTCCGCGCCGCGTCTCCGGGGAAGCAGCTGTGCGCCTCGTGCCGGAAGAACGCCACCTGCGCTTCCTGGGCGAGCATGTCGGCCATCCAGGTCGAGCCGGTGCGCGCCCTCTTGAAAATTACAATGGCTGGTGTTTGGGCAGCGGTCATTGCTGCGAGCAGCACTGCTGGCCCCGTTTGGGCTGATGCCATCGCTGCGAGCAGCACTGCTGGCCCCATCATGGGGTAGCTCCCATATCTCATGGCAGCCCGTTTAGGCATCGCCGACCATACGTCGTCCTCCCAGGCCTAGCGTCCGTCGCGATGCTTTCCCCTGTCCGCAGTGTCGTGCGAGTACCGCGACGCGTCGACCGTCGGGGCGCGCGAGAATTTTGAGCTCGGGTTCGGGCGTGCGGGTACGGGCAGGTACGAGCAAGTCACAATATGCGGTCACACGCACAATACGGGCCAGTCTATCTATAAAAAAAATATTACCAGCCAAACTTCCGTATTGCGAACGTCGGCGCCGGCACGCCCTCGTCGGCGGCGAGTTGCGTAACAGACGCCTCGCTCACCTCGGCCAGATCGCTGCCGTAGACACCTGTTTCGACAATAAAAAGCGTGTCCAAACCCGCGTCGGCCCCACCAAGTATGTCATGGTGCAACGAGTCGCCGACCATCAGCGCGCGCCGAGGGTCGGTGCACCCGGCGGCGCGCAGTGCCGCTTCAAAGTGCGAGACGCCAGGCTTTCCGAACGGCACGACGGTGCCTCCCATGTCTCGGTAGGCATCCGCAATTGTCCCCGGCATGAAGAGGCGCGTGACGCCGTCGCTGGCGATGGTTTTTTGGTCCAGGTTCGCGCAGTACAAGGGCACGTTCCGCGCGACTGCATTCTGGAGGAGGTCGCGGTGCGGCGTCACGGCCCCCGTGGCCCTGAAATCGGTCAACTCGCGGCCGTCCGCCTCGATCGTGTCCGGTCCGTACGCCACGACGACGTCGGCGGAGTCAGCATCCGCAAGCCGCACGCCGGTCCCCTCGAGGAATTTCGCCGAGTCGCGGTCCGACCACCCAAGCACGACTGCGGTCTTATAGTCGCTCTCGCGCAGCGCCTCCCAGCAGCACTCGCCGCTGCAGACGGCGTCGGCGAGCCACTCGGCCCGGAAGCCGCGGCCGGGCAGCTCCGCGATGAGTGCCGCGCGTCTTTTCGACGTGTTCGACAGCACGACGAGCTTCCTCGCGCCGCCAGCGTGCAGCTTTTCGAGCGCGACGGTGGCGCCGTCGAGCAGCTGACCGCCGTTATGCAAGACGCCGTACTGATCCAAGACGATCACGTCATATTTGTCGAGCGGCAGCTCTGACAGGCCGTCTATTACAGTCGTTGCACCTGCTCGTCGCATGACTGATGCTGCAGCCCGCCTCGGCACAAAGCTGTGCGCCACGATCGCAGCGCTTGCAAACAGCAGGGTGGAGAGGCTCATGCGAGTGTGCACGCTGCCGTTTCGTTGCAGTACGCGTACTGTCACGTTGGACGAGGAGCACTGCTGGGCACAGATATCAACAATTTGACTAGTGCTGCTGCGCGGTGCTCTGAGGCTCAGCTCATTTTTGTCGCATGCAGAGCATTTTTGCAGGAGAGCTCATTATTGCAGTGCAAGCGCTATTGATTGCAGTGCAGCCGTTCTCTATCAGCCAGGACGCCTACACGCAACGAAACGAGCCAGCGATCGATTGCAATCGAACCGCGCGAGGCAAGGCGCCACAGCATCTCAACCTTGGATCGAGTTGCGCTGTAGCAGCGCACTCGTCCTCTCGCTAGCCATCGACGCGACGTCGCAACAATGCAGCGAGCAGCTGTGATGCTGCGCACCGCGGCCGCGCGCCGCCGCCACATGTCCAAGTTCGCCTTCGTCGGGGCCGGCAAGATGGCCGAGGCCATGATGGGCACGATCCAGGACACGCAGATCGAAAACGCGACGCCGACCGTGTCCTTCTACGACGTGAGCTGCGCCGTCGCGAAGCGCGTCGCCGAGAAGTACCCGAAGTTGAACCGTTCGGAGACGCTAAGTGAGTGCGTCCAGGACGCGGACGTCGTCGTTTTATGTACGAAGCCCCAGAACATGGAGACGGTCTTCGAAGAACTAGGTCCGGTCGTGCAAGCGCAAACGGTGCCTCCGGTGCTCTTAAGCATCCTGGCGGGCGTCCCCGCCGAACGGTTACGGACGGGTCTGGGGCTGCAAAAGGTGGTCCGGTCCATGCCGAACACGCCGGGGCAGATCGGGTGCGGCATCACGGTGTGGACGGCGGACAAACACAAGCATCTCTTCACGGATGCGGACTTAGAGAGGTGCCGGGGGGCTTTGGCGGCGCTCGGCAAGGAGATTTATGTGGAAGAAGAAAGTTACGTGGACATGTCCACCAGCATTAGCGGGAGCGGGCCGGCCTACATCTTCCTCTTGATCGAAGCGATGGTCGACGCCGGTGTCCAAGAAGGCTTCTCTAGGGATGTCGCGACGACGCTCGTGCAACAGACGATCTTGGGGAGCGTGAAGTACGCCATCGCCTCGGGCGAGCATCCCGCTGTCTTAAAGAACTCCGTCACCTCGCCGGCCGGGACCACGGCTTCCGCGATCTATGAATTGGAAAAGGGCAACTTCAGAACGGTGGTGCAGGACGCGATCTGGGCCTGCTACCGGCGGTCGCTGGAGATGGGCGGCCTGGACTCGAACGTCGGGCCGGGGCGGAGCGCGGGCCCCAAGCCCACGACGGAGTTCCCGGACCTGGAGGAGAACGGGAACGGTAAGTAGCTCGATTTTAATAAACACTAGGGCGTGAGGTGGTCCGGGTCGTACTCGCCGTGCGCGGCGTCCGCCTCCACTCGCTTGGCCTCGGCCTTGGCCACGATGTCGGCTAGGGCCTCCTCCGGGAGTTGTTCAACAAGCGCGGCGGGGTTGCCCGCCCACTGGCCGCCCGAGGGGATCAAGGCGCCCGCCGGGACCACGGTCCCCGGCTCCAGGATCACGGTGTGCTGCACGACGGCGCCGGCATCAATCACACAGCCGGCGCCCACGTCGACGTTGTTCTCCACCACACAACTTTTCAAGCAGGCGCCGGGCCCAATGGACGTGTAGTCCCCGATGGACACGGCCGAGGGAAAGCCACTTTCTAAGGTGGCGACGGTCTCGATCACTGCCCTATCCTGGACGTTCGCCATGCTCCCGATGGACACGTCCGCGTGGTCGCCCCGGATGACCGCGCCGTACCACACGGAGCACTCGTCCCTTAGCTCGACGCGGCCGACGACCGTCGCGTTCGGTGCCACGAACGCGTCGTTCGCCGCGACGGGCCGCCGGTCGCCGAACTTCATCACGGGCCGGTGGCGCGAGACGGCGCCGCTGAGGCGCCGCCGCGCCACCGTGGGCAGCCGCGCGCCGAGGCGCCGCGCGGCTAGCATGGTTATCCTGCAAAGGAAAGCGGTTGAGCCGCTGTAACACTGCGTGCAGCCGCTCTTCGAGTCGAGAGCTACGCGCAACCCTGCGGTAAGCCGTTGGGTGCCTATACGCTCCGATTGAGCCTGAATGAGCTGAGCGAGATGGATGAAACCCGATTTGATTTAATTTGGAAATTCGCCGCAGACGACTCTGTGCCGGATCCAGGGTGCGTAGTGCAGGCCTCTCTCGGCCCGAACCACCTGGCCCGCAAACAAAAAACCCGTGCCTGCAATCGAAGTCGACAGCGACCGACGTCCCAGGCTGCGCAAGCGCGATCTCACACGTCTATTGTGACCCTACGAGCTATCGTCGTTGCGCGCTTGACCAGCCGCGCCAGCCGCGCCGGCCGCTTACACCTAGCGAGAGCACAGCATCCACTGCACAGCCGCGCATCACACGCCGCCGCCGCACGCATAAGTCAACCGCCGCTGCGTGCCGAGCCGCGCAACGTCCATCATGGTTCAACTCGACGAGGCCAAGTTCCTCAGCGAGTTGACAAAACTCTTCCAATCGACGCGCGACGCGGGCTCGCTCTCCATCACGCACAAGCGGCTGCCGGAGCGGACGAAGCGGAAAGCAAATGACGGCGACGACGACGCCACCGTCGACGCCACCGTCGAGGCGGCGCCGGCCCGCTTCGGCGTGCTCGTGCGCGCGCGGACCGAGAAGAAGAAGCTCTCGACGGTCGTGCAAGGCGCGGACCTCGTCAAATTCCAGGCGCAGCTCGCGGCCGTCGTGCGCGCGAACGCCTCGGGCCTCCAGAAGAAGGAGCGCGTGAAGAAGAAGGCCAAGCGGGAAGGGGCATAAAATATTGTGTCGATTTGTGTATCTGAGTCGACAGACCGGGTAGAGTATGGTAGTTACTCGGGGGGATCCTCAGTTCCGGGACCGCTAGACACACAGGCCCCTCTACCTCTGGTCCCGCGACAGGAGGCGCAGGATGAAGAGGAACAGGTTCAGGAGGTCCAGGTACAGCATCACCGACGCCAGGATGTGGTCGTCGTACCCAAGCTTCTGCGTGATGAGGAACGTGTCGAAGATGATGTAGCCGCTGAAGACCAGGGCCCCCAGCAGGCTGTACACGCCTCCTGCCGGCGCCCCGAAGATCGCCGAGAATAGACTCCAGCCTATCAACAACCACAGGGCCGAGGACAGCCCGGCACCCAGGAAGGACCAGTCCCGCTTGGACTGGAACGTGTACAGCGTCAGGATCCCGAAGACCGATAATGTGAGCACCAGGGCTTCGATGACGATGCGACCCTGGCCATCCGCTGTATAGGAAGCACACACGACGCCGACCGTGTACGCCTCCATGACCGTCCAGACAAAGAGCAACTGCGCATTCAAAGGGTGTTGATCTTTATAGGCCATCAGCGCGAAGAGCACACCCAATGAACCGAACATACCAATGTACATCAAGCTTGGAGTTGCCATCACGAATCGCCGACAGGTCCCGTTTAACGCGAGCACGGAGCACATGATTGTCGTGAGCGCGAGCTGGCACGTCAAGATCCCGTAGACCTTGCGGATGAAACCCAGCCGGAGCTGGCGGTGCATGTGCGCGTCGAGCGCTTCGTCCTGCGCGCCGAGCTCGACGTCCGGGACGTTCTCGCTATCCAACTGGCCGTAGCCTCCGTACCCACCCTTGGCGGGCGGCGCCGAGGGCACGGCCCGGGCACCCTTGACGGTGGCCATCGGAAGGACCTGGACTGCTTTGTGGTCTAGCGGCGCTTACAGGCGACGCTTAGAGATGGCGATTGCAGAGGGCGCTCGTACCGTTCAACGAAGATAGATGCTGAATTGTGTGTGTGTACCAGCTCGGCGCAGATGCGGAGCTGTGCGGCTAAGAGGCTAATTCTAAGGCCAAAGAAACCCGCACCAGAAACGGGAGAAGGAAAAAACAGCCCCGCATCGGTCCCACTCATCTCACGACGCCTCCATGGCGCAGGAGCGCTGGCTCGAGGCTGGGAGCACTGGCCTGGTCATCGTGTTTTGTGCCTCTGCGGTGCGCGTCTCTGGCCGTCGTACCAAGCCCACGAGCCTACCTGGACAGAGAAAGGCTTCGCAGCGCTGCCTGCAGCATATATCTAGTCTAACTGAGCCGTCAAAATCTCTGAGCCACAAAATCTCTGAGCCAGCGCTGCAGCACGCACAATGACCACAGCACAAAAGCAGAGACCGCAGAGATCGTACCTCGACCGCACGCCCGAGGGCGTCCTCTTCCAAGTCCTCAAATACGTGGAAGCCGAGGACCTCGCCCGCCTGAGCTGCGCCGCGCCGCGCTTAAGGCTGGCCACGGAACGCTTCGCGACGCTGCTCGTGAAACAGAAAGAATGGCGCTTGCTGGACGGCGCCACGGCCGCGGAGCGCCTGGCGTCGGAGATCTGTTATTTCGACGCGGACGCGTTCCGGGCGGTGGGCCGCGACGCGCCGCGGTTAAGAAGCGCTAGACGGCGCGGGTCGCGGGCCCGTTTAAGGGTGGCCCCACCGCCGGGCATGGCGCGAGCGACGCGCGCCGCCAACGTGCCCGTCGCAGCGTTCTCCGAGCACGGGAGTCTCATGAAGGTGCAGCGGCCGGGCCGCTACCGCGTGGCGGGCGTGATGGAACCGAGCCTCAAGAGACGACGTTTAAATGAAGATGAGCAAAGAAGGGAGCGCCTGGCCTTCCAGGTGAAGGTCGCGGCCGTGGACGAGCGGTCTTCGGTCTACGTGGGCGTCGCTACCAGAAGGTGGGCCCGTACGCGCGGCACGGCCCAGGCCATCCGGAGCGAGGAGTGCTGGCTGCTAGATTTGCGGCGGGGCCGCTTCGTGCACGGCTTCCCGGCCTACGACCAGTCGGCGCGGGCGGCCCACGGCGCCCGGGCGCGCTACCACGCGACCAGTGACGACTGCGTCGTAGAAGGCGACGTCTTAGGTGTAAGGGTCGTGGGGGGCGCGGCGCACTTCTTCCGGAACGGGCGGCGCCTGGCCTTCTCGGCGGGCGGCCGGGGCCTCCCCGCGGGCCCGCAGCCGCACCATCAAATCCACGACACGGGCTGGGGCCGGCCCATCCCCCTTTCGCTGGACTTGGTACCTATAATAGAAGTGCACGCGCGCGAGCCCGAGGACGCGGTTAGCATGGCGCCTCTGGCGTTGCAGTTAGGAGCGTGGCGGCCGCCGCCCTACTGCCACGGCCAGAACCTGCGGCCGCAAATATCTCCGGTGATTGAGGAGGCGCGGCGCTGCGCGACGGGCGTGTTGCCCGACGTGTGGCGCCAAGTGGCGACGGACCCGGCTCTTATGGACGTGGTTGTCCCCGAACCCAAACCCGCATGTACTGTGTCGATCTTCAGCGTCACTTTTTGTTCTGTCTTACCGTTACTTCCGCTGGTCGTGGGCCTGGGCCACACGCTCTTGGACGTCGGGGGCTTCGCGCTCGGCGTCTTATGCACGCACTGGCGGCCCGCTCCCCTAGTGTGGGCGTTGGGGTTACTGTGGCGCCGGGCGGCCGACGCGGTCGCTTTAAGCCTGGCGGTGGCCGCCGTGTGGAAGACCCACTTCTATGATCGACGGCGGCCGCGCCGGACGCGGCGCGGTTTGCGAAGGATCCTGCAGTACCAGATGCTGAAGTGCGCCGGCGTGGCCCTCGCCGTCGCGTTATTACCCTCGGCGATCACGCTGCACCGGGACGCGGCGACGCTCGAGGTCTACCTCGACGCTCGGGGTCTGCTCGGGCCCCACACGCGCATCGTTGCGGGCGTGACCGGCTCGCTGACCGCCCTCAAGCAGGGCGTCGTGCTCACTTTAGCTAGAGGCCTCCCCTTCGGCCGGATGCTCGTACTCCGCTGGGCCCTGCGCTCCGGCTGGCGCGGCGCGATGCAGACCAGCGAGCGGTGGGTCCTCGTGGAGGCGAGCGCGGAGGGCCTCCTCCAGCTCGGGCGGAAGGTGTGGAACAGCAAGCTGGCGGCGTGCCTATGTTCGTTCCCGGGGGGTGAGTCCGCGCGGGCGCGCCGGGCATCCTATCGCGCCGTGGCCAAGCTCTACGCGATGATGGTTTTGGTGCCCGGGTCCGCCGCTCCTCTGTTATATGCGGCGGCGGAGCACGTGGCCTCGGGCGCGCGGCCGCACTGGCTCGTGGCGGTGGTCGCGTACCCGGTGCTCGGGGCCTGGGCGGCCTTCGTGGCCTTCGTGAAATTCGCGTTTGTCGTGTTTGCCTTAAACACGCTGGCGGGCTTCGAGGACTTCGACTCGCCGGGCCTGTTCGGGTAGGGGTAGTAAAATTTACAAGTCTGAGCCAAAAACCCGTTTAGCAGAATTGAATAGAAACCTGGAAAAACCGGGCGCCAGCGCGTCGCCGAGGGCTATACGGGTAGAGCACGCCCTGTTGCGTCCTTTTGCGGCTCGGTCCCAAAAAGTATCATGAATTCCAAGGGAGGGCCGAGCCCAGAGACGAGACCAAAAGGGCTGCCGAGCCGCTGCGCCGCCAAACACACGCCCGTCGACGCGCCCGCGCCGCCTCCAAGCTTGCCTCGGGGGCTGCCTTGTCATGGAGTACGACGACCGCAGCGACGACGAGCTGGTGGGCGTCGCGGCGACGCGCGAGATCTACGCCACCTTCGGCTACCCGCCCTCCCAACCGCTGCCGCGGAGCCGGCGGCACGCCTGTGCTGTTGTATCAGGCGCCACCTTCCTGTCCGCGGTGCTGGTGGTCGTCGCGGCGCGCTCGTACGACGCCACTTCAGCCTTCTCGGCGCTGTCGCCCCAGCTGCGGGCCGCGGCGTGCCTCTCGGCACATGTGCCTGCACCGACCACGCGTCGAGCCGGTTCTTCAGCGAACAAGCCCACGCACTGGTCCCTGAAGTCCGCCGCGGATCCTTGTAGTGAGCACGACGTGATTATCGCCACGACCCAGCAGACGCAATTGGAGGACGCCCTACGAAGAGTGTCGGACCCGACGTCCAAGAACTACCGGAAGTACCTGTCTGAAGGTGAAGTGGCTTCTTTGGCCATTGACCAGGAGCACGTTTCCAAAATTTCTACGTGGGTCCAGAGCATCGGCGCCCGGGAAGTCAAGCGCACGAAAAACGGCGAATATATTACAGCCCGAGCCTCGGTCGCGACCTGGGCCGCGGCCTTGGGCTGCGACTTCTACGACTACGAGTTTAACGGGAAAAGCGCCCCGAGGTGTAGCGAGGACTATTCTCTACCGCATGAGGTGGACGCTGCGGTCCACGCCGTGTTCAACGTGGGCAACCTCGCTCCAAAAATCTCCAAGCTCAAAGGAATTACAAAATTGGCCGATAGTCAAACGGGAAGTGAGTACGTCACGCCCTCCGTCCTGGCGGCCTTCTACTCCATCCCCTCCACGGGAGCGTCCACGAGCGGCACCTTCGGGCCGGACATTTTGATCCCGCCCACGGGGTCCGCTTCCGCGAGGCAAGCCGTGTTCGAGACCCAGGGCGAGGACTACTCGCCCTCGGACCTGGCCACGTTCCGGACCTATTTCGGGTTGCCCCCCTCCACGGCCACGCCCATCTCGAACGTGGGCGCGCACGACGAGTCGGTGGCTTGTGAGGCCGACGCCGATTTGTGCGACGAGGGCAACCTGGACATGCAGTACATGACCACGGTCAATCCGTACGGTCCTACCACTTATTTTTACGTGACTTTAGCTGATGTGGCGACGGATCCCTTTTTGGCGTTTGCCATGGCTCTGGCCGATCTAGTCGAGCCCATCTACGTGGCCAGTATCTCCTGGGGCTCCTCCGAGTCGGAAGAAGTGCCCTCTATCATGACGTCCTTCGACACGGAAGCCATCAAACTTGGGTTGAAGGGCGGCACCATCGTCGTCTCGAGCGGTGACGACGGCGCCAACGGTTTAGGAACAGTATGTGGCTACGAGCCCTCGTTTCCCGCGTCCTCCCCTAACGTGCTGGCCGTGGGCGCCACGAACGCCTACGACTGGAGCGGAAGTGCGGGCGCCCCTAATGAAATTGTGTGCCAGGCGGATATTGAAGGCGGCGTCGTCACGTCCGGCGGCGGCTTCTCCGGAATTTATGAACAGCCCTACTGGCAGGGCGCCGCCGTGTCCTCGTACTTCGCCCAGGTGGACTCTACTGTCAACCAGCCGGCGGGCGGTTTTGCCAAGGGCGGGCGGGGCTACCCGGACGTCAGTCTGGCGGGCAAGGATTTCGAAGTCGTTATTGGGGACGTGCTGTACTTGGTGTCGGGCACGTCCGCCTCCGCGCCCAGTGTGGCGGGCATGCTCGCGCGCATCAACGCCGGGCTATTGGCGGACGGCAAACCTTCCGTGGGCCTCGTCAACCCGACGCTGTACGCGTCGTCCGGTTCTTTCGCGAACGATATCACGTCGGGAGACAACAAGTGCACGGCCTCCTTATTGGAGTGCGCCGAGGGCTTCACGGCCACGGCGGGCTGGGACCCGGCGTCGGGCTGGGGCTCGGTCGATTACTTGCGCCTCGAGGCGCTGCTGGCCTAATACTTTGTGGATAACCTATACTCGCGGCGTACATTCCCGGGTGCCCGGAACACTAGCTCGGCAACTAGCTATACTCGTGGCGTAGGGTACTACATGGGCGTTGGGCGCATGGGGTCGTCTCGCGCCGGCGGCGGCAAAATAGGATCAATAGGCAGCTGAGGCTCCCCCTTGTCAGGGGGTCCGTCAAGGAAGCCTCCCGCGTTCTCTCCATCCTGCGCAAACTTGAGCCCGCGAAGTCCGGACTTGCCATCTGCGGGCGTAGCCGCGTCCAGGAGCTTCTCGTCGAGGCTCGGCTTCCGGCCGACGGATATGGGGGACGTCGGCGACGTGTACATGAATACGGTCGCAGCCTTCTTGATGGACGTCGGGCCGACGACGAGGACGGACCCACCGAGGAGCATGGTGAACGTAGCCGCCACCGCGACTATCATCTTCTTCTGCTGCGGCATGATGCTGCGAGCGGTAGAGATGTTTCGTAATGTGGCGGAGGCGAAGATACTGGCCGCGTATGTGTGGTTGCCAACGGGGGCGGCGGCCGCGACGACGCGCCGCCGCGTCGTGGGTTTGTGATCGAAACGAGGGTTTTCAGATATTTAAAGCGGCAACGTGGTCAAGGGCCATACCGCAGGGGCCCGTGGCAGTGTGGGGGGGGGGGCTGGTCGACCGGGCGCGGAGCTATAGGGCGAATTTAGCAGCCTTGGCGAATTCACTGGTTTGCGCCACGATCGACGACACCGCTTGGATTTTGGAGAGTGGGCCGGGTTGTGTTAGAGTGTTGGGGTGAAGGATGCTTAAATTCACAAACCTTTGAATTAGAGGTTGGCGTTGCGGCTCAAATGTGCTCGGCCGATGCTTTTTTTGATCGTGTCAGAGTTTTGCGCGCCCATAGCTCAACTACATATGCCAGTGGTCGGGGAACTAGACCTCCTGACGATAGAAATGCACTAGCAGTAGAAAATAATTACACTAGTCGCGCGGCGGCGGCGGCGCGGCGCTTCACACATCACAGACAACGGGCGGCCCGCGCGCAACGAGCCAGTCCCGGAGCGTATCGCAGTCGTGCAGGGCGATGCCGTGCGCCCCGCACGCCGCGGCGGCGACGGCCCCCGCATCCTCGCCGGCCGCGACCTCGACGGTCACCGTCGATCCGTCGCCCAGTACCACCTCTGCGGACACGGGCCGCCGGTGGCCCCAGAGCGCGTCCCGCAAGCGCATGTCCATGGCACGCATCTGCTCGAGGCACGCCTCGTCATCTCGCTCGAGCACGCCGCACGCGGTTCTCGCGACAGCGTCAGGTGAATCGCACGGGCCCACGCCCACCGAGTGCGGGACGCCGTGGCTCTCGAACGGTAGCGGTAACGGCGCCGGGAGCGTCTCAAGTTCCGTCGGTGGAACGGGCTCGCCTTCCAAAACGCACAATCGCCCGTAGTGGTAGGGCGAGCCGCGCGGGACGGAGGCCAGGCTTCGCCCGCGGAACGCGTCGACTAAGCGGGGCAGCTGGGCGCGCCACAGCGCGTTGAGGGGCCCGCCCGTCTCCTCGCCGAGATGGATGGCCGCGGGCCGCTGCGCGCCCCGACAGCTACTCGTGGCCAGGGCGCTCGCTGTTTGTTGCACTGCGTGCGTATGATTCATACGCCATCGAACGAATGCAGTCCACAAATCGAAGGCACTGGACACTGGCTCCCACAATCTTCGTCGAAGAACGCGCCGAGCGCGTGGACGCGGCCGGTCACACCGCTCACGCACGCCTCGTAATCGGCATCGGCCGGCCGCCGGCGCGCCGTCGCCGCGTCGACTGGAGAACAGGCCGGCGCGCCGCCCAGGATGTCCAGGGGCGTCTGCTGGAACCCCGCGGGTCCCACCGCGGCCACGCCGAGCGCATGCATGTACATGCCGAAGATGACGTCGTCCGCGTGGGCATTATTCAACCGCAGGCCGCGGGGAGCGCTTTCATATGTGGAAGGCCAGGAGATGTTGGTGTGGCACACGCCGTTGGGGCAGCCCGTCGTCTCCACTAAAAAGTCGTAGAACTCCAAATGGGCCGCGGCGTCCTCCGCCGCCGCGCGGGACAGGGCCCAGCCCGCGCCGCCCCAGGCAAAATTAAACCGTTCTACTCCTGAACTGTCGTACGCGGTGGCCATGTCGCCCGCGTAGTAGAGCTCCGTCGCGTCGTAGGGGGCCAGGTGCCAGGCCAGCGCCGCGACGTCGACAAACGTGTCGTCCATGACGCGCGCGTACCATTTCGCATCAGGGGCTGCTTTAAGCAGCTCGATGAATGCGCGGCCGCTCTTGCAAGGCACGCCCGCCTGCGAGGCCGGGCAGGCGACGGCGATGCAATTGATGTCGTCGCAGGCGTCGCTGATGACGAGAACCGTGACGTGGTGCCGCCGCGCAGCGGTGATCCAGGCATCGAGCAACGGAGGCAGCCTTTGTTTTTGTATGGGGGAGGCGGTGATGACGGCGAACGCGACGTCCTGGACGTCGAGCGCGTTTGCTATTGCGACTGCTGCGAGGAGTATTCGCATTGCAGCTGTCCCAGTTCTTGCAATTCTATTGCCAGCAACAAGTCGCTCCGCGCGGCATATTGCCCCAGTGGTTACACGCTGCGACGTGCACTTTGGGCAGCCCCACCTTGGTGAAAAACCCGCCACGTAAAACCCGTCACCTAGATGGATCTCGATCTCTCTGGCTTGGGTCAGCGCTGCGGTGCCACCAGTTACGCAACGGCCAGCTGCGCTGCGCTGCGCTGCGCGCTGCGCGTTCATTCACTAGATCACTTGCACACCACCGCAGCTGTTTTGTGCAGCCGTCATGACTCTGTACAATATGCATGGGCTAACCTCCTCGGACGAGGACGAGCCCGCGCAACAGTATGCCACACGACAACGCAACGACCCACCGTTGGTAATTGAGATCGATCACACCCCGCCTCAGACGGATGATGATGCATCGGACTCGGACGACAGCGCCAGAGCCTTGTCCGTCGTCGACTGCCGTTCCCTTTCGGACTCGGACTCCGTCGTCGACTGCTGCCGTTCCCTTTCGGACCCGGACTCCGTCGTGGACGACGACGACGCGCCGCGCCGGGCCGAGTACTCCTTCAGTCCGCAACCCGCCGCCACGCCGTCGTTGAGCGTCATGAAGCAGACGATCAAGGACGCGGGCTTGGGCGTCGCGGACCTGTGCGAGAAAAAGGACGTCGTTGCGCGCTACGCGCTGGCCCAAGAACGGCTCGCCGCAGCCGCCCGGCTCAAGCGGTCGCGCGACGACGACAGCGCGCCCGCGCCCAAGGCGCCGCGCGTCACACCGACGCGCGCGCCGCGGCCGACCGCACCGCCGCGCGCACGACAGCCGGCGCAGCCGCCATTCGGCGTGAGGACGGCGCCGCGCTCGAACGTGCGCGTCGTCCGCAACGCCGGCGGCGTGGAAGGGTTGCACCTTGCGTTCGAAGTCTGTTCCGAGGCGGTCGAGCAGGAGATCTTCGAAGACCTAGGGTCGTTCCCGGGCGCGTATGAGATGGACTTCAGGAAGACCGGCGCGCGGGCTCCGAGGGACTGGCGACAAATGCAGAACCCCTCGAAGAAGCAGGACGCCGACGGCAACTGGTACGGCCGCGCGGCGAAGAATGTCCGGAGCTTCAAGGGTTTTGACTGGTTCGATTGGGCGGCGATCGGCTTCGCGCGCGACCACCTGTGCCCGGGCCTCGCACTGCCGGACGAGATCAAGTACAACCAGTACACCCCCCGGCGGATCAACCGGAAGCACGACGCGCTGTCGGCCCATTTCGATCCCCAGGGTCATTATGGCGAACGAATCGTCGGGTTCTCGGTCGGGGCCGATTGTACGCTCGTCATGAAGAGCTGCGCCAAGGGGCACAGCCGCTGTAATTGCAAGGCGTCCGAGGTCGAGAAGATCTGTATTCCCCTCCCGCGGCGCTCGATGTACATCTTCGAGGGACGGGCGCGGTATTCTCTCCAGCCCGGTTACACGCACGGCCTCGAGTGGCCGGCGAACCGGGCCGCTCCGCCGGATTGGAATCCGACGGGCGAGCGTCTGTCGATGACCTACCGCGCGGGCAAGGCGTGGAATCTATTCTGCCTGGAAGAGCCCCCCTTCCCCGAACTGTGTCGCGCGGCGCCGGCCGAGCGCACGCGCCGCGCCGACGCGCTCCGGCCGCTCAAGGACAAGAAGACGAAGCGCAAGGGCCAGAAGGGGCGGTGGGTCCGGGAACCCGAAGAGTCCTTACGGTCGCTCGGTCCCCACCACGAGAAGCTCGAGTGGCGCTTCTAGTTGTGCTAAGAATCAACCTGTTGCCTCGGAGTACCGGTGCGGTCCTAGGTGTGAAGTATTACCCCGAAGCCGCTACTGGCCGCGCATCCACTGGCGGAAAGTAATTGACCGGGTGCTCCGGCGCGGGCTGCGCCGCGGGTGGCGGCGCCGGCGCCGGCGGCGCCGAGAGCTCCTCCTCGGACACGACCGGCGCGGCGGGCGTCGACACCGGCGCGACGGGACGCGATAGCGCCGCCGCGAGCGTCCGCGCGACGACGTCCGCCGCGACCGCATTGTCGCCGCACACCGCGGCCATGACCAGAATAGCGTCGGCCGTCGCGGCCGCCCGGATCTTCGTGGCCTTGGCCTCGGCCTCGGCGAGGGTGACGATGCGGTCCGCGAGGATGCGCGTTTCGCGGCTCGCGGCCTCGTGCGCGTAGGCCGCGTCCCGTCTAGCCGCCTCGCGCGCCAGCTCGACCCGCTGCACGGACGCGGCCGCGACCGCTCGCTTCTCCGCGAGCGCCTTGGCGGCCACCTCCTTATCGGGCGCGTCGCGGCCCGTGAGCGCGGCCAGCTTGAATTCCCGCACTTCCAGCCCCCACGACGCCGGCGCCGCATCGGTAGCGAGCTGGTGCTTGACCGAGGACTCGATCGTTTCGCGCTTAAGAGCCAGCTCGTCCGCCGCTATAGTGGCGACCTCTTTTTGCAGAAGCAACCCGGCCAACTCGGCGAGCTTCTGCGCCGGGTCCATGAGGCACTGCCGCGCCTTCTCCGCGTCCACGATGCACACGTTGGCCGTCGCGGCCGCGTCGACGCCCGTCCCGTCCCGCGACAAAATGCCCGGCGGCGATGGCACCACAATCGTCTGCTCGCGCGTGTCCACTACCGCCGCAATCGCGTCGAGGCCGGGCACGCCGACCCAGTAGCCCGGTCCCTTGACGCCCATCGGCTGGCGCGCGCGTTCCACGACGTGCGCCTCGCCCGCCGGCACCACGTTGATGATCGTGTTTGCCTTGGTGCGCGGCCAGTTGGTCGTCTTCGCGTCGTCGAAGGCGTACTCGGTGCTGGCGCGCGCTGCCACAACGCGGCAGCGCGCGGCGACGCGCGTGGTGAGGCGCAGCATCGCTTGCTTTGAGGACGGCAGTGCTTGGTTGACGGTGCTGAGTATGCGGTGCTAGTTGGAGCAGCTTGTTGGTGCAGCTTAGTTGGTGCAGCTTAGTTGGCGCTTGCTATGGGGCGCTATCGCTCGTCTTTTGCAGCGCGAGTTGTTCGCAGTAATTCGGGGCCTCCGCTGGCAATCGCTTACTCTCGGCGGCACGTCTCCCGAGCTGTGCAGGACCGCTTTTGCGCTGCTGCTGGTTTTTGCTCCCTGTGGACGAGGCCTGTCGGAGCGATGGTACTGCCACGTGAGAATTCGGTGAGACCTCCGATGGAGAGCTACACGCCAGAGTCCTGCTAATATTTCGTGCGGGTTTCATTTTACCAACTTTGGATTTTCAATCGACAGATTTGCTGCTGCTGTCCGTGCACTGCAGGCTGCGCTAGTTAGTAGTTGTGTTCAGCCGTTCGAGATATTGCGGCTCATAGCGTGCAAGCGTAAAGCTTAATCCCCAACATGCCGCGCTTGCTCGTCGCGCTGTTCCCGGCCGCCCTGGCCCTGCAGGCGCCAAGCCCGCACCGCGCGCCTCGCACGGCGCGAGGCGCGTTCTCCATCACGCAAGCCGCCGACTCGCTGAAGCTCGACGACGCGTCCCGGACGGCGGCGGACGCCGCCGCGAAGGCGAGCGCGGACTTCACGGCCGCCTCGAGTAAACTCGGCGCGCAGACGAGCGACGCCGTCGCCGCGTCCTCCAAAGCGACCTTTGAAGCGGCCCAGTCCGCCCTCAAGGTCGTGGACGCCGACGCCGTGAAGAAGAGCTTGCAGGCCGCGGACGGCGCGGCCGACGCGACGGCGCAAGCGCTCAAGAAGTCCGCCGAGGCCCTCGCCTCCGTGAAGGTGGACACGTCCGCCTTCGACGCGGCGGCGCGGCGCGCGGCGGAGGCGGCCGAAGCCGCGGCCCAGGCGGGCGCCAAGGGCGGGGCGGCGCTGCAGAAGATCGACACGGCCCAGGTTGGTAAGAACTTCGCCGACGCCTCCACCAGGCTCTCGTCCTCGGTCAATGCCAAAACCTTGATCCCGAGCCTCAACGACGGCATGGCGCAGCTGGGCAAGAATTTGCGCGTGGACGTGGACACGGAGGCGGTCGGCGACGCCGTGGCGCTCAACGCCTTCAAGGCCCTGGACGTCGTGGTCGACGGCGGCCTCGTCCTGCAGAAGAAGATGGGAGAGGTCGACGCGAGCAGCCTTGATAAAGCGGTGAAGAAGGCCTCCGCGACCGTCGACAAGAAGCTCTCTTCGTTAGATCTCGACGCCGTCGCGAAGCAGGCCCAGGCCCAGGCCGCGAGCGCCGCGAAACAAGTCGACACCGACGCCCTCAAGAAGTTGTCGCGGACCGTCGACAAGAAGCTCTCGGGCGCGTCGTCCTTCGACGCCTCGGCGCCGCTGCGCAACCTGAAGGAGTCCCTGGGCGGCGCGCCGGCCGCGAAGACCTACGGCTTCAAGACGGGCGCCGCCGCGAAGGGCGCCGCGGGGGCCAAGGCCACGGGCCTGGCCGCCGCCGCGCAGCGCGCCGCGGACTCGGCCTCGGCCGCCGCGAAGGACGCCGCCTCGTCGCAACCGTCCTTCGAGTTCGAGGCGCCGGACTTCTCGGACGCGATCGAGGCGTACCACGCGGCCTTCCCCACCGTCGCGGACGAGGCGCTGGACCTCGCGGCGCTGGTGCTGGTGCCGTTGGTCTTGATCGCGGGCGGCACGGCGCGCGACGGCGGCAAGGCGCCCACCAGCGACGCCACACAAGCGGCGGCGGAGGCCGAGCGCCTGCGGAAGGCCGACGCGGGCAAAAGCGACGCGGCCAGCGAGGCGGAGCGGAAGCGCGCCGCCGAAGCCAAGGCGCGGGACGAGCAGCGCGCCGCGGAGCAGCGGGACCGGGACTGGACGGCCGACGCGGCGAAGCGCGAGGCGGAGCGGCGCGAGGCGGCACGCGCGTCGGAGCAGCGCGACGCCAAGCGCGACGCCGAGAGCCGGGCGCGGGACGAACAGCGCGCCGCCGACACCAAAACGCGGGATGAGCAGAAGCGCGCCGACGAGCGCCTGCGCGAGGACAAGCGCTTGGCGGACCAGAAAAAGAGGGACGAGCAGACCGCGGCCGAAGAAAAGCGCCGGAGCGAGCAGGAGCGGCGGTGGCGCGACGACAACGCCGCGGCATCAAAGCGGGAGGCCGACCGGGCCGCGGCCGCGCGGCGCGAGGCCGACGAGCGCGCGCGGCGCGCGACGCGGCCAGCGGCGGCGCCGGGCCCCTACAACGCGGCCCATTACATGAAGTTCTGCATCAAGCACGACAAATTCTACGCGACGCAGGAGGACTACGACGCGCACTTCGCGCGCTGGAAGGAGCGTGCCAAGTACGTCGAGGAGTACAACCGCGGCGAGGCGGCCGGGGGCACGCGGCTCGTGCTCAACGCGCAGGCGGACCTGAGCGACGAGGAGGTCGCGGCGCTGGCGGAGGCTTGAGGTTCGGAGTAAAGTCGTAGTTTTTCGACGCGACGGCCGGGGAGGCGCGAGGACTTTAAATAGGGGAGTCTTAGCATGCATACAGGGGGTTCTTCGTCTTGCGGTCTCTTGAGCGACCCCTAGCCTGCGCCGTAGAAGGCTTCGCGATTTTCGAACTGTCCGAGCAGGGACATATACGCCGCCTCGTCCGCGTCTGTAGGGCCGTGAGAGGGCATCAGCAGACCCTCGACCTCGAAGGTGAGAGTGGGGAGGCGCTGGAGACCCGCGTCGGCGAATACGGCGGCTTGGTCGCTGATGGTTGTACGGTAGATGCCGAGTGCCGTGAGTCCGTCGTCCGTGAGCGACCGGTTCGCGCCGCAGGCGAGGAGCTTGCGGAGCATAGAGAGGTCCGTGGGCTGCGAACATTGACGGAAGACGCTAGCCGCGCACACCATCAGCGGTGTGCTTCCGTCCGGGCCGCGGCTGTTGATCGCGTCCGGGCCGCCGATCGAGCACACCAGTTCCACGAGCGGGGCCGAGTGCGGCGAGACGGCAAGGCAGTGGAGCACGTTGGCCCCTGATGACGCACGCGCCGCCGCGGATCACGCGCTTGGTGACCTCCTGCATAAAGCCGTACTCGTCGATGGTCATATAGGCCGTGCGGCCGCCGGTAAAAATCATGTCGCTGACATAGTCCTGGACGAAGTCCTGGAGCCCCCTGTCGGCGTCCGCTAGCGCGACTTGAGCCGGCGGCGGCGCAAGCGTGTAGGGAGCGTGGCACGTGCCGCACACGCGAGCGCGCTCCGGGCTCCCGCCGTTCAAGCACACGCGCTGCCAGCGCTCGAGGCACTCCTTGTGGACGAATTGTTGAGAGCCCGAGCAATCGCACGGCGAGACAAATGGGTTGTCTTCGGTGACCTCGGACGAGAGGCAGATGCGGCACTGCGGCCCATCTTCCGACCCGGCGTCGTCGTCGATGAGCCGCTCCACGGTCACCGCGTCGGGGCGCCGGACCGAGCCGTCGACGATCGCCGCGGCGGCGGCCGCGGGTGCGGAAGCCTGGATGCGCGCGACTTCCACGCGGCATGCGGGCGCCTCCACCGCCGAAACCTTCGCCGGAGGGGGCGCGGCTTTCTTGACCGGCTCGACCGGCGCGTCGGGGCCCCGGCGACGCTTCTGGCGTTCGTTGTTGAGTTCTCCCAGGACGCCGTTCATATGCGCGGCCATGACTTGAGCGGAAGACGGCGGCGGCGCGGCGCTGGCGGCAGAAGCAGCGACGGCGGCGGCCTGCGGTGGGCGCCAAAGTTTGCTGGACGCGCGCTGGGCGGGGCGCGCGCTTGAAGCCTGAAACGCTCTCGGTCAGGAACGCGCTTCAAGCGCCGCGCGCGGGGCATGAGACAGCGCGCCACAGCGTGTGGGCGGTGCAAGGCATATTCGGACGTCGCGCTGCTGCTGCGCGGCCCAAAAAAGGACGCAGGCGGCTCACAATCGCGTTGTAACGAGCTGGAAGTGTGAGAGCAAAAGTAGGTTTGGGTTTACGGGGAAACCCGCGCGACTCTTCGTACCACGCGAACTACGACGACGAGGCATGTGGTATAGTTCTTGTTAATTCAAGAAACACAACTACCGCGGGACTGTAAGATGAAGCCCCAAGTCGCGGCGCGCCCGGCTAGAGCGCCCGGCAGCGAACCCTGCGCCTGATTACATATCCGGTCGACGGAGTATGTTACACGCCGCCACTCCCGCTGGTCAACGGGATATGTTGTGGTTGGTTGATAGTATCTTACTATGCGAGCCCAACAAGCCCAGCAGAAAGCCGCCACAGCTCCCGCTGCTCCTCGACGTTGCGCGCCTCCACGGATGGCAAATGACATCGCAGCTGGTGCTTGCCCGGCGGGTCCGTATCCCACCAGCCGTCGGTGGATTGATCGAGCGCCGGCGCCGTCGCGACGTAGGCCAAGCACGCGCCGCCGAAGGACGCCGTCTCCGCCACGCCGACGGTGGTGGCGATGGCGTTGAACGTCTTCGCGAAGAACTTGTTCTGGTACTTGAAGAAGCCGTCCGGCGAGGGGATGAGCCCGGGGCTGAAGGCGTGCACCGTGGCCTTGGCGTTCTTCTTCGTGAGCCGCCGCGTGGCTTCGGCGGTGAACAACAAGTTGCAGAGCTTGGAATCCTTGTAGGCCTTGTCCGCGTCGAAGGCGCCGCCGTCGACCATGTCGAACTTAGTCTCCTTGAGGCCGTGCAGGTCGCCCAACGAGGCCGTGGAGCCGACGTTGCCGCCAGCCGACAGCGGGTCGTGGACCGGGGAGGCCGTCACGACGAGGCGCGGGTGGTCCGCGGCCTTTGCAAGTTTGTCCTCGAGCAAGTTGTAGAGCAGAAAGTGCCCCAGGTGGTTGGTCCCGATCGTGAGCTCGAAGCCGTCCTTGGTCCGGGACGCCGCGGCGTCCTTCGTGTTCAGGGCCAGTCCCGCGTTGAGCACGAGGACGTCCACGCCCTGCACGGTCCCGGCGAAGCGGCGGACCGAAGCGAGGTCCGCGAGGTCGCACACGGCGGCCGTGCCGCCGCAGGCCGCCGCGGCCGCGTCGGCCTTGGCCTGGGTGCGGCAAGCACAAACGACGTCGTGGCCCGCCTGCGCCAGGATCTTGGCGCCCTCGAGCCCGACGCCGCTGTTCGCGCCCGTCACGACGATACGTTTTCGGGCGACTTTGGCCGCCGTGTCGAACAGCTCGGCCTGCGGCACGACCGTGCCCTCCGGGCCGGCGGCGCCCGCCCGGAGCGGCAAGAGGCCGGTGGCACCGAGCGTCTGCAGGAGATCACGGCGGCCGAGAGCCGCCTTGGCGGGCACGAGCGTCTCCGCCGGCAGCGGTGGCGTCGCGCGGTGGTGATTTGGTGCGAGCGCGTGCGCAGTAGCTGCGAGGAGGGCTGCAACTAAACGCATTGTTGCAGCAGGCATTCGTGCGACAACTGGGGTCCGCGGCCCGCACTCTGAAGAAAAACCCGCGCTCTGAAAACCCGCGCTGTGACGGGTTTTACATGTGCCATTCAAAAAAAGTGCTGCCCGCGCGAGCAGAGAAGCTCTCCAATGAGCGTAGAGCAAAGCCGGAGGCGGGGGACCGAGGCTGCCTACTGGTGCACCCACCATTGAGCGATGAGGGGGCTGCTCCTGCCGTGCCTGGCCGCCTCGCAGGCGTGGCGGCGCCGCTGGGACCGCCAGCGGCCCGAGCCACCCCCGGCCTGCCAGTGGTGCGCGGCGCTGCCGCGCGTCGACGCCATGGCGCCGGCCGCGTCGCTCGGGGACTGGCGCGGCGTCGCGCCGGCGTGCGCCTGGTGCGCGTTCGTGGAGCAGAAGCACGCCTACTGTCAGGGGTTCGGCGGGCGGTTCTGCGCCGACGGTCCCGAGAAGTGTTTTGTCCCGTCGCGCGAGCTCGACCGACACTGCGCGCTCGCCTACGCACACGGAGTGGTTCAGAAAGGAGCCTGCGCGGCGCGCTGCGCGCACGCGGCCGCGAGCGCGCCGTTTGATTGTACGACTGCCTGGATCGCGGCGAATACAAAAGCGGCGCGCCACGCCGCGAAGGCGTGCCGGCGGTCGGTCGACGAGTTCTTCCACGGCACAAACAGCGACACGCTGGCCATGTTAGTCCACCTCCAGAAGACGGGCGGCTGGTCGGTGGTTGATGCCGCGCGCGCAGCGAACGTGCGCTGCCCTGATGTGATCGCCAACGCGAAGGTTGAGAAGCGGCGGGCGTGGTTCAACGCCACGCACGAAGCGGAGCACCGGAACGGCTGCGCCGGGTACCGCGCATCGACGCCGCAGGACGAAGGATTACTAAGATCCTTGATCCTCGGCCAGCAGGCCGTCCTCGCGGCCCACCACCGAATGTTCGGGCTCTTGCACGTCGAGCAGCCGCTGTCACGGGTCTGGCCCGCGTTCCTCGGCACGAGGAAAGTACTTTACGTCACCGTGCTCCGAGACCCATTACAACGCGCGCTCTCGCACTTCCGCATGGCCACGCGGGAAGTCGACATTCCCGGCATTTACGCGGGCCTGCCCTTCGGGCGCGCCGTGGGCCTCCAGGAGTTTGCGGACCAGCCACTCCGGGACTGCGTACTCTGCGCGCGGCGCGGCCGGGCCAGCGACCGCGCGGGCGGCTACTTCGGGGTCAATGCGAACCGGAGTGCCTCGACGCTCGTGGGAGGCGGCGAGTTCCGGCACTGCTGCAGGAAGCAGTGGCGGTACGCGGCGGACAACTACTACGCGCGCGAGCTGGGCGGCTTCGCCTCGCTGGCCGAGCTGCCGTTCGGTGGGGTGAACGCCACGCATGGAGAAGAGGCGTCGCGGCGCCTCGACGCCTTCGACGCCGTTCTCATCACCGAGCGGCTGGGGGACGCGCGCCCCGTGCTCTCTGCAAAGTTGGGCTGGCGCCTGCCACGGGACTTCGCGGTGCCCTGGCGGAACCGGGGGTCCCCGGAGTCCGACGGGGAGTATCCCGCGGCCGCGCTGGCGGCGCTCGAGGCGCGCAACGCCGTCGACCGGGCCGTGTACGAGAGGGCGGTCCGCGCGTTCGAGGCGGTCCTGAGGCGGCGGGCGCGGCGGCGGGGCGGGCGCGGGAACGTGTTGTGAGTTGTAATATGGTGCTTGCCACTAGTGGTTTTTCCTGGGCCGCGCCCGTCGCGACTTGAATTGCCCCCCCTATCTCTAGATACTAGGACAGGGAATGAACACGCTTAGGAAGCAGCGTAGATGGGCTCGGGATGAATAAAAAGAATAAAAAGCCGTACGCCTCAAAAATCGGGTTTTTGCCAACTCATTTACACATCTCACAAGGTGCACTCGCGTGTCTGACTACGTAGCCTTCTCCACATGAGCTTATGTTATATGTTCGAGCTTCTCGCCGCTTAGCGGCGTTGCCGCGAGGCCCACGGGCCGAGAACTGGGCGTGCTGCCTTCGAGATGTGCTTAGCTAATCGCCTGTGCGTGGCTCGACTGGGCCCGTGCGCGGTACCAGCGGTCCCCACGGCATTGGAAACGCGGCGCAGAATGTTTTAGAGACTTCCGTGTCTTTCCGGGACAAAAAAACCAGTTGGCGCGTGTTACCCGGCCAACCCAAAAATTCGGACCTGCCCAGCAACCCACCCCATCGTCATCGCGCGACCGCGGCCTTCTCGTGCTGAAGCCCATTTTCGCTGTGCACAGGCAAGTTATCCACATGTCGATCTCCGCGGTGGAGATGGAGAAAGGCTACGGCGCGATCGGCGCGGAGGCCAAGCCCAAGAAGTCCTCCTGGCGCCGCACAACGCTTGTCGCCCTCGCGGCCGGCGCGGTCGTCATTGTCGGCGCCGCGGCGCACTCGGCCAGCGCGGCCAAGAAGAACAAGTTCACGTCTCTCGCGGCATACGGCTCCATGCAGTGGCGGATGCCGTCGAAGATGCCCGGGGCGCCTAAGGGGTGGCCGTCGATGCCGTCGAAGATGCCGAAGATGCCGAATTATAGGCGGCCGTCGATGCCTAAGTGGCCGTCGTCGATGCCGTCGAAGACGGAGACGCCCAAGTGGGTGGAGAAAAATTTCGGCAGCGGAGGCTTCGTCGGCGGCAGCAAGAACATCGGGGACGTGGTCGTGACGGGGGGCAACTGCCCCCAGCTCAAGATGCTCTTGAAGGGCTCGTCGGAGTGCCCCGATGGCGTCGACGACATGGTCGCCTGCGACCACCCCAGCCTCGGCGTGGGCGACTTCTGCGAGGCCGACGGCGAGTGCGAGACGGACAAGGGCGCCAACAACTGCCCGAACGCGGCGGGCAAGCTGTCGGCGGACGTGTACAAGGTTGTGGCGCACGTCACGGTCATCAAGGACACCACCGCGCCCGGCCAAGATTTGAACATCAAATCGATAACAGCGCGGGGGCCAATCGTCTTTGGCGGAAACTGATGCCGTTGCTATGGGCGGCCTCGAGCTTCGCCGCGGCGACGTCCCGGGTGCGGACGCAATATCTGCTGCTCACTATAATAGAGAACAGGCGCGCGCAAGGAGGCTTGACGCACTCGAAGTAAACTCTAAGCTAACTTTACGCGTCCACCGCGAACTTGATCCGCGGCGCGCCGGGGGTCGTGTACGGCAGACCTGTCCGGCTGGTTCGCCGGGGTACCAGACGTCGGGCAAAATTTGATCATTGTCAAGTAGGAGTACGCGTGCCCCCTCTCTCCCCCCCCCGTGTCAAAGTAGTGGCACGGGTTTTTAAATTTTATTTTCCTGCCGCTGCCGCGACGGCGTAGCCCTTGCGACCACCCAGAGCGTCGCCTTTCACGCGTTTACCGCCAGGGCCGCGTAAAATACCAGAGCCGGGTCTCCATTATCAAAACTACTCGAGCCACTGGTCGAGCGCCATGTCAGCCTCTGCGCTCGAGAAGGGCGAGCAAGGCTACGGGACCGCCTCCAGCGAGGAGGCCAAGTCCTCCCAGTCATCCTGGCGCCGCCGCACGCTGGTCGCCGTCGCCGCCGGCTTTGTCGTCGTCGGCGCGACCGTCGCCGCCGCTGCGTACTCGGCCCGCACGGCCAAGACGACCAAGTTATATCATGAGTGCAGAGAAAATGATTGCTGGGGTTACGATAGCGACAGCCCCTGCAAAAAGGTTTGCAAGCATAATACTGGGTCGTGGGTCAAAACGAAGTGCCATGATCTCGTACTAGGCAACGGTCCTACTAGGCCTAAATGTCAGCGCTGGATTGGCGCCGTGCGATTGCCACGTCCTTAAAATCTGCTGCCCCGCTTGGGACTGCGGATCATAGAAACACATATTCATTTGGCGTGAGCAGCTCGGCATTTTTCTGGCAAACCCAAGCGGGACACCACAGGACGAGCACAGCTGTTTTGGGCAGCTTTTGGACGCTAGTCTACGGGTTTTAGGCCAAAATACGCAGATGTGCTAGTCCTTAAAATTAGTGCAGTCTATTGGGTGTGCGGTTCATAGAAGCACATATTAATTCGCTGCGGGCTGCCCCGCGTTTTTTTGGCTGTGTCAATTGGTGCACCATGCGACGAGCACAGCGATTTTTAGCCAGAGACGCTGCCCTAGCTGACGCCCGTTGCTCGCCGTGCCGGCGTCTACGCGCGATGCGTTCAGCGACACTTCGGCATATTTAGCATACGAGTCATTGTGTAATTGGGTTTATGGTCTAACTCGACGATGCGGCTGAGATAGCTGCCCGTCGGGTCCGTTGCTCAGTATAAGATGATAATTGGTTCGTTCGTCAGATGTTCGTCTGGAATCTTATGACAACATTTGGTATTTGCGGGCTAACCTAAGAGGAGAGAACGAGGAGTGGTACCGTATCTTCGGTGGTGCAGAAGATTGCAAGTTGTCGCCCA
>Ga0302122_10000187_pt1 | contig 34999 bp, 25 predicted proteins | sample CB21_SCM_MG_FD_203115 | JGI IMG/M metagenome (GOLD analysis project Ga0302122, IMG submission 203115) | Marine microbial communities from Western Arctic Ocean, Canada - CB21_SCM | ecosystem: Environmental > Aquatic > Marine > Oceanic | place: Canada: Western Arctic Ocean | collected 2017-09-28 | reverse complement strand
CGAGCGCTGCGCGCGGCGTCCGGGCCTCGTCCTCGACGATGGCGTGCTCCCGCGACGCCGCGAGCGCCGCGCGCGTGGCGACGAACGCCGCGAGCTCTGAACAAGAAAGCGGCTCGTCGACGGACGCCGTCGCGCGGAGCGCCAGCGCCGTGAGCTCCCAGGACACCCGGGCGGACGGCTCGTCCCAGCGGAGCACGTGCCAGGCCGTCGAGACCCACGCCGGGTACGGGGCGCGGTCGCCGGGCGCCTCGCGGCCCAGGGCTTCGAGCACGGCGGTGGCGTCCTGTAGCGTCAGGCTCTCCTCGGCGGCGCCGTCCGGCGCCCAGCACCAGAGCTGCAGCACCTCCGGTCGCACCCGTCCGCGCTGCTCCATCTCTTTGCCGATGTTGCGGTTTTGGGAGGCGAGAGAGTGTATTACTAAAGCGCTTTGGACGCAACGCCCCGTGACTGCCTTTTAACCCTGATCATATATGATCATATGAAACCTGAGAAAACCCGCATGAAGCACCGTGAACCCGAACCCGAACGGGCGGGAAGTCGCGTGGCAAGTTGATCGACAGGGCGAACGTTGCTCACTGTTCGGGGAGTTTTACCGGGGGCGGTTCTACATAGATGGGAGTGTGCCATTATGAAAGACGTGGCCCGCGCCCGCCGCCGATGAATCGGCGACGTGCGGTGTCTCCCCTTACGGAGTTCCGCCCACTAGTCATCCTAGCACCAACCATATAATATTCGAAGGAGCCCCCAGATGCTCCTAACTACGGAACGTTCAGTCCCCTCTAGAACCAAGTGGTTCCCTCCGAGTCAAGATTCAACAATAAAACTAACCAGACAGCTCGACCGTCGCGTCGTCGGAGTCCGACGAGGAGCCGTACCGCTCGAGGCGGACGCCAGTCGGTGCGCCGCCCGCGGCGCCGAGGGTCCGCCTCACACGCGACGGCTCCGCCTTGGCGACGGCGCCGCGGCGCCGCGACTCCACCTCGTGGGTCACGTTCGCGTGCGCGCCCGAGGGCGCCCCGCACCGCGCGCATGTCAGGTGGTCCACCCGGTTCCACGCCCAGACCCCGTCCTCGATGCCGCCGTCCGCGCGCGCGCGCGGCCGCACGGACCGCGGATCCCCGCGCTTCTGCACGTACGCGCAACAGTCGGTCTCGGGGCACGCGCCGCGGAACACGCCGAGGCAATCCAAGTCGTACGCGGCCTGTTGCTCTACCCGCCGCGAGGTCTGCTCGGCCTCGCGGGCCGCGGCCGCGGCGTCCTTCACATCGCGGTGCTGGCGCGCGCGGGCCGCCGCGTCCGCTTCTCGGCTGCGCTCCACATGCGCGCGCCAGCCCCGCGCCTGGCACGCCGCACCACAGAAGAACGACGAGACCGTTCCGGTCCGGCACGCGCGCGCGGTCGGCGCCCCGCAGGCCGCGCACGCGCCCGTGGGCGCCCCGTCCGGCCGCGTCCGCCGCGTGGCCGCCAGCTCCGCCTCGGTCATCGCGTCGCCGACGTGCACCTCGCCGCCGTCGCCCCCGACCTGCCTCGCGCAAAAGGCCGCGCCGCCGCCCGCCAGGGCCGCGGCGGCGAGCTTGGCCGTCAGGTCGCGGACCCGCGTCTCGGCCGCGGTGATCGCGGCGGCGGCGCCCTTCGTCGCCCGGAGCTGGGCGAGCTTCTTCTGCTCGTCGCGCGCGAGGCGGCGCAGCAGGCCCACGGCGGACGCCGTGGTAGTGGGTGGTCTCTCGAGCGTTGCCATGGTACAAATCGAGAGAGCTGGCGTGTAGTGGCCTTGTCCTTGTTAGTTGTTAGGGAGTGGACTGGAGATGCACAGATCACTCACCTGTCGAGGAGCTGACGTCGGCGACAGACTTAAGCATTGTCCGTGTGCAGTCAACCCTTAACGTCTTTCTGCAGCCACCACAAACTTTTGGAGATTTGGCTCATAAAACCCGTTTTTGAGGCAATAGCCGGCAGCGGCATCGGCAGAGGTCGGCAGAGGTCGGCAGACGAGTCGACTACGCACGTCGATGCTAGCGTGTATATCTCCTGTAGCGGGGTATATGTAAATGCGCACCGGATACGAAGTAAATAAAAGGGCAGGTTAGGGTCGGTTCAGTCCCAGTCGTCCTCGACGAAGTTCGCGTCGGGCTTGACGGCGCCGAAGCCGCCGATCATGCCGCCGCCACCGCCGCGGGCGGGCGCCAGCTTCGCCGGCGAGTCGTCCCAGTCGTCCTCGACGAAGTTCGCGTCGGGCTTGATCGCGTTGGCGAAGAGCGAGGTTGCCGCGGCGGCCGGCGCCTTCGCCGCCTTCCGCTCGGCCTTCTCCGCCTTGCGCCGGCGCTTCTCGTCCCGGGCCTTCTTCTTCGCGGCTTTTTCGGCCTCATCGCGCACGCCCTGGACGCCGGCCTTGCGCGCAAGGCGCTTGCGCTCCTTGGCCAGCGTCGCGACCACATCGTCGGTCGACTCCTCCTGGTCCGGCGTCTTGGGGGCCCGCTTCGTTTTAGTTTTGGCCTTGGCCTTGGCGGGCCGCTCGCCGCGCGCGAGGCGCCGTGCGAGGGCCGAGGGCGCCTTCTTCTTGGGCTTCTCGTCGTCCCAGTCGATGGCAAGCTCGTCGCCGCCGGCGCCGCGGCGCGCGATGCGCACGGGCGTCTTCTTCTTCGTGGGCGCCGACGGCACCGGCGTCATTTGCTTCGCGGGCGCGGCCTCGGGCGTCGCGGCCCTGGCGGCCTTAGGTGGCGCCGCGGGCGACGCCGCCTTGGGCGACGCCGCCTTGGGCGACGGCGCGAAGGTTTTTTTTTTATTCTCGAAGCGGTCGTCGGACTCGTCGAGCGCGGGCCGCACGACCTCTGTTTCTAAATTGATCTCATCATCAAAAAGCGGGCTCGCGGCGGGCGTCGTCGACCGGCGCTCCTTGCGCGGGCGGCGCGCGGGCGTCGGGTCGGGCGCGCGGTCGCGGTCGTCGTCGCGGCGGTCGCAGTCGTCGTCCTCGCGGTCGCGCCTAGGGCTCTCGTCGTACTCGTCGTCGCGGCGGTCGCGGCGCCGGGGACTGTCGGCGTCGCGGCGGTTGCGATCATCTCGGCGGTCGTAGTCGTCGCGGCGGTCGCGGCGGGGAGGGCTGTCGATGTCGTCGTCGCGACCGTCGCGCGGCGGCACGAAGTCGAACGCGTCGCGCTGCGGCCGCTCGCGCGGCGGCGGCGCCCGGTCGTAGAGGATGTCGTCCATTTCGGCCCCCAACGCGTCGAGGTCGTCCCTGTCGTCCCGGTCGCGGCGGCGCCGGTCGCGGTCAGGCGACGCGATCAGGTTCTCGCGCGCGGCGGCGGCGCTTTTGTCGCGGCGCTTCTCCTTGCGGCGCGCCTCGCCGCCGTCGCGGCGCTCGTTGTAGCGCGCCTCGTCGAGGCCCTCGGTCCGGTCCTCACGGCGCTTCTCGTCGCGGCGCTCGTTGTAGCGCGCCTCGTCGAGGCCCTCGGTCCGTTCCTCGCGGCGCTTCTCGCTACGGCGCGCGTCGTCTTGCGGGTCGTCGCGGCGCGTCTCACGCTTCGCGGTGTCCTCGAAGTCATAGAGGTCGTCATTTCCAACATCCTCGTAGAGGCTGCGGTACTCGTCCGCCGCGCCGCCCAGGGGCGGGTCCGCCGCCGCCCGCGGGATCGGTGACCCCTTCTCCTCGTCGACCAACTGCTGCAGGCCCTCGACCCAGGTTTTTTTGCCACTCGCGTCCGCCGCGTGGAGCACATAGCTTCTAGAAGGGTGCTCAACGACGAACAGCGCCGGTCCCGCGTCGCGCACGGCCTCGACGTCGCCCAAAAACAGCCAGCCCCGCGGCTCGGCGTCGTTTTCGCGCCGGTAATAACATAAAGCCAGGCGCGGCGCGGCGCCCGTCTGGGCCGCGATCTCCTCGACGCGGAAGAACCGTTTCTGGGAGCGGTTCAATAAACCGGCCTTCTTGGCCTCCTTCTTCAGGTAGCCGCTGAGGCCGGTGGCGGCGGGGGCCATCGGTCCGTCGGGGCAGCCCTGCCCGTCGCCGCTGCGCTCTGCCTCGCGGCGCTGGTGGTGCGTGCCGCTGCTATACTTATAGCGGCGGTGGTGGGGCGCACTGCGTCAGCCGCGAGGTGGCTTCCGCTGTGATCTGCCGACGAAGGCGCCGCGATGTAACCGGCAAAATACAGCCTCCCGGCTCGCTCCGCACCGCCAAGGGGGGCTGTGAAAAAGCGAAGTCGAGCCAACTGCGGGTCCGGGGCGATTCCACCAGCGGGCCTCCTACATATTGCCGCAGTGGTAGAACGGCCGGCCCGCCGCGCACGCGCAACCCCTGGCGAGCCTAGGAGTGCGACCTTTCAAAACTGTTACGCCGCCTTGGGTTTCGTCGGGCTCAAGTAAAGGCTGATCTCCCGCGCCTGGTGCTCCGCCATTTGAGAGCCGATGGAGAAGGCCCGGCCCCAGTACGCGAGCTTTTTCCGCAGCACGTCCAGGCCAAACAAGTAGAAGGACATGAGAACAACGACCGCCGCGCCGGCGCGACTCGCGTAGTAGTATTCAATTGAGAGCGCCGTGGCGTACTCGACGACGGCGAAATGCTTGATCCACGCCGCGACCCTGTCGTCGAGCGTCGTGAGCGCCCGCAGTTCCCGGAAGGCATGGGTGAGCGTCACCCACGCGAAGATGGTGTGGCACTGCGCGATGCTCTCGAGGGCCTCGGTCAGCTCAGCGCGCGCGCACTGCGTCGTCGTGCGCTTGACGAGGCGCGAGACCCGCCGCGCGGCGTCGAGCAGGAAGACGCCATACGCCAGACTATCGAGGCAGCCCGGCGCCTTCATCCGGAGCGTCTCCAGGACCGCCAAGGCGAAGAACGCGCCGCCTGAGAAGCGCAGCGCGGTGCGGCAGAAGAGCAGGACCTCCGTATTCCGTTTGACGTAGGCGTCGTCGTCGTCCACCGGTGCGGCCTGCTGCCTGGCTCCCTGCCCAGGACCGGCTTGCCGCATGGTGGTGCTCTGCACAGGACCAGCCTAACCTGTTATGAGCCGACTGGAGATTAATGTCACTTCTCGTTTCGAAGCAGTGCAAAAAGCCAACAATAACAATGATTCCTGTGTCAGCACAGTGCTCTGCACTTACTTACCAAGGACGCACTCGACCCCGGCATATGCAGGGTCACAAAACGTGCGGGGTCGGGTTTATGGCGGACGGGTTTTGTGCCAGCGTGCTCGACAGTTGGCAGGAGCGCGAGGCAGCCCGACCCTGCGCACCGGTGCGAGAAGCACTTGCCTCGAGCCGTCGAAGGCGCGGACGCATTCGGAGACGATGGGCGCCGGCGCGTCGGCCCAGCCCGAGGCCGCCGAGGAGCCCCCGCAGAAGCCCACGCGCCGCCACGCCTGCGACGCGAGCTTCGCGACCATCCAAAGCATGGTCACGCGCCAGGGCGTCGGCTTTTCGCGGGCCAAGGACGTGAACGAAGGCGCGTTCGATATTCAGAAGGGCGTGCTCTGGTGCGACGGGGAGGGCGTGTACGTGGGCCGGCACCGCAACGCTCGAATCGCCAAAGTGGCCTGGAGCGACACCGTGACCTTCGCCACGAAAAAAGACGCGCTGTTGGTCTCGTCGGACGCGCATCAATGGCGCATTGAGTTGCGGGGCAAGGGCGACGTCGCGGCGTGGCTCGCGTGCTACCTCCACGCCTTCGCGCCCGGCGCTCCCATGGAACATTCCATCACCTTCGCAGAGTGGGGGCAACTGGGCATCGCGTTCGGCGTCTTCATGAAGCTCGTGATCCCCGTCGTCTTCTCCGTGGAGGGCGCGGCGCGGGCGGCGGGCGTGCGGCCGGCCTCGGAGCTCGTCTCGGTCAACGGGCGGTCGGTGGACTCGCTCGGCGACGACGGCGATCTCCTGGATTTTGTGTCGTCCGCCAGTTTCCCGAAGACGTGCGTCTTCCGGCGGCGCGGCCTGCCGGGCTTCCACGCGGCGCCCGGGTGTTTAGACCCGCGCGGGGCGCCGGCCGCGGCGCCGGAGCTCGCGCCCGCGTCGGCGCCCGAGCGCGAGCCGCCGGAGCCCTAAGGCATTTTGTTGTGTACTATTGGCTGTTGTTGTTGTTGTTGTTATAGAGGCTGTTGTTACACGGTGCTAGGGCTAGTGGCCGATGCGCTCGGGTTTTGGTGATGGGTTTTACGAGCTTTTGTGCAGCCTTTTTGCTACAGTGCAGCCGCATGGGTGCAGCGCTTCACTGACGCATCTCTCTCATCGATCTCATCGATCTCAAAATGAGCATCGATCAAAAGCAGCAGCTGGCGCTCGGCCTCCGCACAGCCTTGGTCTCGATGACTCTCGGTTTCATACTGTGGCAGGCGTGGACCGCCGCGAACGACTTGGCAATAGAATAAATGCTGCCGGCGCTCTGCATCGCGCTCGCGACCCAGCTCGCCACGGACGGGGTGATACGCGTGGACGGCGTCCTGCCCGAGGCCTTGGCCGCAGACGTCAGGGGCGTCGCGTTGGCGGCAGTGGTTTCGAATGCCCCGCGCCAAGAAGTCCCGCTCTCCCTTAAGAATGCGGCCGTGGCGAGCGCGGCCGCGGCCGTGGCGACGTCTCGCGTCGGCCGCGCCCTGGAGGACATGTGCGGTGATGCTCCGCTGTTCGACCTCTGCTCGGTGATAAGCGCACCGGGTGCGCCGGCGCAGCCGCTCCATAGCGATTTAGGCTTCGCCGGCGACGCGGCGGCGCCGCTCTACACCTGCTTCGTCGCTTTGCAAGAGACACCGTTCGAGCTCGGCCCCACCGAATTCTGTGTAGGCAGCCACGTGGACGCCGACGCGCACTCCGCGCTCCGCGAGGGAGCTCCATCACGGGAGGCAATCCCGGCACCGCTTCCTGTCGGAGCGGCCGTCCTCTTCGACGCGCGAATCGCGCACCGCGGCGGCGCGAACCGGTCGACTCGCCACCGCGCCTTCCTCTCGCTGACGTTCGCCAATCCGCGTGGGTCTGCCCCGGTGATCGTACCCGCGTCCGGAGACGTGCTCGTATCCGAGGGCGGCGCGGAGGCGGACGGCGGGGGCGCCTGGACCCTGCGGGAGCTCCGCGAAGCCTGAGAATTTGTGTGTACGTGCCCTGAGTGTCTACCCTAAGTGTTCCAAATATGAGGCTCTAGAAGAAGAACAACCGTTCTTTAAGCGCATCCCTTAGTCGACCTTCCCCGCGTCGCCGCGCGATGCCGGCGCGAGGAGCGCCTTCAGGTGCTTCCGCACCGATTGAGCGGCCCTAACTCTCGCCGCCTCGAGCCGCTCCGCCCGCCGCTTTAATTTTTCGCCCTCCTCGGCGTCGTCGGGCGGCTCCTGCGCTTCCTCCGGGGCATTAGGCGCGTCCTCCGCGACGCCGAGCGCGGCGCGGAGCGACAGGAGCCGTTCCCGCGCGAAGGCCGCGTCCGTGTCATCCACCGAATCCAGGAATCGCCGCGTCGCGTCGGGCGTCGCCGCGACCTGACCTAAAGCTTCGGCCAAGCGCCCGAGGCGCACCGTCGTGACCTTGGGCGCCGCGCCGCCCAAGCCCTGGAGCGCCCGCCGCAGACAGTCCGAGCAGCGCACATCACCCGTTTTCAGCGCGAAGCGGCACACGGCCAACCGCAGCCCCCAGCAGGCCGCCTCGTCAGGACACCGCGCCGCGAAGGCGTCCGACACCGCCACGTCGAACAGCGCCGACGCCCGAAACAGGAACGCGCCGCACCGCGCTGGGTCCTGCGCCATCAGGGCCTGGAGAGCCCGGTGGAGCCGCCTCTCGCCCTGCTCCGAGTAGCTGGCTTTCTTCTCCTTGCAGTCGTCGTCTAACCGTTTGGCGACGTTGCACAAGGCCGCCAGCAGCCCGCAATCGATCAGATCGCGCGCCGGCGTCTGCATGGCGTCAACATTTGTAGTGAGAGCGGAAGCGTCGTCCTTCTTGCGGTCCGTATACACGCCCGAGGCGCGTTCCACCACCGCGAGCGTCGCGCCCAGCAGCGTCTCGAAGTCGCCCCCGCCGTGGCCCAGGGCTCGCGCTAGATCGGCCAGAGCCGGCAATGCCAATCTCGCTTCCTTCCTCAGAATCTGGGTGCACCCCACATCTCTAAGGTTGACGTCCCCGCACAGCGAGGCTAAAGCCACTAATGCAACACCACCATCACTGGCAGACGCCGAGGACCCGTTCACGTCGTTGAACGCCAGTTCCCGCAGACCCGTAGCGATCTGCGGCCTTAACCCAGGATCGCCTTGGAACGCGTCCCGCAGCAAAAAGATGTAGCGCGGCCCGACCGCCCTTAACTGCGAAAAGGTCTCGGCGTGGGACTCGCGCGGCTTGAGTAACCACGACGTGCCCGGGGACCGTAAAGCTCGCGCGATCTTTATACAGTCCGTGACATCATTCTCGGTCCACTTCGCGGCACCGCACAGCCCGTACGCCGCGAGCGAAGCCACTAAGACAACAAACCGGGCCGCGTCCGCGGCGTCATGAGGCGGCTGCGAACTGCACACGTCGTCCACGTCATGTTGGATGGTCTCGGCGCAATCGCTGTCGCTGTCCAAGTGGTCCCACTTACTGTAGTCGAACGCCGCCTTTTTATCGGTCATCTTCCGCTCCTTTTTTGGTGCAGGCGCTTGGACCCGCGAGGCGTACTTGCAGACGCGCGTCCGGTTGCCTTCGAGTAAATAGCGCACGCCGGTCACCGCTAAAGCTAAAGCCAGTTCGGCTTCATCCGAACCGGCGCCCTGCTTCTCGCACAAACTCCGCGCGCCTTCCACCGCGCGCGCCGCGACTCTGAGATCGCAGCTCGCCGGCGTCTTCAGCGCCGTCGCGAGCGCGAGGCACTCTTGCGAAGGCGCGTGCGGGTAGTCGTAGCACAACGCTCTCAAGACTTCGACCGGGTCGGGGCCCTTGAGCGGGATCTTCTCCTTGAAGAGAGGGGCCGGCGGCGGCTTCACGTCCGCACTACTGGGATTGGAGAAGTCCCTTTCTACCGGTTCGTCCACCGACTCGGCGCGCCGCCGCGCTTGCGTCGCGCGCGTGTGGTTCACCACGTCACTTCGTTGGGACAGTGTATCAATACACGCCTTGACGAAGGCGTCCCGCTCCGCCTTCTCCGCGGGCGACTGGGCGGCCGTGTTCGGTCGATCCGCGGCCACACAGGCTAAGCACCGTCTTTCGTTTTCCTCCTGCGCGTACTGGTCCTGGCTGTAGCCCTCGCTGGTGAGCGTGTCCTTGCAGGCGCCGCATTTCTTCTTGTCGGAAGGCATCGGTGCGGCGTGTTTGCTGCGGCTGGCTTTTGGCTCCTTACTTTTGGCCCAGCCAAGTGGAGTGCGGTTTTTGCACTCACGCTGTTTTCCTGCTTGACTTGCAACGATGCGATTTGCTGCGCGCTCCTGCAAGCAAAAGCTGTTGTATTGTACTGTGCTATGCAGCGTCCACGCGTCGGCGAAAGGGAGATGGATTATAATCATTTCGAAAACCCGCACGTTGCGTAGCAAAACGCACGAGTCGCGGTGGCGCACCGGATTTCATCGACGACGGCATGATTACTTCCGAGGCGTGCGTGCATCTCCGATTGAACGGGTTTTTTAAGCAGCTTAATCAGCCAAAAGACCGCCTACAAGGCATAGCGCTGTAAATAAAGCAAGCTGCACGCAGCATACATCGCTGCTATGACAGTTGTGCCGAATTGCACTGCTCGCAGCAGCTGTACGGCCATCTAGAGGTCCTGCACCTGCAGCAGCACAATGACTGAGGAGCTCGCAGCGCTCGTAGCGCTGTGCTACGCACCCGCGGCAGCAAAGCAACCGACGCAAAACGCCGCAGTCTCCGCCGTCGAAGCCACCGCAGCCGTTTCTTTGAGGGTCAAGGCCGTCATCCCGCAAGCGAGCCTCGCCTGGGACGTGGCGAGCCCGGTGGACGCCAAGCTCTGGGCCCTACTGCCGAGGCGGTCGAAGGGCCGGCCGGCGGCGCTGGCCGTGCGCTTCGCCCACGCGCGCGTGAGCGTGATAAGACGGTGCGCGGACCGCGCGGTCCTATCACTGCGGCGAGGCGGGCGCGTGCGCGTCGTCTCCATCGGCGCGGGCCTGGACGGCGAGGGTTTGCGGCTGGCGGCAAATTTTGCATTCGTGGACTGCGTCGAGGTGGACCTGGCCGCCGTCGTGGCCCAGAAGCAAGGTCTACTCGAGGCGGAGCGGGTGACAGTTCAAGCTATGGACGAAGCCCTCACGGGGTTGAACGAGCTCGGCGACGCGGGCCCTACATTAATCCTAGCGGAGGTATCGCTCTGCTACGCGTCGGCGGAGGCCTCAAAGCGGGCGAAGCGCTGGGCCGCCTCGTTGGAGCGGAGCTGTTATGTGGAGCTCACACCGACCACAAAAGTGGAGTCGCGCTTCGGCGCCGCGTTGCAGAGCGGCTTCAGCTATGCGGGCGGCCTGCCCGGCGCGCCATATGACGCGGTCGAGGCGGCATCGATCCTTCGCGCGGCCGGGTTCGCCCACGCGACCGTGGTGGACCTCGACGCCGCGCGTCAAAGCCTCAGCGTCGTCCATCCGGACGCTTTCGACGACGAGGCGGCACTACAGCTCGCGCTGCGGCGCTACGTCGTGTGCGTGGCCTCGGGCGACGCTTCAATAGCGCGCTCCTTGCTGCGGCGGCCCGAGGTCGTCGTGCGGCCCCTCGTGGCCAGCGACGCGCCCGCGGCCAAGGCCGCCTACGTCGCGGCGATGGGCGACGACATTAGTATCCGCAAGCACGCGAAGAAGCAGGCCAGGGTCTTCGACGAGGCCCGCATATCGTTCGTGGCCACGCTCAATGCTACAATCATCGGCGGCGTCGCGCTCGCCGACGACGGCGAGGTGCGCTGCCTCGCCGTCGTGGCGTCGGCCCGGCGGCACGGCGCGGCCGCGCAGCTCATGGGATCTATTGAAGCTATGGCGTTCCAGCGCGGATTGAAGGAATGCTTTTTACGGGTGCCGCCGGGCCAGACCGCCGCGGTTGCGCTTTATGAACAGCGCGGCTACGTATCCATGGCGGACCCCCTCGACCGGCAACGCTATGTCAAGGCGGGCTACCCGACCGTGTACCTCGTTAAGGCCTTGCCGGTGGACGCGACTCTCGTCGCGACGCCCCTCGTGGCCCGGGACGCGTCGGCGGCCAAGGTTTTTCTAGAAGGCGACCAGATGCGCTTCGCCCTGCCCGAAGCGTTGTTTCCCACGATGGGCGTTGTCCTATCTATAAACGGCGAACGGGTCGTGGCGCGGCGGGCGCCGGACCTGCCCTCGGCGCCAACCCTGCCGCCGGCGACGCGTGTGGCGCTCGACGTTCAGTATGATGCGGCGCCCGCCTGGGCCTGGCCGCGCCGCGTCCGGTCCTACGCACCCGTTGATGGGAGCGTCCTGGATTGTGGGCCGGGGCACGTGGTGGACGGGCCTTGTGCGTGCAACGCGGAGTGTGTGTTGTCTTAATGTTTATTTACAGGACTAGCCTAGGACAAAAAGCCCAGCTCGGCCCCGTTGTTCTTCGCGAGCTTGACGAGGTTCGTCTTCAAGGTCTTGGGCGCCTCCTTGACGAACTCCTCGTAGTCGATGACGCAGTTCTCGTCGTCGTCGGCGCGCTTCATGATTTGGTCGATTTGGGCATCCTTCAAATGTGTGAAGCCCAGCTTCTTCAATGCGACCTTGAGCTCGTCGCGGTCGATCGTGCCGCTGCCGTCGACGTCCGCCAATTCAAACAGCTTCTGCAGGGCCAAACAACCGAAAGGAGAGTCGCTCGTCTCCACAAAGGCCTGGATCACCTTCGTGTGGGCGCCGATCACGCGTCCTCTAAATCTCAGGAACCGGGGGCCGCCCACGATCCGCTTGCCGAGCTTGACCAGCGGCGTGAAGATGCCGTTCTTCGCGCCGCCCATTGTGACCGGCGCGTTGACGCGGCGACTGGGCGTGGCGCCGAGGGTGGGCCGCGGCGCGAAGCCCGACGCCGCGGTGGCGCAGAGCGCGAGGAGCCCCATGCGAGCCGCCATGCTGTTCCGCTCGAGCTAAGCTGAGGATGACGATTCCTGTTCTTCAGTGATGGCACCGACAGCCGGAGCGCTGCAGCGGTGGCGCGCGGATCGTTTGCGCGCGTGGAATCGCCGTTTGCCCGTTTGCGTTTCGGGTGCTTGCGCTCGATCACTTGCGAGATCGAGAGCCGAGATGTGTTCAATGACGTCGGTGAAACCCGTGACGAGCACGGGTTTTTTCGTCCAGCATAAGCGTACTTGGGCGCTGCGCGTGGGGGCACTGCGCGACACCAGCATAGCTTTTGGCTTGTACTGCGCGCGCAAGCATGGCTGCGCTGCTCCGCCTCGCACTGCTCTGCATTATCCACAGCACCACCTCCCTCTCGGCGTCGCGCACCTGCCGCCCCTGTACGCCTCCAAAGGAACCCTTGAAATGGCTGATAGTGGGCGGCGGCCCGCACGGGTGCCACATCGCGACGGCCCTGCTGCAGCAGGTCCCGGGCGTGACCACGGATAACCTGCGCATCGTCGACGACGGGCCCGAGTTGCTGCACGCCTGGAAGACGCGGACAAGGGATGTGGGCATGTCCCACCTGCGGTCGTCGGCCTCGAACCACCTGGACGTGCGCGAGGACGCCCTGAAGCGCTACGCCAAAAAGACGTGCGGGAAGGACTGCTGCCGCCCGGGCAAGAAATCCGTGTTCGCGCCCGATTACATGCGACCGCGCCTCGACCTCTTCAACGACCACTGCGACGACGTCGTGAAACGGAACGGGCTCCAGGAGGCCCATGTCCGAGGCATGGTGACGGACATTGTCCCGGGCGCCACCTCGTCCATACGCGTCCGGAGGCCTGAGGAAGGTCTTGTAGACCTCAGAGCCGAGAACGTCGTGCTCGCCTTAGGCGGCGGCGCCCCCGCATACCCGGACTGGGTCTGCGGGACGGCCGTAGAGCGCGGTTTGGTGCGGCACGTCTCCGAGGTGCGGCACGCCTCCGAGGACGCAGCCGCTGGCGCATCCATCGCGATCATCGGAGGCGGCGTCTCGGCGGCACACCTCGCGCTGCGGCATTCGCGCGAGGGCGTGCGAGTGCACCTGGTCTTCCGCCACGACCTGAGGGAGCAGTCCTTCGACTGCCACCAGGACTGGATGATGACGCGCGACGCGTCTGAGCGCGTCGGGTTTGTCCCCGAAAGGCAGCTCGCGTTCGCGGGGGTCGCGTCGTTTGACGAGCGGCGGGAGATTATTCGGCGCGAACGCTTGGCGGGGACGATGCCCGCCTCCGTGTCGCGGGGCAAGCACGGGCTCAGGTACGCCATCGCGAGCGGCGCCGTGCAACACCATAAAGCAGGCGTCGAGCGCATGACTATGGCGGACTGTGGCGTGGCACTCGCGCTGACGACGGGCGCCTCCATCGAGGTCGACCGCGTTCTCCTCGCGACGGGCTTCAGCCGGCGACCGCCCGGCGCGGGCCTGTTGGACCAGATGGTGCGCCGCGGCGACCTCGAACTGTGCTCGTGCGGCTACCCGGCGCCGGACAAGCACCTGCGGTGGGGCGACGTCTTCATCGCGGGCGCGCTCGCGGAGCTGGAGCTCGGGCCGTCGGCGCGGAACATCGCGGGGGCGCGGCTGGCGTCGGAGCGGATCGTCGAGGCGGCGTTGTCGCGGCGGGCTTAATGTTGTATTTGTGTGAGAATCCCTCCCGACTCGTTTTGTTACGGTGCTAGGAAGGACTAGTGGGCGGGGCCCGGGGGGGGAGACACCGCCCGCGGCCGCGACCCGCGCGCAAAAAATGTGCACGGGTTTTTCATGGTTGCTTTTTGTGTGCCTCGGCTTGCACGCAGCTGTTAGGGCTTCACAGCGGAGCACCAACTAGTGCGAGCCGCCTCGTTACGCGAAGTACACCTCAAGTCGCGCGGTGGGCGCCCTAAGCACTGAAGGGTAAAGCACCAGCAGCACAGCAGTCGTCGCTCAGCACCTCGCCAGCGCCAAAAGGCAGCACTCGACGCCGCCGCAGCGCTCAAAGCTAAAAAAAACTCGCTCGACGACGTTACAATGGTCGCCAAGGACACCTCGTCCAAGATGTTCGTGGTCTGCGGCCGGGACGCCGATTTACTGTATGAAGCCGAGCTGAACCCCCACTTCGACGCCGAGAGCCCCACGGCGCACCTGTCGCACTTTGTGCTGCATGCAGCTTTAGACAACGTGGACCACCTCGTCGCGACGACGCCCGACGTCTATCTGAGGGTGGTGGACACGTTCAACGAGAAGCGGGTCTATGCCTTTTGTTCGGGCGGCCACGCCAAATTCCTACTGTTACATGAAGGGAAGAACGAGGACGCGGTGCGCAACTTCTTTTCGGACGTGTACGACAAGTACGTCCAGGCGCTGCTGAACCCGTTCTACCCCCCGGACTCGGAGATTAAGTCGCCGGCGTTCGACCAGAGTGTGCGGAGCGCAGCCAGGCGGTACCTCTAATGTGTTCATGTTATGAGTAGATCCCCCCCCAACGGAAGCGTCCGCCGGCCCCGAGACACCACGGAGGGCGGCGCCAGTAGCGCATGGACCTCCTCGTCGTGGTCGATGCCGTGCGCCCGCCCGACTAGTGAAAACGCGACCGCCGACGTCAGCAGGCAAATGCATATCACGAGGAAGAGCGGGTCCCGGACTTTGGCATCGCCGGGGTCATGCGTCGAAATGGCCCAGGGGCCTAAGGCAGCCACGGCCTGGTTACAGACCAACAGAAGCGCCACTTGCGTGCCCATCGACTTCGTAGGCACGTCCTCCACTAAAAGAGACATGCCGGGCCCGAGCCAGCACTCGGAGACCAGAATGAGAAACAGCAAACACGTCAACGATCCTGTAAAGGTCGCGGCATACAAGCACCCGTAGGCCAAGGGGATGGCACACACCGCACCGATGGCCGCGACGTCGCCGTGTGCGCCTTTTCGGCGCACGGCCCAAGCGTCCGCGATGTAGCCGCCGCCGCTCGACGACGCCGCGCCACAGACCAACGTTCCTAACGCGTAGCTCAACGAGAAGGCAACAACATCTTCCGGAAAGGCCCGCGAGTAGTAGATCGGCAAATAGGTCCACAAACATACTGTTGCGGCCATCCGTAGGGACGTGGCGCCGTACAGTCCCAGTAACCGTTTCACGCGCAGCACATACATGATCGCTCGTCGTAGGGACACGTACAGTGAGTCCTGCGGGACCGTTCGCCGCGGCGGCCGCTCCACCACCAACCATAGTAATGCGGAGGCAAATATGCCAAACACACAGGACATGGTGGTAGTGAGCCGCCAGCCCAGGCCCATGGCCAATAGCAATGACAACGTGGAGAGGGCCGAACCGGCATAAGTACCCATGCTATAGCACCCGTTCGCCGAGGCTCGTTCGTGGACCTGGTAGTGGTAGGCCGTGACCGGGTAGGCGCACGGGGCGTTGAAGCCTTCCGCCACGCCGGTGATTAAGCGCGCAATGACCAACATGGAGAAGGATGGATAAATGACGGGTAAGAACCCGGCGAGGGCCCAGGTTAATGCCGCCCCGGCGTGCAACCGCTTGGCGTCCAACCGATCGGCCAGATGCCCTGCCGCCAAACCGGATAACGCGAAGCACGCCGTAAACGCCACCGACGCCAACAAACCGTACTGCCTATCAGAGACACAAGCAGCATCTCGAATGGAGTAGTACGACGCGTCGGCGCCCGCTCGACACGTCTGGCAGGCCAGGCAGTCGTCATCTAAACATTCATCGCAGACCGGCACGAAGGCACTTCCTTCGCAGGTTTTCAGGCACTGCGGCGGAATCACGGAAGCCAGCGCATAAATCAGATTGCGCTGCCAGAAATTTGAGGCGTTAGCAATCGTCAGAGCAGCGAGCGCGAGCCGCCGCCGCGCCGGCGACTGCCGCCACGTTGGCGACTGCCGCCCCGTTGGCGACTGCCGCCCCGTTGGCGACTGCCGCCCCGTTCGGCTTTGGAATTCAATCGTAGCGATGGGTCTTCACTGCGCGTACGCTGCTGTCGTACGTGCTGCGTGCTTTCGTGTTGTTCAATCGTAGCGATGGGTCTTCACCGGCTGCCCCGCGCGTACGCTGACGTCGTACGTGCTGCGTGCTTTCGTGTTGCTACAACGACGGCGTGTTGCGATACGCTAGCCGAACGTGGGCAGCATCAGGATGACATTGTCATGAATTCTTTGAAACCCGAATTCTTTTTCGCCATGAACCATGTGAACTGGCCTACGTACCCGCTCGCGGGGGGTAGCCCCCCCCTACGCTTCCCTAGGCACGCGCCTCCCAAAACCCGAATTGACTATAGTTATTCGACCATGTGAACTGGCGACGCGTGGTGTCTCCCCGGGGCTCCGCTAGTTGTTCTCAGCGCTGTAACACAAACAAAGTTCGGAGCCGGGGCGCTACGAATTCATGCAAATAGCTGTCGCCGGGGCCGCGCGGGGCGATACACGAAAGGCAAGCAGTATCACACATGTTACACAAGCTCCGCGTCGAGCGCCCTCGACGCCATCGCCGCCTCGCGAAGCAGCTCCGGCGCCGTCGCCGCCCCGAGCGCATCGACCGCGACGCCGAGCGCGGCACGCGCCCCGCCCCGCACGGATGCCAGGCCAAAGGGCGCCGGCCCCTGCGCCAATTCAAACGCCGTCGCGTTCTGCGCGTCAGAAAGCAACGACCGCAACCGCTCGAGCCAGGCGCTCACGGTCGCCGTCTCGAGCACATCATTACCTGGTAACGGCCGGAGCAGCTTGTCTGTCAGTGAAGAGAGCACCGCCGGCGTTCCTTCCTCGAGCCAGGCGATCGTGTCGTACCAGCGGAGACTAGTCACGGCCAATACGTCGTCCATCGACCGCGTCCGCCGGCCTAATGCCGCCTGGAGCCACAGGTCGTAATCCGACGCCAGGCCCCACTTATTCACATCATCATCGAAGGCCGCGGAGCGCTTCAAGAGCGAGAGCGGTGGTAAGGCGAGACCCGGGTCGCGCCAGGCACTGCCCAGGAGCTCCAGCGCCCGTTGCCGCGTCGCCGGCGGGATCGGTTTCGAAAGCTCCTCGTAATCCGTCCGGTCGTAGTCCAGTCCGCGCATGTACAACACCAGGAGCTCGCCGCACTTACTCCACCAGGCGTTTAATGCTCTAGACGCGGCGGCGCGCTCGTACTCCCTTCTTCTGACGTACACCGCGTCCAAGGTCTCGCGTCCAACGACCGCGCCGTCCCCCAGTCTCACCAAGAACTTCTTCGTGACGCGTTGCTGCATCGCACACCACTCCGTCGCGTCCTGGCTCAGATCGTAGGGTCGCGCCTTGGGATCGTTCGAGGCCTCTTTGTCCCCGTCGTCCGACCGCGCCAGCGTGGGGTTCCCGTCCGCCTCGGCCGCGATGGCCCGGAGTGCCCCGTCGTCGACCACCGCGTAGCCGTACTTGATGCAGAAGGCGTCGTAGAGGCCCACGCCGTCCATGAAATATTTTCCCTGGTCTGCCTGGTCCTCCGCGACGACCGGCGCGATGTAGTCCATGACGCTCGACGCGACGCGGCCGCGCTCGCGCCGCGTCGCGGCGTGTATTTCCTCGAGCTTGTGAAGCGCCGACGCCCGGAAGTTGTGCCGCAGGCCCAGCGTGTGGCCGACCTCGTGCGCGACGACGTCCATGAGACCGGCCTCGACAAAGGTCTTGGAGTCGATGTCGACGTCCCCTCTTGCGGTGAGGCCCACGGCCAGGCCCTCGAGCGTTTCGTGCGCCGACCGGTGGCAGTGGCGGTGCGCGTCGTGGTCGTGGCCGTTGTCGTGGTCGTGGCCGTGCGCGCCGTGCGCGCCGGGGTCGTGCCCGATCGACGCCCCGTCAAGCCACGACCCCGTGAAGGCGCGAATTCAGCCCTCCCCAAACACAATGTTCGCGTACAAGATCTCGCCCGTCCGCGCGTCGACCACGGACGGGCCGATCGCCAACCCCAAATCGGGATACGGCAGCCAGGTGATGGACGAGAAGCGCACGTCCCCCGGGTCGTAGTCGCTCGGCCAGCCGTCGTCGCCCGGCTCGACGACGGTGATTGCGCCTTCGAAGCCAATGGCCTCGAAGGCCGGCTGCCATGCTAAAACGCCCCGCTTGACGGCGGGCCGTAGAGGCGCCGGGACCGTGGGGTCGAGGTGGTACGTGATGGCTCGCACGGGCTTGCAGAGCAGCTTCCGGCGGTGCGTGCCTAATCTCCGCGCCGCACAGTCCCTTTCCTTCTCGAGCCGCCAGCGGTTTATCAGATTCACGCGACGGTCCGCGTCGGCGTAGGACGCGTTTGGCGCCCCAGTCTGGAACGCGCGCGGCAGGGGGCCGAGCTGTTCGTAGGTCGAACCGAAGAACCCCACGCGGTCGTCGGCCCTGCGCGTAGCCATGAGATCTTCCGGTAGTAACGCGAGCGAGTAAGATATCTCCACCGCAGCTGGGTCGGTCGCGTACACGTCGTCCACGTCCCAGAGCGAACACGCCACCACGAACTGGATGTTCCGTGGAAACGCCTGGACGGACCTTAACTCCAACTCCCCCTTGCAGCGCTTTGGCACGTTCACGATGGACGCGCCCTGGCTCAGGATCCAGTCCCACGCGGCGTAGACCGACGTGCCGTCGCCGCAGTCCGTCGCCTTCGGTAAGGTCGCCACCCAGCCCACGGCGCCGAGGCCGTCTTCGGCCGCCGCTTCATACGTGTCGGTGACCGGTCGCACACCGAGTGGAGGCCTAGTCACGCGCACGTCGCCGCCGTGCGCGGCTTCCCGCAGCGTAAAGAACGAGTCCTCCACGCCGACGCCGTAGTGGGCGAAACCCGCGTCCCGGCCGGTCGTGCGTCGCGTCGTCGCGATGACCGTGAACGGGGTGCTCAGCGTCTCGTTCGGCACGAGGAGGTACAGGGAGTCGCTCTCGTAGTCCGCGAACGCGTGCCACGTCGCGTTCGTCGCGTTCCGGGCGGCGCAGGCTTTTTTCGCCGGGTCCGGCGGGGGTTCGGTCGGCGCGAGGAGCAATGCCAGCGTGATCTGCAGCGCCTCGAGCGTCCTCGCGAGCGAAGGTTGCTGCGCGGTCCCGGCGACGGCGTACGCTATGATTGCCATTAAGACTGCGACGCCCGAGGCGCCGCAGCACGCGCGGAGCCACCGCCGCTGCTTCGGGGGCGGCGGCATGCGTCGGTTGCGCGACGGCGACGACGCGTCGACGAGCTCGATGCCGTCGTCCGAGCCGTGGACTGGGTTGTATTGCACCATCCGTCGGCTTGTTAGCACCGCTGTGGGTGATTTGTGGTGAGCCGACAGCAGTGGGTTTTAGCAGTCTTGTCGATTATCGATGGTTTCGGTGGGAGTGACGCGTGCGACACGCAGTCAACTCACACGAGCCCATGACGCAGCGTAACGCAGCCGCAGGTAAAAAGCAACAGCGCTTACGCGTGTAATTATCTGCTAGTACGGCGTTTTCGTGCGGGTCTCTTTTTTTTTGCGTGCGGGTTTCTCTCGCATGTTAACAGTATCTAGACAACTATTACCATCGCGCGCCCCACACCACACCCTGTCCGTCGAAGAAGGAACGTCCCTCGTCAGTTCGGCCGCGCCGGCCGCCAACAAGTTGCGCCGGCGTCCAACACGCTCGAGGGGCCACGATTTTCCTGTAGCTCAGTTGCTGAGGCTTACGTTGCTCGCGCCGCGCGCAGGTTCTCGCGCGTGCAATTGGCGCTCGCGTTCTTACTTGGCGCTGCCACCATGCTAGTCGGTGTAGCCGTTTGAAAACGGCGTCGAGTTCTAAAGCGCTTTTCTCGCGGCGCCCGGCGCCCGGCTGCGGCGGCGAGAGTTTTACCGCGAAGGTCGGCCGGGTGTCGGCGCCGGTGATGCACGGCTCGACGACATCCTTTCTGTCGTCAGGAGACAGAATTTGCTTGGTGGATTTTGGCCAAGAGTGTACCGGCCAATACATCTACGACCGGAAGACGTACCGCCTGTACATCAACCCCTCGGGCAAGTTCATCATCGGGGGGGCCCAGGGCGACGCGGGCCTCACGCGCCGCACCGGATTAACGGGTTGAAAATTCCCGGAAGGGGATTTATGTACTTATGATGATAAGCCGTCGTACTATATATTATATAATATACTAAACTCCGAACGTCAATTTAGTAAGTTTACCCGAACCCGCACGGCCGCAATAATAGCTAGTAATAAATAAGAAAATACTAGGGCGGCGGCCGGCCGTCTTACTCCTCGATAGCGTATGATTTTTGATTTTGTCCACAAGGCCACCTGCTACGACACGCGCCCCGCCCCCCTGGCCACTCAGCTCGCCCGACAAGGCACCGACTTGCCGGCGCGGCGTACGTAAAAGACCCCGCGCCGCTCCGCCACCTAGTCCTAGCACGTGCGACCACCAGAAGCTATTTTAGACCCCCGGCCCCACTCGAAGCGGCCCGGCCGGGGTCACACGCGTTTACATGACGGTCTGCACGACCATGGACGGCATGTGGAAGTTGCCCTCGAACGGGATCATGTAGTTCCCGTCGTAGGCCGGGATGAAGGAGAGCACCGGCACGGAGCCCGCCACCTTGGAGGCGCTCATGAAGCCGAAGATGCCCAGCATGGCCGCGCGCCCGTTGTTGATCTCGATGAGCCGCCCCCGCGCCCGCTTCTCCTCCGTGTCCAACAACTTGGACACGGTGCCGAAGGGGTCGAACAAATCAAAGGGCACCGGGTGCGGCACGCCCTGGCCCGCGGCGTAGGCGTCGTTGAAGCTGGGGAACTCCCCGGGCTTCCGGCCCATCATGTAGTGCGGCTCGACGCTCTCGTCGAAGAGCTCCAGGATGCCGACGAACAGAATAATCTGCCACTTCGACGCAACAGGTAAAGCGTCCCACTGCTCCGGCGGCGAGCCCGTCGGCCAGTCCGCGCCGCCCAGCGTCATCTTCGTCGCCCAGTGGCCGCCGTTGGCCTGCACGCAGTACCCGACAAACGCCGCCATGGCCACGCGGCCGTGCTTGATCTCCGCCTGGCGGTACCAGGCGATGGTCTGGGCGTTGTCGTAGCCGTACAGGGAGCCGGAGGCGCCGGCCACGTTCAAGGGGTCCCAGTAGCCGATCGTCGGGTTCAAAGACTTGGCCAGGCCCTCGAGGTCGGCCTTGGATTCAGAAACCCGGACGTCGGCCGTCGGCGCCGCGGGGCCGACGAAGGCCGCCACGGCGGGGAGGACCGCCAGTGCGACGGTGAACTTCATCCTAACGAGCCTGCGTTAAGCGAACGGTCATACGTTGCGGAATAGGTGGGTGGTGCTGGGAGGTCGTGTGTGTACCGCAGCGCCGCGGCCCGGACAGAGGTCCACGACTGGCGGTACGATGTCGAGTCTCGGGAGGTCTATATGTGTAAAGCAGCTGCGCCGCAGCCAGGAGCCAGCTCGCGTGGTCAACCGCTTGTCCGACGCCTTGCCAGCAGCCAACGAGGCCCAAGGACCAGGCGCCGACGGCTAGCGGGCTCGGCAGATGGCAAAACCCAGCCAGAGGCCGTGCGGCGCGGCTGCGCAATTTTAACTTGGCCTGGCGTATCGCTGCGACTCAAGGGTGAACTAATCGTGTGATTGGGGCAGGAGGATGTGATTACGCTGAGAACAGACGTTTTAGATGCGGGATTTTCATCAAGGCCAAGGCGATCGTGCGGGTTGCGGCGCTAAAAAAAACTAGCGCTCCAACCAGTCTTATGGAGGGGTAGTCTCCGCGCTACGAGCGCCTGGCACACGTCGGGACCGCCGCCCAAGCCCGAGATCGACGAGGGGCCCCGCACACCCCGGCTAATCTCGACGGAGCCGCTGCATCGTACGCTCATATCCGCAACAGCACACGCTCGGGCAGCCCGTCTGACCGAGCAGTAGTACACGCCACATTGGCTGGCAGCCCAACCGGAGCAGTATGAGCCGCTCCCGGCTGCCCTCGCAGCGGTTCATGACCAATGCGCACGCCACGCCGGACGACGTCTTGGAAACGGTCACGAGCAAGAGTTTGAGGCAGGTCCTCCGGGCCGCCCGGGCTTCGGGCGCGTTGGCCTTGGCGGGGCGGAAGCTACGGGAGCTCCCCGTGGAGAGCTACGCCCCGACGCCCGACGACTTGGAGGAGTCCGAGAAGTTTTGGGAAATCGTCGAATTAAAAAGCTTCGACTGCTCGCACAACTTGCTGGACGTGCTTCCCAGTGACTGGCGGGCCCTTTCTACTCTAAGACAGCTGCGCGTCGCGCGGAACGCTCTCTGTACGCTGCCGGAAGCGTTGTTGTCGGACTTGCCGGCGTTGGAGCTGCTGGATGCCGGCGATAACCAATTACGGTGTCTACCTCCAATACCAGCTCAAGGGTGCGCCCTGAAGACTTTACTAGCCCCGCGCAATGCTCTGACAAAGATGGAGCAGTGGAACATCCAGGAATGCTCTAATCTAGAAACGCTTTCTCTCTCGGATAATGAGCAGCTCCAAATTCTACCACCATTACCGAAACTCCTGAGAGCCCTGGACGTGGAGCACTGCTCCTTACATCATTTAGAAGCCCCGCAGTTCCTGGAGACCCTGGCCGCCGCGCGGAACGAGCTCCAAGCCGTGGACGTCGGCGGTTTGCAAAGACTGAAATATCTGGACCTGCGCCAGAACGGCCTCGGGCCCAACTACCAGGTGCCAAGTCTCCCCGCGCTGGCGGAATTGTTTCTGGGCCACAATTCACTTTCAACATTTGATCTGAAGCCGTCTCCTGCCCTGACCATGGTCGAAGTGGCCTCCAACGCGCTAAAAACGCTCCCGGAGGCGCTGGGGCGATGTATCAATCTCCGGGCCATCGACGCCTCGAACAACAACCTGGCCGAACTGCCTTGTTCCTTGGGCTCGCTACCCAAGCTCCAGCGGTTAGTTTTGGACGGGAACCCTCTGAGAAGTGTCCGACGAGACATCATCGAAAGAGGCTGCGACGCCGTCAAGGCCTTCCTGCGCACGCGCGCGGCGACGCCCGCGACGCAAGTCACGGACTCCTTCGACCCTCTAGTGCTCGCGAATAACGTGCGGGACCCGGACGCGCGCGGCGTGTTCGATCTCGCGGGCAAGCATTTGAGGCACTGGCCCCTCGACCGGGACGTTTGCGCGAAGGTGCGCGACTCGCTGGCCCAGGACGAAGGTTTAGATGCCTACGTCGACGACGCCCAGAAGGCCTCGCGGACGGCGCGCGTGCGGGTTGTCGACGTGTCCGAGAACGCCCTCAGCGCGCTCCCGGAGGCGTCCTGCTTCCTGGCTCTTGGTGATTCCCTAAAGGAATTGCGGTGTGCGCGGAATCGGTTGCGCACACCACCTCTCATAGGCCTCGCCAACGTCCCGCTCAAGGTCTTGAATGCATCTAGAAACGAAATCACGAACGACGATCAGGACGCCGCCTTGCCCGATGGTGCTTTAGCAAAATCGTTGCAGGAGCTCGACCTGAGCGGCAACCGTTTACTGAGGGTGCCGCGGTGCTGTCTGGGGCTCCACGTTCTTCGCTCTCTATCGCTAGCGCGCAACGAACTGAGCGGCGACCTGGGGCGGGGCTGGGCAAGTCTCTTGAGTTTGGAGACACTAAATCTCGCGGACAACCGCTTGGGAGCGATGGGCGACGTCCATAAAGCGCCAGCATTAACGACGTTGGACCTGGGCAACAACTGTTTGCGAAGTGTGCCCCCCGAACTGGGACTGTGCGACTGCCTGCGGTCGCTAGTCTTACACGGTAACCCCCAACGGGCCATCCGGGCCGAGACGCTCCCCAAAGATACCCTGAAGGTGTTAGCACGGCTCCGGGACCGCCTGCCCATGGACGTGGTCGAAAGGCATTTGAATAAAGTCGTCGAAGATGTCCAGTCCATCGAGGACTCGCAAGAGGACGACCGCTGGCACTCGTCGCCGCCGCCGCCCACGGGCCCGCCGCCCAAGACCGGTGGTGCACTCGGGTCCTCGACGCCGCCGCCGCCCGACGGGCCGCCGCCCGTGTTGTCGGACTATGCCCCACCAAGTGCAGCGGCGCGCCTGTCGAGTGCCGTGGACAATCGCGCGTGTCGGGCCATGGCTTGGTCTCCTGCGCCCGGTCAAGGTAGAGCCATGGCCTGGTCGCCGCAGGACGGCCAGACGCTGGAACGGAAGAAAAGGCGGCCGCCCTTGGACGCGAAAAAACGGAAACCTTATGAGCACGCGCGCGCGCCGCGGCCCGTGCTCTCCTTACCTTCTCCGGTCCTAGGGAAGGGCGTCCTGCCGCGCACATCACCTCGAGTAGAGAATCCGAAGAAAAACCTTGCCCCCTCGAACAAGCCACAGGGCCTGGTCGGGCGCTCGAAGCCAAGTATCGCCCAGGAGGACACGATGACCCTCAAAGGTCTGAACGAGCGCGTTGCTGATTTAGATTCGCGATTATCCGAGGAGAAGGCGTCGCTATCCCAAGCAAAAGCGTACGCCCTGAAGAAGCAGTTGGCGCGCGCGCGGGCGGACCGGATCCGTTTTGAAAGGGCGCTCGCGACGGACCCGGACGGGTAACTAAATGTAATTAGCAGAGCTGCAATTGGAGCCCCCTTCGCAACGCCTGGTCCCGGAAGGGCCCCGCGAAGCGGTACAGCTGCTGGGCTTCCCCAAACTTGTGTTCCCTTCCCCTTTCAATTTCCTTGTAGAGGCGCAGCCAGGCTTCGTAGTCCCCTGGATCCGCTTGGGACGCGTCCTCCGCGAGGCCCGCGACGTCGTCGTCGACCAAACCGGACACGCGCGGCAGGACCGCGTCCGGCGGGTCCGCATCCACCACGATGATCGCTCTAATAGACACCCAGGGCCCGTACTTCTTATGGACGCAGAGCTTTCCGGGAATGATTTCCACGAGCCCCGCGTGAGAAGCGCAGTCCCGAAAATCTACCGAATCCCCCGGTTGATTCTCCCAGACGTCCGGCAGTTCACCGACGGGCCGCTGCATGGCCTCCTTGGCGTGGGAGCACTTGGGGTGGTGCCCGCACGCCGAGAGGTGTCCATTCACACTCCTGCAGCCCGCGAGGCAGTCCTCGTGCAAGGCCCGGCGCTGGCCCTGCTCGAAGTGCGTCTTCTTCAGCGTCTCCATGTCCAGGAACTTGTAGTCGCCCTGGTGGGCGAACTCGTAGAAGCGCTGCGTCCGTCTATTGAGTTCGGCGTCGTCCACCGCTTCGAGCACGGCTTCCTCCACGAAAGAGTCGAAGGCTGTCAGTCCCCGATTGTTGCCCGGGTGGTCCGGCCAGGCACTTCTCGGTTGCGCTCTTAAGAAGTACTGCCAGACGTGTTTTGAGCTGCCCACGGCGAACGCGAGGGCACCGCCTCTTCGTCCAAAGTCGTGCAGCTTCTTGTGTTTCGTGGACTCGTTGTACGTTTTGGTCGAGAACGCAGCGCACAAATCGAAGCCCTTCTTATACAGCGCCGCGGGCAGCAATTTTTCCACATCTCCGGCCTCCAAGGCTGCCATTGGCAGCCCCGCGTGCCTCCGGCCGCGACTGCTGCTCGACGGTGGCTGCGCGACGAGACGTGCGAGGGCTCGCGACGACGACGCGAGTGCGGACTGAGATGGACGGCCGCTTAGGAGCCTTTGTTTGTTTTGTTTGTGCGCGCGCTACGACGCGCCCCGCACGGTCGGCGCCGAAGCGTAGATCCGAAGCGTTAGTTGACAGCGTTCGTGCGGTGAACTGCCCGGGGGACTTTGCCGAGGCGGTTCTACGCAGCCGGAAATATGCTCGTCTGAAAGACGCCCGCCGGGCGCCGATAAACTGGAGACGCCGCTCGAAGCGCCATCGACGCGGCCTCTAGCCGCGGCCAGCGTGCAGCTCTAAGGTACATAAAATTTTACGCGTCTAGGGCTCGCCGCCCTCGACGTCCCGCGTGAAGATCCACTGTGTGTGGTGGTAGGAGACCATCTTGATGAGGCCCTTCTCCTGGAGCTCCTTGATCGCCGCCCGCGCCAGCGCGCCGTTGATCTTCAGCCGCTCCACGAGCGCGCTGGGCGTGATCAGCTTCATCTTCGGGACCTCCGCCAATAACCGCGCGTACGTGTCCTCGTCAAATAAAACCTTGTTCACGACCTGGTCGCGGTTCTTGCCCTTGGACCACTTCTTCTTCTTGGACTTGCCGCCGGCCATGGCGGCGGCCATCTTGGCCTCCTTGGACTTTTGCTGCACTTTGGGAGGCATGGTGGCGACAACTCTGTTAAACTATGGGTGCACCGTGCCTGCGGGGTGTGTCGGGTGAGCGCGCGGCTCGGATCGTCGCGTAGGCGGTGCGTGTCGCTCTCTTGCGTGAGCCGTGAGCGTCACCCGCGCGGGCGTTTTGGCCGTCGGCGGGCGCTCGGCCTGAAGCCGCCGCGAGCGTGGATGTGCGTGGCATGCGTGTGACTTCTGTGTGCGGTGGGGTGGCCGTCGAACCTCACGTTAGGCCAGCGCGGCGCCCGCGCCGCAGTCTAGGCTGCGCTTTTGGGTGCCTCGCTGCAGGCCGTGTGGCGGTCGCGGCGACGGCTTCAGGTCAAGCTGCGGCTTTGGCTGCGGTCTCGTATGAACTCAGATGACTCCGTAACGCACAGTAGGCCGGTAGAGTTCCTCGCGTCGCGTAGGGCTTTGGTCGCTTTTGACGCTCGCTGTCGATGTACGGGTTTTCGGACTCGAAGCAAAACGAAGGCCAGCGCTCTGTTCTAGCTATCCGCTGGCCCCAGGTAGCGCTCCCTGGCGTGCTAAGCCCATCCCTTGACGACGGTCAAATCGTGCGGGGCTCCTCGGGCGCCATTTTCACAGTCGCTGCACGGGCACGCCAGTCACAGTGATATAAAACCACGTGTTACAGCGGAGCACATTGTAATTCGAGCCATCGTTGCAATCGATACTCAATTTGGCCTGCGCACCGCTGCACAGCCCCATATCAGTGGAGCACTCAGTCCAAGCCCGACGCCACCGCAGCGATCATGGGCGCCCGCAAGCGCGAGAAGGGTCAGGAGAAAAAAAATAAGATAGCACAACAACGCGTGCAGCACGACAAGCGCCGCGCCGAAGTCGGCGCGTGGCGGCGCGTCGCCGGCGCGCGCACACTCCAAATGCTGCGTGGCGCCGTCATCGTGTTCCTGGCCATCAGTTTATTATTTCGCTTCGCGCACTACAAACTGGAGCGCCACGAGAAGCTGCAGCGGTCGACCACAAACGAGCCGCTCGTGTCGCTGCATGAGGAGGTCTTCGGCGTTGCTGTCAAAAGTTCCTTGCACCGCTGTAAGGAGGGCGCGTCCTTCACCCGCCGAGGTCTTCATAAGGCCCGGTCGAGTTGCTTGTGGCCCCTCTTTACGGCGGCCCGCGACCCGAACGCGACGTACTTTCGATTAAGGCGACATAAGTGCGACATGTGGCGCCTGGCCATTGCGCGGCCCCAGGTTGGCCACGCCTATGCCGCGCACTCCATTCACGTCTGGACCGCGGGCAACGCGTCGGTCAAGGCGGCCCTAATGGACGACCAATGGCTAGACGCCAAGGGCGGCGACCGGCGCGTGCGGGACGAGCTCATCACGAGCCTCGAGGCGGCGCCCTGGGATGAAGGGGGCTGGAAGCGGCAGGGTCTTATTCAACAGCGCGCCGCGAAGTTTCGAAAGCGGGACGACAACACCTCCTTCGTCGCGTCCTTGGCCAAGGTGGCGCCGCCGGCGAATGCCATGGTGCGGCTGCGCGGCGACGGGTTCTACCGGGCGCGCGGGGGGGTGGTGGCGGTGCTGGAGCAGTACCGGCTGCCCGCGCGGGCGCTGCGGCGCGTGCCACGCTTTGTAGTGGAGAAGGGTAATGAGTGTTGATTTTGTGACCTCTCCACTACTAGAAGTACTCCTTACTTGTACCCCGAGTGCACCGCGACCACCCCAAAGGTCATGTCCCGGACCGACGCCGACTTGAAGCCGGCCAGGGCCACGCGCGAGAGCAGCTCCAGTTGGGACGGGTGCTTCCGGATGGACTCGACCAGGTAGTCGTAGCTAGCGCGGTCGTCCGCCACGCGGTGGCCGATCTCCGGAATCACGTGTTTGCTATACGTGTCGTAGAGCGCCCGTAAGGGCGCGGGCTCCACCTTGGAGAACTCCAAACATTCGAAGCGGCCGCCTCTCTTCAGGACGCGGCGCATTTCTCGTAACCCGGCGTCGATGTCCGTGACATTGCGCAAACCAAAAGAAATGGTTAAAACATCAAAGGACTCGTCGTCGTACGGGAGCTTCTGGGCGTCGCCCACCTCAAACTGCAAACACGTCGTGGAGATGCCCCGCTCCTTCTGCCGCTCCCGTCCGACCTCGAGCATCTCCTCGTTCGGATCTGAGACCGTCAACGGCACCGCCCCGTCCTCTTCTAACGGAGGCAGCCAGGCCCCCAGACTCTCGGCCATGCGGAAGGCCACGTCGCCCGTGCCCCCCGCGACGTCGAGACACCGCGGCGCGCGCCCGGTGGCCCGCGCAATAGACGGGAGATTTAAGCGATTGACAAAATCGTCCTTCCACAGCCGGTGCATGCCGCCGGACATGAGGTCGTTCATGACGTCGTAGTTATTAGCGACGCTCGAAAACACGCCTTTGACGAGGCCCGCCTTTTCTTCGGTGGGCACGGTCCTTTCTCCAAAGTGGGTCGTCGTGCTGCTCGCCTGGCGTGCTGCTGCGGTTCTCGCCCGGCGTGCGGCGCCGACCGTGGCGCGGCGCAGCATGGCTTTTGTGTGGTTGAGAGCGCTGGTGTTGTGCTGGCAGTCGTCGGCGATGACGCGTTTCAGGAATGGTGGTTCAATTAATATCCTGCCCGGCGGTGGCGCTGAACTTATTAGATGAGCGGCTTCTTGCGTGAGCTCATTTTTGTATTGACGTCACGCGCTCGAGTGCACGGGTTTTACGCACGGGTTTCGCTCAACTTGGGCAACTTAACGAGAGGCTTAGCGGCACACGCGGCACCTTCTTCCCTTGTTGGGCCGTCGCTCCACTGGAGAAATGATATTTGTCATACTTACGATGCGCCTCACTACTAAATGGAACCCCCGAGTCGTCCGACGACGCGCGTTCTGGGGAACCAATTATAGGTCTTTCAGGTGGAGCGAGTACAGGTTGTTCAAGTAGGACTGTTTGCACTGCGACCGTACAGGTTGTCCAAGTAGGACGGTTTGCACTGCGACCACGGTTGGGCAAGTGAGGCATGTGAAGGAATGCCCCGTACCGTTAACTAGCATATTGAGTAATTGCCTTCGATAATCTCTTCATGGCATTTTTTTGAATGTACACCACGCTTAGAGCCATTGCCATTCACAGATTCCCTGGCTGGTGCAGTTATCTTTAGTAGTTGACGCCAGAGCATAAAGAAGCGACGCGGCTGTAATGGGAGGTCGTCGCGGCAGTGCCGGCGACCGCACAGAGGCAGAGGGCGGCGACCAGCGCGGTCGTGCGGCTCTTGGGCTTGGACGCCTTATTGAGGAGGCTTTCGTCGGCCTCGGGCGGGATCGTGTCATAAGTAGTAGCCATGTTTGCGCCTGGAAGTTATTTAGGGCTGTGCAAGGTGAGGAGTACTTGTCCGCGGTTGCTTACTTGAGCTCTCTGTTCGATAGCGAGCGCGCGTCGGATGGTCTGCTCGAGAAATCTCGCGGCGCCGCGGGTAGCGGTACGCGATGCGCGCTCCAAAAAAAGTGAAAAAAGTGCTGGGAAAGAGGGCACGGGTTTTACGGATGATACTTACGCGTAGTAATCCCATTGGCGCTGCGTAATTCCGTGAACCAGCAAACCGCGCCCCCGACGCGTCGGCGCACTTCCAACGCTGTATCGAGGGGCAAGACGACCCGACCATACTATAGTCTATTTACTCCTCTGCGAGCAGTACGCCCCGCGGCAGCCGTACTGCGTCCGCGCGAGGACCTCGGCGCGGTTCGTCCGCGACACCAAACCTGGAGAGGGCGCGATGGCGCCCCGCTGGACCAGATTGACTTCGGCGTCCAGCAACGTCTTCAGGTCGTCGAGCCGCGGCTTCGGCTGGCCCGCGGGCTCGCCTTCGACAGTGAGGAAGCTGAACGCCCGCTTGAACGCCGCGGGCCCCGCCGGTATGTTGTTTTTCAGGTGCGCCGGGACAATCCGCTTGAAGTCCCATTTACAGACGCGCTCGACCCAGTCCAGCGTCTCCACCGGATTTCTGTTCAAGATCAATGTTTGAATAATGGGCGCCACCAGCAAGGAATCCTTGCTGTTGCCCGCCAGCGCTTTGAACGCTTGCGTGTCGTCGCGGACCCAGTCCCACGGTAAAATGCCACCGAAGTCGGGGTTGAGGTCCGGCCGCCGCTCCGCAAAGGACTGGGGCACCGTATGAATGTCGATGGCCGCCGGCATGAAATACAACCCGAAGAGCTGTATTCTCCGCCAGCCCTTTTCCAATTGACTCATGTCCGAGGGATCGATGGTGTCCAGGATGCCGTCTCTCGCATGATACAAGAGTGGCCTTTTGGCCGCCTTGTCCAATAAAAATATTTTGGGAATCTCCCGCGACACCTGTTGCACGGCGTCGGTCACGAACAACGACTTCGTACTCTTGTGGAAAAAAGCCGTCTCGCCGAAGGCGCCGTCCCGCGAAATGAACGGGCCCAGCGTGGCCTGCTCGAAGTCCCGGGCCCAGGGCGTCTCCTCTGCTGTCGCGGGTAGTGTTTTTGTTCGTCCAACCGGGAAGCCCGTCAACTCTGGTGGTAGATCCACAGGAAAGTCGTACTGGCCGGGCTGGAGCCACACGGTCGCCGAGGGGAACTTCTGGGCGAAGACGCCCGCGTACGTTTTGTGCTCGATCGCCACCGTTCCTAAAACCACGTGCTTCACGGGCCCGTGCTCCTTTTCTAGTTGACGGACCATGTCCAGGCACTCGCGTGTCGCCGCGACGGGGTTCAGGATCCACAGGCCGCCCCCCTGGAGTTTGACGATGCTCATGCGCACCGGCACTTGGACGTTGAGAATCCCAAATTTCTGATCAATGGTCCAGATCTGGCCCGGCACGACCGTCTCCAGGGGCGCGGAGTGCTTGGCCTTGTAGGGCCCGACGGGCAAGACGCCCCAGAGCCCATAATCGTACGGCTCGGGCTCGCCGCTGCAGGCCGCACTAAGCGCGACCAGGCCGCCGCCCACTAACGCCGCTCGCCGGTCGAGGCGGGCATCGGGGACGTCGTCGAGCGTGCCGGCGTTCGCGATAGTTCGCCGCGATGGCGCGCCGGGACTGGTCAAAGGCTGGAGGGCCAGCGCATAGGATATCACAGCCAGCGCGGCGGCGCACCGCATCGTTCTCGCGCGAGTCGTCGACCACTGGGGTGTATGTGACTACCCCTGCGATGCTGGACCGTCTCCGAGTCTCTCTCGGCTGTGCGAGGGTTGTGAGGTGGCTTGGTTGCTGCGAGTCTGAGTGAAACCCGCACGTAACTCAGCGTGACCAGCCGAGGCGCCTCGTCCCGCCCCGACGCTTCACGGAGGCTGTGGTGCCAGCCAGGCACGGATCGAAAGTCCAAGTCCCACGGAGCTCGAGGAGCGACAAATTGGCTGCTCTCTCCGGCACGGTGCTCGAGTCAACAGCGACTACAGACGTAGCGTGACTCGCGCAACGCTCGAGAAATACATCAGCGCCACCGCGCTCGAACTGTACGCAAGCACAAAGCCGGTCCGCCGCTGCTAAGCGCATTTTTGGCCTTCAGCAGTAATACAGCTCCGCGCAACTATGGGCAAGAAGTACAACAAGGGCCGCGGCGGCAACGGCAGTAGGGGCGGCGGCACGGCCAAGCACGCGGCCAAGCCCACCGTCAAGAAGGGCTCCAAAGCCAGGACAGCAGGCTTCGGCAAGATCAGCAAGGTCGGCGCCAGTGGCATCAACTCGGCCTACATGACGCGGGGCACGATCTTGCGACGACTGCAGCTCACCTTGAAGGACTTCCGGCGCCTGTGCATTCTGAAGGGTATTTATCCGCGGGACCCGCCGAAGACCCCGACGGCGGGCAAGGACAAGGTCTACTACCACGCGACGGACATCCAACAGCTGGCCCACGAGCCCCTTTTACAGGAGTTCCGGGAGTTCAAGAGCGCCATGGTCAAAGTCCGGAGAAGTGTGGGCCGGAAAGATGTGGATCGAGCGCGCGCGCGCTACGAAGAGGCGCCCATCTACGACGTGCACCACCTCGTCAAAGAAAGGTACCCCACCTTCGACAGCGCTTTGAAGGATTTGGACGACGCGTTATGCACGATCGCCCTCTTCGCCTCATTACCAGCCGCCGGTCGTTTGCAGCCCGAGGCCACGGCCGAGTGCACCAAGGTCTTGCAGTGGTGGCAGCAGTACGTGGCCCACACCGGAAGTTTGCAGAAGGGTTTTATTTCCGTCAAGGGCGTCTACTTCCAGGCCGAGGTGCAGAAGCATTCCATCACGTGGCTCGTGCCCCACGCCTACACCCAGGACATTCCCAAGAAGGTGGACTTTCGGGTCATGCTCACCTTTTTAGAGTTTTACACGGCGTACGTCAAGTTCGTCCTCTTCCGCCTCTACAAGGAGGCCTGCCTGGCCTTCCCCCCGGCTGCTTGTGATACGACCAGTCAGTTCCTGGCCTTGGTGGGGTCGGAGGTCGAGGGGCCTCTGAACGGCGTCTCTCTATCGTTGCGGCGGGAAGCCTCTTATTCGTGGCTCGACTTCGCGTGCGCCGCGTCGGGCGCCACCATCGTCGAGGAACACAACGCGACGCATGTTATCGCGGACCGGCCCCTCAAGGAGAGCGACGCGTCCAAGGAGCACGTGCAGCCCCAATGGATTATGGACTCCCTCAACAAGGCCAAGGCCCAGCCCTGCGCGCCCTACGCGCCCGGTGCCGTCGCGCCGCCTCATTTATCACCGTTCGTGGAGGAGGAGGAGGAGGTCGATGAGGAGGACGCCGACGCGAGCGACGGTGAAGAGGACGCGGAGGCGACGCCGAAGGAGGCCAAGGACATGGCCAAGATGCTCATGTCCAAGAAGGCCAAGCGCCTCTACGGGCGCATGCAGCACAGCAAGGAGAAGAAGACGGCGGCCGTGACGCGGCTGCGCAAGCGGCGCGAGTTACTAGAGTCGCGGGCGGCGCGTAACTAGCTCTGTGAATTATTTAACACTAGTCCGGTGGCGCGGCGTCGGCATGGGACCTAGAGGCGCCGCGCCACCTTGTCCGGGCTCCGGTTCTTGATCGGTGTCCGGCCCTTGGGAACGGGCTGCGGCGACCGCGGCCCGTCCAGCCGCACGCTGAGCAGGTGGATGGCCTCCTCGGCGGCCGACACGGACCAGTGGCCCGAGAAGGGGTCACTCAGGTCCCGCAGTACGACATAGAACAGGGCCGTGGCCGCCACGCCGCTCGCGAACACAATGGCCTCGACCCACTCGTTGTCCAGGGAAACGAGACTAAAACTGCACCCGAGCATGAGAGCTAATGTTTCTAGTGTCCGCCATTGCAGGAGAGGTAGATCCGCGTTGATGTTAGAAATGCGTTTGGCAGCGCAGCGATGCACGTCCCGCAGCGTCTGGTGGATCGCGCCCGCGGCACTTTCGGACGTGATGGGACCCTCGGCGACCAATGCCAGGATGTCCCCGAGCTTTGTGGTCCTCCCTCCGATGTCTAGTTCGACGATGAGCGTAGCCGCGTTCGACAGGCCACCACTCAGTAAATGGTCCGCGTACGCCTTGATCATGCGCTCGCCGCTCCGCAAAGCCCGCTCGTCGGCCAAACAACTCCCGAGCGTCTCCCACAAGCGCCACAGCGCCACGGATTCCTCGAAGGCCGCGTCTTGGATCGCGCCTTGCCTCGCAAAATAGTACTCGTAGGTCTGGCCGATCATCACGCTGAAGACCATGCCCACGACCGCTTGGACCAATCCGAAACCGTCGCCGCCGCCTAGTGCGTCGAGTCCGAGGAAGGCTTTTGTTTGGCGGGCGTACGCCTTGTTTAAAAGGAGTGTAAGGAGAAACAGCAGCCCGATCTTCGCGAAGACGTGCCGGACGATCTCGGGGTCGCTGATCATCCTTGCTGGTGGCGGTGGGGGCGGCAGGGCGAGCGGCGGCGGCGGTGGCGGCGCCGTGGTGGCGAGTGCCTCGGTCGGCGCGCGCGTGGCTTCCTGCGACGCGTGGGCTGCGCGCCCGTCGACGTGTTCTTAGGCGGGGCTGCCGTACGCGGCCGTGCAAAATGATATGGCCTTCGCCTGGGCAGGGCGCAGCGCATTCAAACAACATAATTAGGGTACGCGGGCTTGGCTGCCCGAGACGGCCAAGTGATATAGTAGCACTGGTCGCGAACGGATTGTGACGCGGCGGCCGCCGTGATCCATCATTTGGCTTCTCCACTGGGGTCAGCGAATTGGCTGTGGCTCAAAAAGCAGCATACGGCCCATTGGCTCCCGAGCAGCCGCCGCGAAGCATCGATGGTGAAAGCAGGCATCTCCGGGGCCGAGTGGTCCCGCGAGGCCGCCGCGTTCTCCGTCATCGAGCGCATCGCGCCGCGCGTCTGGCGCGTGGTGGAGAACGACGCGCACGAGTCGTGCACCTACCTCGTCGTCGGCACGGAGCGCGTCGCGCTCGTCGACGGGTCGAGCGCGTCGTCGTACGGACTCTGGGTGGACGCGTTCCTGCAGGCGACGGTGCCCGGCGCGGCGAAGCTGCCGCGCCTCTGCATCAACACGCACCGGGGGCGGGCCGGCGGCAACGCGTCCCTGCAGAAGCTCGGCGTCGAGATCGCGGCGTCGGCGCGTCCCCGCGCCGCCGCGCCCCACGCCTTCGAGCCCTACACCATCGACCGGTGGCTCCAGAACGAGGAGGAGATCGCGCTCGGCGACGGCGCGCTCGTCGTCCTCCAGACGCCGGGGCACACGCCGGACTCGCTCTGCCTCTGGTACGCGAGCGATCAAATATTATTCGCGGGCGGCACGATCACCGCCCTGGCCGAGGCACCGACCGCCCCGGCGGCCGCGCCCGCGCCGACGCCGACGCCCCAAAAGAAGAAGAAGTCCCTCTGGGTCGCGTTTCGCGGCGCCGTCAC